>WBZY01000163.1_pt1 | contig 60977 bp, 61 predicted proteins | sample 5204191 | NCBI WGS metagenome assembly WBZY01 (sample SAMN12344363, study PRJNA552823) | activated sludge metagenome | biome: Activated sludge suspended growth; feature: Anammox Sidestream; material: Wastewater; isolation source: activated sludge from anammox sidestream of wastewater treatment... | reverse complement strand
AGAGTCCCCCTCTCCCTTAGGGAGAGGGGTTAGGGGTGAGGGTGAAATCAAATCATCATGACCTCCCTCGACACCCTCTTCATCCCCGTCACCGTAATTTATTTCCTCGTCGTCACCACCCTGTTCATCTATGGCTTGAACTTTTTATATCTTTCCTATCACGCGTGGAAGAAACGCGACGTGCTTGCGTCCAAACCTTTGCCGCTAAACACAGAGTCATTGCCGTTCGTCACGATTCAATTGCCGATCTACAACGAATTGTACGTCGCCGAACGATTGATCGAATCCGCCGCCGCGCTCGACTATCCGCGCGGCCGATTCGAAATCCAGGTGTTGGATGATTCCACAGACGAGACAGTTTCACTCGTCGCGCGAACCGTGGACCGCATCAAAGCGCAAGGGATTAACATCCATCATCTGCATCGAACAGAACGTGTCGGATTCAAAGCGGGCGCGTTGGCAGACGGGTTGCAAACCGCGCAAGGCGAATTCATCGCCATCTTCGACGCGGACTTTGTTCCCAAGCCTGATTTTCTCAAAAAGATTCTTCCATACTTCGATGAAGATAATATTGCGTTCGTGCAAGCGCGGTGGGGGCATTTGAATGGCGGCTATTCTCTGTTGACTTTTTTGCAATCGCTTTCGCTCGACGCGCATTTTGCGGTGGAGCAACTTGCGCGTTCGCAACTTGGTTTGTGGTTCAACTTCAACGGCACGGCGGGCGTGTGGCGCAAAACGGCGATCATTGATTCGGGCGGATGGAAAGCCGAGACTCTCACCGAAGACCTCGATCTTTCGTATCGCGCGTATTTGCGCGGATGGCGCGCGCGCTATGCGGGCGAGGTCGAAGTGCCGTCTGAATTGCCCGTGAGTTTTACCGCGTTTCGCCGCCAACAACATCGCTGGGCGCACGGCGGATTCGATTGCGCGATTCGTTATATCCCTGTCATCTGGAAATCGGATGCGAGCCTCGCGCGAAAGATTCAAGCGAGCCTGCATCTCACGGGTTACCTGATTCATTTGTTGTTGTTCATGTGCGTGTTTTTATATCCGCTGGTTGTTGCAATTTCAGAACGATATCCGGGCTTGATCAGTTTGTTCGGCATCGCCGTCGTTTTCAACTTCACCGCGCTCGCGCCGATCGCATTAGTGGCGGTCGCGCAAAAGTCGCTTCACAAACGTTGGTTCGCAATTCTGCCGTACATCGTCACGCTTGCCGCGCTCGGCGCGGGACTGATGCTCAACACGCTTCGCGCCGCGTTGCAAGTGTGGGCGGGTCGCCGCGGCGCGTTCGAACGGACTCCGAAATACGGCATCACCGCCCGCGCGCAAAAATGGGAATCAAGCCGCTATTATGTCAAAATGGATTTTCTCGTCCCCTTCGAAATTTTCCTCGCATTGTTCAACCTCTGGACAGTCTGGCTTGCGATTCAAAATTCAAACTGGCTGATCGCGCTCTACGCGGCGATCTTCGCGGCTGGACTCTTCTTCAACTCCGGTCTGACGATCCTTCAAGCGATTCAAAGACGCTTCCCTCCGCGACTTCTAACTGATTCACCCTAGCGACATTTCTCATGCCCTCCGCCTCCCTCTCCCTCGCCATCCTCGAAGCGCTCACCTACTCCGACATCTTCGACTATCCCTTGCTCTTCGACGAGTTGCATCGCTATCTTCCCATTCGCGCAAACGCGGAAGAATTGTCTGTCGCTTTAGATTCAATGCGCGGACAAGTTGAACAAGAAGACGGATTTTATTTTCTTGCAAGACGCGATGAAATTGTTGACACTCGCAAAGAGCGCGAGGCGCGTTCACGAAAGTTGTTGCCGATTGCATTGCGATACGGACGCATCCTCGGCTCTCTTCCCTTCGTCCGCATGGTTGCGTTGACAGGCTCTCTCGCCGTCATGAACATTTCCAAAAATGCGGACTTCGATTACATGCTCGTCACCGCCAAAGGTCGTGTGTGGACAGCGCGCGCGTTTGCCTTGTTGTTCAACCGAATTGTGCGTCCATTCGGTCACACCATTTGCCCGAACCTCATCGTCGCCGAATCTGCGCTCGAATGGCCCCTACATGATTTATATTCCGCTCGTGAGTTGGTTCAAATGATTCCAATTTCAGGCATGGATGTGTATCGGGAAGTCATGGAAGTCAACTCTTGGGTTGCGGAATTCGTACCGCAAAGTTCACTTTGCGATAGTCGTGCCAAAACAGCGACTGACCCCAGAGGGGCGCTTCGCGGAGTCGCTGCTACGATTAAGCGTTTTCTTGAATTTCCCCTGCGCGGCAAACTCGGCGACTACTTCGAATCATGGGAAATGACCCGCAAGATCGCCCGCTTCTCCCATCAACCCGGCTTCGGCGAAGAGACCATCTTCAACGCCGAGGTCTGTCAGGGAAATTTCCACCATCACAGAAAATGGACACACGAAATATTTTTGCAGAAACTCGGTAAATTGGGCGACAGTTCCCCTCTCCCTTTGGGAGAGGGGCTAGGGGTGAGGGTGGTATGACTCAAATCCTCCTCGGTCAATCCTACTACCTGCGCTTTGATCCCAAACTCTGGGAAGCCATGCAACCCTATCCGCCGCTGGGGACGCTGTACGCCGCGAGTTGGCTCCGTCAGCACGGATACGATGTCGCGTTGTTCGACGCGATGCTGGCAGAGTCGGAAGAAGAGTGGGCGAAGTCGCTGGATGAGTACAAGCCGCTGTACGCGATCATCTACGAAGATAATTTCAACTATCTCTCCAAGATGTGCTTGCTCAGAATGCGCGAAGCCGCGTTCAACATGATCCACATGGCAAAATCGCGCGGATGCGTCGTCATCCTCTGCGGCGCCGACGCGACCGATCACTTCCAGGAATATCTCGAACGCGGCGCAGACTACTGCATCCTCGGCGAAGGGGAGGAGACTCTGCTTGAGTTGTTGAATCAGTTGTCCACAGGGAAAGAAGCGGGGCTTGAATCGATTCTCGGTCTCGCATATAAATCTCCAGTCTCCAATCTCCAATCTCCAATTCTCCAATTCTCTAATCCTCCATTTCTCTCTACCCCCCGCCGTCCCGACATCACCAACCTCGACTCGTTACCCTTCCCCGCCTGGGATTTGGTGGACATCGAAAAATATCGAAGCCTCTGGTTGCAACATCATGGATATTTTTCAATGAACATGGTCACCACGCGCGGCTGTCCGTATCACTGCAACTGGTGCGCCAAACCGATCTGGGGTCAGCGTTACAACTCGCGCTCGCCTGAAAATGTGGTTGCCGAGATGAAGTGGATCAAGGAAAATTTTGCGCCTGATCACATCTGGTTCGCGGATGATATTTTGGGATTGAAGCCGAGGTGGATCGAAAAGTTTGCCGCGTTGTTGAACGAAGCCGATGCGGTGATTCCCTTCAAGTGTTTGCAACGCGCAGACTTGGTCAATGAAAAAACAGCGCGCGCGCTCGCGCAAGCAGGATGCAAAACCGTCTGGCTCGGCGCAGAATCAGGCTCGCAAAAGATTCTCGACGCGATGGACAAGGGCGATACGGTCGAGGATATTTATAACGCCGCGCGTCTCTTGCATGCCAACGGGATCGAAGTGGGATTCTTCTTGCAGTTCGGCTACCCCGGCGAAACATGGGACGATGTGCGGAAAACATTGAAGATGGTGCGCGACTGCGCGCCCGATGACATCGGCATTTCGGTTTCATACCCGTTGCCCGGCACAAAATTTTACGAGCGCGTCAAATTGGAACTGGGCGAAAAACAAAACTGGGTCGACTCGGAAGACTTGGCGATGCTCTATCGCGGTCCGTTCCCAACGGAGTTTTACCGCGTGTTGCATGGACGAGTCCATTATGAGTTCCGCGCGAGGAAAGCGTTCAGACAGAGATCGTTGAGAGGGCTGGCGAATGTGCCGAGAAATATTTTTGGATTAGTGCGAAGCGAATGGCAGTTGAGGAGATTTGTTTGATGTGTGCTCGGTGGTTGAGTAGCCCGAGGCGATAGCCGAGGGCGTATCGAAACCACCGCTTCAAGGAGCAAACCAATGAACAATGTCACTAACACATCCCTTGAAACCATCGCCGAAGCCTTCTCGCGCGCGGCTGGGTCTTGCCGATCGCTGTTCAACGCCTTACTGCGCCGTATTGCCGCCGTCTACCAATAATAAATGCCCTGTCATAAACGATGAATCATCCGAAGCCAGGAACAACACCGCCTTGGCGATCTCTTCGGGTTTGCCGAAGCGACCCATCGGCAAATAGGCGCTGGCTTTCTTGATCTCATTTTCCAAATAGGCGGCGTCTGAAGAATTAAATTGCTCCGTCTCGAGCCAGCGATCCACGAACGTGTCGCCGGGGCAGACTGCGTTCACGCGGATGTTGTCGCGCGCGTAATCGAGCGCCATCGCTTTGGTCATCATCCCCACCGCGCCTTTGCTCGCGATATATGGAAACGCGTTTTTACCTCCCACTATTGACCAATCGGATCCGCAGTTGACGATCACGCCTCCGCCTTGCGCTTTCATCACGGGCAAGACCAATTTGCACATGCGCCACACCGCCGTCACGTTGATTGCCAGCGTCTCATTCCATATGTCATCCGAGATCGATTCGGCTGTGCCATGTGTGACGATGCCCGCGTTGTTGAACAAGATGTCCATGCGACCGAACGAGGCGAGAGTCTGGCTGACGACGCGGGAGCAAGCCTCCCCGTCGGCATGATCGGCTTGGATGAATTCGCATCGGACCCCCTTACGGCTGATCTCCTCCCTGACGCGTTGTCCCAACTCCGCGCGGCGTCCCGTGATGACGACATCCGCGCCTTCGTCCGCAAACAATAACGCGGTGGCTTTGCCGATGCCCGAGGTCGCGCCTGTGATCATTGCCACCTTGCCTGATAGTTTACCCATGTTGTAGACTCCTTGCGAATGATTCTACTCTCATACCTTGAGGATGGAAGAAAGACGGGAGTTGTGAGAGAATTACCGAAAAATTTTCAGGAGAGTGAATGAAGGCTTTTGGACTTTCGCTGGATGGCGAAATCGAAAACACGCGCGAATCAAAGATGCGACACGCGCGGGTCGGCGCTCTGTTCGGATTGGTTGCCGGTCTCGCGTTTGCCGTTTCCGCTGCGGGTGTGGATTTGCTTACGCATCGAGACCTGCCGCTTGGTTTTGAGTTCGATTTTCTTCTATCCTATGGGTTGGCTGTCAGCGCGGTGTTGAGCATTGTCGGCTTTATGACGTGTTGGGCTGTTGAAACCTGGCGCGGATTGGCGTACGGCGCGCTTGCCACAAGCTCGATCGTTTTGGCTGGTTCGTTGTTGCAACCCAGCGAAGCGACCACGGGCATGAAGATCATTGCGCTGGCATTCACCCTTGTGCCGGTGGCGGCGCTTGCCCTGCCCATTTCGTGGACGCTCCGCTGGCTGACTGAAAGGTATGCGCGCGCGCGTCATGTAAGGTTCTCGGCGTTGAAGATTGCCCTGCTCGTGGCTGTGACTCTGACACTCGGCGCGGCGGGCGGGTGGTTCATGCGAATGCCTCCGCGCGCAGTGGAAGCTGTCCATTTTATGAATGGGTTGATTCGGATCGCGCCGAATCACGAAGATAACGCGCTGCGGCGGGTGGCTGGTTTTGAGGATCATCTGAGCGCAGGGTATCACTTGTATGAAAAGCCGTCGACTGGCTCAACCGAAGGGTTTGTAGTCACTGCCGAGTATGAGGATGGGTATCAACTTTCTTGCACGGTAGTTGTCTTCCCCGGGAGCGACCCGTTTTTGTCATCGTGCAATGATGACAAAAATGAAAATCCTTGAGAATTGGGTTCGTTAGATCGCAAACAAATAAATTGCCGCAAACGCAAGCGCGATGCCAATCACTTGGTTGCGCGAAATATGTTCCTTGAGGATGAGCCACGCAAGGATAACCGTCGCACCGGGATATAACGAACTGAGGACCGCGGAAATATCGAGCCTGCCCGCTTTGCTGGCAAGGATGAAAAAGAGATTGCCGCCGAGGTCGAGAGTGGCGTTGATGCCGACAACTCCCCATGCCTCGCGCGGAACGGGGAACGATTCTCGCCGCGCAAGCACAATGGCGAAGACCAGAAGTGTCCCTGCGAGGCGCGAGAGGATCATGGGCCACAACAGCGCGTCGGGGTCGCTGACGGCGTTGTGAATGAAGATGAAGTAGCAACCAAACCCCACGCCCGCGAGAATCGGGAATTTCAAGTCGGAGAGTTTGCCGATGTGGAATCCGCCGTCGCCTTGCGAGATCAGCCACACTGCGGCGAGCGCGAGCGCGAATCCGATGAATTGAATCGCCGAGGGCAAGCCTTCGGTGAACGCGCCATACATCACGGGAAGCAACGCCGCGAACAATGCCGAGACGGGCGCGGCGATGCTCATCTGCCCGATGCTCAGGCTGTAGTACAAAACGAGCAAGCCGAACGAACCGAGTATGCCGCTGATGAACGAATAGAGCGCGACTTTTGTGGAGGGAAACGATTCGGGATAAAAAGCCAAAAGGGCGATGACGATCAACAAACCGAAGAAGTCCGCGTATAACACTGCGCGATACGCGCCGACCTTGCGGCTGGCGAGCCCGCCCGCGAAATCTCCCGCGCCCCATGATAAAGATGATGCAATGCCGTAAATGATGGAAAGCAAATGAAACCTCCGGAATGCGGACTTCAGCCCGCTATTCATACGAGAAAAATGGCGGACTGAAGTCCGCGCTCAGTTAATAATTATCGTCGTCAAACAGAGTCAAAACAGGAAATTCTTGCGCGCATTCTTTCATCCACACTTCGCCGTTGTCGCTGATGTGTTGGCGATAACTGGAAAACAGCCAATCCTCGGGCTGTTGGACATAGCCATGTTTGACAGGATTGTAATGGATGTAGTTGAAACGCGTCCAAAAATCTCGCTCGCCCCGGATGCAAGTATCCCAATAGGTGTACCAAACGGTTCTGCCGCGTGCGTTATCCAGTCCGTTCAATTGGAAAGCCGTGCTCCCATTGAGCCGCTTCATGAATTTTCCAAGATCAAGCCCGTGTTGCGGAAGAAAGAGGAAGTGATAATGGTTTGCGAGAATGACCCATGCCATAAGTTTCGCGTTGAACTCGGCGATCAATGCGTTGAATGTTTTGATCCACAAATTGAAATGCGCGTCGGAAGATAAAATATGCGCCTTGCCAACCGTTGACGCGGTGACGAAATACCACGCGTCGTCCATGTAGAGATGCGGCGGGCGGTGTGGGGAGGTTGACCATTTCATATGCGTATGCGGATTGCGGACTTAAGTCCGCATTCCTGTCTTTCCCGCCGCCTTTGCCCGCTCCAACACCTTCTGCGCGTTCTTCAGCAACGGCATATCAATCATCTTGCCGTCCAGCGCGTACGCGCCTTTGCCCTCTTTTTGACTCGACTCGAACGACTCGACGATCCGCTTTGCATACTCGATCGCTTCATTGGATGGAGTGAACGCCTCTTGCGCCGCCTCGACCTGATTCGGGTGGATGATCTGTTTCCCGCTGAAGCCGAACCGCGCTCCCTCTTCGGCTTCGGCGCGCAAACCCTCGGGGTCTTTGAAGTCAATGAACACGATGTCAATCGCTTGCAGATCGTTTGCCGCGCACGCCGTGACAACCGCCTGCCGCGCGTAGAGCAACTCAGTCGCGGCTTTCGTCCGCACCGCGCCAATGGATGCGGCGAAATCCTCTCCGCCGAAGATGATGGCTTCGAGTCGTTTGTCCGCTTCGGCGATCTCTTTCAGGTTCATGATTCCCTTCGCCGTTTCCACGCCCACCAGCAAGCGGACACTCCCAATGTTCAACCTGCTCGAAAGTTCGTACGTTTCAATATGTTCGCTGACCCATTTCACTTGTTCGGCAGTTTCGATCTTCGGCACAACAATCGTATCGGGATTTGTGGCTAACGCGGCGGCGAGATCGTATTTCTCCAAGCCCGAACCAATCTGGTTGATGCGAATGCACCGCTCGGATTTTCCGAAGTCCAGTTCCTTCATCGCCCCTGCAATGACCTCCCGCGCTTCGGCTTTTTTGTTTGCCGCCACGCCGTCTTCCATGTCCATGCAAATGGAATCGACTCCCAGCGTGGTCGCTTTTTGGATCTTGCGGCGGTCGTCGCCTGGCATGTAGAGGATTGCGCGTCTGGCTCTCATTGAATTTCCTTCTCTTTGGATAACTTCAAAAACCGTTGATGATACAGCTCGTATGCTTCATTCAACTCATTCGGTTTAAGCTTGTACTTCTTCACCTTCAATCGTGGAAAATCTGCTATTTGCAAGTGTTTCGACAGTTTATCCCACAAGGTAAGCACTCGTACCCGTTTTGCGCCATGAATCGTTTTATACAATTTTTTTCCAGCATCAGTCAGGTATGGTTTCGAGCCTCGAACCCGAACCAACCCTGCCTGTGCCAAATGATTAATTGCATCTTCCACTTCGTCATCATCGGGTATGCAATGATTAATCCAATCTGCTTTTGCAATCAAGTAATCTAGCGATGTAGGATCGCCAGATTCGTCTAGGCTCAAGAAAATCCAAGCATCCGAATGGCTGAAGCGTGGACTTTGATTTTTCATCCTTCCACCTTCATCCTTTCTTGAGAAACATAGCCGTTCTCTCGAACTCAACCACAATTGTACCGTCTGGCTTCCTGCCCCAGCATTTGATTCGCACGATGCCGACTTCGGGTCTCGATTTCGACTCGCGCTTTTCGATGATCTCGCTTTCGGCGTAGACGGTATCGCCGTGAAAAACGGGATTGGGATGCGCGACCTTGTCGTATCCCAAATTTGCCACGATGGTTCCATCGGTGAGATCGGCGACCGTCAAGCCAACAACGAGTCCAAATGTGAAGACGCCGTTCACCAGCCGCTGACCGAACTCGGTCTTCGACGCGAAATCCTCGTTGAGGTGCAGAGGCTGTGTGTTCATCGTCAACGCGGTGAACAGCACGTTGTCCATTTCGGTGACGGTGCGCCCGCCGTGTTTGAATTTCATCCCAACTTCGAGTTCGTCGAAAAATTTTCCAGCCATAAGACTCCTTTGTCGAAGGTTGAAGGTCACAAGTCAAAGGTCAGACCTTCGACGTTTGACTTTCGACATTGATCAGTTCTTGCTCACGCTCCACCGTTTGACCAACCTTCACCGCCAGCGATTTCACCACGCCATCCCTCGGCGCTTGAATTCTAATCTCCATTTTCATCGCTTCCAACACCATCAGCGTTTGACCTTTCGTCACCAACTCGCCCTCGACGACGTTCACGCTTCGTACCGCGCCTGGCATTGGCGCGGCTAATCCTGACGCATGATCGCCGGCCGCGCTTCTTCGCTTTGCGCCAGACGATTTGGTCAACACGAATGTTTGCCCGCCCACCGTCACCCAGCGTTTGGCGTTGTCCGATGAAACGTACGCGGTGACGCGCTTGCCGTCAATGAGTAAATCCAACTTTCCGTTTTCAGCGAGTAGGATTTCAACGTTAACCGTTTTATCTTCTAGCGTGACGCGATGAGTTTTGCCCGAAGGGACAATGTCAATGCCATACGTTTTGGAATTGTGTTCGAAGTTTGTTTTCATCCGTATCCTAAAATCCGAATCACTGCCACCAGCCACATGCCGATCACGGCGAGCACAAGTTCGAGGTCGCGTTGCATCAAGCCTGCCAACACGCTGACCCACGAATGATACGCGAGATACGGCGAGAGGAACGGCGACGCCGCCATCGCCTGATCCTTGCGGCGGTTGCGGACCGCGAGAACGGTCAACGCGAAACCGATGGGGAATGCCCAGGGCCACAGGCTGGCGTTCCATGCGGATTGCAGAAGATCGTTCGACCTGCCGATGGAAGCGGTGCCAAAAATGACGAGGGAAAGAATTGTCGCGATTGAAGCAGGCAGAAAGGCGAGAAGAAGCGATCTCCATCCGCCAGCGCGCCATGTCTCGAACATCCAAAATGGAATCATCGCGATGCCCATCTGCGGTTTGATGAGGATGAAAAATAATCCGATCTGCGGCGGGAGGATGAAGCCGACGAGCGCGAGCGCGTCCACGTTTAACATGCGCATCCCGTAGACGACGGGCGACGATAAAAGAAACGCGATCAACGCGATGCGGCTCGCTTTCAATCGGATGGCGACCCACGCATACAATGCGAGCGTGAGGATGAAATAGAGCGCGCCGCTGACCCGTTCGGAAAATATCGCCAGCGGCAACATGGGGATCAACGTCCACGGCAGGTTGCGGAAGGTGGGCGCGGCGAGATATGGATTATTTCCTTCCAGCACAGCGCGCGCGGCGGGGTAGTAGGTCTCGCGCCAATCAATTCCTACGATGTGCCATAAACTGTTCGCGCCGAAGTAGAGGAGGATGAGGAGCGCCGCGCCTGCAACGATGAGTCGAAGGTCAACTTTTTTCTTTTCCATAAAATTAATTTCTGAATCCATTTGGATTCTTCCACGGGCTGTAAGGATCATGCTCATTTACGATTTGCGATTGACGATTTTCGATTGAAGTATCAGCAAGCGCGGCGGAGAGAAGCGCTTCAAACGACGGGTCGGGTTGACTCCACGTAGGTTGATCTTCCACCCAGCGTGTGTAGACTCGTCCAGCGGCAAAATCGGGATGAGCCAAAACATCTTGCATGAAATCCACGTTGCTCGTCACGCCATGCACAACGAAGTCGCGCAACGCGGCTTGCATCTTTTGAATGGCGATTTCTCTCGATTCGCTGAACACAATTAATTTCGCCAAAAGCGGATCATAAAAATGCGTCACCTCATCGCCTGCGCGGAAGCCTGAGTCGACGCGGATGCCTGGTCCGCGCGGTTCGATGTATTGCAAGAGTTTTCCTGTGCTGGGTAAGAATCCGTTGGCGGGGTCTTCGGAGTAGACGCGGCACTCGATGGCGTGTCCGCGTTGGGTCAGTTGTTCTTGCGAATATGGAAAACGCTCGCCCGCCGCGACGCGGATCTGCCATTGCACCAAATCGAGTCCAGTGGTGAGTTCGGTGATGGGGTGTTCGACTTGCAATCTCGTGTTCATTTCTAGAAAGTAAAAAGGTTGAAGGTTGAAAGTCGAAGGTCGGGGGTCGAAGATGAATTCAATTGTCCCTGCATTGAAATAATTTACAGCCTTCGCCGCGGCAACTGCGGCTTCTCCCATTTGCTTTCGCAATTCTGGCGTGAGCAGTGGCGATGGAGTCTCCTCGATAATCTTTTGATAACGCCTCTGCGTCGAACATTCGCGCTCGAATAAATGGACGAGATGTCCGTGCTGGTCGCCGAAGATTTGAAACTCGATGTGATGCGCGTTCGGGATATATTTTTCGACGAGCAGGCGATCATCGCCGAACGCGTTCAGCGCTTCGCCGCGCGCGGACTCAATCGCTTCTTTCAACTCTTCGGGCTGATTCACCACCCTCATGCCTTTGCCCCCGCCTCCCGCCGCGGCTTTGACGAGCACGGGATAGCCGATCTCTTTTGCGGCGTTCTTGAAATCGGATTCGGATTCGAGTCCCTCGAAGCCTGGGACGGTCGGCACGCCCGCTCGCTTCATGCGGATCTTCGACTCGGCTTTGTCGCCCATCGCGCGGATCGAGTCCGCTGAGGGACCGATAAATGTCAAATGGGCAGAGGCAACCCTCCCTGCGAAGGAGGCGTTTTCCGAGAGGAAGCCGTAGCCTGGGTGGATGGCATCCGCTTGGGAGGCGAGCGCGGCATGAATTAAGACATCCGCATTCAGATAAGATTCTTTCGGCGAAGAGGCGCCGATGTGAAGCGCTTCGTCGGCGAGTTGCGCGTGTTGTGAATTTTTATCCGCGTCGGAATAGACGGCGACGGTTTTGACGCCGAGTTCTTTGCAGGCGCGCAGGATGCGGATGGCGATCTCGCCGCGGTTGGCAATGAGAATTTTTTTGAACATTATTTGATGCGCGTCAATGTCGCTTCTGTGGCTTTGGCTTCGCCGTATTCGGGGTGGATGTTGTAGGCGGTGATGACGAGATGATCGTTATCAATCAGCTCGACTTGTGTGCGCCAGCCCCAGTCTGGTCCGCCGTCGGGGTCAGGGTAACTGCCGAGCACGGAGAATCCGTTTTCGGTGGCGTTCCCTGTGCAGAACATGATGGCGGTGTTGTTGTGGAAGGAGTCGACCCATGAACATTCGTAACGATCAAGAGTCGTGTTGTAGCCGAAGGTGAACATTCCATGTTGCGGTTCGCCTTGGATGGTTCCTTGATAGAGATATAACGCAAAGCGTCCATCGAGAATGATCTGGATGCTTCCCGCGACAGAAGATTCATCCGCGAGTTTATCTGGCTCGAACCAGAGTTTGGAAATACCTGACCAGCTTCCCGCTAATTGCGTTAGAAAGTGGTGTGGGCTTCCTGATTGTTTGTTGAAGGACATGGTGACTCTCCGTGATTTGTAATTTGTAATTGGTAATTTGTAATTATGTCACCCTGAGCGATAGCGAAGGGTCTCTCCTGTCGTGGTAGAGATGCTTCGCTACGCTCAGCATGACATGCCTTAAGTTACATTCTAAACACGCCAAAATTTTGTTCTTCGACAGGGGAATTCAGTACGACAGATAACGCCAACCCCAACACCTGACGGGTATCCATTGGATCAATCACACCATCATCCCACAATCTTGCCGTTGAATAATAGGGATTCCCTTCGTATTCATACTTCTCCAAGATGGGACGTTTGAACTCGTCGGCTTCTTGTTTCGTCATGGCAGGTTTGCCTTCACGGGCGAGTTGGTCTTGTTTGATGGTGAGCAGGACGTTCGCGGCTTGTTCCCCGCCCATGACGGAGATTCTTGCGTTGGGCCACATCCATAAGAATCGTGAGCCGTAGGCGCGACCTGACATGGCGTAGTTTCCCGCGCCGAACGAGCCGCCGATGACGACGGTTAACTTTGGCACGCGCGTCGTTGCCACCGCATGGACCATCTTTGCGCCGTCTTTGGCGATGCCGCCGACCTCGGCTTCACGTCCCACCATGAAGCCCGTGATGTTTTGCAGGAACACAAGCGGAATGCCGCGCTGGTCGCACAACTCGATGAAGTGAGTCGCTTTGAGCGCGGACTCGCTGAACAAGACTCCGTTGTTGGCGATGATGCCGACGGGGTATCCATGAATCCGCGCGAACCCGCAGACGAGAGTCGTGCCGTAGCGCGCTTTGAACTCGCGGAATTTGCTCCCGTCCACGAGGCGGGCGATGATCTCGTGAACATCGTAGGTCTCGCGGAAGGTGGAGGGGAGGATGCCATAGATTTCTTCGGCGGGATAAAGAGGTTCCTCGGGTTTAGAAAGTGGAAAGTAGAAAGGTGACTTTCCACTTTCTACTTTTGGCGGAAGTGTCTCAACAATATTCCTCAGAATCTCAATCGCATGGTCATCATCATCCGCAAAATGATCCGCAACCCCGCTTCGCCGCGTGTGGACGTCTGCTCCGCCCAAATCTTCCGCGCTCACATCCTCGCCTGTTGCCGCCTTCACGAGCGGAGGTCCGCCGAGGAAGATCGTGCCCGTGCCTTTGACGATGATGGCTTCGTCGCTCATCGCAGGGACGTACGCGCCGCCCGCCGTGCAACTTCCCATCACGGCCGCGATCTGCGGAATCTTTTTCGCGGACATGCGCGCCTGATTGTAAAAGATGCGACCGAAATGATTCACATCGGGGAAGACTTCGTCTTGCAGGGGCAAAAACGCCCCGCCCGAATCGACGAGATACAGGCAGGGCAGATGATTCTCTTCGGCGATCTGTTGCGCACGCAGATGTTTCTTGACCGTCATCGGGAGATACGATCCGCCTTTGACGGTCGCGTCGTTGGCGACGATGAGCACTTCGCGGTTAGACACGCGCCCGATGCCCGTGACGATGCCCGCGCCTGGACCTTCATTATCGTAGAGGTCGGTCGCGGCAAGAGCGGAGAATTCGAGAAATGGAGAATTGGGGTCGAGCAGGCGTTCGATCCGTTCGCGGACGAAGAGTTTGCCCTGCGACTCGTGTCGCTTGCGGTATTTTTCCCCGCCCCCTTCGCGGACTTTGGCGAGTCTTTCGCGGAGGTCGTTTGCTAATGAACGATGGTGTTCGGCGTTTTGTTTGAATTCAGTCGAGGAGGTGTTGATGGATGAGGAGATAGTTTCCATGATGTAATTGGTAATTGGATGGGTTTGTAGTTATCGAGAGTCTAGCACATTCCCCAGGAAAACATAACATTGAAATGAATTAAGGGAGGCAAAGACCGTCCACTTGAACCTGAAACTTGACACCGATTGTACCCCACCACTTTCCACGCAAATCACTTCAACGACTGCGCCAGCATCCACGTATAAAGTTCTTGATCCTGATAGACCCTGCCGCTGATATCGTGGTCGCCGTCAGGATACACCGTGAACTGGATGTTGCCATCGCACGCCTTCAACGCATCCACGAGGGATTGTTCCGCCTCGAGCGGCACGATCGTATCGACTGCCCCATGAAACGCCCAAATGGGTTTGTTTTTCAAATCGCAAATATTTGCAGGGACATGGAAGCCGGTTGTGTCGCCGACAAACCCCATCACTGGCGCGAGCGCGGCGAACGTGTCTGGATGACGCAGTCCATACTCCCACACCCCGTTTCCGCCGATGCTCACACCCGTCAGGTAGACGCGCGTCGTGTCCACGGCGTATGATGCGGTCACTTCATCGAGCAGGGAAAAAACAGACGCCTCCACCTTATCTTGAAACCAATACTCATCGCCCGGTTTGCCGGTCAACTGCGGCGAGAGCACAATAAACGGAAAGTCCGGCGTGAACCCCAAAATTTGAGGCAGGGCTTCGTAGAGAAGCATGTCGGTGTTCGAACTGCTCGTCCCTGAGCCGTGTAGAAAAAGGATCAGGGGAAATTTCTGCGCGGGGTCTTTTCCGTAATTTGAGGGCAGGAAGAGCAGATAGTTCCGACCTCCCGATTGGGATGTGAATGGATGTTGACCCGTGAGAATGTTCGACGGGAGCGCGGGCGCGTCGGTGACCGGAAGTGTGGCTGTCGTTTCCGTAGTCGGCGTGACCGGCTGGGTGGCAGGGGGAGCCGAAGTATTGGTGGGGAGTGACGACCGTTGGGTAGGAGGCGCGGCTATATCGGTGGGGCTGGGCGCGGGTGATCCACATCCAGCCGCCAGCGTGATGATCAATGGCAGAAGGATGAGACGTGTTACGGTGTCTGAAATTTGGCTCGTGATGAGGCGAATGTTTTTCATGCGACAAGTCTAGCATAAAAATTTACAGCGCCGCAAAGTAAACTTTGCGGTGACGGATTGTGACAAGACAGAAAAATTATCCCCAACTTCAGTATTTCATATTTTACGAAAGTTTATGCGACAGTTCGATTTGCCAAGCAAATCGTGTCGTATTCCTTGACGCAGTGCAACGTCGTCAAGGGCGTGTTTTCGTGCTTGCTGATTATCCGCGGGGTAACTCAATGATGAACGTTGTGCCTGTTCCCAGTTCGCTTTGCGCTTCGATCGTGCCGCCATGCGCGTGGATGAGTTGTTTTGTGATGGCGAGTCCCAGCCCGCTGTGGATGCGTTCACTGCGCGATCTGTCGCCGCGCCAGAAGCGATCGAAAATAAATGGAAGATCGTCGGATGAGATTCCCGCGCCCGAATCTTTGACCGTGATCCGCACGCTTCGCTCCTCGCTTGAACCTGATTCGGTTTCGATGGAAATTTTCCCACCCTGGGGCGTGTGGCGCAGGGCGTTCGAGATGAGATTCGATAACACTTGATTCAAGCGGTCGTAATCGGCGGTGACTTGTTGATTTGAATCGGCGAGGCGCGTTTGCAGGTCGATGCCGAGGGACGCGGCTTGGGAGGAAAAACTCGAAGTGAGATCATGCAGAAGGTCGGCGAGCAGAAATAAGGTGGGATGAAGCGGGAGTTGTCCCGTTTCGGCGAGGGAGAGAGTCTGCAAGTCGTTCACGAGGCGGGTGAGGAGGCGAGTCTCATCCAATGTGTTGTTGATGTGTTCGGGCGTGGGCTGATAGACGCCATCCACGATGCCTTCGAGGTTGCCTTGAATGATGTGGAGCGGCGTGCGGAGTTCGTGAGCGATGTCGGCAGTGAGGTTGCGGCGTTGTTGCGCGGCGCGTTCGAGTTCGCCGACCATCTTGTTGAAGCGTTTGATGAGATCGCTGAACATGTCGGATTTATTCTCAGGCACGCGCGCCGAGAGATTGCCCTCTTCGACGGCATTGATCGTTTTGAAAAACTCTTCGAGAGGTTTGCCGTAGCGGAGATAGAGGTTGAAGGCGGTAATGAAAAGGATGACGACCAGAACGACGGGCGCGCCGCAGACGAGGATCCAGATATTTCTGATGTTGGTGTATTGCGAAAAGAGCAGGTAAAGAAGAGCGGCGATGCCTCCGACAAAAAGGAAGACGGTGATGATGAAGAAGATGACGAACGGCACGAAGCGGTAGCGGTGGCGGTTGGAGGGAGGGGAGGAGGCGTTGGACATAATGCTTGATGGTTGCAGGCGCTTCGTCTGCGCTCTTTACTTAATTGTTTTCTCGTCCTGAGCGGAGTGAGGAGCGACAGCGACGAACGCAGACGAAGGACGCTCCGCTCAGCGCGAACGTACTATTCGATGAAGCGGTAACCGATTCCGTAGACCGTTTCGATCATGGATTTGCCTGAGGCGGCTTCGAGTTTTTTGCGCAGGTTCTTGATGTGCGAATCGACACTGCGATCCATGCTGGAGGATGTGCCGTGCAGGTCTTCGAGTAATTGCTCGCGTGTGAGCGTTTGGCTGGGACGGCTGGCGAGCAGGACCAGCAATTTGAATTCGTTGGGAGTTAACTTGATCGGACTGTTGTTGAAAGACACTGCGTATTTTTCCGAATCAATTTCAAGCCCGCCCGCGCGAATGATGCTCGGCGCTTTCACGTCTCCGCGCGTGCGGCGGAGCAATGCCCGCACACGCGCCACCAACGCGCGCACGGAGAACGGCTTGGTGATGTAATCGTCCGCGCCGATTTCGAGACCCGTCACTTGATCTATTTCTTCGGAGAGGGCGGTGAGCATGATGATTGGCACGTCGCTTTCGCGGCGCAGGATGCGGCAGACTTCGCGCCCGTCCATTTGTGGGAGCATCAGGTCGAGGATGAGGAGGTCGGGTTTTTCGCGGCGGGCAATCGTCAGCGCGGATTGACCGTCGGCGGCGGTGACGACGCGGAATCCGTTCTTCTCCAGATAATCTCGCGCGAGGCGCGCGATCTTGGGTTCGTCATCCACGACGAGGATGAGGGGTGGCATGGGGGGAGTATAAGGGAGGAAAGGGGAATGATGAAGGATGAGTTATGAAAGTTTTTGGCAAGCAAAGTAGAGAGAATGAGGTAGAAAATAGAAAGTGGAAAGTGGCTTTCGGTTAATTGATTTTGTCCGGTTCAAGGATTGTGACGTTTTGCCCGGCGTATTTCTCGTACAGGTCACTGCGGCGCTTTCTCCAGCCGTCCAGCCCGCCGCGCAGGTTGGTGATTTTTTTGAAACCTTTCGATTTCAAATAGTACGAGATCATCACCGAAAGTCCGCCGCCCGGGCAGTACACCAAAATATTTTTATCGCGCGGAAGTTGTTTCAAGTAGTTTTCGACTCGGAGCGGGTTGACCTGGTGAGAATTTGGCAGACCCTCGAATTTTTTACGGTCATCGCCTGGGCGCACATCGAGGATGAAAGTTTTCTCGTCGAAGAGAATGTTTTCATTCAATTGCGCGGGCGCGAGCATATTGACGAAAGAGATTCGTCCTTCAATGTAATCTTGGATTACCTGTGTCGCGTATCGGATGTCGCGTGATGAAGTTTCATGCCCGAGGCTGATCCGAATCGTCTCGCGGGCGGCTTGGTCGGATACGCCGATCGCTTTCAACACGTGGGAGGGCGTATCTTCGCCGGTACTGCACGCCGACCCGGCAGAGACGGCGATGCCGCGATAGTCCAACATTCCCATCAACCCGGCATTCTCAACGCCGGGGAAGGTAACGCTAAGCGTGTTCGGCAGGGATTCTGATTCTGGCGAGTTGATCACGCAATCTGGCTTGATCTCTTTGAGCCGTTGAGTCAATTGTCGCTTCAATGTTTGAGTTCGTTTGCTCTGCGCGAGGAGTTTGTCCACCTCCTGACATGCCGCCCCAAAGCCGACGATGTTGTGGATACTTTCAGTCCCAGCCCGCAGTCCGCTTTCCTGATGACCGCCATGGAGCAACGGAGTAAACGGACTTCCCTGTTTGATATACAACGCGCCGATGCCTTTCGGTCCATACAGTTTGTGCGCCGAGAACGAGGCGTAGTCAACATCCCATGCGCGGAGATCAATCGGTATTTTCCCCAATGCTTGCACGCAGTCTGTCAATACCAACGCGCCGTGTTGATGCGCGATCTTCGTCACCGCTTTGATGTCTTGAATGACGCCGGTTTCATTGTTTGCCAACATGCAACAGACAAGGAAGGTATCCTCATCGATCATCTTTTCCAATTCGACGAGTTGTACACGCCCTTTGTCGTCAACTGGACAATATTTGACGATCACTCCTTGGGTTTCGAGATAGTCCAGCGTTTTCAACACAGAAGGGTGTTCGATGGGCGTGGAAACAATCTTCTTCTTTTTCGGATAAAAATGCGCGGCAACCGATTTGAGCGCAGCGTTATTTGACTCGGTCGCGCAGGCAGTGAAATAAACATCCGACGGGTCGGCGTGAATCGCTTTTGCCACGTGTCCCCGGGCTTCTTCGAGTAACTCTGCCGATTTTCTGCCCATGCCATAGAACGACGATGGGTTTCCATAATGATCTCTCAACACCTGTTCCATCTTTCTACGGACGGGGTCGCTGACAGGCGTCGTCGCATTGTGATCGAGATAGACCTGCCGATTGAAGCGAATGAGGTGTTTCAAGAATTCAAAGTATCTAAGTTCCATTGGATTGCCTCTCCGAGCGCCACATTTTGATTCTCATATACGTGATCGTACAAAGCGAGTTGATGTTGCGGGGTTCGTTTATGTCATTGTGACAACGATCTTGCCTCGCGCATGACCGTTGCCAAGATGTGTCATGGCGTCAACGATGCGCGTCATTGGGTAAGCCTTCTCGACAAACGGTTTCACGTTTCCGCTTTCGACCAGTTCTTTCAAGGTTTGCATATCCGCGCGGTTGAATTGGGCGGTGAAAAACACGAATTTTTGACTCGCGCCCAGCATCGAAACTTTCATCTTGACCAAAAGACTGACTGGACCGATCAATTCCGTCTTGGGTCCTCCGATGAGCACAAAGGTTGCGTCTGGCTTGAGAATGCGTTTGTAATCAGACCACGAACGCCCGCCATTGACATTGAGCAGTAGATCATATTTTTTGCCGTTGCGCGTAAAATCCTCTTTGGTGTAATCAATCACGTGATCCGCGCCCAACCTGCGAGCGTGTTCAACATTGTTCGGACTGCACACAGCCGTCACGTCCGCGCCGAACGCTTTGGCAATCGAAACCGCAAACGTGCCGACTCCGCCCGACGCGCCGTGGATCAGGACTTTCTGCCCAGGCTGGATCTTCCCGTGATCGCGTAGTCCCTGCAACGCGGTGATCCCCGCAGTGGGGACGGACGCCGCTTCTTCCATCGTGACGTTGACTGGTTTCAAGGCGATGGCATTTTTCACGCTGACGTATTCCGCGTACGCTCCGCTTCTCCCGCCGAAGACTTCGTCGCCGCGTTTGAAATCGGCGACGTTCTTGCCGACCGCTTCGACCACGCCCGCAAAGTCCGCGCCGAGACGCGTGTCTTTTGGCTTCAAGAGTCCGCCGCCCAAGATGCGGGCGATGGGCAAGCCCGTCATGCCGTACCATTCCGCAACATTGATCGAAGAGGCATGCACGCGGACCAGCACGGCATCATCTGAAACTTCTGGCTTTTCGATCTCCCGAATCTTCAACACCTCGGGCTGACCATACGACTCAAACATAACTGCTTTCATGGTTGATTCTCCTTTTATGTCACTCTGAGCGGAGCGAAGAGTCTCGTTTGTTGCGGTAGAGATTCTTCGTCGTGGAGTTTACCCTGAGTAAGTCGAAGGGCGGCTCAGAATGACATGCCTATATTTGCTGTAAGGTTATCAACTCATTGTGGAGGAAATATGGACGAGCCTGTCAGGGATTGTGGAGGTTGCTTCCCCGTATTTCGTTTACAAACGGATTTCGAGCCGTATCTTCACATTATCCCCCTCGCCGATCTCTTCCGCTTTTTGGACCACCATCTTGATCGGCACAAGATAGAGACCGTCTTTCGGGAACAGGGAGGTCTTGAACTCGGTATTGCCGATCCGCGCGTGGACGGGAATCACTCCCCAGCCATACGTGACCTCTCTTGAGATGGCTTGGATGTCGCGGCTTTGTTTTTCTGGCACAGCGACGAAAAGATACGGAGCAGGTCCGCGCCAATGGAAGATCGTGCCGCCGAACTCGAAGGTCATGGTCAGGCTCTACCGCGCGGCTTGACGAGAATATTTCGCGCAAGCGTCTTGAACCGCTCGCCATCCTCTTGCACAATGGTGATAGTGACATGACCCGTCTTGCTCGTCTTGATGTCTCTGACGGTTCCAGATTTACCCGCGTGTGTTCCGCGAATCACTTCGCAAAAGTCGCCGTCTTTTGGTTGTCTACTTTTCATGTGTATTGCTCCTGTTCGTTTCAATGGACCGCGCCGCATTCCATTCATTGCTCCATGGATTGCAGCCACAGTTTCGCATCGTCCGCTTTCACGGCGCGCTCCGCCTCGTGGAGAAGGGCATTCAAACTTCTTCTGCGTCCGATTTGCTTAGCAAATCGCGGCGCATTCGGCGGCAAGTAGGAAGTCGGCAGAGGCGTCGGCTGACTATTCAACGAAACGTTGAAACACGGCGACCAGCGCTCGATCAACAGCCGCTCCGAAGCGGATAAATCATTCCCAACGACATCGAATTGCTCCGACTGTGAACTCAACAATTCAATCGTAAAACTCATAGACTTGGGCCAGTTGACCCATACGAATCGCCCCACAATCGAGTGTCCCTTGAACCCGCTAAGCAAATGCTCCCACACGCGGGCAAAGGCAAGTTGCGATTGACCGACGTAAAAAGCCACCTCGTTATCTCGGAATAGGTAGAGATCGAAGTCCTTCCACTCGAGAGGACATTCTCCGATGAGCAAAAAGCGCTTTAGTGGAACTACGATGGTGTCTTGCTCATGCGGAGGTCTGTCAGCGTGGTTTTGCATCGAAACGCGCCTTAAGTCTTTTATGTCTGTGTCTAAAAACTGTTTGATAGATCAGAGCCGCCAACCTGCCGATGATCCTAATCCTTGGCGTAAACTCCACCACATCATGGATCTTGCAGTATGCGCCGTCGGATGCGACTGTCCGTTTGTGCGCCCATAACGAATTCATCCATGAGGAGGAGCGCTCCTCGAACCCATGCGCCGACACCCTCTCCATGTAAAACGAATGGACGTCAATCGGCAAGAACCAAAGCGCGAAAATTACACTGCGGAACAGCGGCGTACCCGTCTGCCATTCGGTTAACGGTCTCTGCTCCCATTGTTTTGGGCACGACATTTTGAGAAAAGGTGCTAACTCGTAATTTACGCCGCCCATCGTTAAATGTTTTTCAATGAATTCGGTTGCCGAGAGGTTGATATGACTACTTTCTTCAAATTTCAGGGGCATGGAAGCTCTCGTCTAGGCAGGGACAGCGCGCGCTTTGTTGGGTAGCGGCGGTTGGCTTGAACTCAGCCACCGTGAACCTGTCGCGAATCGTCAGGCGCATCCATGCGGTCGTTTAATCCATAGTCTCGGATGACTTGCGCCACGCGCAGGCGATACTCTGCAAAAACGTACTGTCTACCCGCAGATTGGGCGCGTCGGTGCGCGTCGAGGTTTCGCCACTGCTTCACAGCCTCTTCATCCCGCCAGAAGGACAAAGACAAAATTTTACCCGGCTCAGTCAGGCTTTCGAATCGTTCAATTGAAATGAAGCCGTCAATATGCTCCAAGTGGGATCTCAAATCGGCGGCGAAGTTTAGGTAAACTTGCTTTTGATCTGGATGCGGCAACACTTCAAAAATCACGGCGATCAAGAGGAACCTCCCATCAGGCTTGCAGGAATACCAAACGTGCCATCAACGACTTCCACGAAAGTCCGTTCTTCGCGAAGGATAAACCGCTTCGCCTGCGCTATTTCAAAGTTTTTACGACCTTCCTGGTCTGACTTGAGGCGCGCGCGATAGGCTTCATACGACGCCAGACTATCGAATGCGATCAATCCCCATGCGATGTTATTTGTTCCCTCGTGAGGTAGGAAGTAGCCAACAAGATGTCCTCCACAGCGGGGAATGATGCGTCCCCAATTTTCCGCGTATTCCTTGAAAGCATCCCGCTGAAAAGGATCGATCTCGTAGCGGATGAAACAAGTGATCGTCATTGCAAAACTCCTATGTAGTGATGGTCGGTACTTCACGAAAGTTCAGGCGACAGTTCGATTGACCAAACAAATCGTGCCGACTGCCTTGACGCAGTGTAACCGCATCAAGATCCTATTTTCGTGATCTACTCATAGCAGAAACTATGGCGGTTGGGCGCCCAACGGATTGCGCCATTACGCTGGGGTGGAGACGGCAAACCGTCCAAGCAGAATCAGCCTCAAGCGGGGGATGACCGCAGAATCTTCTCCATCGCCTTCCCTTTGGCGAGTTCATCCACCAGTTTATCCAAATAACGGATCTTTTGCATCAGCGGGTCTTCGATCTCTTCGATGCGCACGCCGCACACGACGCCCGTGATGAGCGACCGATTTGGGTTCATGGCTGGCGCTTCAGCGAAGAATGTTTTTAGGTCATTTCCCTTTTTGATCTGCTGTTGCAGACCCGCCTGAGTGTAGCCAGTCAACCAACAGATGACCTGGTCAACTTCTTTCTTCGTGCGATTCTTTCGCTCCGCTTTTTGAATGTATAGCGGATATACATTCGCAAATATATATCGAAAAACCCGATCGTTAGACTTGTTATTCATGACTTGGTTCCTCGTTAGGCGCGGACTTTACAGAAACACTATTTTTTCGCGGTTTGCCATAAGATTCGGTTGATATGCCCGTCCTGCGACTTTATATTTTTATATGACTTTTGCGCGATCAGTTCAAGGATCGGCAATTTTACAGCACACAATCAAATTAATTGCCGCGTTGACTCGTTGGGCGCAGATGAGTTTTTCTTTGCAGGTTAACGGTTGGCGTTTAGCGAACAGATTATGGTTGAAGTGTAAATTTTTGTGAAGTATCGTCCCAAACATATATCTCATACTGTTTTTCAAGAGAGAAACATTCAAATGTTGTGACGCAATCTTCTTTATGATATGGTAATCCAATAGTTAACAAAATGTGTTTATCTTTTAACTGCACTTGTACGCCTGCCGTATCTTCGTCATGAACTATACCACTTGCTTTATATATTAATTCTGCGCCTTTTTCAACATCAAAAATCCATGCTGTTTGATGTAGAAAACCAGATCTTATAACCAATTCGGGAAATGAAGTTTGGGTGATATTTACCCATTGGAAAGAAAGGAAATTAGAGTCGCAGCCTTCAACTTTTTGCTTTGTAATAAACCTCATCTGCTCTAAAGAAGAAATGTTCCCGTCGTTGGAATTCCATGTCCAAATAACCATATCGCACTTTTCATTAACTGCAACATAATAGGATTTATCGTTTAAGTGGTAGTCGGTCATGAGTATATTTTTTGGAAACCAAATTGGGTTTTGGTCTCCTTTCAACTCAAAACAAGGGAGCGTAAGGGGTGACTCGGTAGTATCATCCTTGATGCCGAAAAAATCATTATAAGTTTCCATTTGATGTTGGGGGGATGCGTTTTCTCCTGCAAAAGAATTAATCATGAAAACCGCGCGCCCATCGCCATAACTATCTGAGGATATATTCACATTGAATCCAGGTATTTCTTTGGAATTTATCTCAGTAAATTTATCATTTTCCCAGATGTATTTTTTCGTGATATGAGGGTTGACAGTGTGTGTGGGTTGAAACACGCTGTTGTACCACAGATTTCCAGACGGGTCACAAACTTCATTTGTTGTGTAGTTGCTGCTTTGTTTATATCCCACAACATTGATTTCAATATGACTATCTATAATAGATGACGTTCCTTTTGAATATCCCCAAGATGATTGGCGTCCATCTCCTGAGCGTCCTTCATAGTAACGGGTAAATGAAATTGAGTCGCATTTTTCTTCTTTACACCTGACGATATTTCGGTCAATAGCAACAGAGAAAACACCTGTCCCGCCCCAACTTCCTAAGAAATCTACAAATATGTAGGGATGTGAAAATTTTTGCTGAACTAATGAGTCGTACCATCCACGTGATTCTAAAAAATAAATCTCTCCCCATTGGTCAGATGTATCCAATTGATAGATTGAAAAAAAAGACCATTTGGGGAGTGAAATCGAGCCTGAGATAAGTATCTCTTTTTTTCCATCTTCATTTACATCTATATCTTCTCGTTGGTAAATAACATCTCCCGCAAACTGTTCAAATGTTGGTTTGTCCCCATTGCCTACGGCGGAGATGTTGTGATTTTCATAGAAAATACGCAAAATATCATTATCTGGTACGGAACTTTCTTTGCCCTGCCTGATACATGAATTTATAAAAATAGTTACTAATATTAAAACAATGCTTGCCGTTTTGTTTTTCATGCTTTCTCAGATTCCCAATTAGCCAGCCAACTACGTCTTAATCCTACTTTTTGCCGTATAAGACGCCGTAAGGGTGGTTGTCCGTCAAAATCTTTGTATAATTACCCATGCGCGACATTATACGTCACATTTCTAAAAGGCAGTCATCTTATAACTCATGCCTCAATCCGATCAAGGACTCAACAACCCCCGCTACACCCTCATCCCGCGCACGGCGATATTGTTGCGGCGCGGAGACTCATACCTGCTCCTCAAAGGCGCGCCGACGAAACGTCTGTGGGCGAACAAATACAACGGACTCGGCGGTCACGTGGAGAGAGGGGAGGCTGTCCTCGCGTCTGCGAAGCGCGAGTTGCTCGAAGAGACGGGCCTCACGGCGGATCTATGGCTGTGCGGAACGGTCATCGTTGACGCGGGCGAAACAGGGATATGTTTATTTATGTTCACGGGGAATGTAACGGGCGGCGAATTAATCGCCTCGGAAGAAGGTTTGGCGGAGTGGGTTGAATACAAGAAGATTGGAGAATTGGACGTTGTCGAGGATTTGCCGATTCTGCTGGGGAGAATTCATGGCATGAAGCGCGGCGATCCGCCCTTTAGCGCGCAGTCATTTTATGACGAGGAGGGGAAATTGATTGTGAGGTTTGAAGATTAAATTCCCTCTCCCTTTGGGAGAGGGTTAGGGTGAGGGTTTTAACTTCCCTTTTTCAGTATGATCGTAAATGTGCTGCCCCTGCCCGGCGTGCTGGTCACGGTCAACTTTCCCTGATGTTGTTCGATGACCTGTTTCGTGATGGCGAGTCCCAGCCCGATGCCGCCGAAGAGATCGTTCTCGTGTCGTTCGAGATGATAGAAGCGGTCGAAGACATTCGTCAACTTTTCTTTTTCGATCCCAATGCCGTGATCCTCCACCGAAAGCAAAATATCATCGGCGCGCGCGCTGAGGCGCACATCCACGTCTCCGCCTTTGGGGCTGAACTTGATGGCGTTGTCCACCAGAGCCGAGAGAGCGCGTTCGAGGGATTTCGAGTCGCCGAACGCGCGAGGCAGGCTGACGTCGGGAGCGAAGCGCAGGTTTATGTTCCGCTCGACGGCTTTGGGCGCATATTTATCCGTCACGTTTTTTGCGACCGCGTTCAAATCCACCATTTGAAATTCGGGGAGGACGAGGTCCATCTCTTGCAAGAACAGGATGTCGTTGACGAGGCTGACGATCTGCTGGACGTTGCGACTCACCGTTTCTATCCCCGTGGAGATCTGGTCGCCACTTATCGCGCCTTTTTGCAACATCTGGAGATACCCGCTCGCCGCCATCAGCGGAGTCCGCAACTCGTGCGCGATGTTGGAGAGGAACTCGCGGCGGGCGAGGTCTTGCTCGGCAAGTTTTTGATACGCCTCGGCAAGTTCGCTCGCGCGCAAGCGGAGGTCGTCCACCGCCATTTGATCGTTCGAGCGTAAGCGGTTGCTGATCTCGCTGACCATCGCCATGGCGATACTGCTGGAGGAATGAAGCACGCGGTCGAAACCGGGCTTGTCGAGTTCGAGCGCGGTGAGCGCGGTCTTTGCGGTGACGGTCGCGGCGCGCGGCGCGTTGTGGATGAGCGCCATCTCGCCGAAGAAATCGCCGGGTCCGAGCGTTTTGAGCAGGCGCGTTTCGGAGTTGTTGATGACCTTGGTCACTTCGGCGTCGCCTTCGAGGATCATGTAGAAGCGGGCTTCCACCGCGTTCTCGCGGCACAGCACTGCGCCGGGCGCGTACGCGTGTACCTGGCTGTTCTTGATCAATTCTTCGATCTCGTCCGCTTTGATGCCGGGGAAGGCTCGCGGGATGATCTTCGACGGGGCGCGGAGGTTCGTCATGGTGTGATTATTTTAGCATGGTGCGATATTCGAATCGAAGCCCCATTTGAACTAAAAGGAAATTGCAAGGGTGAATCTCGTAGCGCGAAATGCCATTTCGCCTTTGATACCTTATACAACCCCTTTGGACGCAGACCCTTGCACCGCCCGCAAGGGCAGGTGAAAACGCTGACCCCGCTGATTCAAAGACAAGACTTACGCAGTTGGCGGACAGTTGCACTGCCGCCGCCGCAGTGCAACTACGGCGCAACAGGTTCAACTGCGTAAGTCCTAAAAGAAAGAAAATCTGCGTTTTCAGCGTGAATCAGCGTCCCGATTTTTCGGGAACCACGGAATGAATGCGCTTGTCCTTCGCATGTACTCCTCATAACCAGGCTTGCTTTGCATTGTCCGTTCGAGCATGGGGACGCCGGAGACGCGAAGCAGAAGCGATGTCATCAAGATGGGGGAGAGGATCGTCCACCACGCGCCAACCGCAAGCGCGATGATGAAAATTCCCCACCACACGATTGCTTCACCAAAATAATTTGGGTGACGGGAAAGTTTCCATAAACCAGAGGTCAGCAATTTCCCCTTGTTTTTTGGATTACGCTTGAACAAAGTCAACTGCAAGTCCGCGATGGATTCAAAGAGTAAGCCAAATCCCCAGATCAACGCGCCGAGCAAATCCATTGGCGTGAGGATGACAGGGTATCCAAACGATTGCGCGGCAAGGATGGGGGCGCTGATGAGCCACATCAAAACTCCTTGCAGTAAAAATACTATGAAAAATGAAATCCACCACCAGCGCGGACCGTTTTCCTCGCGCCATTTGGCATAGCGAAAATCTTCGGGCTTGCCCCAATTGCGGAAACCGATGTGAAGCGCGAGGCGCAGTCCCCAGAGCGTGACCATTGTGAGAATCCAATGTTTGCGCGGGATGTAGCCGTATCCGTATGAAAATCCCAGCCACGCAACGATGATAAAGCCAATGCCCCAGAAAATATCCACGATGCTAGAGTTCTTCAGCGCGAGACTCACTAGCCAGAGCAGTGTCATCAGGCAGAGAATCAAAAGTCCGCTGTTGAGGAAAAGTATCGTGAATGGCATAGTAATTTTGAAATTAATTTCGGGGGCTGGACAGATTACTTTTCCAAATTAATCCAACAACAAAACCTTCCTCGCTGAGCGGAGCGTCCTTCGACTGCGTTCGTCGCAACGAACGCTCCTCACTCCGCTCAGGACGAAACATGATTTGGGATGAGCGTAGACGAAGCGCAGGCTGGAAGACGCGATGGGATTGCTAGATTTAATTGTAAAAATGCAAAATCTCGCGTTACGAATGTCGTTGATAAAACACCAGCAATGTCGTTCCGTATTTCCGCTCGTCGAACTTTTCGAGGTTCTTGAGCGTGACAGTATTGAACTTGAATTCACGCGGCGCGATCTGCACAATGACCCAGCCGTCGTCTGTGAGCCATTCGAGATTATCGTCCACGAGTTCAAGCGCTTTCACCCACATATCCTTGTACTGCGGGGGAGCGATGTAAATGTATTCAAACTTCTTATCGGCAGGCGATGCGAGATACGCGAACGCGTCTGCCCGGCGGATTTCGGACTGCGCCGCGAATCCGCAATGCTCCACGTTGGATTTGATCGTCTCGACGGGTTCGCGATTCGAATCCGTAAAGCGGACGGATGCCGCGCCTCGGCTCAACGCTTCGATGCCGACTGCCCCGGTGCCTGCGAACAGGTCCCACCAGTTCGAGTCGATCACGTCGCTGGCAATGATGTTGAACAACGCCTCCTTGACGCGATCCGTGATGGGGCGGGTCGTATCGCCCGTCACCGATTTCAATTTACGACCTCTTGCTTTGCCAGAAATGACTCGTAAACTCATGGAATTTGTTTGACCTCGCAGAATATCGCATCTCCCCGGCGGATTTGGATCACCGGCGGCGCGTCCCTAAAAATGGAGCGGTCGTTATTTGTGCGTGTGTTGACCAGAACGTAGTCGCCTGATTTCACTTCGCTCATTTCGTTGCGTAGATCGCGGACGATGGTATTGCTCCCGGAATAATAGTCGGCAATGTATGCCTCTCGCAACACAAAGACATTCGCTGGTTGACTCAAACTCGCGTCCAATTTTTGAATCGCTTCTTTATAACAAGTAAGCCAGTATTCCGTTTCGTATTTGCGAAAGACTCCGCTCGTGCCGCCAACAAACGAATTGTAATACGCGTATTCGTACGGATGGAGTTGGATAATTCCATTGATGCCCGGCAAAAGGATCAGTAAAACAAGTCCAGCGCGTAGCCAAACTGGTGTCATTCTGAGCGAAGCGAAGAATCTCTGTTTCGCCATGGAGAACCTTTGGGACGCGGTGTGTCCCTCAAGATTTGTAAGGCGAGTCGTTGCATTGGCAAGTTTCTCAAACGTCCACTCAAACGCAAAACCCGCGAAGATGAATACTGGCGGCAGGATGAAAAGGAAATGACGCAAGCCATCGTACACGGCTGGTCGAAGGGTGAGGACGTAAGCGACGAGAAGGATGAACCAAGCGAGGGTCAAAGCCAGAGATGCAAATTCTTTTGAATTCGTTTTGAATTTCCAAAAACCGATCAGAACTCCAACCGCGAACAAAATCCATGTCGGCTCGGTGAGCGTTGACCACAACATGAAGGGGAGGTAGCGGCGCGGCATGTCGTTGGCGCGGAAGATCTCACCGTTGAACAACACCGCGAGTTGTGTCGGGTTATCGGACATGAACTTGAGCGTTCCGAAGAGTCTAGCGATTGGATTTTCCCAAAGATAGGGCCAGGTGAGGAGCATCACCGCGATGGCAACTACAACATAAATCACAACGGGGCGAAAATATTTTTTCGTTGAAACCGAGTCCGCTTGAGCGGACTTTGTAGGAATAGCCGCGGATTTCAATCCGCGGCGGGCAAAGACGATGAGGATGGCATAGCCAAGCACAAGAAATCCAGCCAGAGGTCCCAGCACGCGGATGGATGTTGCGATGCCCAAACAAAATGCTGAGGCGAGAATTTTCCACAAAGTAGTTTTTGTGCCCGTTTCGATTTCGTCCACCACCTCGAAGCCGAGACAGACTGACGCGAGAAAGAAAACCAAAAAGGAAGGGTCTTTCGGATTGATGAAGGCATGTCCCCACAATAAAGGTTGATAGGAAAAAAACGCAGTCGTTGCGAGCGCGGCGGACGGTTTCATCCAGCGCGTCGAAAGCCGATAGAGGAAATAAATTCCAAGTTGGAAAAAGACGAAATTGACGAGGTGCCAGGCTGAAGCGCGGTCAGAACCGAGGTCTTCCAATCCGTAGACAAAATTGCGCGCAAGAAAAAGGTAGGCGGGTCCGCGCGTCTTGTGATCTTCCGCGCTAGGCCCGTATGAATTTTCGAGATCGAAATGTCCGCTGACCCATTCATGCGGCGAATAGGCATATCCGAGCGCGTCGGCATAATCGTAAAAGAGCGGCTCGTCCCATGAAAGCCCGTAATCGCGATAAACAAAAACGCCGATCAATAGATTGACGGCGAGCAAGATGTAAATCGGTTTTTGGATGATACGCCCAAAAAGGGATTTCATAACAAGCTGTTGCCGATGGCGTCGAAGGCTTTGATCTCCGCTTTGACCGCCGGGCTGTTCGGGTACTCGCTTTCGAGCAGACCCCAGATCATCGAATCACTCCAATCATCGAGGAACGGCGTTTTCGCGCGGAGCGTGCCTTCGTGCGTGAAGCCGAGTTTGCGCGGCACAGCGGCAGACGCTTTATTACGAGGATCGCAATGAATTTCAATTCGGTGAATGTGGATAATTTCAAATGCAACTTTGATCAATGCGGCAGTGGATTCGGTCACAAGACCTTGTTTGACGAAATCCTTGTGAATCCAATATCCGATCTCAAGTTCTTTGTCGCCGAGCCGCGTGTGGAATCCTGTTCCGCCGAGCAACCGCGTTTCTTCGCGGTTGAAAATCCCATAAGTGAAATCTTGTCCCAGATCGAATTTGCCGCGAAATTCCAAAACACGCTTTGCCTTGTATTCAAACGGCTCAGGTTCATTGTGCGCCCACGGCATCCACGGCTTGAGATGCTCCACGCTTTCACGCACCGAGTCTGCAAGCAATGCCGCGTCCGTCGGCTGATAGCATCGCACCACAAGCCGCGCGGTTTCGATTCGATACGCTGGGTTGGCAACTTTTGAATCGCTCATTTTCTTTTACCAGGCTTTTTCTTCGTAGGTTTTTTGCCAAACCCGCTCAGCAACGCGTTCATTTCTTTTTCCTCGCCCGCCTGCCCTTTGAAATAATCGTTCATGAACACAGACCGCCGCAGCCGCAACGCCATCGGCGCGACAATTTTCAGATCTTCATTGGTCACTTCATTGCGTCCATCCGCCGCCGCATACGCGCGCGCCGATTCAAACCACGTGATCTCAGCGCGCAGTGAATCGATTCCCATTTTTTGGACGAGCGCGATGGCGGGATTCGCAATCGAATCGGGGATGGTGACTCTCTTCATCTGCTCGCGCGCGCTGCGGATTTCTCCAGCCGCCGCTTCCATCTCCGGGGCAAACTGGTTCACCAAGTGACGCGGATTCGCCAAGTATGCATGGACTCGGCGGTACGCCTCCAGCCTCAGCGACGCGTCGTCCAAGCCGCGGACGATGACCCGCAGTCCGAAGCGGTCTAAAATCTGCGGGCGGAGTCTGCCCTCTTCGGGATTCATCGAGCCGATCAACACGAAGCGCGAACGATATGTCGCCGCGACCGGTCCGCGCCGCACCGTGTATGATCCCTGCGCGGCGGCGTCCAGGATCGAATCAACGACATCGTCTGCGAGCAGGTTGATCTCGTCAATGTACAACAAATTGCGGTCTGCCTGTGCCAATATTCCGCGTCGAATCTTCATCCGCTCGTGGATGGCGGCGCGTTCGTCAATGCCGCCGACCACATCTTCGAGCCGCGCGTTCAACGGCAGTTCGATCAAGCGGACTTTGTCCGGCGCGGTGAGCGGTTTGCCCTCGGCGAATTTCTTCGCGCAGTCCGGGCAAACGGCATCCACTCCGCCCGCTTCGATGTCTTCAGGCAGACAACCGTACGGGCAGATACTGCGCTCGACCATTGGGAGCAAATCCAAAAGACTTCGCACAGCCGTTGTCTTCGCCGTGCCGCGTGGACCGACAAGCAAAATCCCGCCTACGTTCGGGTTGATCAACGCGAGCAACAGCGCGAGTTTCATTTCCTGTTGCCCCACGATGGCGAGGAACGGGAAGGGAAGCGCTTCGGTCACGCGCCCATCTTCCGAGGTGAGCGGCGGGAGATTTTTACCCGAAACAAAATCCACCAGTTCGCGCAGACTCTTGAACGAGTGCGCGACCGGCTCTTTTTCTTCCGATTCGGGCTGGGTGAGTTCGGGTTCGGTCATTGCGATTCTCGCAGTTTCTTTTCAGTCAAACGTCGCGCCTGTCTTTCTTTTGCCTGCAACAGTTTTTGGGTTTCTTCCTCATTTTCAGCCGTCAATTGCGGAATTTCCAGCGGCTTGCCGCTATCGTCAAGCGCGACATAGACGAGGTAGGCAGTGTTGGTGTGCGAGCGTTCGCGGGTGAGCGGATTTTCGGCGAGCACGTCCACTTTCGCTTCCATGGACGTCCTGCCGGTGTATGTGACTTCCGCGTTCAGGGTAACGAGGTCGCCGATCTTGATCGGCTCGCGGAAGGTCATCGAATCGATGGCGACGGTCACGACTTTGCATTGGGCGTGGCGCATACAAGCGAGCGCGCCTGCCTCGTCCGCGAGTTTCATGATCCAGCCGCCGTGCACGTTGCCCAGCAGGTTGGCATGTTCGAGGTGCATGAGTTGAGACAGGGTGACGCGCGATGCGCTGATGGGTTTGGGCGTTTGGATGGTTGTCATAATTGTAAGAAAGTTTACCATGCGACAGGACGAATGTGGGATGTGAACAAGGCTAGCGCGCGTAACCTTTCTGATGTTTCTCCGACATGGAGTAGATGCGGCTTCATTTTGTCCATCAACATTCTAGCGTCACAGTTAACCCTGCTAACAATATGCCAAACTCATTGTCTCTTGAAACTCACACACAGGAACTATTGGTCCATGAATTAATTGCCTATCAGGCGGAAAGATCGCCGCAAAAACCCGCTATCCAGTTTGGCGGCGAGTGTGTCACCTACGCGGAGTTGATCGGGCGCGCCAACCAACTGGCGCGGTATTTGCGCGGCGAGGGAGTTGTGGCTGGCGCGCGGATCGCCATCTCGCTGAATCGCTCCATCGAGATGGTAACAGGCATTTTAGGATGTCTCATCGCTGGAGCGGCGTATATCCCGATCGACCCGGCATATCCTCGGGAGCGTATGGCGGAAATCCTTGCAAATTCCAATTCCCTATTTTGCATTACTCAAACCGGTCTGTTTCGATCTTCGCCGAAATCCGCTGTGAAAGTTATTTTGTTAGACGCCGTGTCAAAGAGCATCCAGCGCCTCCCTTCGGATGGTTTGGAAAATATGTCCGCCGAGAAAGACCTGGCTTATATTATTTATACTTCGGGCTCGACCGGGGCGCCGAAAGGCGTGATGGTATCTCATGACAGCCTTCGAAATTTTGTCAGGGTCTCTCAATCCGGGCTGGATGTCGCTTCGGATGATGTGTATCTTCAGAGCGCGTCCATTTCTTACGCGTTGGCTGTGCGTCAAATTATGGTGCCGTTATCGCGTGGCGCCACGCTGGTCGTCGCCTCCGACGAACAAATGCGCGACCCTCTGAGATTATTCGAGGAAATCAAGAGAACTCGCGTCACTTTGATGGATGTAGTGCCCTCATTTTGGCGGATGATCAATAAACGGTTGCAGGATTTGCCAGAGGCTTGCCGCAGCGATTTGTTGCAAAACCATCTGCGCAGGATCGTATGCGTGGGGGAGGCTTTGCGCATGGAAACTCCGCGAGATTGGAGGGCGCTAGCGGGCAACAAGGTAGAGCTTGTCAATATTTTTGGGCAGACGGAAACGACAGGCGTGGTTGCCACTTATCCAATCCCGGCCGCCGGTGATGATGGGCTTGCTTGCGCTGTGCCAATTGGACAGGCGATTGCTCAGACGCGCCTATACATCCTGAATGACCACATGGAGTCGGTCTTGCCGGGGCAAAGCGGCGAATTATTCATCAGCAACCCATGTCTGGCAGATGGTTATATACATTTGCCTGAACTCACGGCAAAGAAATTCATTAGCAACCCCTTTGACGATGGGATCAATTGCCGTCTCTACCGGACAGGGGACGTTGTGCGACAACGTGAAGATGGAAATATCGAGTTCGTGGGCCGCAGTGACTCCCAGATAAAGATCCGCGGTCAGCGACTCGAACTGGGCGAGGTGGAATCGGTTCTACGAAGTTGCCCCGAGGTGGAGGATTGCGCGATCCTTGTGTTAAAAGATCAAGCCGACGAGAATTATCTGGCGGCATATATTGTTCCCGCGCATGAAAATGTTGCCCTAGCAGAGATCCGCGCGTATTGTCGGCGAAAAATGCCCGACTTCATGATCCCCTCTCGATTTGTTACGCTACAAACGATGCCTCTCTCGACCAACGGGAAGCTGGATCGTCGGGCGCTTGCTCAGATTCGGGGCGCGAAATCCCTGGCGTCCACCATTGAGCCGCCGGGAAATAGTGTTGAGAGCCGGCTCATGGTCATCTGGCGCGAGTTGTTACAGCAGTCTGAATTTGGAATCCATGATGATTTCTTTGATCTTGGCGGACATTCTTTCATGGCAGTGAGGTTGATTTCCCGGATTGAGCGCGAATTTGGAATTCACCTTTCCGTAGGCGCTATTTTGAATGCTCCCACAATTTCCAGCCAGGCGGCGTTGCTGGAACATGCCAACACGGGTCTGTATCAAGAGCAGATTCTGGTTCCCATTAATCCCAGGGGAAACAAGCCCATCTTGTTCGGTGTCCATGGACATGAAGGAGGGGTGCTGTACTTCCGCTTCATCGCAAGACAGTTACCTGCCGATCAGCCCTTCTATGCTCTTCAAGCGCAAGGCGTGGACGGCGTAACTCCAGCCCTTCCGCGCATCGAGGATATGGCTCTGCTCTATCTTCAAGAAATTAAGAAACTTCAACCTCATGGACCGTATTATCTTTGTGGGTTTTCATTGGGAGGGGAGATCGCCTACGAGATGGCACAGCAACTCCTGAAGCAAGGCGAGCAGGTTAAGTTGTTATTGATGCTTGACACACGAAACCCGGAGCGATTGGCGCGAACCCAGGTGTTTGCGGAGAATCAGCCTTTTCTCGATGGAACGGTGCGAACCATGCAGTGGCATCTCCGCCGCCTGTCACAGGCAGGTTTCAAGGGAAAAGTTGGGTATGTTGGGATGCTTATCCAGACAAAGATCTTGCGTATCGCGCTTTTCGGTCTGGTTGCCCTTGCATTTGCGATGAAGTGGCGTCTTTCAGATCGTCTGTTGCTTGCCTACTTGCGCACAACGCATAGTAAAGCATTGCATGAATATTTCCCCCAGCCCTACGCGGGCAAAGTGACATTGTTCCGATCGAGCCAGACCGAAGAGCAAAGTTGCGATCAAGTTCCCTGGAGTTGGGAGGCTCTTGCCCTGGGCGGTTTTGAGAAACATCGCTTTATTGCGTCGCACAACATAATCGCCGAAGAGTATGCTCCTGAGGTGGCGCGGAAAATCAAGGAATGCCTTGAGCGCGCCAGCGAGGATTGAACATTAGACTTTTCTCTACCGCACATTTCCGCCACTAAGTTTTTAACTTGGCGCTCTTCGCGGTAAAAAGGGAGGTGTACGGTGGAGAGAATTATTTTGGAGAGAGGGCAACGTATCGTCAACCTTCAATCCATATCCTGTCGCAGGTCGCCGCTATCCAGAGTGTGGAGTAGTTCGGGGCTCTCGGCGAGAACATCGATGATGCCGTAGGATAGTTCCTGCATCATCGGCGCGAGAGGCACCTGCGCGGGCGGGGAAATCCGTTTTGGGGTTGGAGGACAAGCCATATGCGGCTTGTCTGAGTCTTCAGCCCGCTTGCGAATGATGCGCGGGTCGTTGGTCAAAGAACCGACGTAGTACCCCATCACAGAATACACTTCGCGCTGGGGGGTGACCCATCCGATATATTCGCCGGAACGGTTGAAAATATAAGGGTATACGAGGAAAGCGTCCGCTTCGCCTTGCGAGTTATAGATGGGGATAATACGGGTTTGGGCTTGGGTTGCCATGCTTATTCCACATCATTATACGTCCAGTAGCGGTTCACGAAATAATTCCAAAGCATTACAATTCCGATAGCGATGGCGAGGGTGGCGTTTTTTGCCAGCGTTTCCGGCGTGAACGCGGAGAGTATGCTGAGGGAGGCGAAAAGCCCTTCCATGGGCGGCTCAACATAATGGAGGATGGGAACGCGAATGGCGATCCCCGCCGCGTTGACCACGAAGAACATCCCTAGTTGTTGCAGGATGTGGCGCGAGCGCGATTCTGGGTACGTCCAGTAGCGGTTGCCGGTAAAGTTGTTGGCAACCGCGCAAACGAACGAAATTGTCCCCGCGTAGACGAGCCGCATGGCGAATAGGCGGGTGAGCAGGTTCATCACGCCAAAATCGACCAGCGAGCCAATGGCGCCTACAGTGGCAAATTTCAGGAAGCGGATGCGTTCGATCTTGTTGGTTTGGGCGGTCATAGCCCCAGTTTGGATTTGAAATAGGGAATGGTTTTGGCGATCCCTTCCTCGAGGGAGACTTTCGGCTCCCACTGGAGGATGGCGCGGGCGCGGGTGATATCGGGGCGGCGCTGTTGCGGGTCTCGCACGCTGCGCGCGTCTTTGACGTAGGTGATGCCCGCCTGGTTACCGGTGATCTTGTTGATGGCTTCGGCGAATTCGAGCAGGCTGATCTCGCGCTGGTTGCCGATGTTGACCGGCAAATGTTCGTCGGAATAGAGCAACCGCACGATACCGTCCACCAGGTCGTCCACGTAGCAGAACGAGCGGGTTTGTTTTCCCTCGCCGTACACGGTGAGCGGTTGCTCGAGCAATGCCTGTTTCAGCAGGTTCGGCAAGGCGCGCCCGTCCTCAAGGTCCATGCGCGGACCGTAGGTGTTGAAGATGCGCACGATGCGCGTGTCTACGCCGTGATAGCGGTGATATGCCATGGTGATCGATTCGGCGAACCGTTTCGCCTCATCGTACACGGCGCGCGGACCGGCGGGATCGACGTTGCCGGTGTAATCCTCCGTTTGCGGGTGAACCAGCGGATCGCCGTAAATCTCACTTGTGGATGCCAGCAGGAATCTCGCTTTGTTGGCTTTTGCCACGCCCAGGCAGTTGTGTGTGCCGAGCGCGCCGGCTTTCATGGTCTGGATCGGGAGGTTGAAGTAGCCCGATGGCGATTGAGGGTTGGGGCTGGCTGGCGAAGCGAAGTGCATCACCGCGTCCACTTTGCCGGGGATGAAGATGTAATTCGATACATCGTGTTTGTAGAACGAAAATTTTTCATTCCCCATCAAGTGGGCGAGGTTGCCCGGGTTGCCGGTGATGAAGTTGTCCAGCCCGACGATCTCGTGACCGTCGGCGAGCAACCGGTCGCTTAAGTGTGAGCCGAGGAATCCCGCGGCTCCGGTGATCAAAATGCGCATGTGTTATCTCCAATCGATTTTTGTGACCAGCCCATCGCCCGTCACTTGAAATGCCTGACCGTTGCCGGTATCCACCAGCCAAAGATTCCCCTGGTAAACGACCGCCAGGAAGTAGCCAGATTGCCCGTCGATTTGACGCGGCGCCCAGGCGGGGATTTGCGGCTCGAGACCCGGCGCGTCATTCGCAGGGAAAACTGTTCGCCGGTTGGAGCCATCGCGGTCCATGACGACGACCCGGTAGCGGCTGGTTTCGCTCTGTTCGTGAAAGATGGCTTGCAGGTACGCCACTTGATACTGTCGTTCGCGCGAACTAGATTGGGTCGGCGAGGCGTTTGGGTAGGCGAACATGCCGGTCTGCGAGGCGATGTCGACAGTGGCGTCGTTTTCAAATGAGGTGGCGCGGATGTCAAAGAACGGCGAATCTTCAGCGTTCACTAGACTGGGCGGGGGCGCATGAGTTACATAGTAGAGGGTATTTCCGTCGGCGCCCCACGAGATGGACGGAAGCCACGCCCAGTCGCTGTGAGTGTTGAGGGGGACGATGTCGATGAGTGGTTTGATGTATTTGCCGTCCAAATCGACTGTGCCGATGCCGTCCGGGCGGGCGTATGCCAGTTTCCCGTTTGAGGAGAAGGCGAACGTCATGCCCCACCAGCCGTAGACGCCGCCGGCGTTCGCGTCCAGTATTTTTTTCTTTTCGCCGGTCGAGATGCTGTATCGCCAGAGGTCGTTGTTTGCCTGCCAGCCGGGCGCGGTGGCGCGCGGTTCCACTGTGGTGTAGGCGACGGAGCTTGTGCCGGGAATCCAATCGGCGAAGTGGACTACATTCGATGCGCTGGTGGGGAAGGGTTTACTGCCAGGGTTGGTGCGAACCGCCCACAAGACGTTGATCTCTTTGCCGGCGGGCTTGGTAGATTTGCGGGTGTAGATGAGGTAATCGCCGCGCGGCGAGATGCGGAAGATGCGCCCGTCGAGGTCGCCGGTGGTGACGAGTGGGAAACGATTTGCGGTGGAGGTGTCGATGACCCATGCGTTGCCGCCCGCGATGTAGGCAAGTTTGCCGGGGATGGGCAGGGGCGCGAAGGAGGTCTGCGCGCCGATCATCACGATCTCCGGTATCGCCTCCACGAGAATTACGGATTTGACGATGGATTTGCTGATTTCCACGCCGTCTTCCAGCACGCGGCGGTAGGTTACTTCTTGTGAGCCGTTTGCGCCGGCTTGCACGAGGCGCGTTTCGCCTTCGGGCAATGATTCGTTTCGCACAATTTGTTTGTCAAAGGGGATGACTTGTTCTTCGGTTTCGAAGATTTCGCGCACGCGAATGATGACGACCGAATCTCCATCGTTGAGCACCGTGTAGACCGGCGGATCGGCGCGATCCAAATTTCCGAATGCGATACCGGCGATTTGCAATGCCTGTTGCACGGTGCTCCCGGCGGGAATGGTGGAGGTTTGCGTCGCGCCATCGACAGTGACGGAGATGGTCGCCTCTGGGCTGGCGAACTGCGGGGAGCGGCATCCGTTTAGGAGGAGGCTAAGGTTGAGGAGCAGGAGCAGGCTTCCCCTGAGTCGACGCGCTGGTTTCGTCGAAGCGTTTCGCGTGAAAAAGATTCGGCGCATTTTATCCGGTGTATAATCCGTACGCTATCGGATTCGACCGACGATGGTCATGAGTCCGTCGGCAATGGCGATGGTTTCGATGCGAAGCCCGGTGAGAACGGGACCGAACGAGCCGGTGTACGCCTCTTCGATGATGGCGGTGATGGTTTCGTTGATGCCCTCCGGCGCGGGGAACGGACCGAAGTCGGCTGAGGCGATCTCGATGGTTGGTTTACCTTCCGCGTCGACGCCGACATTGACGATGATGCCGATGTTGGCGGCGAACACGCCTTGCTGGGTCTTGCCGTAAATTTTCATTTGCCCGTCGCGCAAATAGACTTGCGGGTCGGTGATGAGCGGCGTGGAATTCTCTTGTTGCAGGCTCGGGTCGTTTTGCAGGCGCAAGGCAAGATAGGATGTGATCTGCGGCTCGGTGATGGTGATGGTTACCACGCCGCTGACTAAACCATCTTCGATGGATTTTTGGATGCCGTCTTGCAGGCTTTGCGCGGCTTCGGTCGACACTGGGATGGGCGCGAGGTCTGAGTAGTCGGGTCCGCCGGCGTACAGCGTGCAGGCGAGCGATGCGAGGATGAGTGCGATGAAAAAGATGCTGGGTTTGGTTCGTTTCATTCCTGGGTGTTCCGTACAGTGTAGTTCGTATTTCGTAAATGGTCGGCGTGGTCTCGATGCGCCCTCAATAAACATTTGGGCGACTCGACCATCGTAAATCGTACATCGAAGGGTATTATAGCATGAGCGATTCTGAGGCTTCTACGGCGCAAAATTCCGAAACTGAATTGTCACTTTCAGCAAAACTGGAAGCAATGTTGTTTGTATCAGGCGAGCCTGTGGCGACCGCGCAGTTAGCGGCCGCGCTGGACGTTGCCCCTTCGGTCATCGAACGCGGGCTGAATGAGTTGGATGCGGCGCTCGCTAGTCGCGGTTTGCGCCTTCAGCGGAACGCCGGGCGAGCGCAGTTAACGACCGCGCCGCAACTCGCCGAACTTGTGGAGCATTTCCTTGGGCTTGAAGCCACGTCTCATCTTAGCCGCGCCGCGCTGGAAACGTTGGCGATCATCGCCTATCAGCAACCGGTCACGCGCCCGCAAATTGATTCGATTCGCGGCGTGAATAGCGACAGTATGATGAAGAGTCTCCTGCACAAGAATCTGATCCTCGAATCGGGTCGCGCCGATGGACCGGGTCGCCCGATCTTGTATTCCACCACGCCTGAATTTTTGCAACACTTTGGGTTGAACTCGATCCTCGAAATGCCATCGCTGGCAAAGCCTGAGGATGAGGAGTCGAAACAGGATGAGTTGTTGAAAGGGTAGGCGCATTTGAGCGCGGATACCTGCCCTTGCTTGCGCCATTGAAAACGCTGATTACGCGGAGTGTACAATCTACGTAATCGGCGTTCTGTTTTATTTATTTCCGATCGATGCCGGCGGGTTACCTCAAATAACTTCCCACGCTGACGAAAATATCTTTCAAGAATTTCACTTCCTCAATATCGTCCACGTACACGCCGTTGCGCGAGCGCGAGGAGTGGATCATCTTCCAGCCGCCGAGACTCATGCCGACGTGGGTGATACGTTTGTCGTCGTCTTCGCTGAAGAAGATCAGGTCGCCGATCTCGAACGGAGGCTCAACGGGTTTCGCGGCGTCGCATTGCATGTCGGCGTCGCGCGGAATTTCGATCCCCACCCAGCGGTGAAGCAGTTGCGCGAAGCCCGAACAGTCAATGCCGTTGCCAGTGCTTCCGCCCCAAAGATACGGCACGCCGATCATACGTCCTGAATCGGATTCGAGCGCGACGCGTTTCTCCTCAACATTTTGCGGGATGTCACTCAACGCGCGCAGATGATGCGACTCAACCCAGCCGACTCGGTTCGCGCGGACTTTTGTCCACCCATCCCGCATCTCTTCGACGGGGAGGCTGGTTCCGCTTACGAGACGCGTGATCACCTCACTGACGGGATTCGGCTCGGCGCGGAGTTCGATCACAGGCGCGATCACGAGATGCGTGGATGCGGGGGCGAGTCCTTCACTGAGATAGGGACGATATGCCCAGCCCAAATATCCATCCGTTTGGCGGACGAAGACCCACTTGTCTTTTTCTTCCAACACTTCGAGTTCTGTGCCGAAGGTCAACTCGCTGAGGAGAGGCACGCGAAATGTGTGGCTTTCGTGCAAGCCTGTTAAGTTGGTTCCCACGTGGACGCGCTCGTTCGCGTCGGTGTGGAGAACCTTGACGGAAGCCGTGTCCAACTTCAATTGTGGGAAGAGGCGGGGCAGTTCATCCAATTGAGATTGGTGGAGGACGCGTCCGCTGAGGGTGAGAGAGTCGCTTGTTTGCGAAGCGATCTTCACATCGAAGACGGTGGTGCGTTTGTCGAGCGATTTGGCGATGTCATCGAGGATGGTTTGCATGGAACGATTCTCTTATGAATGATATAGTTTGCGCAATCTGGCGTTAGAGAATGCCAGATACACAACGATAGAGCGATTCTACCATCTGTGTTAATATGCGCGTCTATTTGGGAGATTGAACAATGAAACTTTCATGGGAACCGATCACACTTGATTTGCGGACGACTTTTCGCGTGGCGCATGGGGCGAGCGACCAGCGGCATAATGTGTTGGTGTATCTTGACGATGGAGTGGGCGAAGCGGCGGCGGTCCCGTATTATGGCGAGACGCAAGCGGGCATCATCGAGTATTTGAAAGCTGTGCCTGATTTGGGCGATGATCTTTTTGACATGGACGATGTTTTGGCGCGGCGACCTGCTGGTTCGCGCGCGGCGCGGTCTGCAATTGACGAGGCGTTGCACGATCTGTGGGGAAAAAAGTTGGGACAGCCGTTGTACAAATTGTTCGGGTTGAACCCGCAGAACATTCCGCTGACTTCGTTCACGATCGGGATGGATGAACCGCAGGTGATGGCGGAACAGGCGAAAGCATCGGGTCATCCGATTCTGAAAATCAAGTTGGGAGGGGAGGAGGATGAGGCGCGAGTCAAAGCCATTCGCGGCGCGACCAATTCAAAATTGAGAGTCGACGCGAATGCGGGGTGGAGTCGTGAGCAGGCGCTGAGCATCATCCCGCGTTTGGCGGAGTACGATCTGGAGTTCATCGAACAGCCGCTGGCAGTGGATGATGTGGATGGTTATTTCTGGTTGAAGGATGAATTACGCGCTCAGCGAATCAATATCCCCATCTTTGCGGATGAAACGGCGAAGAACTCTCACGATGTTGCGAAACTTGCGGGCGCAATTGACGGTGTGGTGGTGAAGACGATGAAAAGCGAGGGCATCCGTGAAATGATGCGGATGATCCACACGGCGAGGGCGCATGATATGCAGATCATGCTCAGTTGCATGGTTGAGTCGTCGGTGGGGGTGACGGCGGCGGCGCATCTCGCTCCGCTGTGCGATTATGCCGACTTGGATGGTCCGCTGTTGATCAAGAACGATCCCTATCGCGGGGTGACGTATGATGGGGCGAAGATGTTTTTGCCAAGCGGCGCGGGGATTGGGGTGGAGAGAATTTAATTTATTGCTTCATTTTGCGCAAGACAAAGACCCCGAAGGGGTTATATGATTATAGAATCGATTTATCACGAGGGGGACAACCCCGAAGGGGTGTCAGAGATGGTAAAGATATGTCATCCCTTCGGGATTTGAAATCGATCATCGCAATTTTCTATAACCCTACCATCCCTTCGGGATTGACAGGAGTGTAGATTTAGTTGTTCAAACCGCTCTTTTTTCGACCACAACAGTCGCTTCACCCAACAATGCGGCAATCGCGCCGATGGCGGCGAGTTGCGGCGCGATCAACGCGCCGACCACGCCGAACGTGAGGGGAATCTCAAAGATAACTTTCCCTTCCTTGTCCTTGATGATCACGCGGCGGATGTTGCCCTCGTTGATGAGGTTCTTGATCTTGCGAAGCAGTTCTTCGCCGTCCACGCGGAATTCTTCGGTGCGAAATTTTTCTTCGGACATGTTGACTCCTTGTTCTTTGATGTTCATCCGCAGTTGCACTGCGGATGGGCTTTCGGCAGTACAACTGCCATGCGAACAATATTCTTGATACGTCAGGGCGGCACGAGGATTGGAGTGGAGAGAATTTAATTTATTGATTCGCCTGACATAAAATGGTTCCGAGACCCCGAAGGGGTCATATGATTATAGAATCGATTTATCGCGATGGGGACAACCCCGAAGGGGTGTCAGAGATGGTAAAGATATGTCATCCCTTCGGGATTTGAAATCGATCATCGCAATTTTCTATAACCCTGCCATCCCTTCGGGATTGACAGGAGTGTAAGTTTGGTTATTCAAACCATTTTTCATCAAGCGGCGCCCACTCGTCGGATTGGTCGGCGCGGTCTGCCCAATTTTCTTTGCCCGTCCACGATTCGATTTGGATCGCGTAGATCGAAGTGGCGCGTAATTCCTTGTCGGTGATCTCGCGGTATTCTTTGCCCGCGGTCATGGCGGGAAAATATTTTCCGATGAGACCGTACAGCAACTCACGCGCCTCAGCGGGATCGTCCACCAGCCGCGCGTCGCCGTAGACGATCACACTGCGGAATTGAAGCGAGAACTCGAGCGCGACGTTCGACGGCAGGAATTTTCCCAACTCGCTCGCCTCCAAACTGACCTTCGGGTTGGCTTCCACATTCGAGCGGACTCGCCCCGCGACATTCGAGTGGAACACAATCTGATGATTCGCTTCGTCGTACCAGAACATCGTCGGGTTGATGAACGGCTGTCCATCAATGGATGTGGCGATGTGTCCTATTTTTGCTTCATTGAGAAACGAGCGAATCCAATCGTCGTCTTTGGTGAGATGCGGGCGGCGTTGGAAGGCGGCGGGAGGTTGTGGGATGTAGTCGCGGGGCATATTAATTCAACGCTCGTTTGTAAATACCGATCTGTAAAAAGATGACCACGATTCCGCACGCGGCAGAGATCAGCCAGTTACCCCATGTATTCAAGCCCATTGCATATTGCGCGAAGTAGACCGACGCGGTGAAGGTCACGCCGCTGAGGATTGCGGCTTCACGCGCCTGATAAAAAGAGATGCTCGATTTTTTATATTTCGGCGGAAGCGTGCGCGAGGTCCAGCGGAATGCCTTCGATATTTCCTTGTTCTGCGCGATCATAAACTCTTTGACTTGGTTCATCGCCAGCATAGACTCGTACCATGCCGCGCGAAGTTTTGCCAGTTGCACGATCGTGCTTGTGCCCATCAACGTAAGCAGAAGAAATATTCCGCTGAAGATGAATTTGACGCCTCGCGTGAAGAAATCGGCGTCGAAGAATTGCGTGCCGAAGATGGCGGCGATCAACGACCCGACGGCAATGAGGTAAAAGGACGAAATCCGCGCGCGGTCTTCGTTCGCCTGCGCGGCGGTCTGCGCGATGTATTCGTATTCCTCGGTGAGGAATTCGTCTGTGTTGACGGGTTGGGATTTTTGTTTGGGCATCCTACACCTTCACCATCCACTCGCCCTTCCGAAACACTGCCACGCGCGAACCATCCGCTTTGACTCCATCAATATCCAACTTGTCTGAGCCGATCATAAAATCTACATGTGTGAGGCTTTTGTTGCCTCCTGCCGCGGCGAACTCTTCCTCGGTCATATCTTCGCCGCCGACGATGGTGTCGCGGTAGGAATTTCCAATCGCAATGTGGCACGAAGCGTTCTCGTCGAACAGTGTGTTGTAAAACAGAATCTTCCGCTGGCTGATCGGCGAACTGTTCGGCACGAGCGCGCATTCACCGAGCCGCGCCGCGTTCTCGTCGGTCTCGATCAATTTCTTCAACGTCTCTTCGCCCTTTTTCGCGGACACTTTCACCGCGCGTCCGTTCTCGAACGTCAGACTAAAATCTTCGATCAACACACCGCCATAATTCAGCGGCATCGTGGACGCGACCGTGCCGTCCACTTGATCTTTGTGTGGCGTGGTGAACACTTCCTCGGTGGGGAGGTTGGGGATGCCCGTGATCCCATTTTTGAATTCGGCTTGCGCTCCCTGCCAGAGATGTTGTTCGGGCAAGCCGATGGTCAAGTCCGTGCCGGGGGATTGATAATGCAGAGCCGTGAATTTTTGCGCGTTCAGATAATTACGATACTTTTTGAGTTTCTCGACGTGATCCTGCCACGCGGCGACCGGGTCCGCTTCGTAGATTCGACAACTGGCGAAGATCTCCGCCCATAATTTTTCCACCGCTTCTTTCGCAGGGACGGCTGGGAACACCTTCCGCGCCCACGCCGGTGACGCGGTTGCCACCACGCACCAGTTGGTCGTGTTTTCATACTTGCGGAGCGGTTCGAACTTTTCCGCGGATGCTTTGCGATTCTTCGCGATCAACTCCGGGTCAATGCCTGCCAGCAATTCGGGATCGGAGGAATGGATGGCGAGTTCCGCGTCCATGCGTTCATAATATTCCTCGTAGCGCGTCAGCATCCAATTGGGAACTTCGGCCAGCGACTCAGGGTCGGCATGTTCAAAACGGATGCGGGCGATTCGTTCGTCGGTATAGATCGGCTCGACGTAGACCGCGCCAGCCTTGTACGCGCTTTCAGTCACTTTGCGCATCAATGGCGCGTCCTCGAGGATTCCGCGCAGGAGCAGGCGTTGCCCCTTGCGGAGGTTGAGTCCGATGCGCACGACCACGTCCGCGTATTTTGAGAGCAGTTGATCGAATTCTGATTCTGTCATGGAAATCCCTTTTGAACCGCGAAGAAAACCTTTTTGAACCGCTAAGCGCGCGAAGGTCGCTAAGAAAACCCTTTTAAAACCTTTTAAATCTTTGCGCTCTTAGCGCTCTTCGCGGTTAATTTTTTTCTGCTCGCAACCAGAGTTCCTATGCCTCAAACGCCCACTCGCCCGATCGCATCACGGGTTCGCGTGCGCCATCCTCTTTGATCCCGTCAATGTCCATGCGCGGCGAGCCGATCATGAAATCCACGTGGTTGAGGCTGACGTTGCCTCCAGCGGCGATAAATTCTTCGTCGGTCAACTCAGCCCCACCCGTGAGGGTGAAGCGGTAGGCGCGTCCGATGGCGATGTGACAGGATGCGTTCTCGTCGAACAGCGTGTTGTAGAAAAGATGACCGCGTTTGCCGATGGGCGATGTCGCGTTGACCAGCGCCACCTCGCCGAGCCGCGTCGAGCCTTCGTCGGTATCCACCAGTTTTTGCAGGAGGGCTTGATTCCTTTTCGCGTTTACTTTCACGATGCGCCCGTTCTCGAACGTGACACTGAAATCTTCGATGAGACTTCCGCCGTAACTGAGCGGGAACGTCGCGGCGACAGTTCCCTCCGCGCGGTTGCGATCGGGCAGAGTGAAAATTTCTTCGGTAGGCATGTTGGCGGTGAAGATCACGCCGTTCTCCGCCATCGCTTGCGCGCCGCCCCAGATGTGACCGTAGGGCAAGCCGAGGGTGAAGTCGGTGCCGGGACCTTTGTAGTGCAGTGCGGAATATTTTTTTGCTTGCATGTACTTGGCGCGGGCTTTCAAGTTTTTGATGTGCGCTTCCCACGCGGCGACCGGGTCAGGGAGGGTGGCGCGAGTCGTCTCGAAGATGGCTTGCCATAATTTCTCTTCCGCTTCCTCTGGCTTGAGGTCGGGGAAAACTTTCGCCGCCCACGCCGGGCTCCCCGAAGCGACCACGCACCAGTTGATCGCGTTGCGGCTGACTTGCGCTCCGATCGCATTGTAATGACTCAAATGAGTTTTTTGCATTGCCGCGATGCGTTCGGAATCCAGACCAGCAAGCGCGTCGGGATCGTTGGCATAGACCGAAAGCAACGCGTCGCCGTTCTTGATCATGTTCATCGTGGCGTCAACGATATGATTCGAATACTCGTCGAACGAATCGACGGGCGCGTGTTGCAAGCGGAGGCGGAGCATTTCCTCGTCGCCCCAGATCACCTCCACATATTTCGCGCCTGCGGCATACGCGGCTTTCGTCACCGCATAGACGAACTCTCGCCCCGCAGGCGGCACTCCGCGCGAGGTGGCGTTGGTGATGATGAGTCGCTGTCCCTTGCGCAGGTTCAACCCTACGCGCACGACCGCTTCGGCATATTTTGCGAGCAATTCTTGAAACAATGCCATATTATCTCCTAGGGGTTCAAGATTTTTTCTTGAGTAGCAAATGACTAAATATCTGTATTGTAGGAGCAGATAAAAATAGGCTCACAAGAAGTCTTAGTGGCAGAGAGATGGTGTCTAAAGTTACTGATACATTTATTTCGCTATTTATATTGCCATCCTGCAGTGCCCTCACGTCAAAAATAGCATAGTAAATCTTCATTTCCCTTGGGTGTGGCGATGACGTTTCGAAAGTAACCCTTTCTCGAGGTGTTCCTCCTGGCAATTCTTCTACTTTAATAATTGTAATATACTGATTTTGTTCAACCACTTCAATAAGAGTTTCTTTAGATTTTGATCGTAAAGTCATAGAATAGCTTTTGCCAGGGATAACACTTAGAGGATAAGAAACAACCAAATCTTCGTTTTCAACCGAGACCGGGATAGAGTAAAACAAAGGACTCAAAACTATTGTAATTATCAATAGAAAGGCTAACCCAAGAACTGCTGAGAATACCCGATGGTTGTCAATGAATAATAATATTCTTTCGATTACCTTGTTCATAATTTCTCCTTCCAATGTCTACCATTTTGAAATTATTGGATCAAACAGCATCTTTCTGAAAATACCTCTCACTTGGCGATTCTTTTGCCCAAGGGTTTCCGCTGTGTATCTCAAATAGCCATTTGCGTCAACTTCAAATGTTACTTTTATATTTACCAAGGATTCAAGAGGTGGATCAAACTTAATTCGGAGGGGCTCAGTTGACACATTGTCCTTCTTGTCTGTAAATTTCAATTGTAAATTTGTTTCATCAAGACTTGAGGGCTGTGAAATAATTTGAATTGAGATTTTGCTACTGGGAATCAATTGATTTTTTTTCAAGATTTTTTGTGATAGTTCTTTGTATCTGAAATTATACATTACATGTACTTCATACGCAGACGGGTACTTGATTTGACTGTCGGTTTGGTGAACATAAATAACGGCGCCCTTCGCGACAGCGGTTTGTAAATCGTTTTCAGGTACTTCTTTGATCACAACGTTATTTGTGATCAATCCCAAACGAATTATAGGAATTTTTGAATTACCGCCTGCTAAAATAATCGCCTGAATTTCATTTTTGGTTGATTTGTATTTATTAATTATCGTTACCGCCCTGTCGGTGATTGTTTTAACGACCTTTGCGGTTAATTTCAGAAAAGACCTGTACGATATTTTTGCCCCTTGCGAGACTACAAAGTCTTTTTTTGATGACCAGTTGTACTTTTCTTTGGCAGATGTTATTTTGTTTAATGCCAACTCTATGTCTCGCGAATTTTTGGAGCTCTTTATGTTTTGAATATTATTTAAAATTTCGCTGTCAATATTTCGCCCACCGACCCTTTCTGATAAAACCTCTAAGATTTCAAGAGGTTCATGTTTGTTGCTAAATATAAATGGGTATTGTGCTTTTGCGACAGCGTAATCTGTTGTCCCGCCGCCAGAATCGATGACCAATATAGTTTGAGGTTTTGTTGTTAGGAAGCCTATTTCTTTGTCAATGAATTGAACAGTTGCAGACGCCTCGTCGATGTAATATAGAGAACAATTTTGAAATACATCTTCGGCAATCTGCGATATTTGACTTCGTAGGAGACTTTGATTGTCTGTGGATGGATGAGTTAGTCCGATCTTTGAACTTTCGGGAATTTTCCCATAGTATTTTTCAAACTCGCTCTTGATGTGATGTAGAAAATTTTTGTAAATGGCGGCATGACTGATTTTGTGGTTACTTCCCGATGGCGCATCTAAAAACTTCAATTTGAATTCCCTGACTAATTGCCCTCCTCTAAATCCTCCCTTGTATTTATCTAATGCCTCTTGCCCGTAGGCAACAATATTATCAGTGCTATCCAATAGTACTACCGAGGGAACGAGTCCAAGGTTTCCGATTTGTTCCAGCAACTGGACTTTTTCGCCCTCCTCAGAAATATTGATAAAGGCAATAGAAGAAAAAGTGGTGCCAATATCAATCCCTAATTCGAGTTTTGTATTTTCAGTCATGAATAACTCTCCCTAATTTTCGGCGATGGTTATCTTCTTTTGAACTTGATGTCTTGCTCAGACAATTGTCTTTTTGCTGCTTCAAGTTCCGAGTCGATGATTCTTTTGCTCCCTAAAAGCAGACTGTATTTTTCTTGTAAGTTATTGAAATCACGCTTTATCGTATTAAATGTGATTACCAGCCATATTGAATAGAAAACACCTACCACTGCAAAGCCAGTCGCCATGGTTCCGGCAACAAAAGTGTATATCCAATTTTTTTGCAAGGTGCTGACGTTCTCCAGCGCATTGGCAGATAACTGTACTGTGGTGGATAAGTCTAGAATGGGCGGGGGTTTGTTGGGGGAGAAATCTGAAATTGTCTTATTGAGATTTTGTAAAGTGGTTTCTGTTTGTGAGTTAAGTGTAAGATTGTTTAATATCAAAAGAATACAAGTAATCCCGGCAAGGATTGACACTGTCAGGATTAGAATCCCCACACCAAGTAGCAGTCTAGATGGACTCTTTCTGTTTTTCATATATCAATTCCTTTCGCAATTTGATTATAATGTCTATTGCCTAATTGTTCATTAGGAATTATGCTCACCATCGAACAAGTAGATACAACCAACAAGCGGCAAGTGAAACGCTTCGTGGAGTTTTACTACCACCTCTACCGCGATTGCAAACAGTGGGTGCCGCCTCTTTTCGTAGACGCCTACCTGCCTCTCAATCGGAAGAAGCATCCCTTCTTCAGCCACTCCGAAGCGGATTTCTTCCTCGCCGTCCGCGATGGCGAAGTGGTGGGACGCATCTGCGCCGCGAATAACAAACCCTTCAACGACTATCACAAGACGAAGAAAGCGCACTTCTACGCCTTCGATTCCATTGACGACCTTGAGGTTGCCCGCGCCCTCTTCGACTCGGTCCACGCCTGGGCAAAAGAGCGCGGACTCGACACGCTGATCGGTCCAAAGGGACTCTCTCCGTTCGACGGCTACGGGATTCAGATCGAAGGCTTCGAGCATCGCCAGATGATGACGATGATGAACTACAACTACGAGTATTATCCCAAACTGATGGAGTCTCTCGGCTTCGAGAAAGAAGTGGACTTTGTCTCGTGCTACCTGCCCGCCCACGAGTTCAAAATTCCCGAACGAGTCGAAAGCATCGCCAAACGCGTGATCGAACGCGGCGCGTTGACGGTCAAAAAGTTCAAGAGCAAGCGCGAGTTGATCCAATGGGCGCCGCGCATCGGCGAAGCATATAACAAGGCGTTCATCCACAACTGGGAGTATTATCCCTTTTCGCCCGGCGACATTCAGTACGCGGTGGATAACATTTTCCTCGTCGCTGACCCGCGCCTCATCAAAGTTATTTTGGATGGTGAAAAGATTGTCGGCTTCCTGTTTGCCTTCCCCGATGTCTCCGCCGCGTTTCAACGCGCGAAGGGAAAACTCTTCCCGTTCGGCATCTTCGACCTTCTGCTCGAAATGAAACGCACGAAAACGGTCTCAGGCAACGGCATGGGCATCCTGCCCGAATATCAGGGACGAGGCGGAAATGCTTTGCTGTATTACGAAATGGGGAAAACAGTCTTGGGCTTCAACCAGTTCGAACACGTCGAAATGACCCAAGTCGCTGAAACCACCGAACAAATGCGCGCCGATTTGAAGAACTTGAATGGGGTGGAGTACAAAAATCACCGGGTCTATCGCAAGGCGATTTGAGTTACCCCAGTTGCAATTTCACTTCATTCCCCATCACAACTGTTTTTTCGCCGCTATCGAAAACGCCTAGAGGCAGGATCACGTGGAATTGACTGCCAGGGAAATTTTCCTCGTCGTAGCCTTTGCTCTCCACCCAGATGCGCCCGCCATGCGCCTCGACAATGCCTTTGGATAATGCCAATCCCAGCCCGGCGCCGCTCCCTTTGAAGCGCGACTTGCTCGTGGAATGTTTGAGCAGTTCGCCGGGTTGATAAAACTTGCTGAAAATGATCTCGCGCGAATCGGGATCTACGCCCACACCGGTGTCGCTGACCACGATCTCGAGTCCGCCGTTGGGCATGTCTGCCGTACTGGGGGAGATTTGCCGCGCCTCGATGTTGATCTTCCCTTGATCTGGCGTGAATTTGATGGCATTAGTCAGCAGGTGCTGAAAAAGCTTGAGCAGAAGGTTTGGGTCTGCCTTGACCATGGGCAGGTTGGGAATGTCCAGTGTCAGTGTTTGTTCGCGTTCCTTGAGCGATTTTTCGGAGCCGTTCACCACGTTGCGGATCAAATCGCCGGTATCCACCGAAGTGAGGTGGAGTTGCAGAGTGCGCGAGTCGATTTGCGCGATATCGAACATCGAGTCCATGATCTCGTGCAGGCGTTTCGTGCCTTTGGAAATATTTTTCAACATGGAATGGCTGGGCAAAGGCAGGGAGGTATCTTCGAGCAGCATTTCGGTGTAGCCGATGATCGTTGTCAGCGGGGTGCGGAGTTCGTGCGAGGCGATGCTGATGAAATCGGATTTGGTCTGGTCGAGGCGCTCGAGGTCGCGGTTGGCTTTATCGAGGTTGCGATATGCCTGCCGCAGTTCGGTGTTGACCACCACCAGGTTATCGACGAGACGGGCGTTTTCGAGCGCCACCGCCGTCTGGTTCGATAACGCCGAAAGGGTGACGAGGTCTTCTTCCGTATAGCGCGTGCCGCTGATCTTTGCGCCGAGGGCAAACAGCCCGATCCACTCGCGCTTGGAAAAGATCGGGAGATACACCTCCGCTTCGAGATGATTGAACCATTCCCGCTCGGGCTGAGAAACCGACCGAAAAGCCGGGAGCAGGTCCAAGTCGTATTGAAGAAGCGGGCGGCCCTCCACCACGAGGTATTTCGTCACCGGGTGTTCGCTTCCCAGTGTGGTGATCCGAATCTGCCGCTCGCCCTTGTTGCGGACGGCTCGCAGGCGGTAATTCTTCTCGCCGTTCGGCGTGATATCGGGATCTACAAGAAAGAGGAAGCCGCGCGAAATGTCCATCGCCTCGATGATGAGTCCCACGGCGACATTGGCGAGCCTCTGCATATCGAGGATGTTGCTGATCTGTTCGCTGTAGGCGTGGAGCGTGCGGCTGGCGTCGTATTCCTGCAAGTTGAACCAGTTGTTGACGAGCCGCCGCACGCTGGTCAGCAACGGGGTGAAGATCAACGCCAACACAAGCGCGATCCCCGCGCCGACGACGAGCGGGTTGTAATTCGGCAGAGCATTGAACACCGATTGCGAGGCAGTCGCGCCGGCGACATAAAAGATCAGGATCACCAACGTGGTGATAACGTACGTAAGCACCCGCCGCGCAACATTCCGCAAGTCTGGCGGATCGTGGGTAACAATGATGAGCGCGCCGAGCATAGCCGCGCACAAACGCGCCGGGTTGCCGGGTATGGGCATCCCGAAAAACAGCAAACCATCGTTGAGCGCAATCAGCAGAAACGCCGGCGTCCAGTAATTCAGGCGGTTGCGGAGCAGGGGCTGGCGCGAGCGGTCATGCGCAATACGCACAACCACAAAAGCCCCAGCAGTAAATACCAACCAGCCATACCCTGCCCAGATCGACGCGAGCCGGTCGAAGGTGACAACGAGCGCGCCGTTCGTCCAAACCACTTCGCCGAAACGGAACAGGTTGAAGAGGATGGCAAAAAAGCCAAGCAACCAGACGCCTCCCACGATCAGCCAGTTGCGAGAATTCCGTCGCACAAAATACAGGATGGCGATCAGGGCAATGAAGGAAAGGATGAATGCGCCGAACGCCTGCAGGTCGATTGCGCTCCGTTCGCCGAGCGCCAATTGCCCCCCGCGTATCAGTCCCTCTACAACGGTCAGGAGCAGGTTGATGATAACGTATACCGAAAAGAATACGGCGGCGGTCTCTTGCCCGGCGCGCTTGCGTAACAACAACGAAAGCACAGGCAGGTGCAATGCCGCTGCGATCATCAATAAGACCATCTCGAAAATTTGGGGTGACATTGAGCAAAAGTATACTCGAAATCATTTTTCGAGGTTATCATTGCCCCATGCGCCTAACAAAACTGTCGCGTGATCATTATCATTTTTCATCGGATTTCTTCCGCGACGACGGACGCGTCCACTTTGGAGATTTCGCCTCCGCGCGGAAGTTTGCGGCGCAGGCAACAGCGCTTCGTTCGGACCCTCTGCCTGCTTCAGACCTTTATGCTTTATCCCTCATTGACGAGGCTTTGCGCGCCCTCGTGAAGCGGTTCGCCCCTCCGCCGGTGATGAACACGGCAGTCAACTCTGCCAGCGAGCAAGTCGGTGGGGATGCAGTTGACCGCACGCAAAAAAAATTCGTCGCGGAGTTTCCGCCTGAAAGCGTGTATCTCGGCGAGCAACAAGTTGATGACTATCTCGCCAAACTCACGAACGGACGGGTCAAGTCGGTCGAAGAGTTGATCTACGTCTTCACGCACAACGCGAACCCGGCAGTGAGTCCCATGCTCGAACTGGTGGACGATGCGTCGCTCGAACCAACAGCGTACAAGAATCTGATCGCCGCGCTGGATAATTTCTTTGCCCAGGTCGCCAAAGACAACGCGAGCATTTCAGGTTCGAATGAATCCTTGTTCGACATCCTGCGCGCGCCTGCCGAAGCCTTCCCTGATTCGCTTGAAGGACAGTTGCAATTCATCCTCGAAAAGTGGGGCGGACTGCTCGGCGACGAGTTTGTGTCACGTCTCTTGCGCGGCATGGACTTTTTGCGTGAAGAAACTCTCCGTCATCATCTCGCTCACGGCGATTTCAAAGCAGAGATTCCCGTCGCAACCTATTCAGGCGGCGATTATGCCGAATATGAACGATACAGTCCCGACAAAGAATGGATGCCGCGATTAATCCTCATCGCGAAAAATTCATATGTGTGGCTCGAACAACTCTCCCGAAAATATGGAAGATGGATAAAAATGCTCGACCAAATCCCCGATGAAGAACTCGACATTCTCCGTGATCGCGGCTTCACGGGTTTGTGGCTCATCGGTCTGTGGGAACGGAGCCGCGCCAGTCAACGAATCAAACAGCGCATGGGCGATGCGGACGCGGTTGCGTCTGCTTACTCATTGTTCTCCTACGACATTGCCGAAGACCTTGGAGGGTGGGGAGCATTAGAGAATTTGAGAATTAGAGCATGGCAACGGGGCATTCGTCTCTCCGCCGATATGGTTCCGAATCACATGGGCATCGACTCGAAGTGGGTGAGCGAACATCCCGATTGGTTCCTGTCGCTTCCGTATTCGCCTTATCCCTCGTATTCGTTCAAATCTGAAAATCTTTCCGACGATATTCGCGTAGGAATTTATCTCGAAGATCATTACTACAACAAGACCGATGCGGCGGTCGTCTTTCAACGCCGCGATCATTTTACGGGCGACGTGCGTTACATCTATCACGGCAACGACGGCACGTCCTTCCCGTGGAACGATACCGCGCAACTCGATTACACCAAAGCCGAAGTGCGCGAGGCGATCATCCAAACGATCTTGCATGTGGCGCGCAATTTTCCCGTCATCCGTTTCGACGCGGCGATGACGTTGGCGAAGAAACATATTCAACGATTATGGTTCCCCGAACCAGGCTCAGGCGGCGCGATCCCCTCACGGGCAGAGCGAGGTATGACGAGGTCCGAATTTGACGCGCTGATCCCGCAGGAGTTTTGGCGCGAGGTCGTGGACCGCGTCGCGGCGGAAGTCCCAGACACGCTACTCCTCGCCGAAGCGTTTTGGTTACTCGAGGGATATTTCGTCCGCACGCTGGGGATGCACCGCGTGTACAACTCCGCGTTTATGCACATGCTGCGCGACGAAGACAACGCCAAATATCGCGCCGCGATCAAGAACACGCTGGAGTTCGACCCGCAAATTCTCAAGCGGTACGTCAACTTCATGAACAACCCCGATGAAAAAACCGCCATCGAGCAATTCGGCGACGGCGATAAATATTTTGGCATCGCAACTGTGTTGTCCACGCTGCCCGGTCTGCCGATGTTCGGGCACGGACAAGTGGAAGGCTTCCGTGAAAAATATGGGATGGAGTTTCGCAAACCGAAATGGGATGAGACACCGAATGACGCGCTCATCGCTGGTCACGATTGGAAGATCTTCCCGCTTCTTCACCGCCGCTATCTGTTCGCCGACGTGGAAAATTTCTACCTCTTCGACCTCTTCACCGCCAGCGGTCACGTAGACGAAAATGTTTTTGCTTATTCAAACATATTCAATGACGAACGCGGACTCGTCCTCTATCACAACTGCTTCGCCGACACCAAAGGCTGGATCAAAACTTCTGCGGCGTATCTCGACAAGTCCACTGGAGATTTGCGGCAGAAATCATTAGCCGAAGCGCTGGGACTTCCATTTGAAGGCTATGTCATCTTCAAAGACTACGTCACGCGCCTGGAATACATCCGCTCGTGCGAAGAACTCTGGAGGAAGGGACTGTACGTTGAACTGCACGCATATCAACATCATGTGTTCATGGATTGGCGATTTGTAGATGATGAAAAGTGGCGCGACATTTATGTCGCTTTGAATGGCGCGGGCGTGGAGTCCATGTCCGCGAAGTGGGAGGAGATGTTTGGGGGAAAAGATGAAAGGGAAAGGATGAAGGATGAAGTTGTGAAGGTAAAAAAGTCGAGGAAGAAGGCTCTGAAGAAGAAAGTAGAAACTGGAAAGAAAACTGCCGTGAAGAAGGCGAAGCCCGCCGTGAAAAAAGCGGTGAAGAAAAAATCTGTATCTAAAAAGAAATCTGTGGCGAAGAAAAGTGCAGTGAAGAAACCCGCGACAAAGGCGAGTAAGTCAAAGCCAAAAGCAAGTGGAATGAAAGTCGTGAAGAAATCTGCTGTTAAGAAGCCAAGTCGAAATTCAGCCTCAAAAAAATAATTCCCCGATAGTTCTCCTGCTGCTAAGGATTCGTGTAAACTTACCCCACTTCGGGGCGAGGCGGATAGTTCGGCGATTCGCGGCGGAACTCGTAATTTTCCATCACGGCTTCGATGATACGTTTTTGGTCGTCGGTCACAAGCTCGAACTCAAACCCGATGTTGAAATATTCGGGGCTGAGGTCTTGCTGGCACCACGCAACGCGGACCGGCAAAGCCATGCGCGTGGCTGTGACATCGGGGAGTTCAGGCAGTTGGATCGAGGCGGTCAACTTCGTGTCCAGTTTCATGGGCTGGTCGCCGATCACCATTGCCCCCAACAGGTTCAGGTCGCCGAGGTAGCCGATCAGCCTGCCTTCGTATAGATCAAAGACCTGCGAATACGACATCAAATTCTTGCGCGGTTGTTTGCGTCTCTCTTGCATGGGGGTAGTGTACATGAACTAACTTCAACAGACATTGCACTCGCATCTTAAATTTATCGGGCAGGCCGTCCCCCAGGTTTCACTGCGCGCGACAACACCTCCCTAAAAACCTGCGGGACTGTTAAAATTGCTTTATGCGATGGATATATCTATCCCCTCACCTTGACGACGCCGTCTTTTCCGCGGGCGGTTTGATCTACGAACAAACTCAAGCAGGCGTCCCAGTTGAAATCTGGACGATCATGTGCGGCGACCCGCATCTCACCGAGTATTCTCAATTCGGGCAAAGGCTTCACCAAATTTGGGGATTCTCCTCCGCGGAAGAAACTGTCCGCAAGCGGCGGATGGAAGATACGCTTGCCGCGTCCATCGTCGGCGCGAAGACGGTCCACTTCGATTTTCTCGATTGCATCTACCGCCGCGACAAAAATGGGGATTGGCTTTACCCCTCTGAAATCTTCGGCGCGATTCACCCAGCGGATGCGGACTACCCCGCGCAGATCGCCTCTGCCATTTCCGCCCGCCTCGACCCCGACGATGTGCTGGTCTGCCAACTTGGGCTTGGTTCACACGTCGACCACGCGCTCGTGCGGCGCGCCGCGGAACTTTTGGGCAGGCGCCTCCGTTATGATGTTGACGTTCCATACTGGTGCTACAAACCACACGAACTGGAGGCGAAAGCGGCTGGGATGGTCGAGGAAACTGTCAGGATAACTGAACCCAGCCTCACCCGTTGGATCGAAGCGTCGCTCGCTTATACATCCCAATTTCCCGCGCTCGGAGACCAGTTCGATACCCCCGAAAACGTGACCAAATCCATCCGAAATTACTGGGCTGAGCGGCAGGGAATCCGTTTATTGCAATATGATTAGACCGTTGCGACGTACTTGTATTGCCTAAAAAACCATGATATAGTATGCCCGCTTTTTGGGAAACACCAACTGAATCGGCTCTCCCTTGCTTTGTCCCGCGATGCGGGACAAAATTCATAATAGCAGGAATTAAAGATGCCTAACAACAATTTCTTAACTAAAGAAGGTTACCAGAAGCTTCAAGACGAATTGGATTATCTACGAACCGCCAAACGGCAGGAAGTCGCCAATCGTCTGCACGAAGCCATGGAAGGTGGGGAACTCATTGAAAATGCCGAATACGAAGCCGCCAAGAACGAGCAGGCTTTCGTGGAAGGGCGCATTCAAGAACTCGACTTGTTGCTCGCCACCGCCAAGATCATCGAGGATAACGGCAAGAAAAAAGGCGACGTGGTCCACCTCGGTTCGAAGGTGACGATCAAAGAGGGCAACTTCGAGGCGGAGACGTTTGCCATCGTGGGCGCGGCGGAAGCCAACCCGCGCGAGGGCAAGATCTCGAACGAGTCGCCCATTGGGAAAGCCATCTTGAATCGCAAGGTGGGCGATACCGTTAAAGTTGAGACGCCCGGCGGCACATATAATGTTAAAATCCTGAAAGTCGGATAGACTCAGGAGCGACGATAACAACCCCGCCTCTGCGCGGGGTTTTGTTTTATCTGGGCAGGTAGACACGTAAACACGGAGACAGGTAAACACGTCGACAGAGACGCGTGCTTGCCTTGTGTACCTGTCTACCTGTATACTTGTGTACATCCTCCGTGATTAACTCTTTGGTGACATGATGACCGATTACACTCAACTCGAAAAAGTCCGTTTGCAGAAACTTGAGGAACTGCGCGCCGAGGGCGTGGAGCCGTTCCCCACGCGCGCCAAGCGGACGCACCTCAGCGCGGAAGCGATTGCCGAATTTGAATCTGCTGAAAAAGATGGCAAGGAAGTCCGAGCCGTGCTCGCGGGTCGCATCCGCGCGATGCGGACGATGGGCAAAATTTCGTTCGCGCACATCGAAGATGGCGCGGGCAAAGTGCAGTTATTCCTCCGCGCCAACGAAGTGGGCAAAGAGCGCCTCGACTTTTTCAACAAGATGTTCGACCTTGGCGACTTCGTTCAAGCGGAGGGGGTGATGTTCCGCACCAAAAGCGGAGAGGTCACGCTTCACGTCCACGATTTTCATTTGCTCGCCAAAGCGGTGAGCCCGCTGCCCGCCGCAAAGGATGAGACTCTCGAAGATGGGACCGTCGTCCGCCACGCTGCGTTGGAGCATCCCGAATTGCGCGCGCGTCAACGCTACGCTGATTTGGCGGTGAATCCCGATGTCCGCGAGACGTTCCGCAAACGCGCGGCGATCATTAAGTCATTGCGCGAATTTTTGGATGGCAAAGGTTTCCTCGAAGTCGAGACTCCAATCCTCCAACCGTTGTATGGCGGAGCGGCGGCGCGTCCGTTCGTGACACATCACAACGAGCTCGAACAGGATATGTATTTGCGCATTTCGTTCGAGTTGTATTTGAAAAGACTGCTTGTCGGCAATCTCGAAAAGGTCTACGAAATAGGACGCGACTTCCGCAACGAGGGCGTGTCGTTCAAGCACAATCCCGAATTTACGCAACTCGAATTCTATTGGGCATACGCGGACTATCTGCAAGTGATGGAACTCACCGAGCAGATGGTCTCGTTCACGGCTCAGCAAGTCCTTGGCACGATGAAGATCAAGTACAAAGAAAATGAAATTGATTTAACCCCGCCATGGAAACGACTCGAAATGCGCGAGGGAATCAAACAAGCCAGCGGCATTGACATTGCCGAGCATAAATCCGCTGAGGAGTTGTTCAAGGCGATCAAAGCGAAGCACCCGAACAAGACTCCCGATCCGAAAGCGACGCGCGGCAAGTTGATTGACTTCCTGCTCAGCGAATTTCTCGAACCCACGTTGATCCAGCCGACGTTTTTGTACAACTATCCACGCGATATTTCGCCGCTGGCGAAATCCGTCCCTGGCGACGCGCTGACTGTCGAGCGGTTCGAGGGATACGTCGCGGGTTTCGAGTTGTGCAACGCCTTCACCGAGTTGAACGATCCGCTCGATCAGGAACAACGCTTCGTCGAAATGGGACGCGATTACGCGGAGGGCGACGACGAGAAGCATCCGCTCGATGATGATTACCTCCGCGCCATGCGCTACGGTATGCCTCCCAACGGCGGATTCGGCATGGGCGTGGATCGCCTCGCCATGTTGTTGCTCGACAAACATTCCATCCGCGAGGTGTTGTTGTTCCCCGCGTTGAGGAAGGAAGAATAGCAAAGAGCTTAAACACGAAGGACACAAAGTACACAAAGTGGAAAAGTGTGAATTTCACAAAGATTTCCTTCGTGATCTTGGTGTCCTTTGTGTTGAAAAAGGTTTTCCGATAAAAATAGGAGAGCATGTTTATAAAAGGAGTTTGTCATGCCAAACTTACAACCTCAACAAGCGCAAAAGATCCACGAACTGATCGACGCCAGCCAGATTCTCATGGCGATTCAGGTTTACCGCGAAGCGACGGGCGTCAGCCTTGCGGAGGCGAAACAAGCGGTGGAACAAATGGCGCGGATGGAAGCGGCGCGGCCTCCCTCCGATTCGCGCAACTTCGACAATCCCGTTCTTGAAAGTAAGATCAGATCGCTGCTCGGCAAAGGGAAGAAGATCGAAGCGGTTAAGATCTATCGCGAGGAATATGGTGTCGGATTAAAAGAAGCAAAAGACGCGGTGGATCGCATCGAAGCCACCATGCCACGCGATTCGGGAAGCAACATGCCTTATGAATCCGCGATTGGGAATGATCCGTTCGCTAGAGACGATGGAAGCGGCAAGAATGTTGTCTTGCTCTTTGCGGCGATTTTGGGAGTGATTGCCTGTGGAATAGCGGTTATTGTATTTTTACTCGGAGGAAGTTAATGTCGAAAAAGATGTTGTTCATTAGCGACGCTGTCGCCATTGCGCTGGTCACGTTTGCGGGGTTTGCCTTTCACGGCGAGACAGACGCATCCATCCTGCCGCGTTTTCTGTTGAGTTATGTTCCGCTTACCGTTGCGTGGTTCATCATCGCCCCGCTGCTTGGACTATACCAACCAGAGATCACATCCAACCCCAAACAACTCTGGCGACCCGCGCTGGCGATGATCTTCGCCGCGCCGCTCGCGGCTCTCGCGCGCGCCAACATCCTCGGCTCGATGGTGATTCCCGTTTTTGCGAACGTCCTCGCCGCCACGTCCGCGTTGGGGATGGCGGTGTGGCGGGGGATTTATCTTTTTATGAAAACAAAAAGGGCGGACACGTAGGGCTACCCCTACTTTCCACTTTCCTCTTTCTTCTTTCCCGTCCCGAAATGATAAAATAATCTCGACGCTAATCGTAAATCGTCAATCTGAAATCGTAAATCGTATGAACGAACAAGCCCTCATCACCGACGCGCAAGGCGGAAACCTCGACGCCTTCAACACGCTCATCTTGCACTATCAAGACAGCGTGTTCAACACCGCCCTGCGCATCCTCGGCGACGAAGACCAAGCCGCCGACGCGTCGCAAGAGGCGTTCATCTCCGCGTTCAAAAGCATCGCATCATTTCGCGGCGGATCGTTCAAAGCCTGGCTCATGCGCACCGTCACCAACGCGTGCTACGACGAACTGCGCCGACAAAAACGCCGACCCACGACTCC
>WBZY01000159.1_pt1 | contig 62862 bp, 56 predicted proteins | sample 5204191 | NCBI WGS metagenome assembly WBZY01 (sample SAMN12344363, study PRJNA552823) | activated sludge metagenome | biome: Activated sludge suspended growth; feature: Anammox Sidestream; material: Wastewater; isolation source: activated sludge from anammox sidestream of wastewater treatment... | reverse complement strand
AACGAATTCAATGTCCGGGCGCAGCCCGGACCTACGACCGGAGATCCCCGACGGTTCCACATGCGATCGGACGTGTCCGCGTAGGTTCGGCCTGTGGCCGAACAAACGTCCGGGCGCGGCGGGGCGGTTCAGGCCTCGCCGATCGCGGCGGCGATCCGTTCGGCCAGTTCGAGCAGCAGCGCGCTGAGGTCGGCGGCGACGGCTTCGGCGTCGTCGCCCGAGCGCGCGCGCGTGAGCCGGGTGCTGCGCTCGCGCGTCCCGGCGGCGTTCGCGAGCGACCAGTGCGCGACCAGCTCCGCGGTGTCGCCGCGCGCATCGAGGCGCGCGATGTCCACGCGCAATTGCCACTCGGGAGTCCAGTCGCGCGGCCAGGGGCGCGCGCGCACGCGCCCGGAGTCGAGCAGCGACGCGAGGTTGAGCACCAGCGTGCGCTCGATGCCGTCGCCCACCGGTTCGGCCCAGCGCGCGTAATCGCGCAGCCGCAGCCGGTTCGCCGACTCCAGCGTGGCGACCTCGGGGCGCTGCAGGTACTCCGCCACGCGCAGCCCGGCGATGCCGAGCGAGGGTCCGTCGCCACGCGCGTCGGCGGCAGGCGGAGCGAGCGCGGCGAGCAGGTAGTACTCGGTGCGCGGCGTGCTGCCGCAGGCCGTGCACAGCACGGCGAGCAGCGCGAGTGCGGCCAGACGGTGGCTGTTCATCGATCCTCGCTCCTGTCGCTGCGCCCGCGCAGCACCGCCTCCGGCTCGCGCGCAAGCGTGTCGGCCATCGCCTGCAGCGCGCGCGCCGCACGCCCCAGATCGGCCGCGGTGCGCCTCAGCTCGTGGAACACCGCGGAGTCCTCGGAGAGCGTGTGGCCGGCCTGTTCGGACGCCCCGCGCACGCTCGCCAGCGTGGCGTCCAGCGTGCGCAGGCTGGCGTCGAGCCCGTCGCCGGTGCGCTGGAGCTGCGTGCGCAATTCGCCGAGCGTGCCGTCGGCGGCGCTCGACAAGGTATCGAGACGCGCACCCAGCGCGTTCAGCTCGCGCCCGGTGCTCGCCACCAGCGTGCGCACCTCGGCCAGCGTTGCGTTGACGTTGGCCGGAATACGCTGCATCTCCTCGCTCGAAAGCAGTTCCGACAGCGCGCGCAAGGTCTGGTCGGCGTTCTGCATGAAGGACTGCAGATCGATCTCGCTCACGCGCTGCAGGATCGCCTCGAGTTCGGTGGGGGCGGTGGGGATCTGCGGCTCCTCGGTCGCGAACTCGACGTAGCGCGCCGGCGACTGCGGCAGGAAATCCAGATCGACGTACAGCAACCCGGTGAGCAGGCTCTGGGTCTTCAGCTGCGCGCGCAGGCCGCGATCGATCAGCTCGCGCAGGCTGGTGACCTCGGTCACGTCGGGTGCGAGCCCGAGCTCGCCGCGGTCGAGCGCGATCGTCACCGGAATCACGAACTGCTGGCGCGCGGCGTCGTAGCTGACGTGCAGGTCCGTGACCTCGCCGACCTTCACACCGCGCAGCGTCACCGGCGCGCCCACGTCGAGGCCTTTCACGGAGCCGGTGAAGATCACCGCCGCGCCGAACTGCCCCAGCCGGCTGCCGAACAGTTGCCCGCCGAAAAAGATCGCCGCGCCCAGCGAGAGCACGATCGCGCCGACGACAAAGGCGCCGATCGCCGTGGTGCTCGGCTTGCCGCTCATGCGTCCTCCGTGCCGGCGCGCGCCAGGAAGCGGCGCACCGTCTCGTGGCGGCTGCGCTCGCGCAGCGTCTTCGGGTCACCGTGGTCGAGCATGGTGCGCGACTCCGCGTCGAGGTAGACCGAATTGTTACCGATCGCGAAGATGCTGGCCAGTTCGTGGGTCACGATCACCACCGTCACGCCGAGCGCATCGCGCATGTGCAGGATCAGTTCGTCGAGCAGCCGCGAACTCAGCGGATCGAGTCCGGCCGAGGGTTCGTCGAAGAACAGGATCTCCGGGTCGAGCGCGATGGCGCGCGCCAGCCCGGCGCGCTTCTGCATGCCGCCGCTGATTTCCGACGGGTAGTAGTCCTCGAAGCCGGCCAGCCCGACCAGCGCGAGCTTGTAGGCCACCACGTCGGCGATCGCCGCCGCATCCAGCGGGGTGTACTGCTGCAGCGGCAGCGCCACGTTCTCGGCCAGCGTCATCGCGCTGAACAGCCCGCCGCTCTGGTAGGTGATGCCCCAGCGCCGGCGCAGCGCGTCGCGGCCGGCGGCGCCGGCGCGCTGGAAACTCACGCCGTCGTACAGGACCTCGCCGGCGGCCGGCTCCAGCAATCCGATCATGTGCTTGAGCAGCGTCGACTTGCCGCAGCCGCTGCCGCCCATGATCACGAACACGTCACCGCGGTTCACCGTGAAATCGAGGTCGCGCTGGATCACGCGCGCGCCGTAGCGCATCGTGAGCCCGCGCACCTCGATATGCGGATCGCCGGCGCGCACCGCTCAGATCCCCAGCCGCTGGTAGAGGATGTTGAACGCCGCATCGGCCACGATCAGCCACACGATCGCGCTGACCACCGCGCGCGTGGTCGCCTTGCCCACGGCCTCCGAACTGCGCCCGCAGCGCATCCCCGCGTGGCAGCCCGCCACCGCGATCACGACACCGAAGGCCACCGCCTTCGCCTCGCCGGTCATGATGTGCGTGAGCGTGACGGCGTTGCGCGTCTCGTTCAGGTACTGCGTCCACGACACGTCCATGCCGAGCGCCACGAGCGCGCCGCCGCACATGCCGAGCACGCCGCTGTAGAGCGTCAGCAGCGGCATCACCAGCACCAGCGCGAGCAGGCGCGGCAGCACCAGGAACTCGGTCGGATCGATACCCAGCGTGCGCACCGCGTCGATCTCCTCGCGCGTCTGCATGGTGCCGAGCTGCGCGGCGAAGGCCGCACCGGTGCGCCCGGCCATGATCACGCCGGTCATCAACGCGCCCATCTCGCGCACCATCCCGATGCCCACCAGGTCCGCGACGTAGATCTGCGCGCCGAACTGGCGCAGCTGCACCGAACCGAGGTAGGCGAGGATCATCCCGACCAGCACGCTGATCAGTGTCACGATGCCGATCGCCGCCGGCCCGGTCTGCTGCAGGAACCAGAAGAAATCGACCGCGCGCGTGTTGGCACGTCCGCGCAGCAGGTGGCCGCAGGCCAGCACGATCTCGCCGATGAACCCCAGCGCATCGAGCAGTTCGCGCCAGGCGCCGGCAAGGATCTGGCCGTCCAGCAGGCGCCGCCACCACGGCGGATGCGCCGGCGGCGCCTCGCCGCGGCGCGGCACCGCGCCGGCGAGTGCGAGCAGGCGCTGTGCGCCCTCGGGAAGGCCGTCGCCGAGCAGCGTGACTCCCGCCTGTTCGCAGGCGGCGTCGAGCCGGTGGAGAAGCGTGACCAGCAACGAGTCCCAGTCACCGAGCGCAGCGCAGTCGAAGCCGAGTTCGCGCGCGCCGCTCGCCGTCACGCGGTGCAGCACGCCGGCGGCGGACGGCCCGCCCTGCGCGAGCAGCCAGTCACCGGCGAGCACCAGCACCACGCGTTCGCCGCGGCGCTCCAGCGTGCAGCTCGCTGCCCGCGGCGCCGCGGCGACGCTCATATGCGCTCCGCGAGGTTGCCGCTGCGTTCCAGCCAGTCGCGGCGATCGGTCGAGCGCTTCTTCGCGAGCAGCATGTCGAGCATCTGGTCGGCGCCGTCCCCGGGGCTCAGCGTCAGCTCGACGAGCCGGCGCGTCTCGGGCGTCATCACCGTCTCGCGCAGCTGCAGCGGGTTCATCTCGCCAAGGCCCTTGAAACGCTGCACGTTGACCTTGCCCTTTTTCTTCTCGGCCTCGATCAGGTTGAGCACACCCTGTTTCTCGGATTCGTCGAGCGCGTAGTAGACGTCCTTGCCCACGTCGATGCGGTAGAGCGGCGGCATCGCGACGAACACGCGCCCGGACTCGACCAGCGCGCGGAAATGGCGCACGAACAAGGCACACAGCAGCGTGGCGATGTGCAGGCCGTCGCTGTCGGCGTCGGCCAGGATGCACACCTTGCCGTAGCGCAGCCCCGCGAGCTCGTTCGAACCCGGGTCCACGCCGAGCGCGACGGCGATGTTGTGGATCTCCTCGGAGGCGAGGATCTCGCCGCTGTCCATCTCCCAGGAGTTCAGGATCTTGCCTTTCAACGGCATGATCGCCTGGAACTCGCGATCGCGCGCCTGCTTGGCCGAACCGCCGGCGGAGTCGCCCTCCACCAGGAACAGCTCGGTGCGCTCCAGGTCCTGCGCCGAACAGTCGGCCAGCTTGCCGGGCAACGCCGGACCGGCGGTGATCTTCTTGCGCTCGACCTGGCGGCTCTTGCGCAGGCGCGAGGCGGCCGCCGAGACCGCCATCTCGGCCAGCCGGTCGCCTTCCTCGGTGTGCTGCGCCAGCCACAGCGAGAACGCATCGCGCGCCACCCCCGAGATGAACGTCGCGGCCTCGCGCGAGGACAGGCGCTCCTTGGTCTGGCCGCTGAACTGCGGCTCGCGCAGCTTCGCCGACAGCACGTAGGCGCAGCGGTCCCACAGGTCCTCGGGCGAGAGCTTGATGCCGCGCGGCAGCAGGTTGCGGAACTCGCAGTATTCGCGCAGCGCATCGAGCAGCCCCGCGCGCAGCCCGTTCACGTGCGTGCCGCCCTGCGGGGTCGGGATCAGGTTCACGTAGCTCTCGGTGATCAGCTCCCCGCCCTCGGGCAACCATTGCACCGCCCAGTCGGCCGCCTCGGTGCGCGCGCTGAAGCTGCCCACGAAGGGCTCGGCCGGCAGCGTGGGCCACTCGGCGGTGGCCGCGCGGATGTAGTCCGGCAGCCCGTTCTCGTAGTACCAGCCCTGACGTTCGCCGCTCGCCTCGTCGAGAAAGCTGATCGTGAGCCCCGGGCACAGCACGGCCTTGGCGCGCAGCAGGTGCGTGAGCCGCGGGATCGAGAACTTCACGGTGTCGAAATAGCGCGGGTCCGGACGGAAACGCACCGTGGTGCCGGTGTTGCGCCGCCCGCAGGTGTCGACGATCTCGAGTTCGGAAGCCTTGTTGCCGCCCGCGAAACGCATGCGGTGCACGTTGCCGTCGCGGCGCACCGTGACCTCGAGCTCGAGCGACAGGGCGTTGACCACCGACACGCCCACCCCGTGCAGGCCGCCCGAGAACTGGTAGCTGCGGTCGGAGAACTTGCCGCCGGCGTGCAGCGTGCAGAGGATCACCTCGACACCCGGCTTGCCCTGTTCGGGATGGATGTCCACCGGCATGCCGCGCCCGTCGTCGGCTACCGACAGCGAACCATCGGCGTGCAGCACCACGTCGATGGTGCGCGCGAACCCGGCGAGCGCCTCGTCCACACTGTTGTCGACCACCTCCTGCGCGAGGTGGTTCGGCCGCGAGGTGTCGGTGTACATGCCGGGGCGCTTGCGCACCGGATCGAGCCCGGTGAGCACTTCGATCGCATCGGCATTGTAGTCGGCGCTGACTGCCATGGGTCTCCCTGGGGTGGATCGGCGGGAGCCGGCGATGATACAGGAGCCTCGCGGCTCAGAGGTAACCGGCGGAATCGCGGTCGAAGCCGAAATCGACGCCACGGACGCGCTCCACGCGCGTGTCGATGCGCCCGTCCGGATGCAGCTCCAGCCAGCGCATTCCGGGCGCGCGGTCATCGAGCAGGAAGCGGTCGCTGCCCGGCGCGAACTGGATGCAGGTGGAAGGCGAACCCAGCAGCAGCAGCCCGTCGCGCTCCTCGCTGAACTCCTGGTGCACGTGCCCCCACAGCAGCGCCCGCACGCGGCGGTGGCGCGCGAGCAGCGCGAACAGCGCCCCGGCGTCGGCCACGCGCTGCTCGTCCAGCCAGGCACAGCCCACCGGCACCGGCTGGTGGTGCAGGCAGACCAGCACGTGGCGAGCGGTGTCGTCGGCGAGCAGTCGTTCGAGGCGCGCGAGTTCCTCGTCGCCGAGCCGCCCGCCCACCTCGCCCGGCACCGTCGAGTCCAGCATCACGATCTGCCACGCCGCGGCGCGGATGTCGCGCACCATCGGGCGCCCACGGCCCACCACCGCGCTCATCGCCGCCATCGCATCGTGGTTGCCCGGCAGCCAGAACCACGGCACGCCGAGCGCGCCGAAGCCGTCGCGCACGCGCACGTAGGCGGGCGGCGCGCCGTTGCTGGCGAGATCACCGGTGGCGAGCAGCAGGTCGGGGCGCCGTGGCGCCGCGCGCACCAGGCCGAGCACGTGCGCGAAACTCGCATCGGTGTCCATTCCGGCCAGCCGGCTGCCGTGCGCCACGCCGAGGTGCGTGTCGGTCACCTGGGCAACCAGCAACGGGCGCGTCGTGGCGCAGGGGTCGAGGTCCACGCGGGTATCGCTCATGCGTCGGGAGTATAGAGGCAAGCGCCGCGACGGCGCCGCGCGGCGTGAAATTTGCCGCCACAATTGCCTAGTACTACGAGGCGTTAATACGGGGCCCGCGGAGCCTCTGTTACACTTCCGCGGTCGACGACCCCCGCTCACGCCCGACCCGAGAGGCACTCCATGCTGACCCGCCGCCCGCGCAAGACGCTGTTGTCCATCGGCCTGCTGGTGTTCTGCACCGCCGCCCAGGCCGACACCCTGCAGGAAGTCTACGAACTCGCGCTGCAGAACGACCCGGTGCTCAAGGCCGCCGAGGCCACCTACCGCGCCGGGCGCGAAGCGAGGGTCCAGGGCCGCTCGCAACTGCTGCCGCAGGTGGGCGCGCAGCTCGAGATCGGGCGCAGCGACATGACGCAGGTCAGCAAGCGCACCATCCCGATCGGCGGCAACAATTTCCAGAGCAACAGCGACTACGACGTCGACGAGGACGAGGAGAACTACTACCTCACGGTGTCGCAGAAGCTGTTCGACCTGCCGGCCTGGTTCGGCTTCAAGCAGGGCAAGGAACTCAGCCGGCAGGCCGAGGCGCAGTTCGCCGCCGACCAGCAGGACCTGATCGTGCGCACCGTCGAGGCGTACATGCGCGTGCTGCGCGCGATCGACAACCTGAAGTCGAGCCGCGCCGAGGAAGCCGCCTACCAGCGCCAGCTCGAACAGACGCAGCAGCGCTTCGAGGTGGGGTTGATCGCGATCACCGACGTGCACGAGGCGCGCGCGGCCTACGACCTCGCGGTGGTCAACCGCCTCACCGACGAGGGCAACCTCGGGGTGGCCTACGAGGGGCTGTCGGTGCTGACCGGGCAGCAGCACTCGAACCTGTGGCTGCTGAGCGAGGAATTCCCGGTGGTGCAGCCCGAGCCGGCCGTGCGCGAACAGTGGGTGGATCTGTCGGTCAACGGCAACTTCTCGCTGAAGGCGGCCGGTTACGCGGCCGAGGCGGCGCGCCAGGGCTCGCAGGGCAGTCGCTCCCAGCACCTGCCGAAGCTGAGCGGCCAGTTCACCGCGATGAACACGCACAACGACGGCGACTACGACGACAACGTGGCAGGCACCGGCTTCCCGACCGCCGCCGACGTCGATGGCAAGTCGATATCGATCCAGCTGCAGATGCCGCTGTACGCGGGCGGCGCGATCAGCTCGCAGCGCCGCCAGTCCTACGAGCGCTACATCGCCGCGCGCGAGACGCACACCAGCGTGCTGCGCAACACCGTGCAGCTGGCACGCTCGCTGCACCTCGCGGTCGCCACCGACGTCGAACGCGTGAAGGCGCGCAAGCAGGCGATCGTCTCGGCGCAAAGCGCGCTGGATGCCACCACCGCCGGCTACGAGGTCGGCACGCGCAACGTGGTCGACGTGCTGAATTCCCAGCAGCTGCTCTATCGAGCGATCCGCGACTACGCCAACACCCGCTACGACTACGTCGTGAACCTGCTGCGGCTGCGCCAGCAGGCCGGCATGCTGAGCCCCGCCGACGTCGAGGCACTGAACAAGTGGCTCACCGAGCCGCCCGCCGCAACCGCCACCGGCGCCAGCAGCTGAGCATAGCCGCCGGCGTCCGGGCTCAGGGCGCCGGCGGCAACACCGCCATCACCTCCGCCAGCAGGCGCGCCAGCGCGCCGCGGTTGGCCTCGACCACCGCGCGCGCAGCCGCCCCGGCGCGTTCGCGCCGCGGCGCATCCGCGAGCAGTTCGCCGGCCACGCGCAGCAGTGCCGCGCCGTCGGCCACCACCTTCAACGCACCGGCGGCGGCGAGCCGCGCGCTCATGTCACCGAAGTTGTAGACGCTGGGACCGCTCAGCAGCGGGATGCCCCACGCGGCGGCCTCGGCGAAGTTGTGCCCGCCGCGGCGCACCAGGCTGCCGCCGACGAACGCGATGTCGGCGGCGCCGTAGAGCAGCGACAGCTCGCCCACCGAATCGATCACCAGCACGGCGGCCTCATCGGTGGGTGTCTGCGAACCACCCATCACGGTCGCGTAGCCGGCGGCGCGTGCGCGCTCCGCGACCGCCGGCGCACGCTCCACGTGCCGCGGCACCAGCACCAGCAGCAGCCGCGGGTGCTCGCGCCGCAGCGCCTCGAGCCCGGCCAGCACCGCCTCGTCCTCGCCCGGATGCGTGCTGGCGACGATCCACACCGCCCGCGCGCCGTCCTCGCTCCAGCGCGCCCGGAGCGCCGCGGCGCGTGCGCGCGCCGGCGCCGACGGCTCGGCGTCCCACTTCATGCTCCCCGTCACGACCACGCTCTGCGCGGCCGCGCCCAGCGCGCGAAAGCGCGAGGCGTCGGCGTCGGTCTGCGCCGCCACGCGCGTCAGCGCCTGCACCATCGGGCGCGTCAGCGCACCGAAATCCGCGTACCGCTGCGCCGACCACGCCGACAGCCGCGCGTTGGCGACCAGCAGCGGGATGCCGCGCTCGGCGCAGGCCTCGACCTGGTTCGGCCACAGCTCGGTTTCCATCACGATCGCCGCCGCCGGGCGGAAATGATCGAGGAAGCGGCGCACGATCCACGGCAGGTCCCACGGCGCGTAGACGTGCAGCACCGCGTCGCCGAGGCGCTGCGCGAGCAGCCGCGAGGCCGCCGGCGTGGCGGTGGTGACCAGCAGCGCGAGCGCGGGCCGCTCGCGCCGGATGGCCTCGATCAGCGGCAGCGCGGCGATCAGCTCGCCCACCGACACCGCATGCACCCACACCGTATGCGCGCGCGGCGCGCGCTCGTAACGGCCCAGCCGCTCGCCGATGCGCAGCCGGTAATCGGGATCGGCGCGGCCGCGCCAATACAGGCGAAGCAGCGCCAGCGGCAGCACGAGCGTGAGCAGCGTGTCGTAGAGGGCGCGGGCCACGGGGGACCGCCGGGGAGTCGGCATCGGCTAGACTGCGCGTCGGAATGTTCACCGAATCCTAACGCACCCCGGGCATGAGCGGCACCGTGATCGAACTGGACGTGATCGTCGTCGGCGGCGGCATCGCGGGACTGTGGACGCTGGACGCGCTGCGCGCGGCCGGCTACCGCGCCGTCCTGCTCGATAACGGCGCCCTCGGCGGCACGCAGAGCACCGCCTCGCAGGGCATGATCCACGGCGGCGTGAAATACGCGCTGGACGGCAAGCCCGGCGCGGCCACCACCACCATCGCCGCCATGCCGGCGCAGTGGAACGCCTGCCTCACCGGCAGCGCGCAGCCGGACCTGCGCGCGGCGAGCGTGCTGTCACGCGAGTTCCTGCTCTGGAGCACGGCCTCGGTGGCGGCGCGCGCAGCGGCACTCATCGCCAGCCGCGCACTGCGCGGCCACATCGAGACGCTGCCCGCGCCCGCGCGCCCGGCGCCGCTCGACGACCCGCGCTTCGGCGGCAGCGTGTACCGGCTGCGCGACCTGGTGGTGGACGCGGCATCGGTGGCCGGCGTGCTGGCCGCGCGCCACGCCGCGGCGATCTTCGGCGTGGACTGGCAGCGCGCGCGCTTTCTGCGCGCCCCCGACGGCGCGGTGCGCGGCATCGCGCAGGACACGCTCGCGCTGCACGCCGCGCGCACCGTGCTGTGCGCCGGCGCCGGCAACGAGGCACTGCTCGCCACGCTCGCGGTGCGCGAGCCCGCGATGCAACGCCGCCCGCTGCACCAGGTGCTGGTGAAGCACCCCGCGCTGCCGCCGCTGTTCGGCCACTGCCTCGGCAGCGGCACCAAGCCGCGGCTCAGCATTTCCTCGCACCGCGCCGGCGACGGCGAACGCGTGTGGTACCTGGGCGGCGAACTCGCGGAGTCCGGCACCGCGCTCGAACCCGCGCAGCAGATACGCCGCGCCCGCGAGGAACTGCAGGCGCTGTTTCCGTGGCTCGCGCTCGACGGCGCCGCGTGGCGCACGTTGACCATCGACCGCGCCGAGCCGCGCCAGAGCGGCTGGCTGCGCCCAGACGACGCGTGGGCCGGTGCCGCGCAGGGCGCGCCGGACGTGATCGTCGCCTGGCCCACCAAGCTCAGCCTCGCGCCGCGGCTCGCCACGCGCGTGCTGGAACTGCTCGCACCGCTGCCGCCGGCAGCGCGCGCACTCGCTGCCGGCGACGAGGCCGCGATTGCCGCAGTCTGCGGACGCCCGGCACGCGCGCGCGCACCGTGGGAGGACTTCGACGCATGATGCTGCGCCGCCTCGGCCGCTCGGATTGCCTGGTGTCCGCGGTGGCGCTGGGCACGGTCAAGATCGGCCGCAACACCGCGGTGCGCTACCCGCGCCCCTTCGCGCTGCCCGACGACGCGGCGGTGGACCGGCTGCTCGGCACCGCGCGCGAGCTGGGCATCAACCTGCTCGACACCGCACCGGCCTACGGCAGCAGCGAGGAACGGCTCGGTCGCTGGCTGCGCGGACGACGCCAGGACTGGGTGCTGTGCACCAAGTGCGGCGAGGAGTTCGACGGCGAGCGCTCGCGCTTCGACTTCTCGCCGGCGCACACGCGCGCCAGCGTCGAGCGCAGCCTGCGCCGGCTGGGCACCGACTACCTCGACATCGTGCTGCTGCACAGCGACGGCGACGACCTCGCGATCCTCGAATCCTCCGGCGCACTGGAAACGCTGATCGAACTGCGCCGCGACGGCCTGGTGCGCGCCTGCGGCATCTCGGCCAAGACGCTGCCCGGCGCGCTCGCCGCGGCGCGCTGCTGCGACGTGGCGATGCTCGCCTACAACAGCGAAGACACCTCGATGGCGCCCGCGCTCGCGGCCTGCGCCGCGAACGGTTGCGCGGTGCTGGTCAAGAAAGCCTTCGGCAGCGGGCACCTGTGCGCCACACCCGAGGGCCTGCGCCAGAACCTCGCCACCATCTACGCCGCGCCGGGAATCGCCTCGGTGGTGATCGGGACGCTGGATCCGTCGCACCTGCGGGAGAATGTGGGGGTGGCGGAGGGGGTGATGGGGGAGCAAATGTTATGGATAGAGCGCGCGTCTGCTTACTTGAACAAGCGTTATGGACTGTCGCTGGAAGATGTCGGCGAAACGGAGGTCGACTTCTATCGACGGTGGCATGACCAGGGCAATACGGCGGAAGAAGCGATCGAGGCGTTTGGCGAAAAGTACGATCTTCAACCGATAGAGCAGCGATGAACCCGATGTCTGTCTCGAAGAAGAGCACGGCGAAATGGTCGCGCGAGCAATTGAAGCTGGCGTTTCACCTGTATTGCCAACTGCCATTCGGAAGGCTCCATTCGGGAAACCCGGAGATCATCGAATTGGCAGCCGTGATCGGTCGTACACCCGGTGCTTTGGCGATGAAGCTCGTCAACTTCGCAAGCCTTTCAATTTAGTAACGTGATGCCCCTTGAAGCCCTAGAAATTCTCGGCAGTGAATCGCTGATACAAATCAGCCAGATGTTGAACCGACATGCGAAATTGGCTGCGCGCCTTGACCGTGGGTTTTTCGGTGTTGGCGTTCATCACTTTCGAACCGGGATCAAAGATTACCTTCCCAGCACATAGTGCAGCCAGATAGCGATTGAAATCGGTCCCTTCTCCCATCAATGCAGGACTGAAATACCGATAGGCAGACTTTTTAATCTTTTCACTTTCATAGGGCACATAAGCCGCCTGCGCATGCTTCTTGTTCCATCCGATCATCAAGTCACCGAATGACCAAGCTGCCGCGCAACGCCCTGCGTCCGTCAATAACTCCACTGCGCCACCCACATCTTCGATCATTTTGCGTACCGGATTGAAACCACGCACAGTCAACGTCAGGCCGGTCTTGTTGTTTCGGTCATTTACGCGATGCGTACCGGTAAAATACAGAGTGTCGCTTCCGCTTTGTGAACCGAATTTCCTGACGAATGCCTTCACTCCGGATTCTCCGTACATCCCACCGTCTGGCTCAGGCGTCATCAGGGTAATCCGGCTCCCGCTGTAAGCTTTCATCTCCCAACCCATGAAGTCCGGTTCGGAGCGACCGTTGGGGATGATGCCAAGCAAAGCCTCCAAAGTGTAACCGCCCCCATTTCTCGCTTTGTATGCCTTCACCTCACCAGTCTTGCTCAATTTGATTGAAGGTTGCCACCCACCTTTCCGAATTTCAGTCAGCCTTTCAAGAAGGATGATTTTGGAATCACGGCCTAGCAGAGGTAAATTGAAAAATACATTCTCCCGGGAATACTGGCCCTGACCAAGTCTATACCTAAACTCTTTTGCCAGTGTGCTGCTGGCATCGGCGAGGTAAGCCAGTGTTTCTCCCTTCTTTGTTATTCCGAAAAACAAAATTCGTCCATCAGGCCCATTATTGAAACGCCGCAATTCCTTTGGAATCGGACGCAAATACTCATTGGGGGCTTGTGTGCAGCCTCGTAAAAACCCGGAGAGGCGTACTTCCGGATATTGAGGATACAAGATCAACTGGGCGCCAGTTGCTCGCTCGGCAAAATCCTTACCAATCCAGTAGAAATCGAGTGTGGCCTTGTATGTACTGTCTCTGCCTTTTTCAGTGGCCTCAATTCCCTGAAAGGGAAACATCTGCACGACCTCAAGATTTGATCCCAAATAAATTTGTTGCTTGCTGTTGTCGTTTTCGGCAAGAGGCTTGCAGAAAGCGCGAACTGCGCCGAGTTCCGCGAATCGCTTCATCAAACCAGCAACGTCCGAAAACATGGTTCCCCTTTGAACTAAGCAGGCAAATTGCACAGCCCCAATTCGTCAATGATCGCCAGTTGGTTGCCAGATGTTAGCCACGCAGCCGAGAGCGACACAACATCAAGTGTATCTGCCGTACGTTGGGACATTCGAACTGCGCATTCCCAGATAACCAGACAACGCCACCCCGCTTCAAGCTGTTTGCCCAGATTTTTTCTGTCCCTGATCTGGTTTTCAATTATTTTTTTTTGCCAGAATCCGGTGTTTGATGCTGGCAACTTGCAGTAGCGGCACCCATGCCCATGCCAGAAGCACCCATGCACATCAATTAATGCACTGAATTTTTGGAAAACCATATCCGGTTTCCCCGGAATATCCTCTGCGTGAAGGCGGTATCGGAAACCAAGGGCATGCAACCCTTTCCGGACAAATAATTCTGGGCGCGTGTCCTTTGACCGGATGCCGGACATCATCCGGCTGCGCGTTGTCCGGTCAACAACATCGACCATCAGGCATCAAACTGACCAAGTGCTGCCCGGAATATTGGCAGGCCGGCTTCATAAACCATATCGCCTTCCTGTTTGAACATTACAGAGAGGGTATCGCGCAACTCGTGTGCTTCATTGTCGGAGAAAAGGCGCTCACCACTCGTCACGTGAATGATGTCTGCCGGGTCATCGTCTGGATGGAATAATAGACCGCGAGCGGACATTTCGGAAAACCACAGCAACATTCCGTCGAAACCATGATCAGACCATTGAGGGATGCGTGATGCTTGATTCACGGCAGTCTCCCTATGCAGTTGCGTAACGAAGAGGTAACTCAGGTTCCAGGGTCTCAGCTTCCAGCATTGGTTGCATTAATTTTGCGACATGAGCGATGACATCAACAACAACAGAATTTCCGAATTGCTTGTACGCGCGCGTATCCGACACCGGAATCCTGAATGTATCGGGGAAGCCCATCAGGCGCGCGCACTCCCTTGGCGTCAGTCGGCGTGGATTTTTGCGCTTGCCTTGACAAATCAGGATTTCCGAGCCGTCCTTGTAGTAGCGTGCGGAAAGAGTGCGCGCGATATTGTCCGGTGTGACCAATCCGAAGCCGAAGCCGTTACCCTTGGCACGGTGTTTTTCGGCGTAGCGTTGCAGGTAGTTCCAGAGGTGATCGGTTAGGGTGTATTTCTCCTGCACCCGCGTCTTCTTGTGGTCGAAAAACCTTCCTTCATCCCATTCGAGCACTGGCTCGGTTCCGTCGGTTCGATGCAAAACGCTTTCAAGCTTGATCTTGCCTTTGGAGCGCAAGGGCAGTGCGTCGAAATCGAAGGCGACAGGCTCACGGAAGCCGACGATGATGATGCGCTCGCGGTGTTGAGGCGTGAAATGCGCACCATCTATCACGCGATAATGAATGTGATAGCCAAGTTCTTCCGTTAGCGTACGGCGGATGACATCGAAGGTGCGCCCCTTATCGTGTGACATGAGGTTCTTTACGTTCTCCAGCAGAAATGCTCGCGGGCGCTTCGTATCAATGATGCGCGCCACATCGAAGAACAGGGTACCTTGCGTTTCGCATGCGAAGCCATGCGCTTTGCCCAGCGCATTTTTCTTGGATACTCCAGCAATCGAAAACGGCTGGCAGGGGAACCCCGCCAGCAACACATCGTGATCGGGAATGCATTCCGCCGCTACCTGTGTGATGTCACCTGCGATGGAGTGACCATCACGGAAATTCTCAGCATAGGTCTTTTGTGCGTAACCATCCCACTCGCTGGTGAACACACAGCGCCCGCCTATGCCGTCGAATGCCTTGCGAATGCCGCCAATCCCCGCAAACAGGTCAATGAAGTCGAAACTGCCATCCGGACTTTCCGGCTCCGGGAACGGCAGGAGTTGCTGTAATGCGTGGGCCACATAAACCGGGGGAGTGGTCTGCCGCGCTTCCCAACGGCTGATGCTGCGGACGCTAACGCCCAGGTGCGTGGCTATGACTGCTTGAGTGTGATGTTTACGGGCCTCGGCGAGGTAGGTCAAAGCCATATCCTGATCGCCGATCAAGGCAAATTTGGCGTTCATGGGATGCTCCTGGCGCTGGGAATTTTTGCGGACAATATGACATTATTTATTCCCGATCAAGATCACACCGGTCAGCCCCCAAGTTCCGCAGTTAATGGCGTAAGCCTCTGATTTTGTTGCCTAACAACAGCCAGAAACGACACATCAGGGAGTTCAGGCGGGCTTCTTGATGCCGAGGGCGCTGAACAGATCCAGGTGTTGGGGGGGGATCCTGCCGATGCCGCTGAGGTGCTGGCGGGCGATCTGCGCGCGATGGGTTTGCGGTCGGCGCAGGATTTCAAGCGCGGTCTTGGGGCTGTTGGTATTGGCGTTCGCCTTCAAGCGCATGCGCATAACGCGATGGAGCACGAGGACGAGGACGAGGAAGCAGATCAGTGCGTGTGCGCGAATTGAGCCTGGCCAGGCTATCTGAAGGATTTGTCGCTGTTTTTGGTCACGGTTGGTGAGGGAAGGGAATAAGGCCCCCTCGAAGAGCTTGCAAGAAGCGCCCCGAGGGGGTTGTCTCGTATTCGACCAAGAACATGAGACGGATCCAATGTGCCACGCCCTGCTCCGTGATGCCAGCTTCTGGCAATTTCTGCATCGTATCGATCAGGACACGGCGGCGCGGGCCCATGCTGCGGGCTGTCGTGCGTGCGGCGGCGTCCTGCACCGTGCCGACTATCCGCGCAAGCCCCGCGGTGTGGCGCACGCCGTGCTCGAGGAGCGCGACAGGCGGCGGTTGAGTTTCTGCTGCGAGCGGGAGGGGTGCCTGCGGTGATCACGATCATGCTCGATCACCCGGAGACGCTGTGGGGGGATGCTTGTTATCCAGTGGTATAGATCGTGGGCGCAAACCAAGATCCCACCCCCTATCTCCGGCAATCCCACATACACAGCCAACTCCCTTGCCCCCTTTGCACCCCTCACCCCATGACATCCGCAGCACGCCTCACCTGATCGATGTCGTCGCTGGTCGGGATCAGCAGGGTTTCATCCGTGCCCAGATCGGCGATGCGCTTCAGCCCCTCTTTCAGCTCGGCGGCGGTGCCCGCGAAGCCGACCGTCGGCAGCATCGCTTCCAATGCCGCCTTGTCGATCCAGTTCATGTAGCGGCGCAGATGTTTCTGCACCTGCGGGCGCGCGTTGTCACCGATGGCGAACCAGAACGCGGTGGTGAGGCGCGGCGCGGGCCGGCCTTCCTGTTTCCATGCCTCGCGCGCCAGATCGAAGACTTCCTTTTGCGCGCGCACGTTCAGGTCGAAGCTGAAGCCGGAGACGCCGTCGGCCCAGCTCGCCGCGAGGCGGATGGATTTCGGCCCTTGCGCACCGGCCAGCAATTCCGGGCCGCCTTGCTGCACCGGCGGCGGGCCGACCGGCTCGATGGTCTCGACGACCTTTTCGCCGGCCCAGACGCGCTTCATGATCCTGGCGCGGTGCGCAACTTCCGCATTGGTCTTGAGCGACAGATCGGCGCCCGCCGCGCGGTAGTCTTCCTCGCGGCCGCCGAGGCCCAGGCCCACCGAAAGGCGGCCCTTGCTCAGCATGTCGGCGGTCGCCAGGGCTTTCGCCAGCATCACCGGGTCGTGCAGCTGCGCGACGATCACGGTGGTGACGAGGCGCACGCGTCTGGTCCACGCCGCCGTGGCGCCGAGCAGTGCGATCGTGTCGGGATTGTCGAACGCCATGCGCTCGCCGAAAGCCAGCGAGGACCAGGGGCCCTCGTCCACCGTGCGCGACCATGTTGCGAGCATATCGGCGTTCAGGCCGGGCTCCATGATCGGCAATGTCATGCCAACTTTCATCGCCATTCCTCGCATCGGACCTTGCAGCTTATGTGTGGCGTCTACGCCTACCGGCAGAGAAAGGCCCCATCCACGAACATCGTGTCGCCGGAAATGTAGTCCGCTTCGTCCGAGCACAGGAACGCCGCGGCTTTCGCTATCGTTTCGGGGCTGCCCATCTTGCCCATCGGGATACCGGCGGACACGCGGGCCCTGGCGTCGTCGGAGCCCAGAAACTCGTTCATCTGCACCGTGTCGATGAAGCCGGGGCAGATCGAATTGATGCGAATGTTGTGCGGACCGTATTCCTTCGCGGCGACTTTGGAGATGCCGAGGATGCCGTGCTTCGCCGCCGTGTAATGCGGCAGGCCCGGTGCGCCCATCACGCCCGCGCCGGAGCAATTGTTGACGATGGCGCCGCCGCCTTGTCCCAGCATGATCTTGATCTCTTCCTGCATGCAGACGAAGACCGAGGTGAGGTTGGTGGCGATGGTGTCGTTCCACGCCTCCAGGGTCTGTTCGTGGAAGGCGCCGACGACGCCGGTTTGGCCGGCATTGTTGAACGCCATGTCCATGCGCCCGAACACTTCCTGCGAGCGGCGCACGGCCGCGATGATCTGCTCGGGATCGGATACGTCGGCCTGGATGAATTCCGCGACGCCACCGGCCTGGCGCACGCGCTCCACCGTCGCCTGACCGCGCGCTACGTTGCGCGCCACCGCGGCGATCCTCGCGCCGCGCGCAGCGAACAGCTCCGCCGCCGCTGCGCCGATGCCGCTCGAAACGCCAGTGATGAAGGCAACCTTGCCCGCGAACGGTTTGCTCATCGTTTGCCTCCTTCCGCGGGATCCGCCCAGCCGCCGCAGCGATAGGCGGAGGTGAGGATCACCGAGCCGCGAGCGAGATCGAGGAAGCGCGCGACGTTGTTCATCTCGCGCGCGAGATTGGCCTTGAGGACTTCTTCCTTGCCGCCGGCGTTCCAGAACACCAGCGGGTCGGTCATGGCTGCGAGCACGTAGCACTCCTCCACGATGCCGTCCCACATCGGCGCGCCGGTGGTCAGCACGCGCGTCACGATGTTCTGGCAATAGTAGAAGCTGTCCTGCGTCTCCATGCCGACCACGGTCTGGTCGCGCATCCACATGTCCATGAAGCCTTCGCGCGTGATGTCCGGGCGCTTGAACAGGAAGGCGATCTGCGAGAAGCCGGGCACGCGATCGTCCTCGCCGGGGGCGTCGGCGTTGGCGCGCGGCGTGGATTCCGCAACCGCGTAGCCGGCGATGCGCGTGACCGACTCGTCGAGCACCGCTTCGGCCCTGGTGCGGATGTTCGCCGAATTCAGCCAGAACGAGACGAGCGCGTCGGGCGCGGGCTTCACCGGCTCGGCGCGCATATGCGCACCCGGCGCCACCACGTCGTCGACGATGTTGAACTGCAGCTTCTCGACGCCGAGTTCCTGCAGCGCCGCGCGCACCGGACCCAGCAGGCGACTGTTGAAGGCAGGCAGCACTTCGCTCCTGTCCTTCCACAGCACGTAGATCAGCTTTTCCATGGTCGCCCCCTTTGCCCGGCAGTCTAGCGGGCTGAGGTTTTCCCGAAAACCGCCAGGACGGTTCAGTGTGGCGCGCTCGGACCGAAATCGGGGCCGCCGGGCCGGAGCTCCCGCCGTCGCGCCAGATTGACCGAGATGGCAGACAGCACGACACGCCACGCGAAGGCTTCCGTTTGCCGTATCACGCACCGCACATCATCATGCATCCTTTGACAATCTCGGCGTCCGCATCAACGACCAGAGGCGGGTGTGTTTCGTCTGGCGGGACGGTGAGGTATTCGACCTGGAGATAGTGGACTACCACTGAGGACGAGCGGACATGGTGAACAACGGCATGCGCCCCGTGCATCCGGGTGAAATTCTGCGCGAGGACTATCTGGAGCCGCTCGGGCTGAGCGTCAATGCGCTGGCGAGCGCGCTACGGGTTCCGGCAACCCGGCTGCACGAGATCGTGAAGGAGCGGCGCGCCATCACGGCGGACACGGCACTGCGCCTGGCGCGCCATTTCGGCGGCGATGCGCAGAGCTGGATGAACCTGCAGTCTATGTCTGACCTGCGGATAATCGAGGGGCCGCAATGATCATCGTTCCTGCGCCTCGCCCCGGAACACGCGTGCTGGCCGCGGTGGCGTCCATGCTGCCGCGCGCGAGGCTGGACCCGCAGGAACTGATCGCACGCGCGCGGCGGCGCACCGGGCTGACGGACTTCGGTCCGGAAGGGCCGTACGAGGAAGCGCTCGCGGTGCTGTGCCGCGCGCTGGACGGGGAAGCCGCGCTGACGCCGCTGGGGCGCCAGCTCGCGCGGCAGATGCTGCTGGAGGCGCTCGCCTGCCAGTTGCGCCTGCAGGACTGGCTGCAGCGCGAGCCTGCCATCCTCGAGGCGCCGATCGAGGCGCCGGTGGTGATCGTCGGCATGCCGCGCACCGGCACCTCGATCCTGCACGAACTGCTCGCGCTGGATCCCGCCAACCGCTGCCCCGCGACCTGGGAAGTGGCGCACCCGTTCCCGCCGCCCGCTGCGGCCACCTGCACCAGCGACCCGCGCATCGCGCGCCACGCGCGGCAGCTCCGCTTCGGCGAATACCTGATGCCCGGGGTGCAGAACCTGCACCGCATGGGCACCACGCTGCCGCAGGAATGCGTGGCCATCACGGCGCACGTGTTCGTGAGCATGCAGTACAGCACGATCTTCCACGTGCCGACCTACGCCGCCTGGCTGGAGCACGGCGCCGATCACGCGCGCAGCTACCGTTATCACCGCCGCTTCCTGCAGTACCTGCAGTGGCGCCACCGCGGCGCGCGCTGGGTGCTGAAGTCCCCCGCGCACCTGTGGTCGCTGGAGGCGCTGCTCGGGGTGTATCCGGACGCGCGGCTGGTGCAGACGCACCGTGACCCGTTGCGCATCGTGTCCTCGCTGGCGAGCATGATCCCCACCATGCGCAGTGCCTATGCGCGCGGCATCGACCCGCAGGCGGTGGCGCGCGAGTGGTCACTGCACTGCGCCAGCGCGCTCGACGCCTCGGTGGCCTCGCGTCGGGCCGGCGCGATACGTCCCGGTCGGGTCTGCGACATCGCTTTCGCCGAATTCATGCGCGACCCGGTCGCGGAGCTCCGGCGGCTGTACGCGCACTTCGACCTCCCGTTCGGCGCGCACGTCGAGCAGGCGGCGGTCCGTTACCTGGCGGAGAACCCCGCCAGCAAGCACGGCGGCCACCGGCACCGCTTCGCGGACACCGGGCTGGACGTGGTGGGCGAGCGCGCCCGCGTGGCGGATTACCAGGCGTATTTCGGCGTGCCGTCCGAAGCCTGAAGACCGCGCGGCCCGGCACCGCCGCTCAGTCCCGCGGCCCCTGTGCCAGCCGCGACAGGATCGCGGTGGTCGAGCAGTCGTCGACGAAGGCGAGCACCTCGACGCGCCCGCCCCAGGACTCGACGAGCTCGCGGCCCACCACCTGTTCGCGCGTGTAGTCCCCGCCCTTGACCAGCACCTCCGGGCGCAGCCGCGCGAGCAGCCGCTCGGGCGTGTCCTCGCCGAAACCGACCACCCAGTCCACGCTCTGCAGCCCGGCCAGCACCGCCATGCGCCGCTCCAGCGCGTTGACCGGGCGGCCCGGGCCCTTGAGCCGCGTCACCGAGGCGTCGCCGTTGACCGCCACCACCAGCCGGTCGCCGAGCGCGCGCGCCGCCGCGAGGTACGCGACGTGCCCGGCGTGCAGCAGGTCGAAGCAGCCGTTGGTCATCACGATGCGCTCGCCGCGCCGGCGGGCCGCCGCCACCGCGTGCAGCAGCTGTTCCTCGTCGAGCACGCCGCGCTCCACGTCGGGCTGGCGGCCCAGCGCCTGGGCGAGTTCGGCGGCGCTCACCGCCGCCGCGCCGAGGCGCCCGACCACGATGCCGGCGGCCACGTTCGCCAGCGCCACCGCATCGGCCAGCGTGCTGCCGGCCGCGAGCGCGGCGGCCAGGGTGGCGATCACGGTGTCGCCGGCGCCGGTGACGTCGAAGACCTCGATGGCGCGCGCGGGCAGGTGCAGCGCCTCGCCGGCGGCGCGCACCAGTGTCATGCCGCGCTCGCCGCGGGTGATCAGCAGTGCCTGCAACCCGAGCTCGCACACCAGCGCGCCCGCCCTGGCTTCCAGGTCGGCCTCCGATGAGTGAGCGCCCGCTACCAGCTCGAACTCGTGCAGGTTGGGCGTGAGCAGCGTGGCGCCGCGGTAGCGGCGGAAGTCGCGCCCCTTCGGGTCGACCAGCACCGGCACCTCCCCGGCGCGCGCGGCGTCGATCCACGCCGCCGGGTCCGCCAGCGTGCCCTTGGCGTAGTCCGACAGCACCAGCGCGCCGGCGCCGGGCAGTTCGGCGGCCAGCAGCGCCAGCAGTCCGGCGCCCTGCGCGGCCGAGAACCCGGCCTCGAAGTCCAGCCGGATCAGTTGCTGGTGGCGGCTCAGCACGCGCAGCTTGGTGATCGTGCGCGCGCCGTCGAGCTCGAGGAACCGGCACTGCGCCCCGGCGGCCGCGAGTTGCGCGCGCAGTTCGGCGGCCTCGGCGTCGGCGCCGGTCAGCCCGAGCAGCGTGCCGTGCGCACCCAGCGCCGCGACGTTGCGCGCCACGTTGGCCGCGCCTCCCGGACGGTCCTCGGCGGCGCGCACGCGCACCACCGGCACCGGCGCCTCGGGCGAGATGCGCTCGGTGTCGCCGCTCCAGTAGCGGTCGAGCATCACGTCGCCGGCCACCAGCACGCGGGCGTCGGCAAAAGGTGGAATGATCGGTGTCATGGCGCTCCCCGCATCGGCTGCGGCGCAAGGATACGCGATCGCACGCGGGCGTCGCAGCGGCGATTTGCCACCCGGCGCGGGCGCGGGTTAAGGTGCGCGCCGCCCCTGTGCCGCCAGCGGATCCCTGCCATGCGTATCGACCTGCCGCTCGACATCGACAGCGTGAAGGGCTTCCTGAACCCGATCGAAGGCGAGGCCCTGCACCACGCGGCGCTGGAGTGCGCGCGCCGCGGTCCCTGCCTCGAGATCGGCAGTTACTGCGGCAAGTCCACGGTCTACCTCGGCACCGCCTGCCAGCGCGCCGGCGCGGTGCTGTTCGCGGTCGACCACCACCGCGGCTCCGAGGAGCACCAGCCGGGCGAGGAATACCACGACCCGCAGCTCTACGACCCCGCGGCCGGGCTGATGGACAGCTTCCGGGCGTTTCGCGCCACGCTGCGCCGCGCCGGGCTGGAAGACACGGTGGTGCCGGTGGTGGCGCCCACCCGGGTGGCCGCGCGCCAGTGGGCGACGCCGCTGTCGCTGGTGTTCATCGACGGGGGGCACAGCCTGGAGGCGGCGCTGGTCGACTACCGCGCGTGGAGCACTCACGTGGTCCCGGGCGGGATCCTCGCGATCCACGACATCTTTCCCGACCCCGCCGACGGCGGCCAGGCGCCGTACACGATCTACCGCCTGGCGCTCGCCTCAGGGCTGTACGAAGAACTGCCGCGCGTCGAGACGCTTGGCCTCCTGCGGCGTATCCAGTAGCCGCACCTCGGTGAGCAGGCGGCTGGCCGGGGTGTGCTCGGTGAGCGCGTCGGCGGCGAGCAGGATCGCGCCGGCGGTCCAGGTCGGTTTCTCCTCCGGCCACAGCAGGTCCTCGACCCACTGGTAGCCGGTCCAGTAGGCGCCGTCGCGGTCGCGCCACTGGTGCAGCCAGCTGAACAGCCGCGCCGCACGTGCGTGGTCACCGGCGCCGAGCAGCGCCATGGTGAGCTCGGCCGACTCGGCCACCGTCACCCACGGCTCGTCACTCACGCAGCGGCAGCCCATGCCGTCCTTCACGAACACCGGCCAGCGCTCGGCCAGGCGCGCGCGCGCCTGCGGACGCGCGAGCACGCCGCCGAGCACCGGGTAGAACCAGTCCATCGAGAAGCGCGCCTTGCTCTCCCAGGTGCGGTCGAAGCGGTGCGGGCGGTGGCGCAGCGCCTCGCCGAGGCGCCAGCGCGCCTCGACCCAGCGCGGGCGCGCGCGGCGCAGGGTGTGCGCGACGTTGATCGCGCACTCGAGGCTCTTGTGGATCGAGCTGCAGCCGGTGACCAGCGCGTCGTCCATGGTGTTGCCGCCGGCGTCCACCGCCCAGCAGACGTCACCGTGCACGGTCTGCTGCGCGAGCACGAACTCGATGGCGCGCTCCACCGTTTCCCACAGCTCCTCGAGCAGCTCGAGGTCGCCGCTCACGAGGTAGTGGTGCCACACGCCGGTGGCGATGTAGGCGACGAAATTCGTCTCGCGCCGCTCCATCGCGAGCGGCTCGCCGTCGCGGTAGCTGGCCCACCACGAGCCGTCGGGCAGCTGGGCGCGCGCCAGCCAGCGGTAGGCGCGTGCCGCGGCGGCGTATTCGCCGGCGATGCTCAGCCCCATCGCCGCCTCCACGTGGTCCCACGGATCGGCGTGGCCGCCCGGGAACCACGGAATGCAGCCGTCGGCCTGCTGCGTGGCGAGGATGAAATCGACGCTGGGGCGCAGGAACTGCTCGGGGTACAGTCCCTTGCTCAGATAGAGTTCGCTCATCCGCTGCGTGCCTTCTCGAAATACATGACCACGCTCTTGCCCATCACCGGGTTCAGCAAGCGTTCCAGCCAGCGCGTGGGCCACGGACGCTCCATCAGGTCCCACACCAGCAGCCGGTGGTACCACGCGATCGCCCGCGACTGCTCCTGGCGCTCCCACAGCAGGCACTTCAGCCACCAGAACGGCACGTGCAGCGCGTGCGCGAAGTGGCGGTGGTAGCGCCGGAAGCCGAGCGTCTCGATGTCGCGCTTGAGTTCGCACGCACGGAAGATGCGGATGTGCCCGCCCTCGTTGGCGTGGTAGGCGTCGCTGAGCGCCCAGCACACACGCTCGGGCCAGTAGCGCGGCACGCTGGCGACCAGCAGCCCGCCGGGCTTCAGCACGCGGCGGATCTCGGCCAGCACCGCGCGGTACGGCCCGATGTGCTCGAGCACCTCGGAGCAGATCACGACGTCGAAACAGTGGTCGGCGAAGGGCAGCGCGAGCGCGTCGGCGCAGCCGAACCCCACGCTGCGATCCGGGTCCGCGGGCAGCGTGGAGCGGAACCCGTCGGCCTTCGCGGCCGCGGCGCCCACATCGCGCAGGCTGAGGTCCACACCCACGCAGTGCGCGCGCGTCTTCAGCCAGGCAGCGATCGCGTGCCGGCCTTCGCCGCAGCCCAGATCGAGCACGCGTTCGCCGCGCCCGATCGGCACGAAATCAAGATCTACCGTTTCCATCGCGCGCCAGCACCTGCTCGTAGTACTGCGTCATCTGCCGCGCCGCGCGGCGCCAGCAGAAGCGCTCGAGGATGCGCTCGCGCGCGCGCCGGCCCAGCGCGGCGCGGCGTTCGGGGTCGCGCAGCAGCGCGTCGATCGCCCCGCCGAGCGCCGCCACGTCGCCGGCCGGCACCAGCACGCCGCCGTCGCCCACCACCTCGGCCAGCGCGCCGCCGTCGGAAGACACCACCGGCGCGGCGCAGGCCATCGCCTCGGCCGCCGGCAAGCCGAAGCCCTCGTACAGCGAGGGCACCACGACGACGGTCGCTTCGCGGTAATGACGCACCAGTTCCGCGGTGGCGATGCCGCTCACGAAATCCAGGTGCGGCGCCAGCCCCAGCGCAGCGATCAGCTTCTCGGCCTCGCCGCCCGGACGCGGCTTGCCGATCACCAGCAGTCGCAGCCCCGGATGCGCCGGCAACAGTGCGGCGAAGGCGCGCAACAGCACCGCGAGCCCTTTCAAGGGCTGGTCCGCCGAGGCGGTGGCCAGCAGGTGCAGCGGTTTGCGTCCGACCTCGTCACACGGCGCGAACACCTCGGTATCGACGCCGTTGGGGACCACGACCAGGCTGTCGGCGGCAACGCCGAAGTCGCGCGCGATGTCGCGCCGCGAGCATTCGGACACGGTCACGATGTGCCGCAGCCGGCGCGCCACCCGTTTCTGCATGCCGAGGAACGAGTGCCAGCGCCGCGTCAGCAAGCGTGGCCACCACCACGCGCACGCCGCCAGCGCGAGACGCAGGTCGTTGGTGATCGGGTGGTGGATGGTGGTGACCAGCGGCACGCCCATGCGCTGCAGTTCGAGCATCCCGTAGCTTAGGCTCTGGTTGTCGTGGACGATGTCGTACTCGTGGCGGTGCGCGCGCAGGTAGTTCACCACCCGGCGCCCGAAGGCCTGCGGTTCGGCGAAGCCCCCGCTCAGCTTGCTGAGCCATTCGATCACGTTGCTCAGCGAGCGCAGGTGGCGCGGGCGCAGCGAGCGCAGGCCGGTCTCGTAGAGGTTCATGCCGGGCATGGGGATCAGGCGCACGCCGGGGTCCAGGTGCGGATACGGCTGGCCGGAGATCACGTGCACCTCGTGCCCGAGCTCGTGCAGCGCCTTGCTGAGGTAACGCAGGTACACGCCCTGCCCGCCGCCGTACGGATGGCTGCGGTAACCGAGCAGGCAGATGCGCAGCGTGCGCACCGGCTGCAGTTCCTGCAGCGTGAGCGGCTCCGGGTGGCGGGCCAGGGGCAACCGCGCCGGGTCAAGGGCTTCCATGACAGACCTCGCGAGAACAGCGGGCGCGAACGCCCGGTACCGTGCCCGTTAGCGCAGAAAGGCGCGGATTCTACTGAGGCGACCCGTCAAAATCCATTGCGCGGCCGATTGCTGGAGGAATCGTAACGCGCGGCCCCGTATAATCCCCGCAACTCCAGCAACAGGCCACGGACGACATGCAAGACACCCCGTACCGCGGAATCGTGCTCGCCGGCGGCAGCGGCACGCGGCTGCACCCGCTCACCAGCTCGGTCAGCAAGCAGCTGATGCCGGTCTACGACAAGCCGATGATCTACTACCCGCTGGCCACGCTGATGCTGGCCGGCATCCGCGAGGTGCTGGTGATCACCACGCCGCACGACGGCGAGGCGTTCCGCACGCTGCTGGGCAACGGCTCGCAGTGGGGCATCTCGATCGAGTACGCGGTGCAGCCCAACCCCGGCGGACTTGCGCAGGCGTTCCTGATCGGCGAGGCCTTCGTCGCCGATCGTCCGGTGTGCCTGGTGCTGGGAGACAACATCTTTTACGGCGGCGGGCTGAGCCGCAAGCTGCAGGCCGCCGCGCAGGAGACCTCCGGCGCGACGGTGTTCGCCTATTACGTGCAGGACCCGGAGCGTTACGGCGTGGTCTCCTTCGACGCCGACAACCGCGCGATCGACATCGAGGAGAAGCCGTCGCACCCGAAGTCGCACTACGCGGTGACCGGCCTGTATTTCTACGACAACGACGTGGTCGAGGTCGCGAAGTCGATCCAGCCCTCGGCGCGCGGCGAGCTCGAGATCACCGACGTCAACCGCATCTACCTGCAGCGCGGCCTGTTGCGCGTGGAGACGCTGACGCGCGGCGCCGCGTGGCTGGACACCGGCACCCACAACTCGCTGCTCGATGCGTCGAACTTCATCCGCGTGGTCGAGGAACGCCAGGGGCTGAAGATCAGCTGCCCGGAGGAGATCGCCTACCGCATGGGCTTCATCGACCGCGAACAGCTGCTCGAACTGGCGAATCCCCTGCGCAAGAGCGGCTACGGCCTGTACCTCGAACGCATAGCGCGCGAAGGGAGTCCCGCCTGATGCAGATCCTGCCCACCGAGCTGCCGGACGTGCTGCTGCTCGAACCGCGCGTGTTCGGCGACCAGCGCGGTTTCTTCTTCGAGAGCTGGAACCGGCGCGAGTTCGAGCGCCTGGGGCTGCCGGTCGAATTCGTGCAGGACAACCACAGCCTCTCGGCGCGCGGCATCCTGCGCGGCCTGCACTACCAGACCGAGCACGTGCAGGGAAAGCTGGTGCGCGTGGTGGCCGGCGAGGTGTTCGACGTCGCTGTGGACATGCGCCGCGATTCGCCGCGCTTCGGCCGCTGGACCGGTGCGCGCCTTTCCGCCGCGAACCACCGCATGCTGTGGATACCGCCCGGTTTCGCGCACGGCTTCTACGTCACCTCGGAGGCGGCGGAATTCGTCTACAAGTGCAGCGACTACTACGACCCGGCGCACGAGGTGTCGCTGCGCTGGGACGATCCGCAGATCGGCATCGCGTGGCCGTTGCTTGACGGCGCGCCCCCCACGCTGTCGGCCAAGGACGCCGCCGGCCTGTCGCTGGCCGACGCCCCGCGGCTCTGACCCCCCCTCCGGCCCGTGGCCCCGTAGGTTCGGCCTGCGGCCGAACAATCAATGTCCGGGCACAGCCCGGACCTACAACCGAACGTGTCCGCGCGCAACAGAACATCCCGCGCGCAACCGGACATGGCCGCATGAAACCGGACATGGCCGCATGACACCGGACATGTGCCGCGTGACACCGGACATGTGCCGTGGGTATCAGTTGCGGTAGCTGCCGTCGAGGATGGCGCGCCACCACGGTTCGTTGGCGAGGTACCACGCCAGCGTCTTGCGGATGCCGGTCTCGAAACTCTCGACCGGCGCATAGCCGAGCTCGCGCGTGACCTTGCCGGCGTCGATCGCGTAGCGGCGGTCGTGCCCCGGGCGGTCACGCACGAAGGCGATCAGCGAGCGGCTGGCGGCGCCGCGCGCCGGGGCGGCCGACGGGAAGCGCGCCGCGAGCGCGGTGTCGGCGGCGAAGAACTCGTCGACCAGGTCGCACAGCAGGTTGACGATGTCGATGTTCGCCCACTCGTTGTTGCCGCCGATGTTGTAGGTCTCGCCCACCACGCCGCGCTCGAGCACGCGCTCGATGCCGCGGCAGTGATCCTCCACGTAGAGCCAGTCGCGCACGTTGCGCCCGTCACCGTAGACCGGCAGTTCGCGGCCCTGCAGCAGGTTCACGATGCACAACGGGATCAGCTTCTCGGGGAAATGCCACGGACCGTAGTTGTTCGAGCAGTTGCTGGTCGTGACCTGCAGCCCGTAGGTGTGCAGGTACGCGCGCACCAGGTGGTCCGAGGCCGCCTTGCTGGCCGAGTAGGGCGAATTGGGCGCGTAGGCCAGCGTCTCGGTGAATGCCGGGTCGGCGGGGCCGAGGGAACCGAAGACCTCGTCGGTCGAGACGTGATGGAAGCGGTGCGGTACCGGCTCGCTGCCGCCCATCCACACCTCGCGCGCGGCCTTCAGCAGGCTGTGCGTGCCCACCACGTTGGTGGCGATGAACGCGTCCGGGCCGTCGATCGAGCGGTCGACGTGGCTCTCGGCGGCGAAGTGCACGATGGTGTCGATCGCCTCCTCGCGCAGCAGCGCGGCCACCCGCGCGGTGTCGGCGATGTCGGCGTGCACGAAGCGGAACCGCGGCGACTCATCGAGCGCGCCGAGGTTCGCGCGGTTGCCGGCGTAGGTCAGCGCATCGTAGGCGACGATGCGGTCCGCGGGATGCGTGGCGTGCCAGTAGTGGCAGAAGTTCGCGCCGATGAATCCGGCCGCGCCGGTGACCAGCAGTCTGCGTGTCATGGTGTTTCCGTCGTCGATTGGGAGGCGAGGTCGTCGAGCATCGCGCGCAGCGCGGCGCGCCAGTGCATGCGCGGGGCGCCGAGTGCCGCGAGCGTCGCGGTCTTGTCGAGCACGCTGTAGGCGGGGCGCTTCGCCGGCGTGGGGTAGTCCTCGGTGCGGATCGGTTCCACCGCGACCGGCCGCGCGAGCAGGCCGCGCGCGAGCGCTTCTTCATGGATCGCCACCGCGAAGTCGTACCAGCTGGCGACGCCGAGATCGGTCCAGTGCAGGATGCCGCCCACGGAGCGGTTCAACGCGACTTCCCACAAGGCGCCGGCGAGCAGTCCGGCCCAGGTCGGTGTACCGACCTGGTCGGCGACCACCCCGATGCGTTCGCGCTCGCGCATCAGGCGCAGCATCGTCTTCACGAAGTTGTTGCCGTGTGCCGAGTGGACCCAGGCGGTGCGCACGATCACCGCCTCGCCCGCGCTTTCCTCATGCACTCGCCGCTCGCCGGCGAGCTTGCTGGCGCCGTAGGCGCCGGTCGGAGCGGGGGCGGCGTCCGGAGGGTAGGGGCGCGCCGCATTGCCGTCGAACACGAAGTCGGTGGACACGTGCACCAGCCGCGCGCCGAGCTCGCGGGCCGCACGCGCGACGGCGCCGGCGGCATCACCGTTGACGCGCTGCGCCAGCGCGGTCTCGCTCTCGGCGCGATCGACCGCCGTGTACGCGGCTGCGTGGATGATTGCATCGGGACGTCGGGCGAGCACGCGCGCGGTTGCGTCGTCGGCGGCGAGGTCGAGCACGCTGCGGTCGATTGCGTCGAGCTCGACGCCGGGCGGTACGCGACGCGCGAGCTCCCAGCCCACCTGCCCGTTCGCTCCGGTCACCAGCACCCGCATCGCACGCCCACCCCTCCGTTCAGGGCCGGCGATGTTAGCACAGCGCCCCGCAGGCTCCCCTATAATCGCCGCTCACCGCCGAAGGACCCGCATGCGCACGCGCCGTTACCCGCACCCGCTGCACCCGCGCTACTGGCCGACCTGGCTCGCGCTGGCGCCGTTGTGGCTGCTCGCGCATGCCCCGCGCGCGCTGCAGCGTGGCGCCGGCGCGCTGCTCGGTGCGCTGCTGCACGGCTTTGCGCGCTCGCGGCGTGCGATCGTCGCGACCAATCTCGCGCTGTGCTTCCCGCACCTCGGCGAGCGCGAACGCGCCGCGCTGCTGCGGCGCAACTTCCTCGCCGCGGGGGCCGGCATCGTCGACTCGGCGATCGCGTGGTGGGCGGGCAGCGAGCGCGTGCGCCGGCGGGTGGAGGTGCGCGGCATGGAGCGGCTGCAGCGCGCGCGCGCCGGCGGTCGCGGGGTGCTGCTGCTGGGCGCGCACATGACGACGCTCGAAATGGCTGGCCGGGCACTCGCCATGGAGGCCGAATCCGACGCCGTGTACCGGCGCCAGAAGAACCCGGCCTGGGAACGCATCATCCGCCGCAGCCGCGCGCGCTGGATCCGTCACGTGATCGAGCGCTCCGATGTGCGCGCCATGCGCGCCAGCCTGCTCGCGGGCCGCGTGCTGTGGTACCTGCCGGACCAGGACAACGGGGCGCGGCATTCGGTGTTCGCGCCGTTCTTCGGCATCGCGGCGGCGACCCTCACGGCCACCGCGCGGCTGGCGCGCGTGGGCCGCGCGGCGGTGGTCCCGGTGGCGCACTGGCGCGCGAGCGACGGGCGCTGCGTGGTCGAGATCGGCGAGCCGCTGGCGGACTTCCCGGGCCGCGACCCGGTGGCCGACGCCACGCGCATCAATGCGCTGATCGAGGACCTGGTGCGCGCCCACCCCGAGCAATACCTGTGGGCGCACCGGCGCTTCAAGACCCGCCCGAGCGGTGCAGCGCCGCTCTACGCGCGCCGTCACTGACGCGCCCCGGGGCATGCGGCATACTACGGCGCCGCCGCCCAACCAACCGCCAGAGCCACCCGATGCAGCCGACGTCGATCGCCGACCGCCGCCACTTCAACGTGCTGCTCGTGCTCGCGAGCGTCGCCTTGTCCGTCGTCGCGATCCTGCGCGACCCGATCATCAACGACGACGGCGTGTTCTACCTGATGCTGGCACGCGAGGCCGCGACCAATGGCATCGCGGCCAGCTTCGCGCTGTTCGACCGTCCGCTGTACCCGATCCTGATCGCCCTGCTGCACCAGGCGAGCGGCCTGCCGCTGCTCGCCGGTGCGCGCCTGCTCGACGCGGCGCTGCTCGCCCTGCTGGTGGTGAACTTCACGCGCTTCGCCGTGCTGCTGTGCGGCGAGCGCTCGCTGGCACCGTGGATCGCGCTGCTGGTGCTCCTGTTCCCGCAGTTGAACGAGTACCGCAGCTTCCTGGTGCGCGACTTCGGCTTCTGGGCACTGCTGTTCGGCGCACTGGTGCCGCTGCTGCGCTACCAGGCGACCCAGCGCTGGCAGCACGGGCTCGCGTGGGCAGCGCTCGGCGCCGGCGCCGCGGCGTTTCGCCCCGAGGCGCTGCTCTACCTGCTGCTGCTCCCGCTCGCCTGCCTGCGCGGCGAGACGAAGGCGCTGCGCGCGATGTCGGCCGCCCGGCTCTACGCGTGCATCGGGGTACTGGTCCTGCCGCCGGTGCTGGTGCTGGCGCGCTTCGACCTGCTGCAGGCACCGGTGGATGCGATCGCCGGCACGCTGCACGCATCGCTGCGCGAGCTGCGCGAGGGATTCGCCGCCGCCAGTTCCAGCTATGCCGCGAACGTGCTCGACGCGCGCGCGCAAGACTTCGCGCCGGTGTCACTGGCGGCGGGGCTGCTCGCGGTGCTCGCGCTGAAGTCGCTCGCGGTGCTCGGCCCGCTGTACTGCATCGTGCTCGGCTGGGGGATCGTTTCCGGGCGCGCCGCGTTGCCGGCGGTGGCGCGCGGTACGTGGCGGGCGCTGCTGGCGATCGCGTTGCTGATCGTCGGTTGCTTCGTGCTCGGGCGGCAGTTCGTGACCGGACGCTATGTGATGATGCCGTGCCTGCTCGCGCTGGTCCCGGCCGCACTGGCGCTGCGCTCGTTGTCCGTGGCCGCGCGCCAGACCGGGCGCGAACGCACGTTCCTGCTGGTGGCGGGAATCGCGATCGTGCTGCTGCTGGTCGACGGTTTCGTGAGCTTCGGCCCGCAACGCGACGCGCGGCCGCAGGCGATCGCCTGGATGCGTGCGAACCTGCCCGCCGGCGCGCGCGTGTTTGGCAACGACCGCGTGCTCGATCACTACAGCGGCGGCGAATTCGTGTGGGACGACATGATGCTCGCCGAGGAACTGATCCTGGGCGGGCGCGCGCCGCTCGCGGGCGTCGACTACTGGATCCTGCGCCGCGATGCGCACGATCGTGCACTCGATGCCGCGCTGGCCGGCTACGCGCCGCGGCTGACGCCGCTCGGCAGTTTCGGCGACGCGCACCGCCGCATCGAGATCTACCGCGTCGCCCCGTCCAATCCCTGACCGGACATCGTTCGCGTACCTCCGGGCATGTGCCCGGACATGCGCACCGAACCTGTTCGGCCACAGGCCGAACCTACGCGGACATGCGTGCCGAACGTACGCGGACATGCGTGCCGAACCTGTTCGGCCACAGGCCGAACCTACGATTTGGTGACCAGCAGGTCCTCGAGGGCCAGGTACTGCAGGTCGCTGCCGAAGAACATCGCGAGCGCGTCCCCGGGCGAGCACACCATCGCCTCGCCGCGGCGGTTCAGCGAGGTGTTCAGCACCACGCCGTTGCCGGTCAGGTGCTCGAGTTCCTCGAGCAGCGCGTAGTAGCGCGGATGGTGGCGGCGCTCGACGACCTGTGCGCGTGCGGTGCCGTCCTGGTGCACCACCTCGGGCACGCGCGACTTCCACTCCTCGCACACCGGGAAGGTGATCGTCATGAACGGCGCCGGGTGCTCGCTGCCGAGCATCTGCGGTGCCACACGGTCGAGCATGCTCGGACAGAACGGCCGCCAGCGCTCGCGGTACTTGATCTGCGCGTTGATGCGCTCCGCGATGCCGGGCACGCTCGGGCAGCCGAGGATGCTGCGCGCCCCGAGCGCGCGCGGCCCGAACTCCATGCGGCCCTGGAACCACGCGACCGGATGGCCGTCCGCCAGCAGCCGCGCGACGCGCAGCTCGATGTCCGCCACCTGCTCCGCGTGCAGCCGCTCGCCCCAGTGGGCGCAGGCGCGCCGGCACGCGTCGGTGTCGTAGGCCGGGCCGAGGTAGACGTGCTCCATCGGTTCCGGCCGCACGCCGCGCGCGGCGAGCGCGAAGGAGGCGGCACCCACCGCGGTGCCGGCGTCCCCCGAGGCGGGCTGCACGAACAGCTCGCGTACCTCGGGGCGCGCGATGATGCGCTGGTTCAGCTTCACGTTCAGCGCGCCGCCGCCGGCGAACACGATGCGACCGCTCTCGCGGATGATGTCGCCCAGATAATGGTCCATCAGCGCGAGCACGGCGTCCTCGAACAGCTGCTGCACCGCGGCGGCGTAGTGCACGTACGGCTCGTCGGCACTGTCGCCGTGGCGCGGCGGCCCCAGCCAGTCGACCAGCGGCGGGCCGTAGTAGCAGCCGCGCCCGCGGTCGCGATAGCGGCGCAACCCCACGGTGTTCACGTAGCGGGTGTTCACGCGCAGCCGTCCGGCGCGGAAATCGAGCAGCCGCGACAGATCGTAACGGCGCGGATCGCCGTACGGCGCCATGCCCATCACCTTGTACTCGCCGTCGAGCATCTCGAAACCGAGGTATTCGGTGAGCGCGCCGTAGAAGCCCCCCAGCGAGTCCGGGTCGTGGAACTCGCGCACGCGGTGGATGCGGCCGTTCTCGCCGTAGCCGAAGAAGGTGGTCGTGTACTCGCCCTTGCCGTCCACGCCCATGATCGCGACGCGGCCGTCGAAACCGCTCAGGTGGTAGGCGCTGCTCGCGTGCGCGAGGTGGTGCTCGACCGGGTGGAACTCGACGCGTGCGGGATCGATCCCGAGTTCGCGCAGAAGCGCGAGGATGCGCTCGCGGTAGCGGCGGTAGCGGCGGTTGCCGTTGAACAGTGCGTCCAGCGCGCGGTCGGGCGCATACCAGTGGCGCGCCGCGTAATGCCAGCGCGCGGCGCGGGTGAGCGGGATCGGCGCGAACGGCACCGCCACCACGCGCACGTCGCGCGGCTCCACGCCGGCGAAGCGCAGGCAGAAGCGCGCCGACTCGAGCGGCATGCGACCCCTGGCGTGCTTGTCGCGCACGAAACGCTCTTCCTCGGCCGCCGCGACCAGCCGCGGCCCGATGTAGAGCGCGGCCGACGGGTCGTGCCCCAGCGCGCCCGACAGACCGAGCACGACGGTCTGGTCGCCCGCGACAGCGTGGCCTGGTGCGTGCGTGTTCATGCTGTCTCCGGATCCAGAAGCGAGGAAAGACGCCGCGCGGTGGCGGCGTCGAAGTTGCGCAGCAGTCGCGCGCGGTCGCGCGCCAGTGCGCGCCCGAGGCGCGCGGCCGTGCAGCGCCGGCGCATGCCGTCGAGGTCGAGCGTCCACAGGCGTTCCCCGTCGTGCAGGAAATTGCTGGCCTTGCAGTCGCCGTGGCTGCAGCGCAGCAGCGCCAGCGCCTCGAACAGCAGCCGCAGCTCGCGCGCGGCACGCTCCGGCACGCCCGCCGCGGCGGCGGCCGTCGCCAGCGGCACGCCGTCGACGGCCTCGGTGAGCAGGTACGCGCCGCCACGCAGCGGACCCCAGCGCCGTTCGAGCACCGCCACCGGCAGCGGGGTCGCGATTCCCAGCGCCCGCAGCAGCGCCGCGTTGCGCCAGGCGCGCCAGGCACGCGTGGGTTGCGGTGCGCGCCGCAACGCGTGGCGCCAGTCCTTGATGTTGTAGCGCTTCAGCACCAGCGTGCGCCCGCCGCAGTCGATGCGCGCAACCGTCGCGCTGTGCCCGTTCTTCAACGGCGCGCCGGCGCGCAGCGCCGCATCCGGGTCGGCCAGCAGCGCGCGCAGCGCGGGGCCGTCGTGATCACGGCGCAGCACGCAGCGCAGGCGCCAGCCGCGCAGGGCGACGAACTCCGAACACTCGCGCCCCGCCTTTGCTGCGAGGCGGCGCGCGCGGCGGCGATCGGCGCGCGCAACGGCCGCACGCAGCGCATGTGCCCCGGCGCCGAGCGCGCGCCACAGCGGTGCGCGCTCGGCGAGCGGCAGCTGGCTGCAGAACAGCGCGCGGTCGTCGTCGGCGCCGCGCCACCACGCGCGGCGCCGGATCGCGCCCGCATCGACGAGCTGCAGCGCGCCGTCGGCCGCGACGAGGAAGTTGTCGAAATGCGGATCCGCGTGGCGCAAGCCCGCGGCACGCAGCCGTTCGAACAGCGCGAGCGCCTGCGCCAGCAACGCCGTGCGCGCGGCCTCCACGCCCGGCTCCCGCAGCGCCTGCCCCAGCGTGCGCGCACCGTCGAGGTAGGTGGTGAACACGGCCTGCGGCGCCGCGTGCAGCAACGGCGGCGCCGCAACGCCGGTCGCCGCCAGCCACGCCAGGCCGCGCAGTTCGCGGCGGCGCTCGCGCTTTCGCGCGAACAGTTTCAGCAGTTGCGTGCCGCCGCCGCGCTGCACCCGCGCGGTCAGGCGCTCGCCGGGGAGCAGGCGCAGGACTGCCTCGACGCGCACCGTCTCGCCGTCCGCGAGGCGCAGCTCGAACGGCGCCGCCAGCGAGCGTCCGCAGGCGAACACGTCGGTTGGCGTCAGCACGCGCGCGACCTCGCGTGCAGCGCGTCGCGACGCCGCGCGGCCGCTGCCAGCAGGCGGCGCTCGCGCGCCAGCGTGGCGCGCAGCGGCGAACCGAGGTACGCGCGCAGGAAGCGCAGCAGGTCGCGCGGCCCGAGCGCGCAGGGCGCGGCCGAGAACCACAGGCCGCCGAGGTCCTTCGCCAGCCAGCGGCGCGGCACGCGGGCACGGATCTGCGCGCGATGCAGGTCGATCAGGTGCAGCCGCACCTCGGTGGCGCGGCGCGCGGCGGCCAGCGAGGGCTCCTCGAGCAGGATGTGGCAGAGGTAGAGATCGCGATGGTTGACGCCGGCGGCGTGCAGCGCGCGCACCAGCCGCGCCACCGCCTCGATCAGCAGCCGGCGCACCCGCGGCGCCGGCGGCCGCTCGCGCCAGCCGGCGCAGAAACGCTCCAGGCTCACGGTGCCGGCGAGTTCCTCGGTGACCAGGAAGGAGCGCCGCGCGGCCGGGTTCGCGCCGCTCACGCCGTAACCCAGCGGGCGCAACGCCGCCACGCCGTGCGCGCCGAGGTGCCGTGCCGCACGGTATTCCTGCCCGGCGTCGACCACCGGCAAGCGCAGCTGCACGAGGTTCTTCACGATCTCGCGCCAGCCCACGCCGGGGTGGTACTTGAGGTAAGCGCCGCGCCCCGCGAGTTCGAAACGCAGCGTGCGGCGGCCGTCCTTGCTCTTGGCGAGCTCGCCCGGCTGCGTGCGCGCGGCCTCGAAGGGATCCTGCCCCGCCCAGGCGCGCGCCAGCACCGGCTCCAGCCGCACCACGTTCACCGCGGGCCTCCCTGCTCGATGAAATCGAGTGCGCGCGGCGCGCGGTCGTAGATGTCGCCGCTGCGCGCCAGCTGCCGCCCGTTCGCGCTCCAGCGTGCGCGTTGCGCGGCGTCGGCCTCGAGCATTCCGCGCAGCAGCCGCTGGTACTCCGGCTGCGCGAACGGCTCGGGAATCACGCGCCCGAAGTCGTGGCGTTCGATCCACGGCGCGAAGCCGCAGGCCGCGCTCGCGAGCACCGGCAGTCCGGCCACCGCCGCCTCGAGCAGCACCGCGCCGCCGGCCTCGAACAGCGCCGGGTGCAGCAGCAGGTCAGCGGCGGCGAGCAGTTGCGGCACGTCGTCTCGGCCACCGAGGAAGTGCACGCTATCGGCGATGCCGAGCTGCCGGGCCAGCCGCAGGAACGCGTCGGCGCGATCGTCGCCGGCCACGAACAGCCGCGCCCGCGCGCCGAGCGGTGCCGGCAGCGCGGCCAGCGCGCGCAGCGTGCGCGCAAGCCCCTTGGTGCGAAAGCCCGAGCCCACCGCGAGCAGCAGCAGTTGGTGGTCGGCGATGCCGAGCGCCGCGCGCGTGGCGGCCCGCGTGGCCGCGAGCGCGTCCACGTCCTGGCGCGCGATGCCGGGCGGCAGCAGCGTGCTCGGCGCGCGCGCGGCGGCCGGATAGTGGCGCAGGCACTGTGTGCGCTGGCGCTCGGCGACGAACATCAGCCGCGGCGGTGGCTCGGCGGCGAACACCGCGCGCTCGAAGGCGAGCAGGTGCCGGTAGCGCGGCAGCAAGCGCTTCACCGCGCCGATGGCGCCGTCGAGGCGCGCCGCCTCGCAGCTGTCGGCGCCGTAGTACACGTCGAGCCCCGGCATGCGGTTGAAGCCGACCACGCGCTCGACCGGATGCGCGCCGAGGTGCGCGTGCACGAAGCGTGCGTAGTGGCGCTGGCGCGATTGCGTGGTACGCCCGCGCAGCGGCACCGTCACCAGCTCGATGCCGTCGACGGGCGGGCCTTCCCATGCGCCGGTGTAGACGCGCACCGCGTGTCCGCGGCGCAGCGCCTCGAGCGCGATCGCGCGGAAATTGCGCTGCATGCCGCCGAACGGGAAATACTTGAACAGGCACAGCGCGAGCTTCATCGCGCGATCCCCATGCGGAGCAGCGCGTCCCACACGGTGTCGGCGGGCAGCGCCGCGAGCGCGCCGCCGGCGCCGCGCAACTGCTGCTGGTGTGCGCCGCGCGTGCCGATCAGCTCGATGCGCGTGGGCCCGTACAGCGACACGCACGGCGTGCCGAGCGCGGCCGCGAGGTGCCCCAGCCCGGTGTCGACCGCGACCGCCGCGCGCACGGCCGACAGCAGCGCTGCGAGCTCGCCGAGCGCGAGCCGCGGCAGCACCCGCGCCACCGGCACCGCCGCCGCGATGCGCTCGGCGCGCCGGCGCTCGGCCTCGCTGCCCCACGGCAGCAGCACCGGCTCACCGGCCGCCGCGACGCGTTCACCGAGCGCGATCCACGACGCCTCCGGCCAGCACTTGTCCGCGCGCGAGCTGCCGTGCAGGAACAGCACGCCGCCCGCTGGCGGCGGCGCCGGCAGCCGCGCACGCTCGATGCCGTAGCACGGCTCTCCCGCCGGTGCCGCATACCCGAGCGCGTGCGCGAACAGCGCGCGCGTGCGTTCGATGGCGTGGCACTCGCGCGCCACCGCGTACCGCTGATCCAGGGCGCAGGCGGCGAGCGGCTCGCGCGCGCTGGCGCGGTCGTAGCCGGCACGCGGCGCCGCGACCAGCCGCGCGACGAAGGCGCTCTTCAGCAGGCCCTGAGCGTCGAGCACGAGGTCGTAGCGGCGCGCGGCGAGCGTCGTGCGAAAGCGCGCCCACTCGCCGCTGCGCCACGCCGCGAGCGGCGAGCGGCGCCAGCGGCGCAGCGCGACCGGGATCGTGCGCGCCACCGCGGCGTGCCAGCCGGGCACCTCGGCGAACGCTTCCTCGACCACCCAGTCGACCTCGAGTGCGGGCAGCGCGCGCCGGGCGTCCACCAGCGCCGGCAGCGTGTGGATCACGTCACCGAGCGAGGACATCTTGACCAGCAGCAGTCTCACGCGGGTGTTCCGGCAGGATGGGGCGAGGCCACCGGCGGTTCAGCGCGCGGCCAGGCGCAGCACCGCCGCCGCCACCGGAGCCGGGAGTTGTTCCTGCAGGCAGCGGTAATGGCCATAGCGGCATGTTCGCGCGAAACACGGTACGCATTCCAGCGCGGAGGTGAACAGCGCCGGCTGGTCCGCGAGCGGTGGCGTGAAGCGCGGCGAGCTGCCGCCGTAGACCACCGCCAGCGGGCGCCCCAGCGCCGCGGCCACGTGCATCAGCCCCGAATCGTTGCTGAGCACCGCGTTCGCGCAGGCGAGCAGGTCGATCGCATCCGCCAGCGTGGTCTGGCCGGCGAGGTCGGCACAGTGCGCCTGCGCCGGCGGCGCCAGCGCGGCGCGAATCGTTGCCGTCACCGGGCGATCGCCCGCCGAGCCGAACAGCCAGACCTGCAGGCCGGCGTCGATCGCCGCGCCCGCGACCGCGGCGAAGTGCGCCTCCGGCCAGCGTTTGGCGGCACCGAACTCCGCGCCGGGGCAGAGCGCGAGCACCGGGCGCGGTGCCGCCAGCCCGAGCCGGGCGCGCAGCGCGTCGGCGGCGGCACGATCGGCGCGCAGGCGCGGGCGCGGTGCCTGTGGCAGCGGCGCATCGGCATCGACGCCGAGCGCGACGAAACGCTGCACCATCAGCGGCAGGCGCCGGGCGTCGAGGCGGCGCAGGTCGTTCAGCAGCCCGTAGCGCAGCTCGCCGCGCCAGCCGGTGCGCCGCGCGATGCCGGCGAACCACGGCACCAGCGCCGATTTGGCCGAATTGGGCAGCACGATCGCCTGTGCGTACGCGTGGGCGCGCAGTCCGGCGCCGATGCGCCGGCGCGCCGCGAGCCCCAGTTCGCCGTGACCGAGCGGCAACGGGATTGCCGAGCGCACCTCGGGCATGCGCGCGAGCAGCCCGCTGCACCAGGCAGGAGCGAGCACGTCGATCGGGGGATTGCCGGGGCGCGCCGCGAGCACGGCGAACAGCGACTGCGCCATCACCATGTCGCCGACCCACGACGGGCCGACCACGAGGACGGGCGCCGCGGAGCCGACCGCCGCCGCGCTGTGCATGTGCTGCCGCGCTCCGGCGCGGCTCAGCCCGCGACCGGCGTGCGCCACTCCGGATGTTCGGCGCGCACGCCGCGCACGAGGTCGAAGTAGCGCGCCTGCAGCTCGGTGGTGACCGGGCCGCGGCGGCCGCTGCCGATGGTGCGCCCGTCGAGTTCGCGGATCGGGACCACCTCGGCGGCGGTGCCGGTGAAGAAGGCTTCGTCGGCGACGTAGATCTCGTCGCGCGTGATGCGCCGCTCGACCAGTTCGAGGCCGAGCTCGCCGATCAGGCGGATGATGGTGTCGCGCGTGATGCCCTCGAGGCAGGAGGTCAGCTCGGGCGTGTGGATGCGCCCGCCGCGCACCACGAAGATGTTCTCGCCGCTTCCCTCGGCCACGTAACCCTCGTTGTCGAGCAGCAGCGCTTCCTCGCAGCCGCTGTCGATCGCCTCGCGCAGCGCGAGCATCGAGTTGGTGTAGTTGCCGACCGCCTTGGCCTTGCACATCGTGATGTTGACGTGGTGACGCGTGTACGAGGAGGTGCGCACCTTGATGCCGCGCTCGCGCGCCTCCGGATCCATGTACGACGGCCACTCCCAGGCGGCGACGACGACGTGCGTCTGCAGGTTTTCCGCGCGCAGCCCCATGCCCTCGGAGCCGAGGTAGGCGAGCGGGCGCAGGTACGCCTCGGCCAACCCGTTCTCGCGCACCACCGCGCGCTGCGCCTCGTTCAGCGTGTCGCGGTCGAAGGGCATGTTCATGCGCAGGATGTGCGCCGAGCGGAACAGGCGGTCGGTGTGTTCGCACAGGCGGAAGATGCAGGTGCCACGGTCGGCCGTGTGGTACGCGCGCACGCCCTCGAACACGCCGAGTCCGTAATGCAGGGTGTGCGTCAGCACGTGCGTGCGCGCTTCGCGCCAGGGCACGAGTTCGCCGTCGAACCAGATCACGCCGTCACGGTCGTCGAAAGTCATCTGCTGCTCTCCTCGCTCGCTGCGTCGCCCAGCAGCGCGTTCCAGATGCGCGTGACCTCGTCACGCAACGGCTGGAACCCCGCCGCGGGCACGATGTCGTCCTGCTGCTGAAGGGTGAGTCGGTGGACCGCGGCGCGAAACGCCTTGTAGGCTTCGGTGAGCAACCGCGCGTCGTGCGCTGCCATCAGGCCGCTCTCGTTCAGTGCCTCGAGAATGCGGATATTGTCCGTGTAGACGCTCAAGGCCGCCTGGCTACCGGACCAGGCGAGCACGCCGTATTGAACCATGAATTCGATATCGACGATACCGCCGACGCCCTGCTTCAGGTGGAAACGCGGACTTTTACCGCCGCTGGTTTCCGGCTTCAGCTGATGCGCGCGCATCTTCTCGCGCATCGCGACCACGTCCTCGCGCAGCCGCGCCTGATCGCGCGGCAAGGCCAGCACCTCGCAACGGAAGCGCTCGAACTCCGCCGCGAGCCGCTGGCATCCCGCGACTGCGCGCGCGCGCACCAGCGCCTGGTGCTCCCAGGTCCAGGCACGCTGGAGCTGGTAGTCGCGGAAGGCGCGGAACGAGGACACCAGCAAGCCTGCCGCGCCCGAGGGCCGCAGCCGCATATCGACCTCGTAGAGCTGCCCCAGCGGTGTGTAGGCGGTCAGCATGTGGATGATGCGCTGCCCGAGGCGGGTGAAGAACACGCCGTTGTCGAGCGTACGCGCGCCGTCGGTGCCCAGGGACTCGTCCGCGTCGTGCAGGAACACCAGGTCGAGGTCGGAACCGTGGCCGAGCTCGATGCCGCCGAGCTTGCCGTAGGCCACGATCACGAAGTCCGGCGCGCAGGGTTCGCCGGGGGCGCGCTGCGGCGTGCCGTGGCGCGCCACGAGGTCGTGCCAGGCGACCGCGAGCACGTGCCCGAGGATCGCTTCGGCGAGGAAGCTCAGGTAGTCGCTCACTTTCATCAGCGGCAGCGCACCGGTGACTTCGGAGGCCGCGCAGCGCAGCCCGTGCGCGAGCTTGAAGTAGCGCAGCGCCTCCATCTGCGCCTCGAGGTCGTCGAGCGGCACGCGCAGCAGGTGCTGGCGCAGCTCGGCGGCCAGCGTGGCGCGCTCGGGCAGGCGGTAGAGCGCACGCGGGTCGATCAGCTCGTCGAGCAGCACCGGGTGGTTGGCCAGCTCCTGCGCGATCCACGGGCTCGCGCTGCACAGCGTGACCAGCTGTTCGAGCGCGGCCGGGTTTTCCTCGAGCAGCACGAGGTAGGCGCTGCGCCGCAACACCGATTCGACCAGCGGCATGGTGCGCGCGACCACCCGCGAGGGGTGGCGGTCGGCGGCGGCCGCCGCGAGCAGCAGCGGCATGAAGCGTTCGAGGCGCTCGCGCCCGGCGGCCTGCAGCGTCTGCACCCGCCCCGAGCCGCGCAGCGCGCCGAGCAGCTTCAGCGTCTCGCCCGGCTCCTCGAAGCCGGAGGCCTCGAGCAGCTCGAGCAGCGCCGGCTCGTCCTTCTCCTGCGCCCAGAGCGTACGCCAGGCATCGGCCGCGCCCTCGGCGCGCTCTTCCTGCGGCGCGGCGACCACGTCGGCGAAATGCGCGCGCACGCGCTCGCGGTGCGCCTCCAGCACGCGCAGGAACGACGCCCAGTCGGGGTAGCCCATCGCGAACGCGATCCGCAGCCGCGCCGGCTCGTCCTCGGGCAGCGCCTGCGTCTGCTGGTCCTCGCGCGCCTGCAGCGCGTGCTCGGTGTCGCGCAGGAACACGTAGGCCGCGCGCAGCTCGGCGACTGCCGCCGGCGGCAGGCAGCCGAGCTCGCCGAGGGTGTCCAGCACCGCGAGCAGCGAACGCTGCTGCAGCCGCGGCTCGCGCCCGCCGCGGATCAGCTGGAAGGACTGGGCGATGAACTCCACCTCGCGGATGCCGCCGGAACCCAGTTTCACGTCCGCGGTCCGGCCGCGGCGCTGCACCTCGCGGTTTATCATCGCCTTCATCGAGCGCAACGCCTCGATGGCGCCGAAATCGATGTAGCGCCGGTAGGTGAACGGGCGCAGCGCCACGAGCAGCCGCTCGCCGGCGGCCCGGTCCCCTGCCACCGCGCGCGCCTTGATCATCGCGTAGCGTTCCCAGTCGCGCCCCTGGCCCTGGTAGTACTCCTCCATGGCGTCGAAGCCGAGCGCCAGCGCGCCGCCCTCGCCCCACGGCCGCAGCCGCATGTCCACGCGGAACACGAAGCCGTCCTGCGTGCGCGCATCGAGCGCGCGGATCACGCGCTGCCCCAGCCGGACGAAGAACTCCTGGTTGGTGAGCGAACGCGCGCCGTCGGTCTCTCCGGCGTCGGGAAAGGCGAACATCAGGTCGATGTCGGACGACAGGTTCAGCTCGCCGGCGCCGAGCTTGCCCATGCCGATCACCGTCAGGCGCTGCGCCGTGCCGTCGCGCGCCGAACGCGGCTCGCCGTGACGCAGTGCGAGCGCGGCGTGTGCGTGTTCCACCGCCGCATCGAGCGTGGCCTCGGCCAGCCAGGTGAGGTCGCGCGTGGTCTCCTGCAGCGCCGCCGCGCGCGTGAGGTCGCGCCACACGATGCGCACCATCTCGCGCCGGCGCAGGCAGCGCAGCACCGCGCCCAGCGCGGCCTCGTCGGCGTCGGCCGGCAGCTCGTGCGCGATCCACGCGCGATAGTCCGCCTCGCTGCGCGTGCCCGCGAGCTCGCCGCCGGCGACCAGCGCGGGCAGCAGCGCGGGGTGGCGCTCCAGCGTCTGCGCGACGAAGGCGCTCACGCACAGCACGCGCGCCAGCGCGGCCGCGAACGGCGGCGCGTACGCGGCGTGACGCGCGAGCAGCGCGCGCCCGGGTTCGTCGAGCGCCGCCTCGATGCGCTGCCAGTCCGCCGCCACCGCCGCGGCCAGCGCGGGCGGCAGCGCCGACGTGTCGATGATGCCCGTGCTCACTGGCGCGCGCTCTCCGGCGGCGCGACGCGCAGCACTTCTTCCAGCGAGGTCAGGCCGGCGGCGATCCGGCGCGCGCCGGCGAGGCGCAGCGTCTTCATGCCCCCGCGCATGCCGGCACGACGCACCTCGTCGCTGTCGGTCTGGTCGCGCACCACCTGCTGCACCGCGGCGTCGACGCGCAGGATCTCGTAGATGCCCTGGCGGCCCGCGTAGCCGGTGTCGCGGCATTCGAGGCAGCCGACCGGCGCGTAGACGGTCGCGGGTTTCTTCGCCTTCCACGGTGCGACCAGGCTGCTCCACGCCTCGTCGTCGATGGTGGTCGGGCGCTTGCAATGCGGGCAGAGCAGGCGCAGCAGCCGTTGCGCCATCACGCCGAGCACGGTGGCGCGGATCAGGTAGGCCGGAACGCCGAGCTCGAGCAACCGCGTGATCGCGGTCGGGCTGTCGTTGGTGTGCAGCGTCGAGAGCACGAGGTGGCCGGTCAGCGCCGCCTGCACCGCCATCTCGGCGGTCTCGCGGTCGCGGATCTCGCCGATCATGATCACGTCCGGGTCCTGGCGCAGCAGCGCGCGCACCCCGCTGGCGAAATCCAGCCCGATCGCGTGCTGCACCTGCACCTGGTTGAACGCGGGCTCGACCATCTCGATCGGGTCCTCGATGGTGCACACGTTGACGTCGCTGGTCGCGAGCTGCTTGAGCGTGGAATACAGCGTGGTCGTCTTGCCCGAGCCCGTGGGTCCGGTCACCAGCACGATGCCGTGCGGCTGTTCGATCATCGCGTTCCACTGCGCGTGATCCTCGTCGGCGAGGCCGAGATCCGCGAAGCTGCGCACCAGCACCTCGGGATCGAAGATCCGCATCACCAGCTTCTCGCCGAAGGCGGTGGGCAGCGTCGAGAGCCGCAGCTCGATCTCGCCGCCGGAGGGCGTGCGCGACTTGACGCGCCCGTCCTGCGGGCGGCGCTTCTCGGCGAGGTTCATCCGCCCGAGGATCTTCAGGCGGCTGGTCACCGCCATCGCCACCGTCGCCGGCAGCTGGTAGACCGCGTGCAGGATGCCGTCGATGCGGAACCGCACGTTCGCGTGCTCGCGCCGCGGTTCGATGTGGATATCGCTCGCGCGCTGCTCGAAGGCGTACTGCAGCAGCCAGTCGACGATCGCGACGATGTGCTGGTCGTTGGCGTCGGGATCCTCGATCTTGCCGAGCTCGACCAGCTGCTCGAAGTTCGCGATCCCGGCGCTGGCCGGCAGTCCGCGCACCCCGCTCGCGCCGCTGACCGATTTCGCGAGGCTGTAGAACTCGACCGTGTAGCGGTCGATGTCCTCGGGATCGGCGAACACGCGCTTCAGCGGCCGCTTCAATGTGCGCGCGAGGTCCGTCTCCCACGACCCGACCAGCGGCTCGGCGCCGGCGACCACGACCTCGTCGTCACGGCACTCGACGGCCAGGATCCGGTGGCGGCGCGCGAACGCGAACGACATCACCGAGGTCACCGCCGCGACGTCGATGCGCAGCGGATCGATGTGGTAGAGCGGCTGCCCGGCGCGCTGCGCGAGCCAGGCGAGCAGGCGCGCCAGATCGAGCGGGCGGCCGTCGGCCGGCGCCACCAGTTGCCAGTCCGCGACCTGGTTCACCGGGTGCAGCGTGGCGCCGGCGCGCGTGCGCGGCGAATAGCGCAGCCGGCGCGCGTCGGCGGGATCGAGCAGGCCGTCGGCGGCCAGCGCATCGAGCAGTTCCCCGAGGTCGATCGGCTTGCCGGCGCTCAGGGCCGTGGGCGTGGACATACCGTGCGCAATCCGTGCTCGATGATCGGACCGCTATCGTAGCAAACCGGCGGCGGCACCCGGGCACTCAGCGCCGGCGCTTGCCCGGGCGCTTCTTGCGACTCCTGCGCCGCGCGGCGCCCGCGGGCTTCGGTCCGCCGAACGGATCGAAGTCACCGAAGAGCGCGGCGGCGTGGTCGCCGAAGGGATCCAGACCCTGCGCGTAGAATTCGGCGATCCTCTGCTCGAACCCGCCATCCGGCTCGCCATCGAACCCGACGACGAACTCGTCCACCAGGCTCTCCATCAGGCGCGCCTCCTCGCGCTTCCCGGCGCGTCGCTCCCTGGCGTATTCCTTCAGCCACCGCCGGCGCGGCACGGCGTGCAGCAGCATTTCGTGGTGCGCCTCGATCTCCCTGATGGCGCGCCGGACGTTCCCCACGTCGCGGCCCAGCGCGGCCTGCACCGCCGCCGGCGTGACCGGGGTGCGGGGGTCGTCGAGCAGCATCCGGAAGCCGTCGCGGATCGTCTCCAGCTCCTGCTCCAGCTCGTTCTGCTGCTCGCGCAGCACCGCGTTGTAGTGACGCAGCCGCTCCTGCGACACGCGCGCGAGGTGCTCGGCGTCGATCTGTTCGATCTCGAGCTGCAGCGTCAGCAGGCCGAGCAGATCACGTGCTTCGTAGGCCGTGTTGACGCGCTGCATCGCCTCGTGGCGGCGCGCGCGATCGGCTTCGTCACTGGCGCGATCGGGGTGCAGCGCGCTCGCCAGCTTGCGGTACACCTCGCGCACCGACTGGCTGACCTCGCGGGCCGCCTGCTCGGCCGCCGCGGCCTTGCGCTCGGCGCGTTCGCGCGCCTTGGCGCCGCCATGCGCACCCGCGGCGCCGGAGCGCGTCTCGTCGGCCCGTCGCTGCCGGGCCATGTCCGCGGCCAGCAGGTCTTCCGGCGAATCACCCGGGTCTTCGTCGTCGAACGGCACGTCGAAGGCCTGCGCCGCGAAGTCGCGCGCCAACTCCTGCCCGAAATCCACCATCTCGGCGAAACGCAGGTCCGAATACTCGTCGTACAGCCCCACGAGCTGCTCGTCGTCGGGGGCGTCGCGCAGTTGTGCGTCCAGCAGCTCGAGCAGGAAATCCGTGAGGCCGTCGCGTTCGGCCGGGCGGGCCACGCCGCCGCCCGCCCGGCCTTCCAGGATCGCCGCTACCGACAGGATCAGCGCGCGCCGCGCCACACTCAACCGCTGTTCCAGCGGCAGCAGTTCCTCCACGACCTGGCGATGGCGCTCCTGGTCGGATGCGGCCCATTCGGCCAGCTTCGCGCGCAGCGCCCCGACCTGCGCGAGCAGGCGGTTGAAGCGTACCTGCTCCTTGCCGAGCGGCACGGCGCCGCGCGGCACGATCTCCAGGTCCTGCGGCATCACGGGCCGCGCCGTGGCGTCGAACAAGTCCTGCTGCGACCGATCCGGCCTGCGTGATGCCATGCGCTGCCCGCCCGCGAAAGTGTGGGCGGATCATATCCCGCGTGCCGGATCAATCACAGCGCGCCGGGCGTAACGGCACCCTGGGGCCGTGCCCACCGTGCGTGGCAAGCCCGCTCTTCAGGCTGCGGCCCGCCTCGGTGAGCCGGTAGCGTTGCAGTGGACTCCTGGGCTTGTCGGGTCGGGTCATCTCGATGAGACCCAGGGTCAGGGCGGGCTTCAGGTATGCCTCGCGGAAGTGGTCCTCGTGCTTGAGCCCCAACGCTCGCTGGATCTCCTGTCTCGACAGCTCGCCCGCGATCACGCCGAGGAGCTTCGCGACTTCCCCGGTGACTTCCCCGGTGACTTCCCCGGTGACTTCCCCGGTGGGCTGAGGAACCGCCGCGCCGCGCGGCTCCGGCAGGAATGTCGCGAACGATTTGTGGACACGATCGTTCGTGTTGATCGGCGGGGCGTGCCCGAGCGCCTGCCACTCGCGCTGCATCATCCGAAGGCCAGTGCCCGCCTGCTCACACATACCGATGCGGCGGATGGCCATCGCGACTGCGGGATTGCGCACGTCCTTCTCGCCGGGGTCGAGCAGGTGCTTCTCGTCGGCGAAGCTGTCGCCGGGGTTCCAGAACTTGGTACCGTCGGTGAAGAACTCGATGACGGCCTTGCGCGAGTGGTCGCCGTAGTCCTGGTGGATCAGCAGGTTCATCGCGGCCTCGCGAAAGACGCGGAAGCCTGCAGGCGCGTCGCGTCGCTCGAGCGTGGCCGGGTCGATATCCCTGAACGTCTTGGGCATGAAGAAGAGGTACTTCGCGAGGAGCTGTTGCCAAGTCTCGATGATGTTCACCTCGCTCACGAGGCGATCGATCCATCGCGTCTCGTCGAAATCCTCCGTGCTCGCGTAGCCAAGGAACCTCACGTCGAGGACCGGCTTCGGGATCAGGTTACGCACCCCGCGCAGCGAGCCGAACAGGGCTACCGCACCGCGCGTCGGGAGCAGCTTGCCGCTCTCCTTCACGAGGTAGCCCCACTCGTAGAGGAACTCGTGGTGCGGCTGTTCAACGTCGAAGCCGAGGTTCGTCGCGTGGAAGCGGTCGCGGTACCACTTGAGGCTCGCCGAGTGGAACACCTCGTCGAGGTCGACGCGCGTGAAAGGCTCGCCGTCCCAGCGATCCGCCGACGCGTCGCGCACCATGCGCTCGATCTCGTGTTGCTGGGCGCGGTAGTCGCCGCCGCCCTTGCGTAGAAAGGTTCGGCGGATGTCGCCGTCGAGGTAGACGGGCTTGCGCGTGCGGGAGTTCTCGGCGATATGAAAAGCGAGGACTACCTTGCCATCATGCTCGTAGCGGTGCTCCGAGACATCGACGTCGTGGCTGATCTTCTGGCCGGCGTGCAGCACCGAGAGGAAGTCGTTCTGCACCTTGTCGGGCTCGTCGACGCCGCTCACCTCGAAGCGCTCGCCGTCTTGGGTGACGCCAAGGACGATCCAGCCGCCGCGCGTGTTGGCGAAAGCCGAGACGGTCTCGAATACCGACCTCGGCAGCGCGCTCTTGCTGGCCTTGAACTCGGCGCCGGTCCACTCGCCGGAGCGCAGGAGAGCTTCGAGGGAGGGCTTGGTCATGGGCTCCTTCATGCCTCGGAGGTGCGACGCGCGGCCAGGGAGCAAAGGACACCACTCAAGGACACCAGGCTAAGGGTGCCCTTGAGCACATCCTGGAGCGCATCCTCGGGAACGAAGAAGGTGTACTTGTCCGGGTTGTCGAGCTGGGCCGCGATGACCTTGTCGGCCATGCCCTTGGACTTGAGGTCCGTGCCGAGCTGATCACGCTCCTGATCGAAGAGGTCCGAGAGCCTCTTCAGAAAGAGCAGACCGAAGATGTACTCCTTGTACTCGGAGGCATCCATGTTGCCGCGCAGGTCGTCGCAGGCGCGAAGCAGGAGGCTCGAAAGCTGGCCGAGCGTCAGCTTCGTGGTCATCGCGAGGGCTCCTTCTTGTCGTCGTCGCCCGCGCCACCGGCGTGGACCCACTGGTCGATCTCGGAGAGCTTGAACTTCCAGAGCCTGCCGACGCGGTGGGCGGGCAGGCCCTTCTGCTCGATCCAGCGGTAAACGGAGTCCTTCGCCACGCCGAGGTGCTTGGCGACGTCTTCAACCGAGGCCCAAGGCTCCGTTGTCATCTACTCCGCTCCGGTCAGGTCGTTGCGCACGGGGCGACGGTACACCGACCGACGTCGACCGACAAGAGCCGATGAAAGTCGATGAGACCGGATGACGGCCGCGAGGCAGCCGGCTCCGGAGCAGCGACACTGACTCAGCGCAACGCTGTTCCCGACGTCCTCTCGCACGTGCCAGATTAAGCACAGCACGCTGTGCTTAATTGAGCTTTCTTATGAAAGACGTTTCCAAGCGGACTAAGGGTACACTTGGGCGCGACGGCCGGCGGCTGCGCCGGCCCGTGACAGCACCGGACGGATCATGACGCGCCGCATTCCCGCATTCCTCAGCATGTTCGACCAGTTGCTGGCCTCGCCGTCGGTGAGCTGCACCGAACCCGAGTGGGACGAGGGCAACCGCGGCGTCGCGGAACTGCTGGCGGGCTGGCTGGAGGCGCTGGGCTTCCACTGCGAGATCCAGCCGATGCCGCGGCGCGCCGACAAGGTGAACCTGGTGGCGGTGCTCGGCGAGGGACCAGGCGGGCTGGTGCTTTCCGGCCACACCGACACCGTGCCGTACGACGAGTCGCTGTGGAGCGCCAATCCCTTCGGCCTGACCGTGCGCGAGGAGCGGCTGTACGGGCTGGGCGCCTCGGACATGAAGGGCTTCTTCGCGGTGGCGCTGGAAGCCGCGCAGGCGTTCCGCGGCCAGCGGCTGCGCGAGCCGCTGATCCTGGTCGCGACCGCCGACGAGGAGAGCTCGATGGACGGCGCCAACCAGCTGGTCGCCGCGGGGCGCCCGCGCGCACGGCACGCGATCGTCGGCGAACCCACCGACCTCCGGCCGGCCCGCATGCACAAGGGCATGATGATGGAGGCGGTCACGGTGACCGGGCAGTCCGGGCACTCCTCGAACCCGGCGCTGGGACGCAACGCGCTGGACGGCATGCAGCAGGTGATGGCGGAGCTGCTGGCGTTGCGCGAGGAGCTCGGCACGCGCCACCGCAACCCGCTGTTCGAGGTCCCGGTGCCCACGCTGAACCTGGGCTGCATCCACGGCGGCGACAACCCGAACCGCATCTGCGGCGCCTGCGAACTGCATTTCGACCTGCGCCCGCTGCCCGGCATGGCGCTAGGCGAACTGCGCGCGACGATCCGCGCAAGGCTGGAGCGCATCGCCGGGGCGACCGGGCTCACGATCACGATGCGCTCGCTGTTCCCGGGGCTCGAGCCCTACGCCGAGGACGCGACCGCGCCGATCGTGCGCGCCGCCGAGGAACTCACCGGTTTCAGCGCCGCCAGCGTGGGTTTCGCGACCGAAAGCCCGCTGCTGCAGCAGCTCGGGATGCAGACGGTGGTGCTCGGGCCGGGCTCGATACGCCAGGCACACCAGCCCGACGAGTACATGGAGCAGCGCCAGGTGGAACCGATGGTCACGCTGCTGCAGAAGATGATCCAGCGTTTCTGCGTCGAGGGACGACAATAACCATGATGAGCGCCAGCTTTCCCCAGTTCGTGAGCTCGTTCCGCAACTCGGCGCCGTACATCAACACGCACAAGGGCAAGACCTTCGTGCTGGTGTGCGGCGGCGAGGTGGTGGCCGACGAGAGCTTCTCGCCGATCGTGCACGACATCGCACTGCTGGCCACGCTCGGCGTGCGCCTGGTGCTGGTGCACGGCTCGCGCAGCCAGGTCGAGGCCGGGCTGCTGTCGGAGAACGCACCCGGCGCCGTGGTGCACGGCACGCGCGTGACCGATGTGCGCGCACTCGAACTCGCGGTGCAATCGGCGGGCGTGCTGCGCGCGCGCATCGAGTCGCTGCTGTCGATGGGAATCGCGAACTCGCCGATGCACGGTGCGCGCATCCGCGTCTGCGGCGGCAACTTCGTCACCGCCCAGCCGCTCGGCGTGCACGAAGGCATCGACTACCAGCACACCGGCACGGTGCGCCGGGTCGACCACGAGGGTGTGCGTGCGCAGCTCGCGCTCGGCAACATCGTGCTGCTGTCGCCGCTCGGCTATTCGCCGACCGGCGAGATCTTCAACCTCACCAAGGAGGACGTGGCGGTGTCGGTGGCCACTGCGCTGCAGGCCGACAAACTGATCCTGCTCGAGGGCGCGCCACTGGCCGACGCCGACGGGCAGCCGCTGCGCGAGCTGCCGATCCGCCAGGCGCAGAAGCTGCTGCAGGGCAACCCCACGCCGGCGCTGGCGGCGGCGATCCACGCCTGCCAGCAGGGAGTGGAACGCTGCCACATCCTCGACTTCCACACCGACGGCGCCCTGCTGCACGAGCTGTTCACGCGCGACGGCGTGGGCACCATGATCAACCGCGACAGCTACGAGAGCATCCGGATCGCGCGCATCGAGGACGTGGGCGGCATCATGGAGCTGATCGCGCCGCTGGAGAAGGACGGCACGCTGGTGCGCCGCTCGCGCGAACGGCTCGAGCTCGAGATCGGCTGCTTCAGCGTGGTCGAGCGCGACGGTGCGATCATCGCCTGCGCGGCGCTCTACGCGGACCTGCCGAACCGCACCGGCGAGCTGGCCTGCGTGGCCACCGATCCGGTGTACCGGCGCAGCGGCCGCGCCAACCGCTTGCTCGAACAGATCGAGGCGCGTGCGCGCGCCGAGGGAATCGAACGGCTGTTCGTGCTGACCACGCGCACCGCGCACTGGTTCGTCGAACGCGGCTTCCGCGCCGCCGAACTCACCGAGCTACCGGAAAAACGCCGCGAACTCTACAACTACCAGCGCAACTCGCAGGTGTTCATCAAGGATCTGGGGTGAAGAAGGCGCCGCCTCCGGACGGAGGCGGCGCCCGAGCACGAGCGGATCAGAGTTCGTAGACGAGATCGATCCCGGTAGAGCGCGGCTGGCCGAATTGGGCGCTCAGTCGGTTCACGCCGAGATTGGTGGTCGAGAGCCGGTACTCCTCGTCGCCGAGGTTGCGGCCCCAGATCGCCACCCGGAACTCCCCCCGGGGTGCGGGAATCCCGGCCAGTTCGACGCGTGCGTTCCAGACCCGGTAGTCGTCGCACGCCGTGTTCGCGATCGGCCCCGCGAAGAAGTCGTCCTGCGCACGGTAATCGACGTTCAGCGTGAAATCGCCGAACGAGGTGCGCAGGAACTCGTACTCCATTCCCGCTCCCATCTGCCAGTCCGGAGCGTTCGCGACATTGCGGTCCCAGGCGAGTTCCACGCCGTTGTCGATGTACGAGTCGTACTCGGCGTCGAGGCGTGAATAGAACAGGTTGAAGCTCAGCGCGTCGCTGAGCACTGCGGTCGCCTCGATCTCGAGGCCCTTGATCGTCGCTGCCCCCGCGTTCAGCGTGTCGACGAAGAACGCGGGAACACGCGCCTGGTCTACCTGCAGGTCCTCGTACTTGTTGCGGAACACCGCGGCGTTCAGGCGCAGGCGGTTGTCCAGCAGTTCGGACTTCACGCCGGCCTCCCAGGCCTTGACCTCTTCCTGGTCGTAACCCCGGCCGAAGAACGTCGGGGTACTCTGCGCGTTGAAGCCGCCCGCGCGGTAGCCGGTCGAGTACTTGACATAGCCGTTCAGGTCGTCGCTGAACGCGTAGGCGACGGTTACCATCGGATCCAGCGAATCGAAGTCACGATCGCCCTCGACGACCAGTCCGCGAATCGCCGGCGTAAGGTCCGGACGCACGTAGTGTTTCGTCGCTTCGCGCGAATCCTCCGTATAGCGAAGACCGAACGTCAGGTCGAGTCGTTCCTCGAGGATTTGCGGAGTCCACGTGACCTGGCCGAACGCGGCGACGGATTGCGCCTCGGCTTCCAGCGTCCAGTAGTCGTACAGCGCACCGCCACCGAGCACCGATGACAGGAATTCCTCGGCTTCCTCCTCGATATAGAAGAGTCCCGTCACGTACTTGATGCAGCCATCACAGGCCTCGCCGATCAATTGCAGCTCCTGCGAGAGCTGGTCCTGCTCCATGCCGCGGTCCTGCGTGAACGCGTCGGCGAAGTTCATGTTGATCGAGCTGTCGAGGTCACGGTAGGCGGTAATCGATTTCAGCGTCACGTCCCCGAGATCCCAGGTCAGCGTCAGGTTGTGGCCGCCGACCTCGGTATCGCTGGGCTTCATGCCCCAGCGCGTCGTCGCGTCCTCCTGGCGACCGGGCACCGCGAACGGGCCTTCGACGATCTGATAGAAGTGGTTGCCGTATTCCATCTCCGAGTTGTCGAAACCGTAGTCGACCGTGACGGTGTCGCTGGCCTCGTAGCGCAGTGCGAACTTCACCGCCTCCTTCTCGCGGTCTTCGTTGAAGTTGATCTGGTCAGGCAAATTGGTGTGGTTGTCGACCCAACCATCGTTCTCGGTGCGCATATAACCAACGCGCGCATACAGTCCGTCGGTGATCGGTACGTTGACGCTGGCGCGCCCGGTGCGCTCCTCGAAGCTGCCGGCCGTCAGCTGTACCTTGCCACCGAACTCGGACTCGGGGCGACGGGTCACGAAGTTGATCGCTCCGGCCGTGGTGTTGCGCCCCCACAGCGTTCCCTGCGGGCCACGCAGCACCTCCACGCGCTCGAGGTCGGCGATGTCGTTGGCCAGTCCGATGCCGCGGCCGACGGGAACGCCGTCGATATAGATGCCGGTCGCCATGTCGTTGGTCGACTGCGTGTTCAGGTTGCCCATACCGCGGATGAAGAGGTTCGGCGTGACCCGGCTGCCGGCCCACGGAGCCAGGTTCAGCGACGGCACCTTGTTCAGCAGATGCATCACGTTGGTGACGCGCTGGTTCTCGATCTCGCGCGCGCTGAACGCCGTAATCGCGATGGGTGCGTCCTGCAACGATTCCTCGCGCTTCTGGGCGGTGACGATGATCTCTTCCAGTGCCGCCGGCTGGATCGGTCCGGGTTCCTGGGCCAGCGCCGCGGACGTGCCGATTCCGGCCACGAGCGTCGCGTAAAGTGTCGGAATGAATCCGCGCGGTCTGCAGTTGGTGTTTCGCATGAACCAGAAGCTCCTCTTTTGCTCGAATATTTTCAAAGTCCTGTCGGTTCCCGTACTGAGTATCGCTTCGAGGCAGCTGCCCGCAAGCAGCGTCTCGATCCCCTTCTCGACGGTGTACCTGCCGGAAATCCCTTTCAGTCGAACCGCTGAAACCGCGTCGTACGGGAACAGCAGCTGGATGTTGGCCTGCTTCGCGAACAGCACGAGCGCCTGGTTCGCGGCCGAGGACGGAATCTCGAAGTCGAATTCGGGATCCGCCCCGTACGCTGCAGTCCAGCCCAGCAACGTCGGAGCCCACGCCAGCACCAGCATCACCAGCCATCGGCCCGCGCGTCGGTACGGCGTGTACCGGCCGACCGGGCAAGATACGCCTGGGCGAGTCATCGGCTCCGGAACTGTTGACCGTTGAGGCATGAAAATCCGCTATCCCCAGGAAAAAAAGATCGCGGTGCGTGCGGCCACGTTGCTCAATCGCGTCGGACCGGCCGACCTATTTCTCACCGTCTGCGCCGGGCTGGTAGGTCGAGAGGACGATCAGATCCTCGGCGATATGCCGGTGCTTGATGCCGAAGCCCGTATCCAGCGCTTCCAGGAACGGTTCTATCTCACCGACGTCGAAGTAGCCTCCGATCCGGATGTGCTCGATGCGCGGGTCGATGATCTGCAAACGCTGGTTCGTGTAGCGGCCGATGTCCTTGACCACTTCCTCCAGTGTCTGCCCGTCGAAGGCCCATTTGCCGCCAGTCCAGGCCACCCGGCGTTCTATGTGTTCGCCCGAAGGGTAGTCCGGCGTTTCGACCTGGCGTGCGTAGCGAGCCGCGCCACCGGCGCGCACCGTCACCTCGTCGGGTCGCGGGGCCTGCCTGGTGCTGACACTGACGGAGCCTTCGGTCACCGTGACTTCGACGCTTTGCTCCATGATTCGCACATTGAAGCCGGTTCCGACCGCACGCACGGCACCGTGCCCGGCGTAGACCACGAACGGAACGCGCGGATTCGGCGCCACCTCGAAGAACGCCTCGCCCGTACTGAGGTACACCGCGCGCTGCCGATCATCGATGCGCACGCGCACTTCGCTGCGGGTGTTTAGCATCACTTTCGATCCGTCGCCGAGCAGGATGCGGGATTGCTCGCCCGTCCGCGTCTGATAAACGCTTTCGACGACGCTCCCTCCTGGCAAAACCCACGACAGGAGCCCCTGTCGCCCCGCGAACACAAGTCCTACGGCGAACACGCATCCGAGCGCAAACAAGCCCGCGTTGCGTCGCCAGCCGAACCACTCCGGATCACCGACCCGCAGTCGTGACTGCTTTCGCGGCAGCGGAATGATTTCCGCCAGCAATTCCAGGCAGTCCAACTTCCCCCACACCGTAGCCAGGCGTTCGAATGCGGCTCGATGGCGTGCGTCTTCCGCCAGCCACGCGTTCAACTGTTCCCGGTCACGGTTACCGAGCTCGGCACCGTCGATCCGCACCACCCAGGCGGCGGCTTCCGTCTCGATACGCCCCTTGCTGCGGAATGGAACGACGTTCTTCATCGTGGAGTCTTCAGTGTTGAGCCAGCCTTCGCCAGGACCGATGTCTCGTCCGGATGCAGGGCGTCCAGATACCCGCCGCAGCGAACCAGCGCCTTGGCCAGGTGTTTTTCGACCGTACTGACGCTTATATCGAGATGGACCGCCACTTCCCGCTGGGACAGCCCATAGACCTTGCGCAGAACGAGCACCTGGCGACACTGAGGAGGCAGGGCTGCCGCGGCGCGGCAGAACCCCTCGAAGTCCCGTTGCGCGATCACCCGCGCCTCAGGTCCCGGCTCCATATCGTCTATGACTTCCGACGCGCCGGAATCCTCCAGCGAACACTCCACCTGATTGAACTTTCTTGCCCTCGTGCTGAAGGCGAGGTTGCGCGCGGTTCGGTACAGATACGACTGCGGGTAACGGATCTCCCCCTTCGCAGCAGCCTCCAGCACGCGAACGAAGCTTTCCTGCGTCACGTCCTCGGCGTCCTCCGCCCGGCCCAGATATCGCCCGAGGTAGCGCCGTACGCGCTCGCGCAACCTGCCGAGTTCCGGTTCGTCGAACATTGTGCCGTGGTGTCCGTTGCCCGCGATGGCAGGCGCCTAACCCTTCATGTACTGCCGCACCCGGTCGGCGAACTTCGGCCCGAACGGCGGGCGCATGCCGAAGCGCGTCGCGAAGTCCACCCGCGCCTGGCGGTAGACCGAGCGCGCGTGCGAGAACTGGCGGAAACCGTCGCGCCCGTGGTACGCGCCCATGCCGCTGGGGCCCACGCCGCCGAAAGGCAGCGTCTCGCAGCCGGCGTGCGCGGCGATGTCGTTGATGGTCACGCCGCCGGAGAGCGTGCGCCCCAGCACCTGCTCGACTTCCGTGCCGTTGGCGTCACCGAAGTAGTAGAGCGCGAGCGGCCGGTCGTGGCGGTTGATGTAGGCGATCGCCCCGGCGATGTCGCGGTAGGTCTTCACCGGCAGCAACGGGCCGAAAATCTCCTCGCGCATGATCGCGCGCTCGTCGCCCGGATCGACGAACAGCCGGGGCATCAGCTTGTGCTGCCCGGCGGGCTGCGCGGCGAAGGACTCGTTGCCCGGGTTGATCTCGACGCAGCGCACGCCGGCGCCGAGCGCGTCGTCGATCAGCCGCGTCAGGCGCTCGAAGTGGCGGCGGTTCACGATCGAGGTGTAGTCCGGGTTCGCGAGCAGCGTGGGGTAGAGCTTCGCGGCGGCCGCCTGCAAGGCGCCGATCACCTCGTCGAGGCGCTGCTCGGGCACCAGCAGGTAGTCCGGCGCGATGCAGATCTGCCCGGCGTTCGAGAGCTTGAAGTCCATGATTTTCAGGGCGGCAGCGGTTACGTCCGCGCCCTCGCCGAACAGAACCGGCGACTTGCCGCCGAGTTCGAGCGTGACCGGCACCAGGTGCTTCGCGGCGGCCGCCATCACGTGGCGCGCGATCGATCCGGCGCCGGTGAACACCAGATGATCGAAGGGCAGGCCGGAGAAGGCCGCGCTGACCTCGGCCTCGCCGGTGACGATCGCCACCTCGGTGGCGTCGAAGTAGCGCGGGAAGATCGCCGCGAACTGCTCGGCGACCCGCGGCGTGAACTCCGAGGGCTTGATGATCGCGCGGTTGCCGGCGGCCAGCACGCCGATCAGCGGCCCCATCGCGAGGTAGATCGGGAAGTTCCACGGCACGATGATGCCCACGCAGCCGAGCGGCTGGTAGCGGATGCGCGCATCGGCGCCGAGCAGGCGCATCAGCAACGGCAGGGGGCGCCGTTCGTCCTTCATCCAGCCGGGAATCAACTTGCGGGTGGCACGGATCTCGTTGATCGGCACGGCGATCTCGGTCAGGCGCGCCTGCTCGAGGCAGCGCGAGCCGAAGTCGGCGACCAGCGCCGCGAGCAGCGCGTCCTGGTTCTCGCGCAACAGGGCCTCGAGACGGTCGAGCCGGTCCTGGCGGGTGCTGGCATCCACCGCGCCGGCGGCGATGAAGGCATTCTTCTGGCGCTCGACCAGCGCGAGCATCTGTTCTGGCGTCATCGGCATCCCCGGTTGGTGCGGGTCCGGGCCCGCGGGCGTGCGCAGTCTAGCGCACCCCGCCTTCAGCGCGCACCGGCACGCCCGTGCCCGACCCAGATCAGCCGCTCGACCGCGCTGCCCATCGTGCGCGCCTGCGCCAGCAGGTCTTCGCGCAGCGCCGCGGCGCGGACGAACGAAGTAATGCGTTTCATGCCAGGTCCTCCGTGAGCGGCGCGCGCTGCGCCGCGGGGTGGTGTGCGCGCCAGTCGGCGAGCGCCGCGGTCGCAGCCTCGAGCGTGGGCAGCAGCAGCACGCCGGCCGGCGGCGTGAGCCGCAGCACGCCCTCGCCGCCCGCCCACAGCGCGGTCGCTGCCGGCAGCGTGGCGCGCAACTCCTCCAGCAGCGCGGCCGCACGTCGCGCCGCAAAGGCGCGCGAGAACGACAGTCCGACCACGTCGGTGCGGTGGGCGGCCGCGGCGCGCACGATGTCGGGCAGCGGGGTGCGGGTTCCCAGCGGCACGCAATCGGCGCTTTCCAGCGCGAGCAGCGCCTCGGCCATCAGCAGCCCCAGCACGTGGGGTTCGTCCGGCGCACTGGTCAGCAGGATGCGCGGCGGCTCGCGCACACCGGCCAGCGAGCCGATCGCCTGGCGCAGCAGCCGCTCGGTCGCCTCGGTGAACAGATGCTCCTCGAACACCGCGAGCTGGCCGCTCTCCCACTCGGTGCCGATCGCGCGCGCCAGCGGCGCGATGGTTTGCGTGACGAAGCGCTGCAATCCCTGGCGGCCGAGCCGGTGCTGCAGCGCCGCCTGGAAACCGCGCGCGTCATGGCGGCGCAGCCGCTCGACGAAGCCGGCGACGCTGCCGTCGTCGGGTGCCGCCTCGGGTGCGGCGGCGGCACGCCGCCGTGGCGGCAACGCCTGCAGCGCCTCCAACGGCAGCCGCATCAGCTTGCCCGGGCGATGGCCGAGATCCATCAGCCGCCGCATCGCGCGCAGCCGCTCTACCTGCTCCGGCGGGTACACCCGTTCGCCGTTGGCGTCGCGCCCGGGCGCCGGGAATCCGTAGCGGCGCTCCCACACGCGCAGCACGTCCTTCGACAGTCCGGTGTCGCGTTCGACGGCCGCGATGTTGAATCCTGCAGAGGCTGTGTTTGTCATGGACAAAACATGGACAAAGTGTTGACAAGTCCGATTTCGAAGCCTACCCTACGCCTGAAATCTGATTTTGTCCATGACAAACCGGCAACGTCAGGAAGTTTGTCCACCCACTGGAACCCGAGGAGCAGCACCATGGATTTCGAATTCTCGCCCGCGGAGCGCGCGTTCCTGCAGGAAGTCGACGACTTCCTGCAGGCCAACCGGGACCCGCGCGTGATGGACGTCACGCGCGAGAACATGGCGCAGGTGTGCGACACGCCCGAGCGCCGCGCCTTCATGAAGAAGCTCGCCGAGCGCGGCTGGCTGGGCATCACGTGGCCTAAAGAGTACGGCGGCCAGGACGGCGAGGGCTTCTACGAGTACCTGCTGAACGAGAAGCTCTCGTCGGTGGGCGCGCCGCAGATCGGCAAGGGTGTGGGCATCATCGGCAAGACGCTGATCAAGGTGGGCTCCGAGAAGCTCAAGCGCGAGTTCCTGCCGAAGATCCTCAACGCCGAGATCGAGTTCGCGGTCGGCTACTCCGAGCCGTCGGCCGGATCGGACTCAGCCGCCATGCGCCTGCGCGCCGAGCGCCAGGGCGAGGGCTGGGTACTGAACGGGCAGAAGGTCTACACCACCTCGGCGCACTTCGCGGACTGGTACTGGGTGGGCGCGCGCACCGATCCGGACGCACCGAAACACCACGGCATCTCGTTGTTCCTGATCCGCATGGACGACCCCGGCCTGACCATCCAGCCGATGTACACGATGGGCGGCGAGCGCACCAACGCGGTGTTCTTCGACAACGTGTTCGTGCACGACGACTACCGCGTGGGCGAGCTGAACAAGGGTTTCCAGTACATCGCCGAGGCGCTCGACATCGAGCGTTTCACGATGTTCACCTTCGCGCCGATCCGCGGCCGCGTCGAACTGCTGTGCGATCACGTCAAGCACGCGACCCGCGACGGCGAGGCACTGAAGACCGACCCGCGCCTGCGCCAGCGCATCGCGCAGCTCGCCACCGAGTGCGAGGTGGCGCGCCTGCTCGGCGTGCGTTTCGTCGATACGGCGATCAACAGCCCGAAGACGCCCACCGTCGAGGCATCGCGCTACAAGCTCTATTCCACCGAGCTGTCGCGCCGCGTGGCCGACGCGACGATGGACATCGTTGGCCCCGGCGCGCAGCTCGCGCTGGGCACCGGGGACGCACCGCTGAAGGGCCGCGCCGAGAGCTGCTACACCTACACGGTGATCGACACCATCGGCGGCGGCTCCTCCGAGGTGCAGAAGAACATCATCGCCACGCGCGGCCTCGGGCTGCCGCGCAACTTCTGAGGCGCAACCGCAACCGGTATAGGGAGAAAGCAACCATGGACCTGAAATTCAGCGACGAACAGAACATCCTGCGCGACATGACGCGCAGCCTGTGCGCGGACCACAGCACGATCGCGGTGGTACGCGCGATGGAGAACGACCCGCACGGTGTCCCCGAGGGGCTGTGGCGGCAGATGGGCGAGACCGGGCTGCTGGCGATGATGTTGCCCGAGAGCATGGGCGGCGCCGGCTTCGACATGCTCGACTGCGCGGTGATCTACGAGGAGCTCGGCCGCCACCTCGCGCCGGGGCCGTACTTCGCCAGCGCCACCCTGAGCGCGCTGGTGCTGCGCGAGGCCGCCAGCGCCGGGCAACAGCAGGCGTTGTTGCCCGGCATCGGCAGCGGCGCGACCATCGTGACCCCGGCCTGGCTGGAGCCGGGCAACGGCTTCGGGCCGCGCGGCGTGCAGTTGCGCGCGCGGCCCACCGAGGGCGGCTATCTGCTGAGCGGCACCAAGCGCCACGTGTTCCATGCCGCCGCCGCGCACAAGCTGCTGGTGCTCGCGCGCACCGGCGACGACGAGCAGGCGATCGACCTGCTGCTGCTCGACCGCGACGCGCCGGGCGTGCGGCTGGAACAGCAGAAGTCGATGGCCTCGGACACGCAGTACCGGGTGGTGTTCGACGACGTGGCGGTGCCCGCGGGCGCACGCATCGGTGCGCCGGGCAGCGGCTGGCGCAGCTGGGACGCGGCGATGCACGACGGCATCATCCTGCTTGCCGCGTGGGCGGCCGGCGGCGCCGAGCGCGCGCTGGAGATCACGGTGCAGTACGCCAAGGACCGCGAGCAGTTCGGCAAGCCGATCGGCGCCTTCCAGGCGCTGGCGCACTACATGGCGGATGCCAGCGCGGCGGTCGACGGCGCCAGGACGCTGGCCTACGAGGCCGCGTGGGCACGCTCGCGCGGCCACGACGTGCGCCGCCTCGCAGCGATGGCGAAGCTGTTCTGCTGCAAGACCTTCCGCGACGTGACGGCGACCGGGCAGCAGATCCACGGCGGCATCGGCTTCACGCTGGACTACGACATCCAGCTCTACTACCGCCGCGCGAAGCAGCTGCAGATGAACTGGTGGGACGCGCACTACCTGGAGGAACTGGTGGCGGCCGACATCCTCGACCGCGAGCTGCCGCGCACCATCCCGGACCCGTTCACGGTGTGAGTACTGCGGTGCCTGCGCGGGTGGGAGATCGCGTGACGAGCGCTTAGAATGGCCGTCACGCCTTACTCCCGCCGCGCAGGATCCCAGCCATGCCCCGTTACCGCTCCCGCACCACCACCGAAGGCCGCAACATGGCCGGCGCGCGCGCCCTCTGGCGCGCCACCGGCATGAAGGACGCGGACTTCACCAAACCGATCATCGCGATCGCCAACTCGTTCACCCAGTTCGTCCCCGGACACGTGCACCTGAAGGACATGGGGCAGCTGGTGGCGCGCGAGATCGAGCGGGCCGGCGGGGTGGCGAAGGAGTTCGACACCATCGCGATCGACGACGGCATCGCGATGGGCCACGACGGCATGCTCTACAGCCTGCCCTCGCGCGACCTGATCGCCGATTCGGTCGAGTACATGGTCAACGCGCATTGCGCCGACGCGCTGGTGTGCATCTCCAACTGCGACAAGATCACGCCCGGGATGCTGATGGCGGCGCTGCGCCTGAACATCCCGACCGTGTTCGTCTCCGGTGGTCCGATGGAGGCCGGCAAGACCAGGCTCGCCGAACACAAGCTCGATCTGGTCGACGCGATGGTGATCGCGGTCGACGACAAGGCCGACGACGCAACGGTCGCCGAGTACGAGCGCTCGGCCTGCCCGACCTGCGGCTCCTGCTCCGGCATGTTCACCGCGAACTCGATGAACTGCCTGACCGAGGCGCTCGGGCTGGCGCTGCCGGGCAACGGCACCGTGGTCGCCACGCACGCCGATCGCGAGCGGCTGTTCCTCGAGGCCGGGCGGCTGGCGCTCGCGCTGGCGCGGCGCTACTACGAGTACGACGACGCCTCGGTGCTGCCGCGCGCGATCGCCAGCCGCGCCGCGTTCGAGAACGCGATGACGCTGGACATCGCGATGGGCGGCTCGACGAACACCATCCTGCACCTGCTGGCCGCCGCCTCGGAAGCCGGCGTCGATTTCACGATGGCGGACATCGACCGCCTGTCGCGCCGCGTGCCGCAGCTCTGCAAGGTGGCGCCGAGCACACCGAAGTACCACGTCGAGGACGTGCACCGCGCCGGCGGCATCATGGCGATCCTCGGCGAACTCGAGCGCGCGGGTCTGCTGAACGCGCACATCCCGACCGTGCACAGCGCCACGCTGGCCGAGGCGCTGGCACGCTGGGACGTGCAGCGCACCGCCGACGCCGCGGTGCACGAGTTCTACCGCGCCGGCCCGGCCGGAATCCCGACCCAGCAGGCCTTCAGCCAGTCGACCCGCTGGCCGGACCTGGACCTGGACCGCGCCGCGGGCTGCATCCGCGACGCGGCGCACGCCTACGCCACCGAGGGCGGCCTGGCCGTGCTCTACGGCAACATCGCGCGCGACGGCTGCGTGGTGAAGACCGCCGGCGTGGACGAATCGATCTGGGTGTTCGAAGGCCCCGCGCACGTCTGCGAAAGCCAGGACGAGGCGGTGGAGCACATCCTGGGCGGCGCGGTGAAGGCCGGTGACGTGGTGGTGGTGCGTTACGAAGGACCGCGCGGCGGGCCCGGCATGCAGGAAATGCTCTATCCGACCAGCTACATCAAGTCACGCGGGCTGGGGCAAACCTGTGCGCTGCTGACCGACGGGCGCTTCTCGGGCGGGACCTCCGGGCTGTCGATCGGACACGTCTCGCCCGAGGCGGCGAGCGGTGGCGAGATCGCGCTGGTCGAGAACGGCGACCGCATCCGCATCGACATCCCGGGACGCCGCATCGACGTGGTCCTGGACGATGCCGAGCTGGCGCGCCGGCGCAGCGCGATGGAGGCACGCGGTGCCGCGGCCTGGAAGCCCGCCGCGCCGCGCGCGCGCCAGGTATCGGTGGCGCTGCGCGCCTACGCGATGCTGTGCACCAGCGCCGACCGCGGCGCCGTGCGCGATCTCACGAAGATCCCGTGACGCCGGACTCGACCCACGGCCAAACACGCCCGGACCTACATGAACACGCCCGCAGGTTCGGCCTGTGGCCGAACGGGGCCGCATGAACGTCCGGGTGCGGCCCGGACACCACAAAGCCCGCCCGTCACAGCTTCTCGCTGACCTTCTGCGCCGCTTCCTGGGTTTTCTGGCCGACTTTCTCGACGTCCTTGCCCACACCCTTCATCGTGTTGCACCCCGCGAGAATGGTCGCGGCCGCGATGATCATCGCCGCGAGCATGCCCTTGCCGCGGACTTTGCTGCCTGTCATGGATGGCGCCTCTGGCTGAATTGACGGGACTAGGCTAGTGTAGTGATTCGTAATTAATGGAACTAATAAGGTTTCTCTCTGTCTGAGAATACATACCCCAGACAGGAATCGAGCGATGCGCGTAGCCCCGACGATCACGCTGAGCGCGGACGAAAAGCAGA
>WBZY01000158.1_pt1 | contig 63415 bp, 52 predicted proteins | sample 5204191 | NCBI WGS metagenome assembly WBZY01 (sample SAMN12344363, study PRJNA552823) | activated sludge metagenome | biome: Activated sludge suspended growth; feature: Anammox Sidestream; material: Wastewater; isolation source: activated sludge from anammox sidestream of wastewater treatment... | reverse complement strand
GGCGCGATTGCCCGAGCAGCTGGGCCCCCAGCGCCGCGTGCGTGCGCATGATCGCGGCTTCCTCGCTGGTGTGCGCGCCACGCTTGTTGAGGATCGTGTCGGGAATGCCGATCTTGCCGATGTCGTGCAGGGGTGCGGCGTGGCGCAGCAGCTCGCAGTACTTGTGCGGCAGGCCGAGCGCGCGACCGAACAGCTGGGCGAGGCAGCCCACGCGGTGCACGTGGCGCGCGGTTTCCTGTGAGCGCGTTTCGGCCGCGCCCGCGAGCAGGTACACCATCTCCTGCTGTGAGGTCAGCAGTTCCTCGTGCAGGTGCAGGTTGTCGAACGCGATCGACACGTTGGTACAGAACAGCTCGATGAGCTTGAAGTCCAGTGCCGACAGGTTCCATGCCTCGCCCACGAACAGCAGGCTCTCGGCCTGCTGGCTGTCGGTGAAGTGCAGCACATAGTGGTCGCGGTCGAAGTGGTGGCTCTTGTCGCGGTAGGCGTCGCGCATCGCGTTCACGATCGCGGGTGGCAGCGCGGTGGCGGCATCGTCATGCTGCAGGCGACGGTAGTCGCCACTGGTCGCGGCGATGTGGAAATGCTCGCCGCTGGTGCCGTCGCGGTCGACGGTGCAGTACAGCGCGCCGCGCTCCAACCCGACCAGCGCGGTCAACTGCTCGAGCACGGCGTTGGCGAACTCGCGCGTGTCGTGCTGGGCGAAAATGCGCGCCGAACTGCGGATGACATTCTCGAGGCCGACCTTGTGCGCCTCGATCGCGCGCATGTCGCGATACGCACGCAGCGCCGCGTACAGCGTGGTGGTGAGGCGCGAGGCGGTGAGCTCGGTCTTGTCCTTGTAGTCGTTGATGTCGTAGGTGGCGACGACTTCCTGCTCGGGCGCCTGGCCGGCCTGGCCGGTGCGCAACACGATGCGCACGAAGGCGTTGCCGAGTTCCTCGCGGATCGTGCGCACGAGGGTGAGTCCGGCCTGCTCGGATTCCATCACCACATCGAGCAGCACCACCGCGATGTCGGGGTGGTCCACGAGCAGTTGGCGTGCCTGCGCCGCGCTGTACGCACTGAGGAACTCGAGCGGGCGGTCGGCGAAGCGGAAGTTTCCGAGCACCAGGCGCGTGACGTCGTGCACCTCGGGCTCATCGTCGGCGATGAGCACCTTCCAGGTCGCGGCTGCCTCGCGCATCGCGAGCGGACTCAATGGCGGACCTTGCGGCTCCTTGCCCACACCGACCCCCTCGTTGGTGGACGGGAGCCAGTGTACTCCGCCTGCGCCGGCGGATGACCCGCGCGGCGGCCGCGTGACGCGGGTCCGGGGCGGCTGGGGCGGCCGGAACCGGTGGGCGGATCGCACCCGCCGGCGCCTCCCGGCGGCCCCGGCCCGGCACCGCGCGCCGCTGCCGAAACCCGCGTCGTGGCGCGATTTCGGGGCATACCGCGAGCGCGTACCGACCGCCCTGCGCGAGGGTGTGGGGGCGGCCGCGCGTGGCGGCGGGTGCCGCCGCGGCCACCGTCAACATGTGCAACATCGCGACGCTGCGCAGCGACACCGCCGCCGCGGCGCGCCTCAGGACTTGCCGTGGAACAGCTCGCGCCCGATCAGCATGCGGCGGATTTCGTTGGTGCCGGCGCCGATCTCGTAGAGCTTGGCGTCGCGCAGGATCCTTCCGGTCGGAAACTCGTTGATGTAGCCGTTGCCGCCCAGCGACTGGATCGCTTCCAGCGCCACCTGCACCGCACTGCGCGAGGCGTGCAGCAGGCACGAGGCCGGGTCGATGCGCGAACGCGCGCCGGCATCGTAGTTCTGCGCGACGAGATAGGCATACGCGCGCGAGGATTGCAGCGCGGTGTACATGTCGGCCACCTTGGCCTGCATGATCTCGAAGGTGCCGATGGGTGCGTTGAACTGCTTGCGCTCGCGCACATAGGGCAGGGTGATGTCGAGCGCCGCCTGCATCAACCCGATCGGGCCACCCGACAGCACCAGGCGCTCGGTGTCGAGCCCGCTCATGAGCACGCGCACGCCCTCGTTGACCTCGCCGATGCGGTTGTCGTCGGGAATCTCGCAGTTGTCGAACACCAGCTCGCAGGTATTGCTGCCGCGCATGCCGAGCTTGTCGAGCTTCTGCGCGGTACTGAAGCCGGGCATGCCCTTCTCGACGATGAACGCGGTCATGCAGCGGCTGCCGGCCGGGCGGTGCGCCGTGCGCATGTACACGAGCAGCACATCGGCATCCGGGCCGTTGGTGATCCACATCTTGCTGCCAGTGGCGATCCAGCGATCGCCCTTGCGCTCGGCACGGCAGGCCATCGAGCCGACCACATCCGAGCCGGCGCCGGGCTCGCTCATGGCCAGCGCGCCGACGAACTCGCCGCTGCACAGCTTGGGCAGGTACTTCTGCTTCTGCGCCGGGCTCGCATTGTGGAAGATGTTGTTGATGCACAGGTTGGAGTGCGCGCCGTAGGACAGGCCGATCGAGCCCGATGCGCGCGAGATCTCCTCCATCGCGACCAGGTGCGCGAGATAGCCCAGGTCCGACCCGCCGTATTCGCCGCCGACCGTGATGCCGAGCAGGCCCAGTTCGCCGAACTTGCGCCACAGGTCGGACGGGAAGGCGTTGTCACGGTCGATCAGGTCCGCGCGCGGCGCGATCTCCTTGTCCGCGAATGCGCGCACGCTCTCGCGCAACAGGTCAAGTTCTTCACCAAGGGGAAATGGACGCATGCTGCGGGCTCGTGGCGGCGGGTGGAGGGTGCGGATGCGCCGCGCGCATCCACGCGCACTGTGCCACAGCGGCGCGGTGCGTTGCACCAACGCCGGCCGCGGCGTCGCGTATCATGCGCGGCTCGGCCGGCCGCCGCAGGCGGGCCTGCAACGACACAGCGGAGTGGATCATGGCGGGACAATGGGCGGGCCGGCTCGCAGCGGTCGCAGCGATCACACTGGGCATGGTCGCCGGCGTGCCGGCGGCGCGTGCGCACACCGATGCCGTGGCCGCGGCACCCGTGTACATCGTCACCTCGGCCGACACCTGGCAGGGGATCCAGGCGATCGCGCAGGCCGCGCAGCAGCGGCGCGGCGCGGGCGGCCAGGCGCTCGTGATCGCCAGGGTCGCGGCCGACCAGCTCGATGCCGTGGCCGGCTACGTGCACGAGCACGAGCAGCGCTGTGGCGGCTTCTTCGCCTTCGAGTCGCTGGCCGCGGCCGAAGCCTTCGTGGCCAACGACCGCAGTGCCGATGCCATCGCCTTGCCGCTGGGTGGTATCTACACCGTCGATAACCACGCCACGGTCGACCCCTGGCTCGACCAGGTGGCCGAGGCGAACATCCACGCCACCATCACCAGCCTGTCGGCGTTCCGCAACCGCTACTACGCCAGCAGCTACGGCCAGCAAGCCGCCGAATGGATCCGCGACAGCTGGCAGGCGCTGGCCGCCGGACGCAGTGACGTGACGGTCGAGCTGTTCACCGACTGCAGCACCTGCTCGACCCAGCCGTCGGTGATCATGACGCTGCAGGGCCACGAACTGGCGGATGACGTGGTGGTGGTGGGCGGGCACCTGGACTCGATCAACCAGTCCGGTGGCGGCAGCCAGCAACTCGCGCCCGGAGCCGACGATGACGCCTCGGGCATCGCCACCATCACCGAGATCGCGCGCATCGCGCTGGCCAGCGGCTGGCAACCGCGCCGCACCATCAAGTTCATGGGCTACGCCGCCGAAGAGGTCGGCCTCAATGGGTCCGAGGCCATCGCGGCGAGCTTTGCCGCCAACGGCATCAACGTGGTCGGTGTGCTGCAACTGGACATGACCAACTACAAGGACGGCACCGCCTACGACATGCAGCGCATCAGCGACCATTCCAACAGCGCGCTCAAGGCCTATTTCGGCGACCTGTTCGCCGCCTACCTCACGCCGCGCGGGCTGGTGCTGAGCGATCTGGCCTGCGGCTACGGCTGCTCCGACCATGCCTCGTGGACCGCGCAGGGGTTTCCGGCCGGCATGATGTTCGAGGCCGGTCGCCCGCGCACGCCGGGCAATCCCTGGGACCTGGGCGACTTTCCCTACATCCACACCAGCGGCGACACGCTCGCGAACATGGACAACTCGGCCCAGCACAGCGTCAAGTTCGCCCAGTTCGGCCTCGCTTTCATCGGTGAGCTGGGCAAGACCCACGAGCCCGAGCTGCCGCCCAACGAGGCGCCGAGCGCGGCTTTCAGCTACACCCGCAACGGCATGAGCGTGCAGTTCACGGACGCATCCAGCGACAGCGACGGTACGATCGTGGCCCGCTTGTGGGATTTTGGCGACGGCAGCACTTCGACCGCCAGCAACCCGCTCAAGACCTGGACCGCGGTGGGTACCTGGCCGGTATCGCTCACCGTGACCGACGATGGCGGCCTGCCCAACCTGCACATCGAGTCGGTGCAGGTGGACAACGGCACGGTGGTGCTCGCCAATGGCGTCGCCCAGGCGGGCCTGCCGGCCTTGCAGGGCGCCGACCAGGACTTCACGCTCGATGTGCCGGCCGGTGCCAGCGGACTGCAGTTCACGCTCACCGGCGTGGCCGGCGAGGACGCCGACATCGAGGTGAGCTTCGCAGGCCAGGTGCGCTGCAGCGGGCAGGGCGCGACCGCAAACGAGGCCTGCGCGATCGCCGACCCGCCCGACGCGGGCACCTGGCAGGTGCGCGTGCATGCCTACAGCGCGTTGTCCGCATTCAGCATCGTCGGCGCCTTCGCGCCGCAGGACGATACGATCTTCGCCGACGGCTACGAGCTCTGACGCCGGCATCCGCATGGGTCGGGGCCGCCGCCGGGCGCCAGCAACGACGGCGGATGGTGGGCGGTGGCCGTGATCCGCGCCGCTGCGTGCCATTCCGGCCGTGTGCCAGCCGGTCAGCGGCCTTCGACGCCGTCGCGGAAGATGGCGTCGTAGGTCTCCTGCAACGCGCAGTCGTCGCGCCACGCCGCGCGCACGGATGCGTCGATGTCGACGATCGCGGCATGCGCGAGCTGGCCCATGGTCGGGTACATGCTGGCGCGCTGCTCGATCATCACGATGCCGAAGAAGCCGGCGTCGAAATCGACCCACGGCGCGTAGCCGAACTTGCCGATGCTCGACACCGCGGCCTGTGCCGGGGGCGGCGGGAACGGTTCGATCCACGCGCCGATGCCATAGGCATGGCGGCCGTCGGCGCCCGGTGGTGAGTAGCCGAGCACGGCGGTGCCGGTCTGGTCGGTCTTGAAGATGGCCAGCGCCTGCGGCGACAGCAGGCGCCTGCCGTTGCCGACGCCATCGCCCAGCAACATGGCGAGCACCCTGGCATAGTCGGGCAGGCTCGCGCGCGCGCCGCCCGCGATGCGGTAGTTCTGGGTCGGGCCCAGTCCCTGCCAGTCGATGCCGGTCGCACCCAGTGGCATGCCCAGGTCGGCGCTCCAGCCGGCCTGCCAGTCCTGGCCGCTGCGCACCGCCGCGACCTGGCCACCGATCTGCATCGAAATGCCGCCATAGGCGAAGTACGCGCCCGGTGGCGGGAAGGTCAGGTCCATGTGTTGCGCGATCCAGTCCACCGCTTGGGCGAGGGTGATCGGCAGGCTGAGGATCGCGCTGTCCTCGTCATCGCCATAGCCCGCGGTATGCGAGAACATCTGCCGCATCGTCATCGTGCCCTTGAGGTCGCCGAACTGGGGCAGGTAGGTCGACAGTGGCGTGTCGAGGTCGAGCAGTCCCCGATCGGCCAGTTGCAGGATGCGCACGCCGGATAGCAGCTTGCTGGCCGAGGCCAGCGCCACGCGCGTGGTGTCGTCGTAGGCGCTCGTGCCACCACCCGCGTGCAGGTACTGCTTGAGCAGCAGGCCGCGCGGGGTGCCAATGGCCAGGCCCGCATCGGTCACGCCCGCGTCCTGCATCAGCGTCTGGGTGCGGAGGACGGCTGCGCTGAAGTCGCAGCTGTCGGCATGGGCCGCGGCGGCACACAGCGTGGCACACAGGGCGGCAAGGAGGCTGCGCATGGCGGGTATCCGTCGCTGGCAAGGACCGGCCTGGATAACGCGGCAGGCGCATTCGCGTTGACCGCCGCCAGGGCAAACAGTACAATTTTGGTCCTCTTTTGCGGCCGCCAGCGGTACCGCCCCATGCTCCGCGTCAGCAAGCTCACCGACTACGCCACGGTGGTGATGGCCAGCCTCATCGATGTCGATGACGGCGTGCTCAGCGCGCAGGCGCTGGCCGAACGCACCCGGCTGGAGCCGACCACGGTGAGCAAGCTGCTCAAGCAACTCGCCCAGGCCGGCCTCGTGGTCGCCACGCGTGGCGCCAGCGGGGGCTACCGGCTGGCGCGCGCGGCCGCGGCGATCTCGGTGGCCGACATCGTGGTGGCGATGGAGGGCCCGATCGGCATGACCGAGTGCGGTGCGCGCCGTGGCGGCTGCGACCATGAGCTGCATTGCGGCACGCGCGTGAACTGGCAACGCATCAACCGCGTCATCGTCGAGGCGCTGCAGGGCGTGAGCCTGGCCGACATGGCGCGGCAGCCGCCGCCGCGGCGCAGCGCCACCGCGCTGCAGGCCGCACGCGCCTGAACTCCCGACGGAATCCCCGCCCCATGGCCACCCGACCCGCCGACCTGCCGCTGCCCCCGCCGTTGCCCGCAGCCACCTCCGCCAAGGACAACGCGGTGGTCGAGGCCGCGCTCAGCCGTCGCTACGACGCCGGCTTCGTTACCGACATCGAGAGCGAGAGCCTGCCGCCGGGCCTCGACGAGGACGTGGTGCGCGCGATCTCGCAGCGCAAGGACGAGCCGGAGTGGATGACCCAATGGCGCCTGCAGGCCTATCGCCACTGGCTGACGATGGCCGCGCCGCAGTGGGCCAAGCTGCGGCTCGGGCCGATCGACTTCCAGGCGATCAGCTACTTCTCGCGCCCGAAGAAGCAGCCGAAGTCGTTGGCCGAGGTCGACCCCAAGCTGCTGGAAACCTACGACAAGCTCGGCGTGCCGCTGCACGAGCGCGCCAAGCTCGCGGGCGTGGCGGTCGATGCGGTGTTCGACTCGGTCTCGGTCGGCACCACCTTCCAGAAGGAGCTGGCCGCGGTCGGCGTGATCTTCACCTCGATGAGCGATGCGATCCGCAGCCATCCCGAACTCGTGCGCAAATACCTGGGGTCGGTGGTGCCGCAGGGCGACAACTACTTCGCGGCGCTCAACTCGGCGGTGTTCTCCGACGGCTCGTTCGTGTTCATTCCCAAGGGCGTGAAGTGCCCGATGGAGCTGTCGACCTACTTCCGCATCAACGCGGGCCACACCGGCCAGTTCGAGCGCACGCTCATCATCGCCGAGGAAGGCGCGAGCGTGTCCTACCTGGAAGGCTGCACCGCGCCGATGCGCGACGAGAACCAGCTGCACGCGGCGGTGGTGGAACTGGTCGCGCTCGACGATGCGAGCATCAAGTATTCGACCGTGCAGAACTGGTACCCGGGCGACGAAAACGGCGTCGGCGGCATCTACAACTTCGTCACCAAGCGCGGCGAATGCCGCGGACCCCGCTCGCGCATCGTGTGGACCCAGGTCGAGACCGGCTCGGCGATCACCTGGAAGTATCCCAGCTGCGTGCTGCGCGGCGACGACTCGGTCGGCGAGTTCCATTCGGTGGCGCTGACGCACCACTGCCAGCAGGCCGACACCGGCACCAAGATGATCCACATCGGCCGCAACACCAAGTCCAAGATCGTGTCCAAGGGCATCAGCGCCGGACGCGGCCAGAACACCTACCGCGGCCTGGTCAAGGTCGAGAAGGGCGCCGACGGCGCGCGCAACCACACCCAGTGCGACTCGCTGCTGATCGGCAAGAAATGTGGTGCGCACACCTTTCCGTACATCGAGGTCAAGAACCCGGGCGCGATCGTCGAGCACGAGGCCACCACCTCGAAGATCTCCGAGGACCAGATGTTCTACTGCCGCGCGCGCGGCATCGGCGAGGAAGACGCGGTGTCGATGATCGTCGACGGCTTCTGCAAGCAGGTGTTCCGCGAGCTGCCGATGGAGTTCGCGGTCGAAGCCAAGAAGCTGCTCGAAGTGAGCCTCGAAGGAGCGGTCGGATGAGCGCGCACGCATCCGCCGCCTCGCCACCGCCCACCCGCGTCGCGATCACCACCGGAAACCCGTCATGCTGACCATCGACAACCTCCACGTCCGCGTCGCCGGCAAGGAAATCCTCAAGGGCCTGTCGCTGCAGGTCAACGCAGGCGAGGTGCACGCGCTCATGGGGCCCAACGGCGCCGGCAAGTCCACGCTCGGCAACGTGCTGGCCGGGCGCGATGGCTACGAGGTCACCCAGGGCACGGTGACCTATGATGGACGCAACCTGCTCGAACTCGAACCCGAGGCGCGTGCCGCCGCGGGCGTGTTCCTCGCCTTCCAGTACCCGGTCGAGATCCCGGGCGTCAACAACACCTACTTCCTGCGCACCGCGCTCAACGCCCAGCGCAAGGCGCGCGGCGAGGGCGAGCTGGACACGATGCAGTTCCTCAAGCGCGTGCGCGAGAAGCTCGCGGTGCTGCACCTCAAGGACGAACTGCTGCATCGCGCGGTCAATGCGGGCTTTTCCGGCGGCGAGAAGAAGCGCAACGAGATCTTCCAGCTCGCGCTGCTGGAGCCGCGCCTGGCGATCCTCGACGAGACCGACTCGGGGCTCGACATCGACGCCCTCAAGATGGTCGCCGACGGCGTCAACTCGATGCGCGATCCCGCGCGCGCGTTCCTGGTCGTGACCCACTACCAGCGCCTGCTCGACTACATCGTGCCCGACCGCGTGCACGTGCTGGCCGATGGCCGCATCGTCGAGTCGGGCGACGCCGACCTCGCGCGCAAGCTCGAGGAGCACGGCTACGCCTGGATCGCCGAACGGCGCGTGGCCGGGGCCGCCTGATGGCCACGCCCCTGTTCGACGAGCTTGCGCGCGGCGATGCGGTGCAGCGCGCCGAATCCTGGCGCTACAGCCGCAATGCGCTGCGCGCGCTGTCGCAACTGGATTTCGCCCCTGCCGCCGCCAGCGCCGCGCCCGCCGCGCCGTTGCGCGCGCAGTACGAATGGCCGCAGACGCAGGGGCATCGGCTGGTGTTCGTCAATGGCCGGTTCGTGCCCGCACTGTCGGATCCGCCGGGGCCGGGTTGCCGCATCGAGCAGGGCGCCGACGGTTGCACGCTGCAGCTGGTGGCGGCCGGTGCGCTCGCGCACGTGGTGCACGTGGCCCTGCCCGGCGCGGGCGCGACGCGCTGGCAGGCGCGCCTGCAGCTCGTCGCCAGCGCGCCGGGCACGCGGCTCATCGAGCAGCACGTGGCGGCCGAGGGCGCCGACGTGCTCGGCGTGTTCGACTTCGATCTCGTGCTGGCCGAGCGCGCCGGGCTCGAACTGGTCTCGCTCGGCGACCTGCCCGGCAACGCCTCGCTGCTGCGGCGGACCACGGCCACGCTCGCGCGCGAGGCGCAGCTGCACGCGACCCACGCGGTGTTCGGCGGCCGCCTGCAACGGCTCGAGCTGGGCGTGGCGATCGCCGGCGACCGCGCGCGCCTGCTCTCGCGTGGCGTGTTCGTGCTGCGCGGGCGCGAGCATGCCGACCTGCAGCTGGACATCGGCCACGCCGCACGTGACAGCAGCTGCGAGGTGCTGTGGCGCGGCGTCGCCGACCAGCGCGCGCGCGGCATCTTCCACGGCGGCATCACGGTCGAGGCCGGCGCCGACGGCACCGATGCCCAACTCAGCAACAAGAACCTGCTGCTGTCGGCCCTGGCCGAGATCGACACCAAGCCCGCGCTGGTGATCCATGCCGACGAGGTCAAGGCCGCGCATGGCGCGACCGTGGGCCAGATCGACGAGCGGGCGCTGTTCTACCTGCGTTCGCGCGGCATCACGCTGGCGGCCGCGCGGCGCATGCTGGTGGCGGCGTTTTGCGCCGAGGCGCTGGCCGGCATCGACGACGCGGGCGTGTGCGAGCAGCTCGCGCAGCGCGCGGCGGCGCACCTGCCGGCGCCCGAGGCCGGCGCATGAAGGCATCCGCGGCGAGCGTGGCCGGGTTCGACGTGGCGCGCGTGCGCGCCGACTTTCCGCTGCTCGCGCGGCGCGTGCACGACAAGCCGCTGGTGTACTTCGACAGCGCCAACACCGCGCAGAAGCCCGTGGGCGTGATCGAGGCGGTCGACCGCTACTACCGCCAGTTCAACGCCAACGTTGCGCGCGCGGTGCACCAGCTCGGTGCCGAGGCGACCAGCGCCTACGAGGGCGCACGCGACCGCCTCGCGCGCTTCATCAACGCCGCCTCGCGCGAGGAGGTCGTGCTGACCAGTGGCACCACCCAGGCGATCAATCTCGTGGCCTGGAGCTGGGCCTTGCCGCAACTGCAACCCGGCGACGAGATCCTCGTGAGCACCATGGAGCACCATGCCAACATCGTGCCGTGGCAGCTCGTGTGCGAGCGCAGCGGCGCGCGGCTCAAGGTGGCGCCGATCGATGCGCGCGGCGAACTCGCCCTCGATGCGTTCGTCGCCGCGCTCACGCCCGGCGTCAAGCTCGCGGCGGTCACGCATGTGTCCAACGTGCTCGGCACCATCAACCCGATCGCCGAACTCGCGCGCGCGACGCGCCGGCGCGGCATTCCGCTGCTGGTCGACGGCTCGCAGGCCGCGCCGCACCTCGCGGTGGACGTGCGCGCGCTCGGCTGCGATTTCTACGCGCTGACCGGCCACAAGCTGTTCGGCCCGACCGGCACCGGCGCGCTGTGGGCACGCGCCGAACTGCTCGAGCGCATGCCGCCGCTGTTCGGTGGCGGCGAGATGATCGACGAGGTGCGCTTCGAGGGCACCACCTTCGCAGCGCCGCCGCACCGCTTCGAGGCCGGCACACCCAACATCGCCGGCTTCGTCGGTCTCACCGCGGCGCTCGACTACCTGGACGGGCTCGGCCATGTCGCGGTGCAGGCGCACGAGGCCGCGCTGCTGGAGCATCTGACGCAGGCCCTGCGCGCGCTGCCGGGCGTGCGCATCTTTGGTGAAGCCGCGCACAAGGTGCCGGTGGTGTCGTTCCTCGTCGATGGCGCGCACGCGCACGACCTCGCCACGCTGCTCGACCACGAGGGCATCGCGCTGCGCTCGGGCCACCACTGCGCGCATCCGCTCATGCGTTTCCTCGGCGTGCCAGCGACGCTGCGTGCCTCGCTGGCGTTCTACAACACCCACGCCGAGATCGAGCAGTTCGTGGCGGCGCTCGCACGCGTACGGCGCCTGCTCGCATGAGCACGGCCGCCGGCCACGGGCGCCTCGCGCCGGAGCTGCGTTTCCGTCGCGCCGGCGACGCCGACGTGGCCGCGCTCGTGGCCCTGGTGGAATCGGCCTACCGCGGCGACGCCAGTCGTCAGGGCTGGACCACCGAAGCCGACCTGCTCGATGGCCAGCGCATCGACGCGCAAGGAATCGCCGAGGCGCTCGCCGCGGCCGACAGCCGCATCGTGCTCGTCGAGCGCGATGGCGAACTGCTCGGCTGCGCGCACCTGCAGCGGGGCGATGGCCACGCCTACTTCGGCATGTTCGCGGTGCGCCCGCAACTGCAAGGCGGCGGCATCGGCGGCGCTTTGCTCGAAGAGTGCGAGCGCATCGCGCGCGAAGAACTGGGCTGTGTGCGCATCGCGATGACGGTGATCAGCCTGCGTGATGAACTCATCGCTTGGTACGAGCGCCGCGGCTACCGGCGCAGCGGCCGCTACAAGGCGTTCCCGTACGGCGATGCGCGCTTCGGCCTGCCACGGCGCGACGACCTGCGATTCGAATGGCTCGACAAGCCGCTGGCGCCGGTGGTGGCGCCGCGGCCGGGCCAGCTGCCAGCGAGGTGAGGTGATGGAGTGGGTGCGCGTGTGCACGACCGGCGAGTTGCTCCCGGGCGAATACCAGGTGGCGTGGGATGGCGACACGCCGATCGCGGTGATCAACCTCGACGGCGAACTGTATGCGATCGAGGACGTGTGCACCCATGACGGCGGCGAGCTCACCGGCGGCGTGATCGAGGGCCGCCAGATCGAGTGTCCGCGCCACGGGGCGCGCTTCGACATCATGACCGGCGCGGTGCTGCGTCCGCCCGCGACCGTGCCGATCGCGACGTTCCCGGTGCGGGTCGAGGACGGCGTGGTCTACACCCGCGACGACCGCGGCGACTGAGGCACCTGCGCCGGCGGCCCGCGCTCAGCTCGCGGGCAGGCGCACGATCGCGCGCAGGCCGCGGCCGTTGTGGCCATGGGCGAAGCCGAGTGTGCCGCCGTGGCGCTCGGCGATGCGCAGCACGATTGCCAGGCCCAGTCCCGAACCCTCGCGCGCCGCCTCGGGCGGGCGGAAGAAACGCTCGCCCAGGCGCGGCCACCACTGTTCGGCCACGCCCGGGCCCGAGTCCTCGACCGCGACCACCACGGTGCGCAGTTCCTGCGCCACCGACACCGTCACCGAGCCGTGTTCACCGGCGTGGTTGAGGGCGTTGTCGACGAGGTTGACCAGTGCCTCGCGCAGCATCACCGCATCGCCCTGCACGACGGCGCCGGTGTGGCGGCCCTCGTAGCCGAGGTCGATGTGTTGGCTCAGCGCGTCGGGCACGCGTTCGGCGACGTAGTCACGCGCGAGGTGGGCGAGGTCGACGCGCGCGAACGCCGGATGCTCGCCCGCCTGCGTGCGCGCGAGTGTGAGCAGCTGGCCCGCCGCGCGCCCCGCGCCGGCCGACAGCCGCTCGACGTGGGCCAGCGCCGCGCGCACGCTTTCGGGGCGCGGATCGGCCAGCGCGCGCTCGGCCTGCAGGCGCAGACCCGCCAGCGGCGTGCGCAACTGGTGGGCGGCGTCGGCGATGAAGCGCTCCTGCAGTTCGAGCAGCGTGCGCAGCCGCTGCAGCAGCGCGTCGATGGTCTGGGTGAGCGGGCGGATCTCGCTGGGCACCTTGTCCTGGTCGAGCGGGGCGAGGTCGCGTGCGCGGCGCTGTTCGAGCTGCTCGACCAGCGGATCGAGCAGGCGCAGGCCGCGGCTCACGCCGACCCACACCAGCGCCAGCACGATCGCGATGAGCAGCAGCACCACCGGCAGCGCGCCGACCAGGATCTCGCGCGCGAGCGCGCGCCGCGCGCGCAGGCCCTCGGCCACCGAAATGATGATCGTGGCATCGGCGGCGGCATCGTGCAGCGCCAGCGAGGCCATGCGCAGCGCTTGCCCGTCCACCGTCACCGACTCCAGTCGTGGCGCGGCGCCGGTGGCGGGCGATGTTGCGGGCAGGGGCAGGTCGCGGTTGGCCGCGAGTACGCCATGCTGCAGGCTGCGCACGCTGTACCAGGTCGGGTCGTCGGTCTCCGACTCCATGAGGATGCGCACCTGCGGGCTCAGCGCCTCGCTGCCGGCGTCGCTGTGGGCCATGCGCTCGAGCGCGCGCGCGGTTTCGACCAGCGAACGGTCGAAGTTGAGGTTGGCGTAATGCAGCGCGAGCACGTAGATCAGCGCGCCGCTGCCGATCCAGGCCAGCGCCAGCGGCACCGCGAGGATCGTGAGCAGGCGCCGGCGCAGGCTAGGCACGCGCGCCATCGTCCTCTTCCAGCAGGTAGCCGAGGCCGCGTGCGGTGCGGATGCGCGCGCCGCTGCCCTCGAGCTTGCGGCGCAGCCGGTACACGGCGATGTCCAGGCCGTTGTCGGTGAGCGTGGTGTCCCAGCTGCACAGCGCCTCGATCAGCTGCTCGCGGCTGACCACGCGGTCCAGGCGCGTGGCCAGCGCCTCGAGCAGGCCGAACTCGCGCGGCGTGAGTTCGAGCGCCGCGCCGTCGACGTGCGCGCGCCGCCGCGGCAGGTCCAGTCGCAGTCGGCCCAGTTGCAGTTCCGGCACGCCCTGGCTGGTGCGCCGGCGCAACAGCGCGCGCACGCGGGCCTCGAACTCGCGCAGCGCGAACGGCTTGACCAGGTAGTCGTCGGCCCCGAGGTCGAGCGCGCGCACGCGTTCCTCCAGTTCCTCGCGCGCGGTCGCCACCAGCACCGGCACCGCGTCGGCACGGCTGCGCAGTCGGCGCAGCAGGTCGATGCCGTCGATACCGGGCAGGCCCAGGTCGAGCACCACGAGGTCGTAGGGATGGTCGCGCAGCGCGGCATCGGCGAGGCGGCCGTCGGCGAGGCGGTCGACCGCATGGCCCGCGCTGCCGAGCGCGGCGCCGATCGCATCGCCGATCGCGGCATCGTCCTCGATGATCAGGATACGCATGGCGCGATTGTATCGAGCGCGCCGCAGCGGGTCGGATCCTGGCGGACGCGACTTGTACGTGGCGAGGGCGCCTGTTAGGCTAGTCAAGAATCATTCTCATTTGTTGACAGCGCCGATGCCGCCAAGACGGGCGTGCGGCGGCGGCGAGGGCTTCCATGCACGGCGCGCTGCGCGACAGTCCGGCAAGCGATGCGCGCGTGCGCGCGTACTGGCTCAGGACCTTGCACCAGTGGCACTGGATCAGCGCGGCGGCGTGCCTCGTGGCGATGCTGTTGTTCAGCGTCACCGGCATCACGCTCAACCATGCCGCGCGCATCGAGGCGCAACCGCGGGTGACGCGCCTGAGCGCGCAGCTGCCGGCCGAACTGCGCCAGACCCTGGACAGCATGGCCGCGAGCGGGCAGGGCGCGCTGCCCGCATCGGTGCGCGAGTGGATGGGCGAGCGCCTGCGGCTGCGGCTGGATGCGCGCGCGGCCGAGTGGAGCGATGGCGAGGCCTTGCTGTCGATGCCCACACCGGGCGTGGACGCGTGGCTCAGCGTCGATGCGCGCAGTGGTGCGATCGAGTACGAGCGCACCGACCGCGGCTGGATCGCGTGGCTCAACGACCTGCACAAGGGCCGCCATGCGGGACCGGTGTGGGCGTGGTTCATCGACCTGTTCGCACTCGCCTGCATCGTGTTCACGCTGAGCGGCCTGGCCTTGCTGTGGCTGCATCGGCGCCAGCGCGCGTTGACCTGGCCGCTGCTCGGGCTGGGCCTGGTGTTGCCGTTGCTGATTGCCCTGTTGTTCATCCACTGACGAGGTTGCCGATGCGTCGACTGGCCGGATTCCTGATCGCACTGGGCGCGGGCACGTCGCTGCAGGCGGCGAGCGTGCAGCTCACGCTGGAGCTGCCCAAGATCGAAGTGTCCGAGTACCACCGGCCCTACGTGGCGGTGTGGATCGAGCGCGGGGACCGCAGCGTCGCCGCCAACCTGGCGCTGTGGTACCAGGGCAAGGAGGGCAAGGACGCGCAGTCGGGCAAGACCGAGCCGGGCAGCAAATGGTTGTCGGACCTGCGCCAGTGGTGGCGGCGCAGCGGGCGCGACCAGGTACTGCCGCTCGATGGCGTGAGCGGTGCCACGCGCCCGGCCGGCCAGCACCAGCTGGCGTTTGCGGGCGACAAGCCGCCACTGGCGACGCTGGCACCGGGCAGCTACAAGCTCATGATCGAGGTGGCGCGCGAGGTCGGTGGCCGCGAGGTCGTGAGCGTGCCCTTCAGCTGGCCGCCCAGCGCACCCGAGCACCTGGACGCGCAGGGCAGCCACGAGATCGGCGCGGTACGCCTGGACCTGGATCCCTGAGCCACGCGCGCGGCCGGCCAGCGTGCCGCGCGCGCCGCTGCAAGCATGACTGTCAACCGGAGATGCCGATGAAACACCTGATGCGACTGGCCGCGCTTGCATGCGCGGCGACGGTGCCGCTGAGCGCAGCGGCGCACAAGATGTTCCTGCTGCCGTCGACCACGGTACTGTCGCAAGGCAGTGACGCATGGATCACGGTCGATGCGGCGGTGTCCAACGACCTGTTCTACTTCAACCATTTTCCGCTCGCGCTCGACCACCTCGCGATCACCGGACCCGACGGCAAGCCGGTGGCGGCCGAGAACAAGCACACCGGCAAATGGCGCAGCAGCTTCGACGTGCACCTGACCCGGCCCGGCACCTATCGCATCGCGATCATCAACGACGGCCTGTTCGCGAGCTATGTCGATGCCAAGGGCGAGAAGAAGCGCTGGCGCGGCACCGCCGACAAGCTCGGCGAGATTCCGGCCGACGCCAAGGAACTGCGCATCAGCCAGTCGCAGGGCACGCTCAACACCTACGTGACGCTGGGCAAGCCCAACGACACCGCGCTCAAGCCCAGTGGACACGGCCTCGAACTCGCGCCCGTGACCGCGCCCAACGACCTGTATGCGGGCGAACCGGCGCGCTTCCGTTTCCTGCTCGATGGCAAGCCGGCCAGGGACCTCAAGGTCAGCGTGGTCGCCGGCGGCACGCGCTACCGCAACGCACAGGACGAGATCGTCGCCACCACCGACGCCAACGGCGAGTTCAGCATCACCTGGCCGGCCGCGGGCATGTACTGGCTCAGCGCCTCGCTCGACAAGCAGCCCGCGACCATCGCCAAGGCCAGCGAGCGGCGCCTCGGCTATGTAGCGACCTTCGAGGTGCTGCCGCAGTAACGGCCGCGTCGATGTGCATGCTGTGGCGATGGGCGTCCGCTTGGCTGGCCGGCTGCGTGTTGGCAGGCAGCCTTGGCGCCTGCGCGCCAACGCGCACCACCACGCTGCGCGGGCCGACCATGGGCACGACCTGGTCGGTGCAGCTGGCGTTGCCGCGCGGACGCAGCGCCGCGCACCTGCAACGCGGCATCCAGCGCGAGCTCGACGCGGTGGTGGCGCAGATGAGCAGCTGGGAGCCCGATTCGGACCTGGGGCGCTACAACCGCGCAGCCGCGGGCAGCTGGCAGCAGTTGCCGCGCGAGTTCTTCGACGTGCTCGCGCACGCGCTCGCGCTCGCGCGCGCCAGCGGCGGCGCGTTCGACCCGACGGTCGGGCCGCTGGTCGAGCTGTGGGGCTTCGGTCCGGGCCCGCGCCTGCATCGCGTGCCCGGCGCCGACGAGATCGCGGCGGCGCGCGCGCGTGTGGGCCATGCCAAGGTGCAACTCGATCCGGTCACGCGCCGCGTGCTGCAACCCGGCGGCGTCGCGCTGGACCTGTCGGCCATTGCCAAGGGCTTTGGCACCGACCAGGTCGCGCGTTACCTCGAACGCGAGGGCGTCGGTGATTTTCTGGTCGACGTCAGCGGCGAACTGCGCGCCCATGGTCGCCGCCCCGATGGCGGTGACTGGCGCGTGGGCATCGAGAAGCCCGATGCCGCGGTCGCGGCGGTGCGCTCGCTCGACCAGGTCCAGCGCAGCCTGCGCCTGCGCGAGCAGGCGATCGCGACCTCGGGCGATTACCGCCACTACTTCGAGCATGGCGGCCGCCGCTACTCGCACCACATCGATCCGCGCAGCGGCTGGCCGGTCGAGCAGCGCATCGCCTCGGTCACCACGGTCGCGGCCGATTGCCTGCACGCCGACGCCATCGGCACCACGCTGATCGTGCTCGGCGAGGACGCGGGGCTGGAGTTCGCGCGCGCGCATGGCCTGGCGGTGCTCATGCTCGTGCGCGAAGGCGACCGCTTCGTCGAGCGCACCTCGCCCGCGTTCGATGCGCTGCTGGCGACGCCGTGACGCCGCCGCGCAGCATCCTCGGCCTGCTTGGCAACACCCTGGCCGGGCTCGTGCTGCTGGCGCTGGCGGCATGGCTGTCCACGCTGCATGGCGCTTTCGCCTGGTCGGCGCCCGCACCCGCGCGCGGCATTGCGGCGGCGCTGCTGCTGGTTGGCTATGGCGCGATGTGCGTGCTCATCGCCCGCCGCGCGCGCGCCTCGCGCGCACCTGCGCCCGCGCCCGCGGCGCCGCGTGCCATGTGGGTGATCCATGCGAGCCAGACCGGGCAGGGCGAGCAACTCGCGCTGCGCACCGCACAGGCGCTGCGCGAGGCCGGCCTCGCACCGCAGGTGATCGCGCTGGGGCAACTCGGCCGCGACGCCCTGCAGCAACTGCCGCGCGCGCTGTTCATCGCCAGCACCACCGGCGAGGGCGATGCGCCCGATGGCGCATTGCGTTTCCTGCGCGAGGTGTGGCCCGCGCCGCCACGCCTGGATCAACTCCACTACGGCCTGCTCGCGCTGGGTGACAGCAGCTATGCCAACTATTGCGCGTTCGGCCGCGAACTCGACGGCTGGCTGCGGCGGGCCGGTGCCCAGGCGCTGTTCGATCGGGTCGAGGTCGACGCAGGCGATGCCGCCGCGCTGCGCCACTGGCAGCACCACCTCGGCGTGCTCAGCGGCCGCACCGACCTGCCCGATTGGACCCCGCCGCGCTACCAGCACTGGCGGCTGCGCGCGCGGGAGCGGGTCAATGCGGGCAGTGCGGGCGCGCCGTGCTGGCGGCTGGAACTGGTGCCGGCCGCGGGCGCGTTGCCGTCGTGGCGCGCCGGCGACCTGGTCGAGGTCGCGCCCTGCGCCATCGACGCCGCCGACCTGGCCACGCTGCCGCATCGCGAGTATTCGATCGCCTCGATCCCCGCCGAAGGCGTGTTGCTGCTGCTGGTGCGGAGCATGAGTCGTGCCGACGGCAGCCCCGGCCTGGGTTCGCACTGGCTCACGCACGGGGCGGCCGTGGGCGGGCCGGTCGCGCTGCGCATCCGCGGCAATGCCAACTTCCACGCGCCCGACGACGATCGCCCGCTGCTGCTCGTGGGCAACGGCACCGGCATCGCCGGGCTGCGCGCATTGCTGGCCGAACGCATCGCACGCGGCCAGCGGCGCAACTGGCTCGTGTTCGGCGAGCGCAACGCGGCGCACGATTACCATTTCCGCGCCGACATCGAGCGCTGGCACGCACAGGGCGGGATCGAACGGCTCGACCTCGCCTTTTCGCGCGATCCGGCGCCGGATGCGACCGCGCCGCGCGCAGCGCATGGCGGCAGCTACGTGCAGCACCGGCTGTTGCAGGCGGGCGCCGAACTGCGGGCGTGGATCGCCGCGGGCGCGTCGATCCATGTCTGCGGCAGTCTCCAGGGCATGGCGCCGGGCGTGCACGCGGCTCTGCTCGAAGTGCTCGGCGCCGAGGCGGTGGAACAGCTCGTGCTGGACGGGCGCTACCGGCGCGACGTGTACTGAGGCACCGGCTCAGGTCTGCGCCCACTCGCGCAGCAGGTTGTGGTACACGCCGGTCAGCTGCAGCAGCGCGGCACCATCGGCGGCGCTGCGCGTGAGGGCCTGGATCGAGGTGTCCAGTTCGAACAGCAGGCGCCGGCGGCGTTCCTCGCGCACCAGGCTCTGGATCCAGAAGAACGCCGCGACGCGGGCGCCGCGGGTGACCGGATTGACCTGGTGCAGGCTGGTGGACGGGTACAGGATCGCATCACCCGCCGGCAGCTTGACCTCGTGCTCGCCGTAGGTGTCGGCCACCACCAGTTCGCCGCCGTCGTACTCGTCGGGACCGCTGAGAAACAGCGTGCACGACACGTCGCTGCGCATCTGCTCGCCATTGGGCAGCGCCATCACCGAGCCGTCGACGTGGAAGCCGTAGTGGCCGCCGCCCTCGTAGCGGTTGAAACGCGGCGGCAACGCGCGCAGCGGCAGCACCGCGGGGTGGTACAGCGGGTGGCGGGCCAGCGCGGCCAGCACCTGCGCGCCCAGTTCGCGCCGCTCGGGCGCGGCTTCCGGCAGCTGCAGGTTGTGCTTGACGCGCGCGCCCTGCGGGCCGACGGTCTGCTTGCCGTCGGTCCACTGCGCCGCGTCGAGCGTGGCGCGCATCGCGCGCACCTGGGCAGGTTCGAGTACGCCGGGCAGGTGCAGGAGCATGGTCGGTTCCGGGCCGGAGGTTGGCGCGCGCCGCGTCAGAAGCGCAGGTTGAGGGTGAGCAGTGCCGACAGCGGCGCACCGGGCGTATAGCGATAGCCGCTCTTGTTGATCGCCGCGATGTAGTCGTTGTCGAACAGGTTGTAGACGTTGAGCTGCAGCCCCGCGTGCTCGCCCAACGGATAGCTGGCCATCGCGTCGAACACCCAGTAGCCGTCGATCACCGCGGGCGTGCCGACCGCGCCGTCGCGGCCCCGCTTCATCGCGCCGGCATGGCGCGCGCCCGCACCGAGCGTGAGCTTGAACGGCGTGGTGTAGGTGGTCCACAGCGTGAACGCATTGGCGGGCGTGTAGGCGAGGTCGGCCGAGCCGTCCTGCGCCACCGCGCTGCCCTTGTCCACGCGCGCATCCATCGTGGTGTAGCCCGCGCTGAGCGACCAGTGTTCGCTGAGCTTGCCGACCGCGCCCAGTTCCACGCCCTGCACGCGCTTGCGGCCGCTCTGGTAGTAGAGCTGGTCGACGGGGTCCTGCACGATCTGGTTCTCGACATCGGTGCGGTACAGCGAGGCCGTGAGCAGCAGGCGCGCGTCGAGCAGCTCCCATTTGGTGCCGACCTCGAAGGTGTTGGCCTTTTCCGGCTCGAAGATCGGATTGTCGGGGCTGCTGGCCGAGGCCGACAGCGCCAGCGCGTTGCCGCCGGGCGGCTGTTGCGACAGCGCGTAGTCGAGGTACAGGCTGCCGTTCTCGGCCGGCTTGTACAGCAGGCCGAGCTTCCAGTTGAACAGCGTGTCGGACTTGTCCGCATCCACGCCGGTGACGATGCTGCCGGTGGGCAGGCCGCCGCAGGCCGGGCCACGCCCGCCACAGGGCACGAGGCTGAAGAAGTCGGTGCGGTAGTGGTCCAGGCGCAGGCCGAAGTTCAGCTGCCAGCGCGGATTGAAGGTCACGGTGTCGAACAGGTAGGCGGCGATCGTGTCGGTCCTGCCGTCGCTCATCGCGCCGTTGCGGCCCCACACCAGCCCGCTCACCTGCGGCTCGGGGTGGTACAGGTTCGCCGCGGGCCACTGGCTGCCGTTGAGCGCGGCCAGGCCGATGGTGCCGGCCTGCTCACGCACCAGCTCCACGCCGGCACTGAGGTCGTTGCTGGCCTCGCCCGCGAATGCCGAGTGCAGGCGCAGGTTGGTCTGGTTGGTGGCGATGCGGTTGGTCTGGTCCTTGAACGTGGGCAGGTTGCGCGCGATGGTCCAGGTGGCGGGGTCGTCGAGGTCGGGCGTGGTCCAGTTGGCCGACGAGCCCATGAACGAGGTCAGCAGGTAGTCCTGGTGGGTGCGCCCCCAGCGCGTGGTGTTGTGCAGGCGCAGGTTCTCGCTGAAGTCGTGTTCGATGATGAGCGTGGCCAGGTCGCTGGTGCTGTCGTCGTGGTCGCTGGTGGTGCCGTAGTAGTTGCTCGAATCCACGCGCGGCGCACTGCCCAGTTGCGGGCGCGCCGGATCGGGCGAGGCGAAGCCGGGCAGGCCGACCGTCGGCACGCCGCCGTCGGGCACGTTGCTCTGGCGCAGGTGCAGCAGGTTCAGGTACACGCGCGTGGCCGAGCCGAGGCCGAACGCGAGCGACGGCGCGATGCCCCAGCGCTGGTGTTCGATGCGGTCGCGGCCGGGCACGCCGCTGTCCTGCGCCATCAGGTTCAGGCGCCAGGCCGCGCCATCGAGTCCGTCGATGCGCTGGTTCCAGTCGGCGCTTGCGCGGCGTTGCTCGGCACCGCCCGCGGCCACGCTCGCGGCCACGCGCTCGTCGAGCATCGGCTGCTTGCTGACGAGGTTGAGCGAGCCGGTGGGCGCGGTGCGGCCGTAATCGGCACCCGACGGACCCTTGATCACCTCGACCTGCTCGATGTTGAACATGTCGCGCGAGACGCTGCCCAGGTCGCGCACGCCGTCGACGAAGATGCTGCTGGAAGAGTCGAAACCGCGCATGAACACCGCATCGCCGGTGTTGGTGGTGCCGTTCTCGCCGACGAAGAAGGTGCCGACGCCGGCACTGTTGCGCAGCGCCTCGGTCAGCGTGGTCGCGGCCTGCTGCTGGATCAGGTCGGCGGCGATGATCTGCACGTTCTGGGTGGTATCGAGCACGGGCTTGACCCACTTCGGTCCGGCCGCGGTATCGACCTTGTAGCCGGGTGCGTTGTGGCCGGTCACCTCGACGGTCGGCAGGTCCTGCGCGACGTCGGCGGCGGCGGGGGCTTCGGCGGCGCCGTCGCCGGCGGTGGTGGCGGCCAGCGCGGGCATCGCGAGCACGAGGCCCGTGAGCAGGCTCGCGCGGGTGATGCGCATGCCGCGGGCGGCGGGCAGCGCGTGCTTGCGGCTCTTGATGTACGACATTGCAGAGGTCTCGTGGCAAACGGCTGGCGCGACCGGGCGGCCTGTCTGCCGGACTGCGGCGCGCGGCCCGTGGTCGGGCAGGGCAGGCAGCGGGCGGCGGCACGCGCGATCACGGCGGCGCCGGACTCGGAAAAGTTGAACACAAATGGGAATGGTTCGCAATAAAAATCGGCGGACGCGGACGCGCCCGCGCGCGCCGATCAGGATCCGGGCAGCAGCTGCACCAGCACGATTTCCCCACCGCCGTCGAGCGCGACGCGGGTGGTGGCGTTGCGCGCGCGGCAGTCCACATGCACGGTGTCGCCAGCGGCGGCCTGCAGCGTGTGGTCATCGCATTGCGCGGCAAGCTGACCGCTGAGCACGTGCACCAGCCATTCCACGCCCGGCCGCGCGAAGATCAGCATCGATCCGGTCAACGGGCGTGCCACCACTTCGGCGCGCAGCTGCGCGCGCTGCACCATCACGTTGAAGTCGCGCGTGGCGCCACCGAGCAGGTGGCACTGCACCGCGACTTCGCCCGCGAACTGCACCTGCTCGAAGCGTTGCGCCAGGCGGCGACTGGGCGCGTCGACGAAGTCCAGTTCGATGCCGCGCCCGTCGAGCAGCAGCAGGTGGCGGTCGACACCGGGAAAGGTCGAGAACGGCCCGTCGCGTTCGATCTCGGCGATGCTCAACCGCCAGCGGAAGGCCTCGCCGGCGGCCGGATCACGCGCGATCTCGGTGGTCCAGCCGCCGTCGTTCTTCCAGCGCACGCGGCGCTGCTGGCTGGCCGGGATCACGTGCATGCAGTGCATCCTTCACGCGGTGGCATCGGTGGGATGGTAGATGTAGACGAGCGTGGCGGCGCCGAGGAAGTCGATCGTGGTGGCCTGGCGGCCGCCCAGCCGCCGTGCGAGGCGCTCGGAGGTCGCGTTGCCATTGCGGATCAGGCTCACCGCGCGCTGCGCATGCAGCTGCTCGAAGGCGAACGCGAGCGCGGCGCGCGCGGCCTCGGTCGCATAGCCCTGGTGGCGCTGCGCGGGCACCAGCATCCAGCCCAGTTCGAGATCGGGCCAGCCCTCGGGCTGGTGCAGGCCGACGCGGCCGATGAACTCGCCGCTGTCCATGAGCTCCACCGCCCACATGCCGAAGCCGCGCAGCACCCAGTGGCCGAGCAGCATCGCCATCGAACGCCACGCGTTCATGCGGTCGAGCGGTTGGCCGTCACCGATGTAGCGCGTGTTGTCGGGGTCGGCCAGCATCGCCGCGTAGGCTTCGAAGTGATGCTCGCCCAGTGCGGTGAGGCGCAGGCGCTCGGTCAGCAGGGTCGGGATCTGAATGGTCATCGCATCAGGCCAGCAGTGCCGCGAGCGCGTGCGTCGAGGCGCGCAGGCTCTCCAGCCAGGCTGGCCGCTGCGCGCATCGCGGAAGTCCTCGACCTGGCCGGGCGCCAGCAGGTGGCGGTAGTCGACCGTGATCTCGGTGCCGGGCGCGAGGTCGGCGCCCGCGAACACGAAGCCCAGGTGCCACAGCCCGGTCGGCGCGAATGCGTGGTTGATGTAGCACTCGTCGGGCCACTCGGGCGTGACCGTGTAGCGGTCCTCGAACCAGCGCACCGTGGCCGGCAGCAGCGCGGCGGCATCCTCGCGGGCGAGGATGTCGTCGAGCGCGTGCACGCGCGCAATGTCGTCGGGCGCGGTGATGATGCGGCCGCGCGCGACCGGCTCGTCGAGGAACAAGCCCTGTCCAGCGCCCTCGATCGTCGATGGGCCGATGTGGTAGCGGGGGAGGATCATGCGCGCGCGCCATGGCAGGCGGGGCGCGATTCTAGCAGGCTGCCGCCGCGCTTACGCGTTCAGCCGGGCCGCGGGCGTGGCGGCAACGGCCGGCCGAGCACGATGAGCGCGCGGTTGGCCTCGATCGTGCGCGGGCCGATGCCGTCCACCCTGGCCAGGTCCTCGATGCGCCGGAACGGGCCGTGCCGCTCGCGCCAGGCCACGATCGCCTCGGCCTTGACCAGCCCCACGCCCTGCAGCGCGCTGGCCAGCGTCTTGGCGTCGGCATGGTTGATGTCGACCTGGGCGTGGGCGTATGCGGGCAGGACGCCGGCCAGCGCGAGCAGCAGCGCGAGCAGCAGCGCGCGTGCGCGGCCCGGAGGGATGGATGTGGTCGGATCCATGCGCGCAGCATGGCAGGGCCGCGGTCCGCGCACGAGCGAATCGCGCGCGTGTCGGGGTCAGCCAATGCCGCGCACGGGCGTAGGAAGTTTCCTACGCGGCTGGCGCGATCCGATAAGATCGGCGGTTACTGACGCAGGCAACCGGAGAGCGCGGGATGGACAGCAAGGCCCTTGGCAAGTTCACAGGCGCGCTGTGGGACGACGAGATCGTGCCGCAGCTCACCGAGTACATCCGCATCCCCAACAAGTCGCCGATGTTCGATGCCGACTGGGCCAGCCACGGCTACATGGACCAGGCGGTGGCCTTGCTCGAAGGCTGGGCGCGCCGCCAGCCGATCCCGGGCATGCAGGTCGAGGTGGTGCGCCTGCCCGGGCGTACGCCGCTCATCTTCATCGAGATTGCCGGCCACGGTGACGACACCGTGCTGCTGTACGGGCATCTGGACAAGCAGCCCGAGATGACTGGCTGGGCCGCGCACCTGGGCCCGTGGACGCCGGTGCTCGAAGGAGATCGCCTGTACGGCCGCGGCGGCGCCGACGATGGCTATGCGATGTATGGCGCGCTCGCCGCGATCCGCGCGCTGCACGAGCAGGGCGTGCCGTATGCGCGCTGCGTGGTGATGATCGAAGCCTGCGAGGAGTCGGGCAGCTACGACCTGCCGTACTACGTCGACCACCTGGCCACGCGCATCGGCAAGCCGTCGCTGATCGTGTGCCTGGACTCGGGCTGCGGCAACTACGACCAGTTGTGGCTCACCACCAGCCTGCGCGGCCTCACCGGCGGCAACCTCACGGTCAAGGTGCTGGAGGAAGGCGTGCATTCGGGCGATGCCTCGGGCATCGTCGCCTCGAGCTTCCGCATCCTGCGCAAGATCCTGTCGCGGCTCGAAGACGAAACCAGCGGCCGCATCCTGCCGCAGAAGCTGCACGTGCAGATCCCCGAGCAGCGCATGGCGCAGGCGCGCCGCACCGCGCAGGTGCTCGGCAGCGCGGTGTATGACAAGTTCCCGTTCGTGGCCGGCATGCAGCCGGTGGTGGCCGATGCCACCGAACTGGTGCTCAACCGCACCTGGCGCCCGGCGCTGTCGGTGACCGGCATCGGCGGCATGCCCGCGCTCGACTCGGCCGGCAACGTGCTGCGGCCGCATACCGCGGTCAAGCTCAGCCTGCGCGTGCCGCCCACGCTCGATGCCAAGGCCGGCGGCGAATTCGTCAAGCGCCTGCTCGAAGCCGACCCGCCCTATGGTGCCAAGGTGACTTTCGAGCTGGAGAAGGCCGGCAGCGGCTGGGACTCGCCCGCGCTCGCGCCGTGGCTCGAGCATTCCGTCGAGCATGCCTCCAGCACCTATTTCGGCGCGCCGGTGGCCTTCAATGGCGAAGGCGGCTCGATTCCGTTCATGGGCATGCTCGGCGAGAAGTACCCGGGCGCGCAGTTCCTCATCACCGGCGTGCTCGGGCCGCACTCCAACGCGCACGGTCCCAACGAGTTCCTGCACATCCCGACCGGCAAGCGCGTGTCGCAGTGCGTGGCGCAGGTGCTGGCCGACCATCACGTCGCCAGCGGCAAGGGCCTCACCCGTGGCGTGGCCGCAAGCAGCGCCCACACGGTCAAGGGCGAGGACGGCTGCTGCGGCTGAGCCGCAGCTGCCCGCAAAGCGCCCGCCCGCGGCCAGCGCCGTGGCCGAGGCGTGCGCGATGCTCGCGCACAAGGAGGAACGCATGACGATGGTTCGCACCGCGCGCAGCTACGACGCTGCCGCGATCGCCGCACTGTGCGTGGAACTGGGCTACGCGGCCACGCGCCAGCAGATCATCGTGCGCCTGGCCGAGATCGAGGCGCGCGCTGCCGCGGTGTGGGTGGCCGAGGACGACAGCGGCGGCGTGGTCGGCTGGTTGCACGTGGTGTGCTGCGCCGCGCTCACCGACGAAGCCTGTGCCGAAATCGTCGGCCTCGTGGTCGGCGTGGACGCACGCGGCCACGGCGTCGGCAGCGCGCTGCTGGAGCAGGCCCATGCCTGGGCGCGCGAGCGCGGCTGCAGCCACCTGCGCGTGCGCAGCCGCATCGAGCGCGAACGCGCCCAGCACTTCTACCAGCGCCACGGCTACGCCCTGCTCAAGACCCAGCAGGTGCTGGAACACGCGTTGCCCGACCCGGCCCGGTGAGCCACGCGCCGGGCGCCGACGCATCGTGGCTTGTCAACGCCGCTCGGATTCGTCGACTTTGCGTTTGCTTCCACGCTCGCTTCAAGCGTGGCGGGAGTCACACACCGGTTCCGCTCCAGTGCCGCTCCGAAGCGGCGGTGAGCACATCTCAATGGGCCGGATGGGCGGTGATTTCGACCCAGCCTTGGATGACGAGGCAGCCAAGACCAGCACGCCTAATCCGCAAAACTCGACAAGAGCCGGTATGTGATCTCTGTGTTAGTGGCTTCGATGACCTCCAGCCGGGCGCCCTTGTATCCAACAATGTTGGACGCAGACAGGTCATAGTCGACCGTGTTGCTGAACGCGGGCCGTGCCAAGCCTTGCGAGAATTCGCGATAGCCTAATGTGATTCGGTTGCCGATCTTGCCGTTGTACAGCAGCGTCTGCTCCACTCCTTCCGTGCCCTCGGTGCCTTCGGATTGCAGTCGCTTTACCAAGGTGTACTCTGCCTGCTTGCACACGCCTGTTGCTTCCATGCAGAGGAAACCGTCGGTCTTCCGCATATAGAAGTGAGCATCGGTCCCAAACCAGATTCCTTTGGAATTCTCATCGTTGTACACGTACCGGCCCTTCGCCAACGCATGCTTGCCGATTACGGTGTCATCCTTGATTTCGATATCAGGGACCAACGTCCCGGACACCTTGTTGATCAGCGGTTCGCCGACTCCTCGGGTTTCAACAACTCCCAAGCTTGGATATATGGCTGTTTGCCGCGGTCGGGTCGGATTGGAACCGCACGCTGACAGCATCAGTGTCAGAACTGCAAGCAACGCGACTGTTGGATTCATCATTACCTCCCCCTGAATCATCTGCTGTGCAACTTGTGGCAACGATCCTACCACTCGGTCGCGACAATTCCGCCGCGCGAGCCGTCCTGCTGCCATGCCCATGAATCCGACCGCACTGCCGCATCGCGTGACCGCCGAGGTCGATGCGGCGTTGCTCGCACGTTGGCAAGCCGGTGGGCTGCGCGCGGTGCCGCTGCCGGGCGGCTGCGTGCTGCTCGACGAGAATGCCTGGCCGCTGGCGCAGGCCGACGCGCTGCTGCAGGCCCTGCTTGCGGAAATCGACTGGCGGACGTTGCAGCTGCGCATGTTCGGCCGCAGCGTGGATGCGCCGCGGCTGGCCTGCTGGATCGGCGATGCCGACGCGGTGTACTGCTATTCGCGCACGCGTTTCGCGCCGCAGCCGTGGACCGCGACGACCGCGCGGCTGCGCGAACAGCTGTGGCAGCGGCTCGGCCTGCGCTTCAACGGCGTGCTCGCCAATCTCTACCGCGATGGCCGCGACAGCATGGGCTGGCACAGCGACGACGAGCCCGAACTCGGGCCCGCCCCGGTCATCGCCTCGCTCAGCTTCGGTGCCCTGCGCACGTTTCGCCTGCGCCCGCGTGCGCGCGGCGGCGCCCCGGCGTCGCTGCAACTGGGTCATGGCAGCCTGCTGCTCATGGCCGGCCGCACCCAGGCCCTGTACCAGCATGCCTTGCCACCGCGCACGCGCGTGCGCGAGCCGCGCGTCAACCTCACCTTCCGCCAGGTGAACCCCAAACCGTAGGGTCAGAGTCGACTTTCCATGTCGGCCGGGCCGCGATGCCAGCTGCGCATCACGGCGGTGGCGGCGGCGGCTCGGAGGGCACCTCGACCAGTGGCTTGGGTCGGCGCCGCCAGTATCCGCCCTGGGTCCATGCGGCGAAGCCCTCGCGCAGCCAGCGCACCAGTGCGGCGGCCAGCCACAGGGCCCACAGCAGCATCGCGAGCTGGTAGCTCCACAGCGGCAGCGTGAAGGCCTTGGCCAGCGGCAGCAGGTCGGTGCTGCGGTCGGCGAACCACACAAGCTGGTGCTGGCTGGAGCCGTTGCCGACCACGTGCATGTCGGGCCGGCCGAGCAGGCCGTGCCGGATCGACTCGAACACGCACAGCAGCGCATACACGCTCAGCAGCACGAGCCCGACCTGGGCAAGGTTGAAGCCGGTCGCCGAGCGCGGCAGCGGACCACGCTTGCGCCAGGCCAGCGCGAACAGCCAAGCCGCCACGACGAGCAGCGCGGGCCATGACCAGGTCGAAAACCCCACGCCGAGCAGTGCCCATTGCCAGAACCGCAGCGGCGACCAGGGCAGGCGCGCCAGCGCCAACGCGACCAGCAGCATCGCCAGCAACTCGCTCCAGTACAGCACGGCGGGGCCGGTGGCGGGGCCGCTGCTCGCGAGCAGCCAGCGATCGTGCGGCAGGCTTTGGCTGAGCGCGATGTTGGCCGCGGGCAGCCCGAGTGCGACGTGCGGGCTGGTGGCGACGCTGCCCAGCGGCGTGGGCTCGCGCCAGCGGATCTGGAAAAGTTGTGCGCCGGGCACCAACGGCAGGCTGAGCTTGCCCTCGCGCGGGCGCAGGTTGAGCGAGCTGCCATCGCGGCTCACGCCGAGCACTTCGGCGCCGGGTGGCAGCGTGATCAGGTGTTCGCCGCCCTGGCTGGCGCGCAGCGTGAGCGCGAGCGTGCTGGTCGAGGCGCGCTGGCCCAGTTCCTGCTCGAGATTCACCGCATCGATCGCCACGCTGGCGCCGGGCAGGGCGGCCGGGCGCGTGACCGTGAGCGTGAGCGTTTCGCCCGGCAGCGGGCGGAACTCGAAGCGCCGCGGCCGCTCGGAAGCGCCGGCATCGGCCGCGAGCACCGGCACGCCCGCGAACTCGACATGCCACATCGGGCCGACCACGACGCGCCACACCTCGGCGCGCGCATCGAGTGCGGGTGCGGTCAGTTGCAGACTCGCGCCCTTGTCCAGCGTCGAACTCCAGTGCACGTAGTCGTCGTCGTCGCCCAGCGCCACCGCGATGCGGCCGTCGCTGACCTTGCGGCCCGCGCTGGTGACATGCTCGCCGGCCAGCACCGGCACGCTGGTGCTGAAGCCGCCCTGCTCGGGTGCGATGCGCTCTACCTCGGTGACGAGGTTCCAGTCCATGCCCAGCGCGAGCGTGCGCGTGACACGCACGAACGGCGCGAACTGCTGGCTCGCCCCGCGCGACATGGCCTCGTCGCCGCCCTGGCTCGCGCGCGCGCGGGCCAGGCTCAAGGTCTCGGTCTGCAGGCGCTCGTCGATGAGGCCGCTGGCCTCCCAGGCCTCGCCGCTGAAGCGCACGCGTTGCGGCTGCAGCGCAAACGCCAGCGCGACCTGGTCGCCGCTGGCGTCGAATGCGAGCTCGATGCGGTGCACGCCACGCGGCAATGCGGTCCAGATGCGGTTGCCGTTGCGCGCGAACGCGTCCTGCGCGACCCCGTCCACGCGCAGGCTGCGCAGGGTCAGGCCCTGCTCATCGGCCGGCAGCGGCACCGCCACGCGCTCGGCGGCGTTGACCTGCAACACGACGTCGATGCGGTCGCCGCGTGCACTGACCTCGGCGCTGGCGGCGAGCGCGCAGGCCGGTGCGCACTTGGGCACCTCGGTGAGGCGCGCGCGCAGTTCGCTGAGCAGCGCATCGCTCGGGAACGCCTGCGCCTGCGCGGGCGCACCCGGCAGCAGCAGGCCCGGCGCCAGCGCGAGTGCGCCCAGCAGCGCTCTGGCGCCGCGACCGGGAGCCCGTGGCGGCCGCGGCCGCAGGCTCAGCACGAGCAGCAGCGCGAGCAGGGCAACCAGCACCACGCGCAGCGGCCGCACCAGCCAGGGTGCGGCGATCAGCAGCCGCACCTGCTGGGTCGGCAGGATCGGCCCGCTCCAGTCCAGCTGGTAGCGATGGCCGAGCTGCCAGGCGGGTTCACCGCTGCCGGTCTGCATGACCGCGGCAGGATCGTTGCGCGCGACTTCGATGCCGGCCGTGGACTCGTTGCGCGTGCCGGTGACCGTGACGCTCTCCAGCGCCATGCTGGTCGGGGCCGAGGCCGGTGCGGGCAGCGGCCGCTGTGCCCCTGCTGCGTTGCGCTGTCGCCCGACGGCCGCGCCCGCGACCTCGGCGTCGGCCAGTTCCGCCGACGCGGGTTCGCCCGCGCCCTGCGGCGCGACCACGCCGGTGGGCTCGAGCTGCGGGTGCAGCGCGTAGCGCAGTTGCGCGGCCGCGAACGGCAGCGCCACCAGCGCCAGCACGACCAGCGCGCCGCGCTGCAGCCACTGTGCGACCCGCGCGAGCTGGCCCGATGGCAGCGCGCGCGCGATGAGCGTGAGCACGAGCGCGGCCAGCAGCGTCCACACCGGCGCGCCGTCCTCCTGGTAGCCCAGCAACAGGTAGGCGCACGCGAGCATGCCGCCTGCGACACCGGCCACGCGCCACGCCACGAGCACGAGCAGCGCGGCGAGGAACACGTCGAGCAGGGTCCAGCGCGACAGCCAGCTGCCGTCGGCGCGATCGGCGCCGGGTGCGGCCAGCAGGCGGTACCCGTTTGGCAGGTGCAGCACGGTGTGGACGTGCTCGAAGCTGTCCTGCCAGCCCGTCACCGGCAGCCGCGCGCCGGCACCCGCGATGCGCAGTCCGGCGTCGAGCGCCACGGCCGGTGTGCGCCACTCCACGCCGCTGAGTCCGCTGCCGCCGCCCTGGGTCACCAGCAGCGCGCTGCCGTCGCCGTCGCTGGCGCGTTCGAGCGTGAACGGCGCGACGAGGTCCAGGCGCCAGCGCCGCTGCATGTCGCCCGCCACGCGATCGTGCGCAAACCAGCCGCCGCCATCGAAGTCCAGCCACATCTCGCGCTGCAGGCGCAGGCGGTTGCCCTCGTCCTCGGCCAGCCCGCGCGAGCGTTGCTCGATCCGGATCTCGTCACCCGCAGCGAGCGCGAAGGCGGGCGAGTCCAGCCACTCATCGGGGACGCCGTTCTGGCGCGGGTCGACCGCGGTGGCCGCGCTGGCGACGCTGATGCGTGCGGCCGGATCGGCGGCGTAGCTCCAGATCTCGCGCTGCGGCCACGGCGCGGCGGCGGCGGGTGCGCGCGCCTTGACCAGCGGCGCGTCCGCGCGTGCCTGCAGCGTGAGCGTCTCGGCACCGGGCTGCACCAGCACGTGCAGGCGCCCGTCCTGGTCGAGCCGCGCCGGCCATGCGTCGCTGAGCGCGGTGGGCAGGAACCCCGGTGGCAGCACCGGGCCGAACACCTCTTCGCGCGCCTGGCCCGATACCTGCAATTGGATTCGGGTGATGAGCAGCGCGGGCACGCCGTCGGCCAGCAAGCGGTGCACGCGCAGCTCGATGCTGTCGGCCGCGGGTGTGCTGCCGGCGCTGCGGCCGAGGCTGAGTTCGGCGCCGTTGCGCTGCAACGGTGCCACCGGTCTGCCGTCGACCGCCAGCGTCACGAGCCCGATCGACGCGGGCACGCGCAGCGTCTGCGGCCGCTCCTGCCACGGGATGCGGCCACGGATCTCGTGGTTGCCGGCGGCGAGCCACAGCGCGGGTCCGTCGCGGTCGACCACGATCGCGGGCTGGCCGTCGAGCGTGACCGCCTGCGGCCAGTAGCCGTCACCGCCGGGCAACGCGATCCAGCCCTCGGCGTCGATGCGCCAGCGCTGCGCGAAGTCGACGCCGTCGCTGCGGGCATCGAGCGCGAGCGTGCCCGGCCAGCGGCACAGGTAGTCGGCCTCGCCCTGGGCGCCGCTGCGACCGGCCAGCAGCGGACAGCTGCGGAACTGCTGGTCCTTGAGCACCCAGCCGCGCCAGGGTTCCAGCGTGGAAGGGACCACCGCTTGCGCATGCACGGCGGCGGCAAGCAGCGGCAGGAGCACGACACAGGCGAGGCGGAGCAGGGATGCGGGCATGGGGATTCCTCGGCGGCAGCGGGCGGCTGTAACGGCGTCGTGGAGCGGTCGGGGTTATCGTGGGCGGGTCCGGGCGGCGCTCAGCGGCTTGCCGGTATGGTGAACGCGGCCTGCGCCGGACAGGCATTGCGCAGGCGCTTGCCGCAGTCGCGCGGGGCGAGGTCCTTGTCCAGGCACACGCGCACCTCGACCAGTTCGCCGCGGCTGCAGTTGAGCTTGAACATGGTGTCGGTAAGCGCGGGATTGGCCTGTCTGAACGCCGCGCGCAGCTGGCTGGCGGTCATCGTGAGGTCACGTGGCGGCGCCTTGAGCCGCGCGGGCACCTGCAGGCTTGCAAACGCGCGGTCGGCCTTGGCGAAGTAGGCCGCGGGCGACAGCCCCGAGCAGGTGCCGTGCGCGCGCCATTCGTGCTGCACCAGGCGCCGGCTCGGCATGAACGCGAGCGCGGCGTTGACGGTCCCGCGGTCGACCTCGTGGTCACTGGCGCAGCGTTGCGGGCCGCTGCCCGCTTCGTACTGTGGCCACAGGCCGTGCAGCACGAAGCCGTATCCGCGCGCGCCGCATTGCTCTTCGTCTTCGGGATGCGCGCGGCACCAGGTGGGCGACCACGACAGCGCCATCACGTAGTAGTCGTAGCGGCCCGCATCGGCGCCTTCCGGTGCGCGCCCCACGCTGCGCGCGATCGCGAGCGAGGCCAGTGCGACCAGCAGCAGGATGGCGATGGCGGCGGTGCGGTGCATGGGCGTTTCCTCGGCACTGCGGTCGTGGCGGAGCACGCTAGCACGAGCACGCGACCTCGTGCGTGGCAGCGGTGCGCGCATTATCATGAACGACTTTTTCCCGACCCAATACGCGCATGACCCGTCGCATCGCCGCCCGCCGTTCCCCGATCCATGGCAATGGCGTCTTCGCCCTCGTCGACATCGCCAAGGGCGTCGAACTGATCGAATACCGCGGCAAGCTGCTGACCGTGGCCCAGGCCGACCGCAAGTACGCCAACAGCAGCGACACCGGCCACACCTTCCTGTTCACGCTCAACGACACCTACGTGATCGATGCCAATCAGGGCGGCAACATTGCGCGCTGGATCAACCACAGCTGCGCGCCCAACTGCAAGGCTTTCATCCACGAGGACCCGGGCGGCGATCCACGCAAGGACCGCGTGGTGATCGAGGCCCTGCGCGCGCTGCGCGCGGGCGAGGAGCTGACCTACGACTATGGCATCGTGCTGGAGGAGCGCCTGACCCCGCGGCTCAAGGCGATCTGGGCCTGCCGTTGCGGCGCCCGCAACTGCTGCGGCACGCTGCTGCAACCCAAGCGGCCACGCCCGCCGACGGCGCGCGGCCGCCGTTCCGGCCGGCCTTGAGCGTGCCGCCGCGATTGCGCGGAACGGCCCAAAACCCGTAGGATCGCCTCGCACAGGGGCAGAGCGCTGGTGGACCGTGGACCGCGAACGCGTCATCGCATGCGTGGGTCTTGGTGAGGCCGAAGTGGCCCACCTGCGTCTGCTGCTGCGGTCGTGTGCCAGCGAACTCGCGGCGCCCTGGCGCATCGGCAGCGAAGACGGCGCCGACCTGCTGGTGGTGGATGTGCGCGATTTCGCCGGCGAGATGGCGCAGGCGCGTGCGCGCTGCAGCGGAGTGCGCCATGCGATCTTCTCCGACGTGGCATTGCCTGACGGCGACCTGATGCTGCAACGTCCGTTGCAGCGCGCCAACGTGATCGACCTGCTCAACCGCATCAGCAGCGGCCTGGCCCAGCGGCTGGGGCGTGCCGGGCCGGTCGACGACGTGCGCATACAGGATCTGGGCATCGGCATGGCCGAGCCGCGCGCCGCGCCCGCCGATGCCACGGTTGCGCCGGCGCTGGACGACCTGCTGCGGCTGCAGCGCGAGGCCGACAGCCAGTCGCTGGCGGCCCTGCACATCAAACCCGAGGCGCCGCCCAAGGTGTGGGCCTCGCGCGAGGTCATGCTCGAACAGACCGCGCCGCGGCCGCTGCGCGAATACCTGAGCGGGCCGTTGCTGCGCGGCCCGGTGCGCTTTGCGCTCGAGGGCGCGATGCCGCTGGTGCTCGACCCCAAGCATCGCCTGGCCTACATCGTGGGCGGGCTGCAGGCGGCCGAGCCCTACGTGCGTGCGCGCTGGCGCCTGTGCGACTGGGTCCAGCTGCGCAGCAACGAGCTGGCGCAGGCGCGCGAGGCGGGCGTGGCGCTGCCCTATGCACACCTGGGCTGGCTCGACGTGCTGTTGCACGCGGGTGGCCATCTCGCGCGGCATCTGGACCCCAAGGCCACCTACCGGCTGACCGAACCGGCGCACGCCGAACCCGGTTACGGCTGGGTGTACCGCATCGCCTCGGTGATGCTGCAACCGTTGCGCCTGCACGAGATCGCGGCCGCCTCGGGCGCCAAGATGAGCGACGTGTTCGACGTGGTCAACGCCTACGATGCGATCGGCCTGATCGAATCGCGCCTGTCCAGCCCGGTCGCGAGCGAGAGCTCGGGGCGTTCGTGGTTCAAGCGCCGGCGCTGAGCCGGGCCGTGGCGGGCGCGCACCCGTTGCGGGAGGGCGCCAGGCCTCAACCCACCGCCTCACCCGAGCGATGCGCGATCCACGCGCCGACCAGCGCCGAACCGTAGGGGATGGCCTGGGCCGCGAGGATCGCGATCCACAGGCGACCCTCGACGTAGTTGATCCCGGTCGAGTTGATCATGCCGACGATGCAGGCGATCAGCGCGAGGAACAGCAGCAGTTCCTCGCTCACCGCGATGAACGGGTTGGGCTTCTTGCCGATGCGCCGGCTCTTGGCGGTGCGGATGAACTCGCCCTTCTTGCGCCACAGGCCCTGGAAGATGCCGGTGGCGATCGCGTGCGACAGCCCCATGCTTGCCACCGATGCGGCGATGGTGTCGCGCCATGAGCACGGCACGCGCACGCGGTAGAGGATGATGCCGAACGCGGCCTTGAACAGGAAAAACCCGATCAGCGGCACCAGGAACAGGTACATCGGCAGCATGAAGTACTGCGGTGCGAGCACCATGCCCAGCGTCCACAGCATCGCCATGAGCGTGAACACCAGGTGCAGCGCGTCGCCGAACCACGAGAACCAGCCGGTGAGGAAGTGGAAGCGCTGGCCGCGCGTGAGCGTGGAGCTGCGCGAGGTCATCCAGCCCAGCCGCGCCTTCATGATCTGCATCGCCCCGAAGGCCCAGCGCGAGCGTTGCGACTTGTAGGCCTTGAAATCGGCCGGGGTCAGGCCCTTGCCCATGAGTTCGTCGACGTAGACGAGCTCGTGGCCGGCCTGCATCAGGCGCAGGCCGAGCTCGGCATCCTCGCAGATGGTCCATTCCGACCAGCCGCCGGTGTCCACCAGTGCGCTGCGCCGTACCATCGTCATGGTGCCGTGCTGGATGATCGCATTGCGCTCGTTGCGGTGGTGCATGCCGATGCGGAAGAAGCCGTCGTACTCCCAGTTGGTCATGCGCCGGAACGCGTTGTGCTGCCACTCGCGGTGCGCCTGCGGGCACTGCACCACCGCGACGTTGGGATTGTGGAAGTAGCCGGTCAGCGCGCGCAGCCAGTCGCTGCGCACCTCGTAGTCGGCGTCGATCACCGCGACCACCTCGGCGCGCGGATCGGTGACCTGCAGGCCGTAGTTGAGCGCGCCGGCCTTGAACCCGGGCCAGGGTTCGAGGTGGTAGAAGCGGAACTTCGCCCCGAGCCGTTCGCAATGGGCCTGCACCGGCTGCCAGATCTCGGGGTTCTTGGTGTTGTTGTCGAGGACGATGACCTCGTAGTTGTCGTAGTCGAGTGCGGCCAGCGAGTCGAGCGTGAGGATCACCATCTCGGGCGGCTCGTTGTAGCAGGCCAGGTGGATCGACACGAACGGTTGCGGCGCGTCCGGCGCCGGCTCCAGCAGCTTGAACTCGCGCAGCCAGTACGGGCGCCAGATCACCTCGGTGAACTCGAAACCATTGATGAGCAGGATCAGGATGATCGCCAGCTGCGCCGGGAACAGCAGCAACAGCATGGCCCAGTCGAGCGGGTTGAGGTAGAAGTCGTAGGGCAGCGTCGCCATCCACACCAGGATCGAGGCCGACAGCTGCACCAGCAGCAGGAAGAAGAACAAGCCCATCACGCGGAAGCGGATGAAGTGCCGCGCGAACCAGAACATCGGCAGCAGCGCGAGCAGCGAGGCCGCACCGGCCTTCCACGGCCACAGCGGGTCCTCGATCACGGTGCCGGTGAACGCGAACTTGGGTTCGCGCGCGGCGTTGAACACGCCCCAATAGGCTTCCACGCGGCCGCCGATCTGCTCCTTCCACGGCTGGTCGATCGCCTCCATCACGTAGTAGTCGATGTGCTCGCGCGCGGCGACGTTGAACCAGTCCCGCAGGAAGTGCGCCTCGTCGGCGATCGAGGGCTGTGCGTATTCGCGGCGGTCGCCGTTGGAGGGCCAGCCCACCTCGCCGACCACGATCGGCTTGCCGGGCGACACCTGGTCGACGATCTCGCGCAGCGACTTGAGCTGGCCGAGCACGAAGCCGACCGCATCCTTGCGCGGCACGCGCTCCCAGTACGGCAGCACGTGCACGGTGACGAAGTCGACGTGGCGGATGAGCTCGGGGTTGCGTTGCCAGGAATCGAGCGGCTCGGCGGTCGACACCGGCACCTTGAGCTGGGCGCGCGCGCGGTCGAGGTACTGGATCAGGCTGCGCACCGGCAGGTCGCCGCGCAGCACCACCTCGTTGCCGACGATCACGCGGTCGATGTTGTCGTTGTTGCGCGTGAGCGCGATCAGCGCGGCCAGCTCACGCTCGTTGCGCTCGGCGCGGCCTTCGATCCATGCGCCGGCCATCACCTGCATGCCGTAGAAGCGCGCCAGGCGCGGGATCTGCGGGTTCTCGTACGAGGAGTAGGTGCGCAGGCGCTTGGTGTAGCGCGACAACAGGCGGATGTCGCCGTCGAGCTCGGCCTCGCTCGGGAAGATCAGCTTGGTCGGGTCCTGGTAGCGCTGCGAGGGGTTGTAGGCGAGGCCGCCGATGTCGCCGCGCCAGTCGGCGATGTGCGCCGGGCGGTTGAGAAACGCCCACAGGCCGATGTTGGCCAGCGCCACCAGCAAGGTCACGGCGATCGCGCGCCACAGGGATTTGCGCACGACAGGCGCAGGGACGACGGTCAAGGTGATACCCGCAGGCCAGCAAGGCTCGAAACAGCGCGGTGCAGCATAGCCGAACGCCGCGCGCGCGCTCAATTGCGCGCGGGCGGGCTCACATGGTGGGCGGCGGCCCCGGGCGGCGATGGCGCAACCGACCGGCCACGATCGGCGCCAGTGCGAGCGTGGCCATGCCCAGCAGCGGCAGCAGCACCTGCGGATGGGCGAGGATGTTGAGCGTGACGTGGCCGTCGCGCACGATGGTTTCGGCCAGGCCCGCGCCGAGCGCGGTCTCGAACGCGATCATCACGCCGCCACCGGCCACGCTCGCGAGCAGGAACAACCACAGCGGGCAGCGCAGCCAGGCCAGCGCGACCGTGACCGCGCCGAACGGGAACACCGGCACCAGGCGCAGGAACATCGTGTAGCTGAGCGGGTAGGCGTGGTAACCCGCGCGCAGCCGCTCGGCCAGCGCCGGCACATGGGCATCGCCGCCGGCAAACGCGCGGCGACTGGCCAGGAACAGCACGAGGGCGCCGAGCGTGGTACCCAGGCACGACAGCACGGTGCCTTCGACCACGCCGAACAGGATGCCGCCGGCGAACACCACCAGCACCGCGCCGGGCAGCCCCGTCGCGATCGCGAGCATCATCACCCCGACCTGGGTGAGCCGCGCCAGCAGCGGATGCGCGGCGATCTGCGCGCCGAGCACGCGCTCGTCCTGCACGATGTTGTGCGGATCGAGCTGGTCGAGCGCGCCCGACAGGAACAGGCCCACGCCCAACGCGATGAGCGCGAGCAGGGGCAGCAGGGACTTGAGTCGATTCATCGCGCGCAGGGCGGGGCCGTCGGCACGGCCCCGCCGGATGGCGGTGGCTGACCGCGGCCGCCGCTTACGGACTGGCCTCGAAGGCGTCGGCGAAGATGCGGTCGATCACGATGAGCGCGACCTGGCCATCGTGGTCGCCGCCGCGCGCCGCGGTGAGGTCGTTGAGGATCACGCCACTGGCTTCCGACACGTCGGCGTTGCCATGCGCGTTGGACACCGAGTGGAAGTCCAGCCAGCCGCGGCGCGAGAACAGGATGTGGTCGATCTCCTGGGTCAGTCCGCCGAACGTGAACGAATAGCGCTGTGCGGGATCGGCGCTGCGGCCGCTGTCGACCAGCGTGGGCGAGGGCGCGACGTAGGCGGGCGTGTCGGTGTTGGCGGCATTGCCGTTGAACCAGTACACGTTGGCCGCGGCATCGGCCGTGCCCAGGATCATGCCGGTGACGTCGGCGTAGCCGTCGCTGAACTCGTAGGCGTTGAAGTCGCCGGCGACGATGAGCGGCACGCCGGCGTCGCCGACCAGGTCGAACGGACCTTGCGTGATGGTACCGTCGGCCGTCTGGCGCGCACTGCCCGCGCCCACCAGGGTTGCGCCGCTCTGCCACGCCTGGGCGAGCTGCGCGACCTGCGCGGCCTGCTCGGCGCGCTTGGGGCCGACATAGGGCTTGTTCGGCAGGCCGCTCATCGAGCGGTTGTAGATCGACAGCAGCGCGAACGGGTAGCCGTTCCACGACGCGCGCATGAGCAGCGGCGGGCGGTCGTTGAGCGTGCACGAGGCGCCGCTGGAGCAGTTGACGGTGAGCGTGTTGAGGAACAGCTGGGTGACCGAATCGACCACCACGTCGTCGCGCGCGAGGATGCCCAGGTTGATGCCGCCCGGATCGTTGCCCTGGATCAGGTAGGGCACGTAGCTGACCGCGCAGCGGCCCTGCACCTGGGTGGCAAGGTCGGCCAACACGCCGCGGTTCTCGATCTCCTGCACCGCGAGCACGATCGGTGCCCTGAGCACGTCGCAGACCTGGCGCGCCCATTTGGTCAGGCGGATCTGGTACTGCGCCGGGGTCGGACAGGTGTCGTTCGCGCCGGTGCCGGCGCAGGTGTCGTTGTAGGCGCCGTGGTTGGCGCTGCCGTCGGCCACCGCGTTGAACAGGTGCAGGAAATTCTGCGAGCCGATGCTGAGCAGGCCGGGGCCCGGATCGGCCACGGGCCGCACGCTGGCCGCCGCGGTGCGGCGCACCAGCGTGGTCATCTCGCGCGGGAGCAGTTCAAAGCTCGGGGTGGCCGCGCCGCTGGGCTGGTAGCCCTGGATCACGCCGGTGACCGCGAAGGTGGTGCCCGCGTGGTAGACGAAGTCGCTCGGGTCGTCGTAGTCGGGATCGTCGCTGCCCGGATCGTCGCTGCCCGGCGGGAAGCCCAGGCCGCGGTAGTACACGGTGAGCACCTGCGGCGCGCCATTCCACACCGGGATCTGCGGCTGTCCGGCCACGCCCGGGAACTGCACGCCCGGCCCGCGCGCGGGGCGCGGCTGACTCGCCAGTGCGGCGTAGAAGCCGGACGGCGTGCCACTGTGCACCGCATCGGCGCCACCCGAGGAATAGGTCGCGCCGGTCACGACCGCCTCGTCCATCGCCACCAGCATGCCGTCGAGGCAGGCGAAGTTGCTGGCCTGGTAGCCGTCGCTGGCCGGCACGATCGTGCTGCCCGCGCCCATGCAGCGGCCCGTGGTCGGATCGCTCGTGGGCGGCTCGCTGTCGAGCACGTGCGCCGCGATCGTGGCGCCCGTGGCCGCGGTGACCGTCACGCTCGGCGTGGTCAGCTCGGTGGTGCCGCCGAATTCGGTGACCTTGCCGCCCACGTCGACCACGTTGCCGACGGCCACCGAGGGCGCGGTGCCGGTGTACACGTACAGGCCATCGGAGGTGGTCGGGTCGCCATCGCCGTTGGGGTCCTGCATGAAGAAGCCCTTGGTGGTGAGCGCGGTGACCACGTTGCCGAGCGTGGTCACCGTCTGGCCCAGCAGTGGCGAGGCGGCGCCATGGCCCTGGATCTGCATGATCGTGACCGGCGGCAGCGTGACCGTGAGCGCGATGTTGGTGCTTGCGGTGCGGGCCTGGTCATCGACCACGCTCACCGGCAGCGACTTGCTGCCGGGCGTGGTGGCCACGGCCACGTTCGCGCCGTAGGTGAACACCTGGTGGCCGTTGCCGTCGGGCCCGGCATCGGTGAAGGTGGCCGGGTTGGCGTCGCCGATCGCGCTGAGGTCGGCGGTCACGGTGTAGCTGAGGCTGTCGGGCAGAGTGCCCGGGGTGACCAGCACCGTGAGCTGGGTCGAGTTGCCGCGCACCACGATCGCGGGATTGGCGCTGCCGCTCGCGCTCGGGTTGGTCGGGCCACCGCCGCCGCAGGCGTGGATCGGCGCGGTGGAGTTGCGTGGCGTGGGTGCGCCGGCGGTGAAATCGCTCGCGTTGTCGTCGCTGTCGGTGCAGCCGGCATCGCCGCGCAGCACCGCGTTGGTGTTGCTCGGCGCAGGGGTCGGGCCGCTGCCTTCATAGCAATTGGCGCTGGCCGAGAAGCCGACGAAATCGATGATCGCGGCGCCGCTCGGGCAGCTGCCGCTGAGCGCGGTGGTGTTGCTCACCAGCGCGAGCTTGCCACCGCTTCCCGCCATCGCGATCGTGCCGATCACGTCGGGCGTGGGCAACGCGGTGCTGCCGCCGCTGCCGGCGGCTTCCTGGATCAGCAGGTACTGGCCCGGCTGCAGCACCACCGCGGGCAGGTTGGTCTGGCCGCTCCAGCTGCTGCCGGCTGCCGATGCGTACTGCACCGACCAGCCCGTGAGGTCGACCGCGGCGCTGCCGCCGTTGAACAGCTCGACGAAGTCGTGGGTGTAGGTGGCGCCGCTGTTGCCGCCGCCGCCGTAGGCCTGGCTGATCACCACGCCATTGCTGCTGGCGTGGGCCGGCAGCGCCAAGCCCATCAGCGCCAGCAGCCCCAGTGCCACGGCGAACATTCTCGTCGACTTCATCATCATCCCCGTCGTTGTGGGTGTCGGCCGGCGCTTCGCGCCATGCGCTCCGGCGCGCGCCCGGAACCGCCATTGTCCCGCGCGGGCGACAGTGCCGCCAGTGCCCCGCATCCGCGCCCACGCATGAGGTTTCAGGCGCACCGCGCGAACACGGTGATTTCCTCGCGGTCGTGGTAGAGCTGGCGCGCACGCAGGTCGAGCGCCGCGGGCACGCCCTCGCGCAGCAGTGCCAGGCACAGCTGCACTTCGTCGTAGCGCTTTTTCATCGGCAGCTTCAGGTTGAAGATGGTGCAGCGGCACCAGCCCTGCGCCAGCCACTGCGCGATGCGCGCGGCGACGCGGCGCGGCTGTTCGACCATGTCGCACACCAGCCAGTCGACCGCTTGCCGCGGCTGGTAGCGGAAACCGTCCGCACGCAGGTGTTCGACCAGGCCCGAGGCCATGAGCCGCGCGTCCATGGGGCCGTTGTCGACCGCGGTCACCTGCAGCTGGCGCCGCACCAGTTGCCAGGTCCAGCCGCCCGGCGCGGCGCCGAGGTCGACCGCGCGCATGCCCGGCTGCAGCCAGCGCGCGCGCTCGTCGGCATCGAGCAGCACGAGCAGCGCCTCCTCGAGCTTGAGCGTGGACCGGCTCGGCGCCGCGCCCGGGAACTTCAACCGCGGGATGCCACCGGGCCACGGCGCGCTGTGCGCGACCTCGGCCGCGCCCAGCCACGCCGCGCGGCCCGAGCCCAGGCACACATGCAGGCGCCAGCGCGAGGCGCGGTCGAGCAGCTTGCGCTTGCGCAGCACCGCGAGCAGGGCCGCGTTGAGGCCGCGACACAGTGCGGCGAGCTCGCGCCCGGCATCGCTGTCGGGCGCTTCCACGAACAGGTCGCACCAGCGGCGCGGGTCGGCCTCGATGAACGGCAGCAGCGCGCTGATGCGATCGCCCGTGGGCATGTCGCGCGCGTGGCCGAGCACCTGCAGCAACTGGCGCGCGAACACCAGCGTGCGCCAGCGCCCGGCCAGCGCCGCCGCGTGCGGGCCCACGAACTCGACCAGACCACTGCCGCGCTCGCTGCGGGCGTGGCCGCCGCCGCCCAGGTCGAGGTCGTGCGCGGCCAGTTCCTGCGCGCATTCGCCCTCGAAGCCGGGGCGGCAATAGGCAAGCACGGAGGCGGCTGTCGACATGCGGGGGCGGCGTGGCTCAAACGCGCATGATGCCCGCAGCTCCGCGCGATGGCGACTGCGCAGCGCACCACTGCGCTCAGCGCCTGCGCAGAGTGTGAGCGATTGCGGGTTCCGGCGCCGCTTCGCGTACTAGCCTTGATCTTGCCGCATCGTCGCGGCTGGCGGGGACCACACCATGAATGGCCGATCGCGTGCCACGCTCCTGTGTCTGCTTGCTGCCGCCGGCTGCGCCGGTCCGACCGCCGCGGCGGTCAACGTCACGGTCGACACCGCCGCCGACGTGCGCGCGTTCAGCGAGCTCATCTTCGGCGTGAACTATGGCGATGCCGCGCGCAATGCGCAGGTCGGCTATCCGCTGCGGCGCTGGGGCGGCAACAGCACCACGCGCTACAACTGGCGGGTCGACGTGCACAGCACGGCGGCCGACTGGTACTTCGAGAACATCCCGGGCGCATCCGACCGCAGCCAGGTGCCGCCGCTGGGCAATGCGGCCGATGCGTTCGTCAGCGAGGTGCGCAGCTACGGCGGGCAGGCGCTGCTCACGATTCCGACCATCGGCTGGACCCCGCGCGCCGACAGCCCGCAGTCGCACCCGTACTTCGCCGGCTTCTCGGTGACCAAGTACGGCGCCCAGCAGTCGACCGACCCGTGGGATCCCGACGCGGGCAATGGCGTGTATCCCAATGGCGTGGAGATCACCGGCAACGATCCGCACGACACCTCCAGCGAAGTCACGCCCGCGTTCTGGATGCCGTGGATCGCCCACCTGCAGGCGAGCTTCGGCAGCGCCGCGAACGGCGGCGTGCGCTTCTACGCGCTCGACAACGAGGTGATGCTGTGGAACTCCACCCACCGCGACGTGCATCCGGCACCGACGACGTATGACGAGACCTGGGCCAAGGCGCTCGCCTACGGCAGCGCGATCAAGCAGCAGGATCCGGGCGCCCAGGTGCTCGGCCCGGTGACCTGGGGCTACTGCGACCTGTTCGGCTCGGCCGCCGACGAGTGCATGGACGGCAGCGATCGCGCGGCCCATGGCGGGCTGGCATTCGTCGCCTGGTACCTGCAGCAGGTGTGCGCGAACCCGCTGCCCGGTGGCGTGCGCGTGGTCGACTACCTCGACCTGCACTACTACCCGCAGGGCAGCAACGTGTCGATGAGCGACGACGACTCCAGCGCCACGGCCGCGCGGCGCCTGCGCGCGCTCAAGGAACTGTACGATCCGACCTGGGTGTCGGAGTCGTGGCTGGCCGATCTGGGCGACAACGATGCCAACCACTACGACAAGCCCAACCTGATCCCGCGGGCACGGGCGTGGATCGACCAGTACTGCCCCGGCACCCGGCTCGCGCTCACCGAGTACCGCTGGGGCAACGACGACACCGCCAGCGGCGCGGTGGCGCAGGCCGAACTGTTCGGCATCTTCGCGCGCGAGGGCGTTGACCTGGCCACGCGCTGGGTCGCGCCCGCGGCCAACACGCGCGTCGAACGCGCCTTCCAGCTGTTCCTCGACTACGACGGCGCCGGTGCGCGTGTGCAGGGCAGCAGCGTGCGAGCGCTCAGCGGCAACGTCGACCAGGTCGGCGCCTACGCCTTCAGCGGTGCCGGGCGCACCTTCGTGCTGCTCACCAACAAGACCGGCGTGGCGCAGGACGTCAACCTCGGCTTCGCCAGCGCGCCGGGCACGCAGTGGACGCTGTACGGGTTCGACGCGAACCAGCCCGTGCACCTGATCGGCAGCGGCACACTCGGCGGCGCCACGCTCGGTCTGACCGCGTTGCCCGCGATGTCGGCCAGCCTGCTGGTGGTCAGCGGCAACGACGCGATCTTCACCGACGGATTCGACTGAGCCGCGGGCGCGCCTTCAGTAGTGGGCGCCGCCCATGCGTGCGTACAGGCGGAACACCTCGCGGGCCTCGTCGCGCAGGATGTCGCGGCGCACCGCGATGCCGCGCCGCTCGAGTTCGCCGATCCAGTCGGCCGGCAGCGGGCCTTCGTCGAACTCGCTCAGTTCCATCACGTCCTCGGCGCGGGCGCCGATCAGCAGCTCGTCGATGCCGGCCCACACGCTCGCGCCGTAGCACTGGCAGCACGGCTGCGCGCTGGTGGCGAGCGTGTAGCGGCCACCATCGGCGTTGAGGCGACAGCGCTGCAGGCGCTGCTGCGCCAGCATGAATGCCATCATCTCGGCATGCGCGACCGAGCAGTTGTGCGGCACCACGCGATTGACACCCACCGCGACCACCCGGCCCGCGCCGTCGAACAGCGCGGCGCCAAACGGGCCGCCGGTGCGCTGTTCGACGTTGCCGCGCGCCAGTTCGATCGCGAGCGCGACCTTGGCCGCGTCGTCCTCGCATCGGCGCTGCCGGTCGACCTGCTCATGCAGCCACACCGGCAAGGTCAGGTGTACCTGTGCGGGAATCATCGCCGGCTCACTTGCCCGGGGCCTTGGCCCAGGAGTCGCGCAGCGTCACCGTGCGGTTGAACACCGGTTTGCCGGCGGCGTGGTCGTGGCGGTCGGCGGTGAAGTAGCCGAGGCGCTCGAACTGCACACTCGCCTCGGCCTGGATGTCGCCCGCGGCGGGTTCCAGCCACGCGCGCACCACGCGCTTGGAATCGCGGTTGATGTGGTCGGCGTAGCTCTTGCCGTCGCTGCTGTCGTCGGGATCGGCGACCGTGAACAGGCGCTCGTACAGGCGCACCTCGGCCGCGACCGCAGTGCGTGCGCTGACCCAGTGGATCGTGCCCTTGACCTTGCGCTCGGCGCCGGGCATGCCGTGGCGCGTGTCGGCGTCGAGCGTGCAATGCACCGCGACGGGGTTGCCGGCGGCGTCCTTGTCCAGTCCCGTGCAGCGCACGATGCCCACGCCGCGCAGGCGCACCTCGCCGCCGGGCACGAGGCGGTGGAAGCCCTTGGGCGGAACTTCGGCGAAGTCCTCGCGCTCGATCCACAGCTCGCGCGAGAACGGCACCTGGCGTGTGCCGAAGTCGGGATTCTTCGGATGGTTGGCGAACTCGATCGTCTCGGCGTGGTCGGCGGCGAGGTTGTCGATCACGAGCCGGAGTGGATCGAGCACGGCCATGCGCCGCGGCGCGCCCGCGTCGAGCACCTCGCGCACGCAGTTCTCGAGCACGCTGAACTCGATCACCGAGTTCTGCTTGGTCACGCCGGCGCGCTCCCAGAACGTGCGGATCGCCGCCGGCGGAAAGCCGCGCCGGCGCACGCCCGCGAGCGTGGGCATGCGCGGATCGTCCCAGCCATCGACCAGGCGCTCGGCCACCAGCGCCATGAGCTTGCGCTTGCTCATCACGGTGTAGTCGAGGTTGCCGCGCGCGAACTCGATCTGCTGCGGCCGGCTCGGCGCATGCCACAGGCCGCTGCGCCGCAGCGGTTCGGTCAGGCTGGCGTCGTTGCCCAGGTCGAGCTGGTCGAGGAACCAGTCATACAGCGGGCGATGGTCCTCGAACTCGAGCGTGCAGAACGAATGGGTGATGCCTTCCACCGCATCCGACACCGGGTGAGCGTAGTCGTACATCGGATAGATGCACCAGGCATCGCCGGTGTTCTGGTGGCTGAGGCGGCGGATGCGGTAGATCGCCGGGTCGCGCAGGTTCATGTTGCCCGATGCCATGTCGATGCGCGCGCGCAGGGTGCGCGCGCCATCGGCGAACTCGCCCGCGCGCATGCGCCGGAACAGGTCCAGGTTTTCCTCGACGCTGCGCTCGCGCCACGGCGAATTGCGGCCCGGCTCGGTGAGCGTGCCGCGCTGTGCGCGCACCTCCTCGGCACTGAGGTCGCACACGTAGGCGCGGCCGAGCCGGATCATCTTCTCGGCGCCCAGGTACAGCACCTCGAAGTAGTCCGAGCTGTGGCGCAGCGTGTCCCACTGGAAGCCGAGCCAGCGCACGTCGGCCTTGATCGCCTCGACGTACTCGAGGTCCTCCTTGGCCGGATTGGTGTCGTCGAAGCGCAGCGCGGTGCTGCCGCCGAACTCGCGCGCAAGGCCGAAATCCAGGCAGATCGCCTTGGCGTGGCCCAGGTGCAGGTAGCCGTTGGGCTCGGGCGGAAAGCGCGTGCGCACCGCGCCGCCGTGCTTGCCCGCGGCGACGTCGGCGACGACGATCTGGCGGATGAAGGAATGGCCCGCGGTGGGCGCGCTGGGGGTGTCGGTCATGCAAGCGGCACCGCGTGGCGGCGTCCATGGTGGCGGAAACGCGCCAGTTTAGCGCCCGTGCCCGTGAAAGCGAATCGGCGCAGCGGCCGCGTGCGGTACGGGCCGGTCGGGTCCATCATGGGCCGCGGAGGTTGCCCGTCGTGAAGATCATCTACCGCGCCGACACGCTCATCGATGCCAACCTGGTCAAGGGTGCGCTCGAAGCCGAAGGCATGTTCGCGTTCGTCGCCGGCGAGCAGCTCACCGGTGCGGTCGGCGAACTGCCGCGCTGGGGGCTCGTCCACGTGATGGTGGCCGACTGCGACGTCGAGCGCGCGCTGCCGATCGCGCGCGCGATCGAGGCCGCGCTGGCCGCGCCCGCCGAGGACGTGGCCGCCGCGGCGCTGCCCGGCGACGGGCTGCACGGCGCGCCGGCCTGAGCGCGGCGCGGCGGCGGCCGCCGCACGGATGTCCCGCGTCCTACTCGGTGAGCGGCGCCACGCCAAGGTAGGCACCGGCCACCGCCACCGTGGCCCAGAACTCGGCGGTCACCGCGAAGGATTTGGCAAACAACGCTTCGGCGCCCGCGCGATCGCCGGCCAGCAGGTACCAGGCACCGATCTCGGCGATTTCCTTCTCGTGCTTGGGGTTCTTGGCCAGGTAGCCGTCGAACAGCGGCTTGGCCCGGCTCCATTCGCCGGCCTCGCGGTAGACGCGCGCGATGCGCAGTTCGTCGCTGTCGGCGTGCTTGCCGGCGAGGATCGCATCGAAGATCGCCTGGCCCTGCGCCTTGTGCCCGCCCAGGTACTGGATGCGGCCGACCGCGATGCGTTCCCAGCTGCCATCGTCGGCCTGTACCAGCGCGGCATCGATGAGCGCCTGCGCCGCCTCGGCCTTGGATTTGCCCTGGAACAGCGCCGCGTCGAGCCTCTTCTGCGCGGCCATGCCGATACCGATGCCGGCGACGAACATCACGGCGCCCACTGCGACTGCAAGCCTGGATTTCATCGAGCTGTCTCCGTTGTTGAAGGTGTGTCCGGGCCGGGCGCGACCGGCCTTCGGGGTGTGTGCGAATCAGCCGTCGCCGTGCAGTGCCTGCAACGCCGCAAGCGCGGCCAGGCCCGCGGTCTCGGTGCGCAGGATGCGCGGGCCGAGCCGCAGGCCGGTGAAGCCGGCCTGGGCCAGTATCGCGAGGTCGGCGTCGGCCAGGCCGCCTTCGGGCCCGACCACCACGCAGGCCTGCGCCACCGGGCCCAGCTCGCGCACGCTGCGGCTGCCGTTGGGATCCAGCGCCAGACGCAGTCCGCGATCGTCCGCCGTCTGCGCGGCCCAGTCGGCCAGGCGCACCGGCTCGTCCAGCTGCGGCAACAGGTTGCGCCCGCACTGCTCGCAGGCCGAGCCGAGCACCGCGCGCCAATGCGCGAGCCGGCGTGGCGTGCGCTCGGCGTCGAGCCGGACCTCGGTGCGCTCGGTCACCAGCGGCACGATGCGCGCGACGCCGAGCTCGGTGGCCTTCTGCAGGATCCAGTCCATCTTCTCGCCGCGCGCGATGCCCTGCGCGAGCGTGATGCGCAACGGGCTTTCCGGCGATGGTGTGGCCCTGCGCTCGCCCACGCGCGCGGTCACGCCACGCTTGGCCAGCGAGGCGATCTCACCCGCGTATTCGCCGCCGTCGCCGTTGAACAGCCGCAGCGGATGGCCGCGCTCCAGCCGCAGCACGCGCACGAGATGTTCGCCGGCCTGCAGCGGCAGGTCGACTTCCCCGCCGCGGTGCAGCGGCTGTGGCACGTAGACACGCGGGATGCGCATCGAGGTCTCCAGTGCGCGATCGAGCGCGCGATTGTGCGCAAGCGCGGCGGCTGGCGCCAGTGGCCGCTCGGCACGGCCGCGGCGCCTCAGCGCAGCGCGAGCGCGATGCCTTCGCAGGCGACCTCGACCATGAAGTCGATTTCGTCGGGCGTGATGCAGTAGGGCGGCATGAAGTAGACCACGTTGCCGAGCGGGCGCAGCACCACCCCGCGATCCAGTCCGTGCCGGTACACGCGCAGGCCGCGCCGCTCGCGCGCCGGGAACGGCGCGCGCGTGGCGCGGTCACGCACCAGTTCGATCGCCGCGATCATGCCGGTCTGGCGCACTTCGCCGACCTGCGGATGCGCGCGCAGCGGCGCCAGGCGCGCCTGCAGGTGCGCGGCCAGCGCGCGGTTGCGTTCGAGCACGGGCTCCTCGCGCAGCACCGCGAGCGTCGCCAGCGCGGCGCGGCAGGCCAACGGGTTGCCGGTATAGCTGTGCGAGTGCAGGAAGGCCTTGCCGCTGGCGTGCTCGGCGTAGAACGCCTGGTACACCTGTTCGTGCGTGAGCACCGCGGCAAGCGCGAGCGTGCCGCCGGTCAGGCCCTTGGACAGGCACAGGAAGTCGGGGGCGACGCCACCCTGCTCGCACGCGAACAGCGTGCCGGTGCGACCGAAGCCGACCGCGATCTCGTCGGCGACGAGGTGGACCTGGAACTCGTCGCACAGCGCGCGCAGGCCGCCGAGGTAGCTCGCATCGTGCATGCGCATGCCGCCCGCGCACTGCACCAGCGGCTCGACCACCACCGCGCACACCTCGTGCGCATGGCGCTGCAGGATCGCGCGCAGTTCGCCCAGACGCCGTGCCGCGCAGGCCGCCGCGCTCTCGCCGGGGGCGGCGTCCCAGGCATCGGGCGACGGGGCGAAGATCGGCTGCAGCAGCAGCGGGGCGTAGGTCTCGCGGTACAGCGCCACGTCGGTCACCGCGAGCGCGCCGAGCGTTTCGCCGTGGTAGCTGCCGGTGAGCGCGATGAAGCGCGTGCGCGCGTGCTGGCCGAGGTTGCGCCAGTAGTGGAACGACAGCTTGAGCGCGACCTCGATCGCGCTGGAGCCGTTGTCGGCGTAGAACACGCGCCGCAGCGGCGCGCCACCGGTCGCGGGTGGCGGCGCGATGCGCACCAGTTCCTCGGCCAGTTCGATCGCGGGCGCATGGGTGAAGCCGGCCAGCATCACGTGGTCGAGCCGGTCGAGCTGGTCCTTGAGCGCGGCGACGATGCGCGGATGGCGATGCCCGAGCAGGCAGGTCCACCACGACGCTACCGCGTCGAGGTAGCGGCGGCCGTCATGGCCGTGCAGCCATGCGCCCTGCGCGCGCGCGATCGGCACCATCGGCAGGAAGCTGTGGTCGTGCATCTGGGTGCACGGATGCCACACCACCGCGAGGTCGCGGGCGGCCAGTTCAATGGGGTCGGCAGTCATGGCCTGATATGATCCGGGCCTGCACCGTTGCCGCACAAGCTCGCCATGCGCCGCCAACCCGTTCGCCGATCTGCCGCCGCGCGCGGCTTCACGCTCATCGAGATCCTCGTGGTGGTGGTGATCCTGGGCATCCTCGCCGCGATCGTGGTGCCGCGCGTGATGGACCGGCCCGGCGAGGCGCGCATCGTCAAGGCGCACCAGGACATCTCCAGCATCGTCAGCGCGCTCAACCTGTACAAGCTCGACAACTTCGCCTTCCCGTCGACCGAACAGGGACTGGATGCGCTCATCGCCAAGCCGGGTGGCCAGCCCGATGCGCCGAACTGGAAGGGGCCGTACCTGCAGGCGCGCAGCGTGCCCAAGGATCCATGGGGGCGTCCCTACCAGTACACGCAGCCGGGTCAGCGCGGCGAGTTCGACATCTACAGCTACGGTGCCGATGGCAAGCCGGGCGGCGACGGCGAGGCCGCCGACATCGGCAACGGGGAGTAACCGGCACGTGGCGGCGCGCGCTCCGGTGGCGCTGGCGCCGCGGCGGACGCGTGGGCCCGCTGTCGCGGCCGGCTTCACGCTCATCGAGATCCTCGTGGTGCTGGCGATCGTCGCGGTGCTCGCGCTCGTGCTCACGCTCGCGGTCGCCGGCAACACGCAGCGCCGGCTCGACGACAGCGCCGAACAGGTGCGCGCGCACATCGGCCATGCCTGCGACCAGGCCCAGCTCAGCGGCCGCGAGATCGGCGTCACGCTCGACCCCTCGGGCTATGCCTTCGCGCGGCTCGATGGTGACCGCTGGCACGGCCTGGGCGGCACCGACGAGCTGCGCGCGCGACGCTGGCCGGCCGGGTTGCGCGTCACGCTCGAACGCGATGGCCGCGTGCTCGCGCTGGGCGGCGCCCTCGCGCGCGTGCCGCAGCTGGTGTGCTTCTCCTCGGGCGAGCTCACGCCGTTCGTGCTCACGCTGCAACTGGGCGAGCCGCCGCTGCGGCGGCGCGTGCTCGGCACGGCGCAGGGCACGCTGGAGCTCGCGCCATGAGTTGGCCGCGGCGCATGGCGCGCCGTCCGGGCGCCGGCTTCACCCTGCTCGAAGTGCTGGTCGCGCTCGTGGTGATCGCGATCGCGCTGCTCGCGCTCGGCCGCGCCGCGGGCAACCAGGTGGCCGATTTCGACGCGCTGCGCGAGCGCACGCTGGCCGGCTGGGTGGCGGCCAACGTGCTCACCGACACGCGCCTGGCGCCGCAGATGCCCGCGCCCGGGCGCAGTGACGGGCGCGTGGAGCTGGCGCGGCGCCAGTGGCGCTGGCAACGCGAGGTGCAGGCCACGCCCGCGCCCGGCATCGTGCGCATCGACATCCAGGTGTTTCTCGGCGAGGCCGACGCGCCGTCGGCGAGCCTGCGCGGTTTTCGCAGCGCGGTGGAGCCATGAACGCGCGTCGCCGCGGTGGTCCGCCACGGCCGGCCGCGGGCTTCAGCCTGCTCGAACTCGTGGTCGCGCTGGCGATCTTCGCGGTGATGGCGGCCGCAGCCTACGCCAGCCTTGCCAGCATCGCGCGCACGCGCGGCGCGCTCGCGGCCGAGCAGCAGCGTCTCGCCCAGGTGCAGCGTGCGCTGGGCGTGTTCACCGCGGCGCTGCGCCAGGCCGTGGGTCGCGACGTGCGCGGCAACGATGGCCGCCTGCTGCCGGCCATGCTCGGCGGCTCCGATCGCATCGAGTTCACGCGCGTGGGCTACGCCAACCCGCTGGCCGAGCCGCGCAGCAACCTGCAGCGCGTGGCGTTCGCGCTGGCCAACGGCAGCTTGCAGGAGGCGCGCCATCCCGCGCTCGATCGCGCCCCCAGTGTGAGCCCGCTGCTGCGCGAGCTGCTGCCGCAGGCGGGCAGCTTGCGCCTGCGCTACCTCGGCTGCGATCGCGCCTGGCGAGAGCACTGGCCGCCGGCCGAAGCCTTGCCGTGCCAGCGCGAGGCGGCGCCGTTGGCGCAGTTGCCGCGCGCGGTGGAACTGCGCATCGCGCCGCCCGATTTCGGCGAGCTGCGCCGCATCGTCGAACTGCCCGAGCCCGCGCCGTGTCGTGCGCGCTGGGATGGCCAGCCATGCTGAGGCGCGGCGCGACCGGCGCGTGCACGCGGCGCGGCCTGCGCGGGCCGCGGCCGGTACCGGCCGCGCGCCGGCGCACGCATGCGCGCGGCGTCGCGCTGGTGGTGGCGCTGCTGGTGGTGGCGCTGGCGACGATACTCGTGGCCGCGTTGCTCGATCGCGGCGAGCTCGCATTCGCGCGCACGCGCAACGCGCTGCGCGCCGAGCAGGTGCAGGCCTATGCGCAGGGCCTGGAGGCCTACGCGATCGAGGCGCTCATGCTGCCGCGCGAGGGTGCCGATTCGCGGCAGAGCCGCTGGGCACAGCCGCTGTCGCTGCAGCAGGTGCGCGGCGGCACGCTCAGCGCCTCACTGCGCGATCTCAACGGCTGTTTCAACCTCAACAACCTCGCGCCGGGGCAGGCCAGCCAATGGCGCGAGCTGTTCACGCGCCTGCTCGCCGCGCTCGCGCTCGATCCGCGCCTGGGCGAGGCGGTCGTGCAGTGGCTCGACCCGGCCCAGGCCGATGGCGCGCCGGCGACGGCCTACCTTGGCGGCAGCGTGCCCTACCGCGTCCACGGCGGGTTGTTCAGCCATGTGTCCGAACTGCGCCTCGTGCGCGGCGTCGACGCCAATGCCTATGCGCGGCTGGCGCCGCATGTGTGCGTGCTGCCGCCGGGTTCGCGCATCAATGCCAACACCGCGGGCGCGCCGCTGCTGCAGGCGCTGGCCGGCAGCGGCACGGCGCCCGCCACCGCCGCGATCGGCCAGCAGCTGTGGCAGGACGGACGTGCGCAATGGGCCGATGCGCAGGCGTTCTGGCGCGCGACTCCGCTGGGCAGTGCGCCGCCGGGATGGGCGCCGCTGGTCGACGTGTACAGCGATGCGTTCCTCATGCGTGGCGACATCGTGCTCGACCAGGTGCCGTTCACCGTGTTCAGCGTGCTGTTGCAGCGGGGCGGGCGTGTGGTGGCCGTGCAGCGCAGCCGCGGCGCCGACGAGGCGCTGGTCGCGGCGGTCGTGCTGGAGCCGGCGGCGCCGTGAGGCGGCGCGGTGCGAGCCGCGTCGGCGCCTCGCGTACAATCGCCGCGATCCGCCCGCCCGCGATGAGCCGATGTCCGATCGATTGTTCCTGCGCCTGGCCCCCGATGGCAGCCTGAGCTGGCTGCGCGCGGGTGGCGTGCAGGCGCAGGCCGGCGCGCCGCCGGCCGCGGTGCTCGCGGCCGCGCGCGAGGTGGTGGTGCTGGTGCCGGGCAACCAGGTGCTGCTGACCCGGGCCAGCCTCACCGCGCGCAATCGCGCGCAGTTGCTCAAGGCCGTGCCGTACGCGGTCGAGGACCTGCTGCTGGCACCGGTGGAATCGCTGCATTTCGCCGCGACCGCCGCGCACGACGGGCGCGTCGGCGTGGCCGTGGTCGCGCGCGACACGCTCGCGCGCTGGCTCGACGGACTCGGCGCGGCCGGCATCGAGGCCGACGTGCTGGTGCCCGATACGCTGGCCGTGCCCGTCGACGACGGCCAGGCCACGCTGCTGGTCGAAGCCGATCGCGCGAGCCTGCGCCTGGCGCCGTGGGCGACGCTGTCGTGCAGCCTCGGCGAGCTGCCGGGCCTGCTCGCGCAGATCGAGTCGCTGCCGCCGCTGCACGTGCTCGATTGCCGCCACGCGCCGCGACTGGCGCTGCCGTGCGCGGTGGCGGCCTACGCTGAGCGCGCCGGTGATGCGCTCGCGCTGCTGGCCGCGCAGGCGCGCGCGCTGCCGCTCAACCTGCTCGATGGCGAGTTCGCCGCGCGCCGCCGCCGTCGCCACGATGGCGCGCGCTGGTGGCGGGTGGCGGCGGGACTGGCCGCAGCGGTGGTGCTGCTCGCATTCGGTACGCTGGGCGCGCAGGTATGGCAGCTCGCGCGCATCAGCGCGCAACTGGACCAGGACGCGCGAGGTGCGGTGCTCGCGGCACTGCCCGACCTCGATGCCAGGGTGTTCGATCGCCTGACCCCGGCCCAGCTGGTGCAGTCGCGGCTCGGCCGCGGCGCCGATGGCGCTGCGCACGCGCGCGGCGTGCTCGCACTGCTCGAACGCATCGGCCCGGTACTGGCCGGCAGCCCGGGCCAGGTGCAACTGCGCGCGCTGGACTATCGCAACGGCGTGCTCGAACTGGCCTTGCGCGCGCCCGACCTCAATGCGCTCGACCTCGTGCGCGAGCGCATCGCGATGCTGCCGGGATGCAAGGCCGAGCTGACCGCGGCCAATCCCGGTGCCGACGGCGTGGATGGACGCATCCGCATCGACGCCACGGCGGAGCGGGAGGCCAGGCAATGATCCGCGCGTGGTGGCAGGCACAGTCCGAGCGCGACCGGCGCACGCTCGCGGTGGGCGCGCTCGTGGTGCTGCTGCTGCTGGGCTGGGCGCTGCTGTGGCATCCACTGGCGCAGCGGCGCGGCGAACTCGAGCGCGACGTGGCCACGCGCCGCGCCGAGCTGGCGCAGGTGCAGAGCGGCGCGGCCCAGCTCGCGCAGCGGCACGGCACCGCGCAGCGCGCGCGCGGCGACCGCGCGGGCAAGTCGCTGCTGGCGCTGGCCGATGCGAGCGCGCGCGACGCGGGACTGGGCCAGGCGCTGCGCCACGTCGAGCCGGCCGGTCCGCGCCACGTCAAGCTCAGCTTCGAGAACGCCAACTTCGATGCGCTGGCACAGTGGCTGGAACTGCTCGCGAGCGGTTACGGCGTGACCACCACCGAACTGTCGGCCGATCGCGCCGATGGCGCGGGCCTGGTCAATGCGCGCGTGACGCTGCAGGACGCGCCATGACCCGGTCCCAGCGCAGGCGCCGCGCCGCCGCCTGACCCGCCGCCCACATCCAGTCCGCCACGGATCCCCGCCCATGCGTGTGTTCAAGTACCTCCTCGTCCTCATCCTGCTCGTGCTCGCCGGTGCCGGCATCTGGCTGTGGCGCCTGCCCGCCGCGACCGCGTGGCAGCAGGTGCAGCCGCGCATGCCCGCGGTGGGTCTGAGCGGCATCGGCGGCACGCTGTGGGATGGCCATGCCGACGGCATCAGCGTGCTCGGCCACGACCTGGGCAAGATTCACTGGCAGGTGCCCAAGTGGCCGGCGCTGACCGGTACGCCCGGCGCCGAGTTGCGCATCGATGGCAGCGAGGTCGAGCTCGCGGGTCGGGTCGAGCGCGTGGCCGCGGGCCGCTACGACGTGCATGAGCTGCGCTTCAGCGTACCGGCGGCGCGGCTGGAGGCGCTGTTCGGCGCGGGCGACGTGCAGTTGCGAGGCACGCTCGCGGGGACGCTCAGGCATGCCTCGTTCGCGGGCCTGGACCTGCGCCAGCTCGCGGGCGCGGCGCGCTGGAGCGACGTCGGCGTGCGCACCGTGCGCGGCGAGCTGCAGCTGGCCGACCTGCTCGGCGAGTTCGCCACGCAGCCCGACGGCACCGTCGTGGGCACGTTCGAGGACGATGGCAGCGGCGCGCTCGCGGTGGCCGGCACGCTCAGCCTGCGTCTGCCCGCGTGGGAGGCGCAGGCGACGCTGCGCGCGCGCAACGACGATCCGCACACGCTCGAACTGCTGCATGGCGTCGGCCAGCTGCAAGCCGACGGTTCCACGCTGGTGCGTGCGCAGGGCACGCTGCCGGGACTGCGCTGAGATGGCCGGCGACGCATCGTTCCTCGCCCATGCGCTCGAGGTGGCGCAGGCCGCCGCCGATGCCGCGCGCGCGGTGATCGTGCCGCGTTTCCGCGCGCAGGACCTGCGGGTCGAGACCAAGCCCGACCTCACGCCCGTGACCGAGGCCGACCGCGCCGCCGAGGCCGCGATCAAGGCGGTGCTGCGCGCGGCGTTCCCCGGCCATGCGCTGCACGGCGAGGAAGAGGGCCGCGAAGGGCAGGGTGACCACCTGTGGCTGATCGATCCGATCGATGGCACCAAGGCGTTCGTGCGCGGCTATCCGATGTTCTCGACCCAGATCGCACTCATGCAGCGCGGCGAACTGGTGCTGGGCGTGTCCGACGCGCCCGCCTACGGCGAGCGCGCGTGGGCGGTGCGCGGCGCGGGCGCGTTCCTGCGCGAGGGCGCGGGCGAGCCGCGCCGGCTGCAGGTGTCGGACCTGACCCGGTTCGACGCGCAGGCCGCGATTTCCACCGGCAATCTCAAGAGCCTGGCCGCCGATCCGCGGCGCTGGCGGGCCTACGCCGGGCTCGTGCAGCGCGTCGGGCGTATCCGCGGCTATGGCGATTTCCTGCACTACCACCTGCTCGCGCGCGGTGCGATCGACCTCGTGGTCGAATCCGACCTCAACATCCTCGACATCGCGGCGCTGGTCGTGATCGTGCGCGAGGCCGGCGGCGTGTTCAGCGACCTCGACGGCCAGCCGGTCGACCTGGCCACACGCAGCGCGCTGGCCGGGCCGCCCGTGCTGCACGCGCAGGCCTTGGCCGCATTCACGCACGCGGCGGTGTAGACCCGCGCGCCATGGGCGGCGCGCGGGCGTCCGGCGGCAGGGACTGAGTGTGCGCTGGGTGTAGCCGCCGCTGCGGCGCCGGGATCAATCCAGGCCGTTGCGGAAGATGGTGTCCAGCGCCAGCGCCGATGCCATGCAGTCCAGGCGCGGGAACGAGCGCTGGTTCTTCGGATCGGTGACGTGGGTCGGCGTGGCGGCCAATGCCGCCCCGATCTGTGCCGGCGTCGCCATCGGCCGCAACTGCAACAGGTCGGCGACGCACGCTGCCACCAGCGGCGCGGCCTGCGAGGTGCCGCCCCAGAACGAGGCGCCGGTGTCGCTGTGCTGGTCGGTCGAGGTCGTGTAGGCGCCGGGGGCATACAGAGCGATGTTGTCGCCGCTGTTGGAGAAGCAGGTGGGCAGGTCGGCACTGATGTCGGTGTCGATGCAGTCGAGGAACTCCTGGTCGGACATCGACGAATCCCACACCGCACCGATGCCCAGCACGTTGGACAGGCATGCCGGCATCGACACGCTGGTGGGGTTGCCCTGGTTGCCGGCCGACGCCGTCAGCACGGTGCCGTTGAGGGCCAGGACCTGTGCCGCCTGATAGGCTGCGGCCGACCACGAGGTCGTGGTGTCGCAGCTGGAGGCGAACAGTCGCCCGGTGCCCACGCTCATGTTGACCACCCGCACGTCGGGATGGTTGTCCGCGAGCCAATCCAGCGATGCGGTGATGTCGGCGGACGTGCGGAACCTGCCTTCGTCGGACAGCATCCGCACCATCACGACCGATGTGGCGGGAGCGCCGCCCATCGGCGCGTGGGCGCCGTTGCCGGTGATGATTCCGGCGACATTGGTGCCGTGGCCCCAGCCGTCGGCCGCAGAGCCTGGCCCCGATTGCTGGTCGGCGCCATTGGGGCAGCAGCCTTCACCAGCGGTATCGCTGGAGCAGAAGCAATGCTCGTCGACCAGGCTGTCGGCCAGGTCCAGGTGCGTGGCGCGCAGCCCCGAATCGAGGATGCCGACCTTGATGCCCTGGCCGGTGTAACCCAATGCGCGCACTTCGCTGACACGGGCCAGCGGTGCCGCCTGGTTCATGTGGGCGGTGCCACCGACATCGAGATCGACTTGCACGACACGCGGATCGGCGCGCAGTACCTCGATGGCTTTGGGCCCGACGTCCAGCGCGAGCGCGGCCACGTGCCGGAAGCGATGCCGCTGGGTGAAGTCGTCGGCGGGCAGTGCGGACAGGATCGCGTCGGCAGTGGTGGCGATGCGGCGGGTGCGTACTGCGCGGTCGGCCGTGCCCGGCGCGGGTGCCTCGAACAGGACCACCACGGTGGCGCGTGGCGCATGGGCGAGGCGGACGAGAACTTCGTCACCGATCTTGCCGGGATTGCCGGCAGCTGACGTGGCATGTGCCGCGGCGAAACTCCAATACCACACCAAGGCAAACAAGGTGAATATTCTGCGCATGAGGTCGATCCTGACTGCAGCGCTCGCGCCCACAGCATAGCCCGCCTTGCCCGGCGCGCGCGCGTGGGGGTCAGGCCGCGCCGGCTGCGGCGCGCTCGCGGCCGAGCAGGAACTCGTGCACCGCGCGCGCGCAGTCGCGTCCCTCGCGGATCGCCCACACCACCAGTGACTGGCCGCGGCGCATGTCGCCGGCGGCGAACACGCCCTCGACGTTGGTGTGGTGGCGGCTGGCGGCCGCGCTGTCGCCGCGCACGTTGCCGCGTGCGTCGCGCTCCACGCCGAAGGCGTCGAGCACGTCCGGCCGGGGTGCGACGAAGCCCATCGCCAGCAGCACGAGTTCGGCAGGGATGTCGAAGCGGCTGTCGGGCACTTCGCTCATGCGGGCGTCATGCCAGTGCAGGCGCACCGCGCTGAGACTGGCCACGCGTCCCTGCGCGTCGGCATTGAAGCACTGGGTGGCGACGGCCCAGTCGCGCTCGCAGCCTTCCTCGTGCGAGCTCGAGGTGCGCAGCTTGAGCGGCCAATACGGCCAGGTGAGCGCCTTGTCCTCGTGGCGCGGCGGCTGCGGCAGCAACTCGAACTGGGTGACCGAGCGCGCACCCTGGCGGATCGCGCTGCCCACGCAGTCGGAGCCGGTGTCGCCGCCGCCGATCACCACCACGTGCTTGCCGCCGGCGAGGATCGGCGCGGCGACGTGGTCGCCGGCGTTGGCGCGGTTGCACTGCGGCAGGTACTCCATCGCCAGATGCACGCCCGCAAGCTCGCGGCCGGGCACCGGCAGGTCGCGCGGCAGCTCGGCGCCGCCCGCGATCACGGTGGCGTCGAAGCCGGTGATGAGTTCGCGCGGCGCGAGCGTGGTCGCACCGCCGCCGTCGCCGGCGCCGACGAACACGCCGGTGCGGAAGCTGACGCCTTCGGCGCACAGCTGCTCGATGCGGCGGTCGATGTGGCGCTTGTCGAGCTTGAAATCGGGGATGCCATAGCGCAGCAGCCCGCCGGGACGGTCGTTCTTCTCGAACACGGTGACGGCGTGGCCCGCGCGCGCGAGCTGCTGCGCGCAGGCGAGGCCCGCGGGGCCGGAGCCGACGATGGCGACGCGCTTGCCGCTGCGCACCGCCGGCGGCTGCGGCACCACCCAGCCTTCCTGCCAGCCGCGCTCGATGAGCTTGTGCTCGATCGATTTGATGCCGACCGGGTCGGCGTCGATGTTGAGCGTGCACGCCGCCTCGCACGGCGCCGGGCAGATGCGGCCGGTGAACTCGGGAAAGTTGTTGGTGGCGTGCAGCACCGCGAGTGCGCGCTGCCAGTCCTGCCGGTACACGAGGTCGTTGAAATCGGGGATGACATTGCCGACCGGGCAACCCCAGTGGCAGAACGGCACGCCGCAGTCCATGCAGCGCGCGGCTTGCAGCTGCGCCGACGCATCGTCCAGCGCCTGCACGAACTCGCGCCAGTGCCGGCGGCGTTGCGGCGCGGGCTGGGTCGGCTCGTGCTGGCGCGGGTACTGCAGGAAACCCGTGGTCTTGCCCATGCTCGGCTCCTCAGACGGTGGTTGCGGCGGCTTCGGCCGGGGCCGCGGCGCGACTGGCCAGTGCGCGCCGGTACTCGTGCGGCATCACCTTGACGAACTGGCCGCGCGCGTGGCTCCAGTCGAGCAGAAGTTCGCGCGCGCGGAAGCTGCCGGTATGGCGGAAGTGCGCTTCGAGCAGTTGCCGCAGGATCGCCTCGTCGGTCGCGGCCGCGGCGCCGCGCATCGGTGCGTGCCACTGTGCGCGTGCGATCCGCAGTGTCTGCTCCACCGCCGAGACCACGCCCTCGAGCGCCACCATCGCCAGGTTGCAGTTGCGGGCGAGCTCGCCCGCGGGGTCGTGCACGTAGGCCACGCCGCCGGACATGCCCGCGGCGAAGTTGCGGCCGGTGGGGCCGAGCACGAGCACGGTGCCGCCGGTCATGTACTCGCAGCCGTGGTCGCCCACGCCCTCGACCACCGCGCAGGCGCCGGAGTTGCGCACCGCGAAGCGCTCGCCCGCGACGCCGTTGAAATAGGCCTCGCCATCGGTGGCGCCGTACAGCACGGTATTGCCGACGATGATGTGCTCGGGGCCGAAGCCGCGGAAGTCGTTGGGCGAACGCACCACGATGCGGCCGCCCGACAGGCCCTTGCCGACGTAGTCGTTGGCTTCGCCGACGAGATCGAAGGTGATGCCGCGGGCGAGGAACGCGCCGAAGCTTTGGCCGGCGCTGCCCGTCAGCTGCACGTGGATGGTGTCGTCGGCGAGGCCGGCATGGCCGTGGCGGCGCACCAGCGCGCCCGACAGCATCGCGCCGACGCTGCGGTGGGTATTGCGCACGTCGACGATGAAACGGGTCTTGTCGCCGCGTTCGAGCGCGGCGGCGGCCTGGTCGATGAGCACGTGGTCGAGCGCGTCGTCCAGCGCGTGGTCCTGCCGCGCGGCATGGCGCGTGGCGACCGTGGCCGGCACCTGCGGGCGATGGAACAGGCGCGAGAAGTCCAGCCCGCGCGCCTTCCAGTGGGCGATTCCCGCGCGCGTGTCGAGCAGGTCGGTGCGGCCGACCAGATCCTCGAAGCGGCGCACACCGAGGCTGGCCATGAGTGCGCGCACTTCCTCGGCCACGAAGAAGAAGTAGTTGACCACGTGCTCGGGCGTGCCGCTGAAGCGCTGGCGCAGCACCGGGTCCTGGGTCGCGATGCCGGTCGGGCAGGTGTTGAGATGGCACTTGCGCATCATGATGCAGCCCTGCGCCACCAGCGGCGCGGTGGCAAAGCCGAATTCGTCGGCGCCGAGCAGCGCGGCGATGACCACGTCGCGCCCGGTCTTGAGCTGGCCGTCGACCTGCACGCGGATGCGCCCGCGCAGCTGGTTGAGCACCAGCGTCTGCTGCGCCTCGGCCAGGCCCAGTTCCCACGGCGATCCGGCGTGGCGGATCGACGACCACGGCGAGGCGCCCGTGCCGCCGTCGTGGCCCGCGATCACCACGTGGTCGGCCTTGCACTTGGCCACGCCCGCGGCCACCGTGCCGACACCGACCTCGGACACCAGCTTGACCGAGATCGAGGCCTGCGGGTTGCAGCTCTTGAGGTCGTGGATGAGCTGGGCGAGGTCCTCGATCGAGTAGATGTCGTGGTGCGGCGGCGGCGAGATCAGGCCCACGCCGGGCACCGAAAAGCGCAGGCGCGCGATGTAGTCGGTGACCTTGTGGCCGGGCAGCTGGCCGCCCTCGCCGGGCTTGGCGCCCTGCGCGACCTTGATCTGGATCTGGTCGGCCGACACCAGGTAGGCCGCGGTGACGCCGAAGCGGCCCGAGGCGACCTGCTTGATGCGCGAGCGCAGCGAGTCGCCTTCCTGCAGCGGGATGTCGCGCGCGACCTGCTCGGCCCCGAGCACGCTGGCCAGCGTGGCGCCGGGCGGCAACGGCTCGCCGCGCAGCTCGTGCAGGTAGCGCGCGGGATCCTCGCCGCCCTCGCCGGTGTTGGACTTGCCGCCGATGCGGTTCATCGCGATCGCGAGCGTGGCGTGCGCCTCGGTCGAGATCGAGCCGAGCGACATCGCGCCGGTGGCGAAGCGGCGCACGATGTGCGCGGCCGGCTCCACCTCGTCGAGCGGGATCGCGCCGGCCGGGTCGGTGCGCAGCGCGAACAGGCCGCGCAGGGTCATGTGGCGGCGGTCCTGGTCGTTGATGAGCGCGGCGTATTGCGCCCAGGTGCCCACGTCGTTGGCACGCACCGCGTGCTGCAGGCGCGCGATCGCAGCGGGCGACCACAGGTGCTGCTCGCCCTGCGCACGCCACGCGTAGTCGCCGCCGGCGTCGAGCGCATCGTCGCGCAGCGGGTCGTCGGCATGGGCGGTGCGGTGCTGGCGCAGCGCCTCCTCGGCCAGTTCGAACAGGCCGATGCCCTCGATGCGGCTGGCGGTGCCGGTGAAGTACGCATCCACCAGCTCGCGCGACAGGCCGATCGCCTCGAAGCCCTGCGCGCCGGTGTAGGACATGTAGGTGGAGATGCCCATCTTCGACATCACCTTCTGCAGGCCCTTGTTGATCGCCTTGATGTAGTTGGCGATCGCCTGCTCGGCGCCGCCGGCGCCTTCGCCATCGGCGCAATGCCGCGCCAGCGTGTGCAGCGCGAGGTAGGGATGCACCGCCTCGGCACCGTAGCCCGCGAGCAGCGCGAAGTGGTGCACCTCGCGCGCCGAGCCGGTCTCGACCACGAGTCCGGTCGAGGTGCGCAGGCCGCGTTCGACCAGGTGCTGGTGCACCGCGGAGGTGGCCAGCAGCGCGGGGATCGCCACGCGCTCGCGGTCGGCGCGCCGGTCCGAGACGATGAGGATGTTGTGGCCCTGGCGGATCGCGTCGGCCGCCTGCGCGCACAGCGAGGCCAGCCGCGCCTCGATGCCCGCGCTGCCCCAGCGCGCGGGATAGGTGATGTCCAGTTCGTGGCTGCGAAAGCGGCCCCTGGAGTAGCGGCCGATCTTGCGCAGGCGCGCCATGTCGGCGATGCCGAGCACGGGCTGCGCCACTTCCAGGCGCAGCGGCGGGTTGATGTTGTTGATGTCGAGCAGGTTGGGCTTGGGCCCGATGAACGAGGTGAGCGACATCACCAGCTGTTCGCGGATCGGGTCGATCGCGGGGTTGGTGATCTGGGCGAAGCACTGGCGGAAGTAGTCGTACAGCGAACGGTTGCGATCGGACAGCACCGCCAGCGGCGCGTCGTTGCCCATCGAGCCGATCGCTTCCTCGCCGCCCTGGGCCATCGGCAGCAGCTGGAACTTGAGGTCCTCGACGGTATAGCCGAACGCGCGCTGGCGCTCGCGCAGCGCGGACGTGGCCAGTGTTTCCGCACGCGGCTCGGGCAGGTCGTGCAGGCGCACGCTGATGCGCTCGACCCATTGCCGGTACGGCCGCGCGTTGGCCAGCTGCTGCTTGATCTCGTCATCGTCGATGATGCGGCCCGCTTCGGTGTCGATCAGCAGCATCCGGCCCGGCTGCAGGCGCCACTTCCTGACGATGCGCGAGGGCGCCACCGGCAGCACGCCGGCTTCCGAGGCGAGGATCACGAGGTCGTCGTCGGTGACGAGGTAGCGGGCCGGGCGCAGGCCGTTGCGGTCGAGCGTGGCGCCGATCTGGCGCCCGTCGGTGAACGCGATCGCGGCGGGTCCGTCCCACGGCTCCATCAGCGCGGCGTGGTACTCGTAGAACGCGCGCCGGTTCGGATCCATGTGCGCGTGCTGCTCCCACGCCTCGGGGATCATCATCATCACCGCGTGCGCGAGCGGATAGCCGGCCATGAGCAGCAGTTCGAGGCAGTTGTCGAACGAGGCGGTGTCGGACTGGCCCGGGTAGATCAGCGGCCACAGCTTGGGCAGATCCTCGCCCAGCACCGGCGAGGAGATCGCCCCGGTGCGCGCATTGAGCCAGTTGACGTTGCCCTTGACCGTGTTGATCTCGCCGTTGTGGGCGATGAGCCGGTAGGGATGGGCCAGCTCCCAAGCCGGGAAGGTGTTGGTGGAAAAGCGCTGGTGCACGAGCGCGAGCGCCGAACTCGCGCGCGGATCGGCCAGGTCGCGGTAGTAGCGGCCGACCTGGTCGGCCAGCAGCAGGCCCTTGTAGACCACGGTGCGAGTGGACAT
>WBZY01000156.1_pt1 | contig 63935 bp, 57 predicted proteins | sample 5204191 | NCBI WGS metagenome assembly WBZY01 (sample SAMN12344363, study PRJNA552823) | activated sludge metagenome | biome: Activated sludge suspended growth; feature: Anammox Sidestream; material: Wastewater; isolation source: activated sludge from anammox sidestream of wastewater treatment... | reverse complement strand
TCTATAGCCTCAACGAACGCATGGACTATCATCACGGCTATATGGTTCCGTCTACGGGATATTTGCGCTGGTTCGATCTCGTTCCCGCCGGCGATGGCTTTACCTTGCTGTATCCGAGTCGGCATAATCCTAATGAACTTTCGCCGACCTCCGAATACCCGAAATTACTGGCGACCTTTTTGCAATACGGCGGCTGGCTCGAAAAACTCGGCATCTCGAACGTTGGCGCGTTGAACCACGCGATCGAAGCGGGTCATGGCGATGAGATCGTGATGGTTTCGGAGGCGTTCCATGAACAGCGGCTTTCGCAAATTGCGGGTCAGGTTGCCGAACGGATCGACCGCGCGCATGTGATTCTGGTTTCGGGTCCCTCGTCTGCGGGCAAGACGACATTTTCGCGGCGGCTTACCGTGCAATTGCTGGCTCTCGGCATTTCGCCGTTTCCGCTCGAACTCGATAATTATTTTCTGTCGCGCGATCAAACCCCGCTCGGCGAAGACGGCAAGCCAGACTTTGAAGCCCTCGAAGCGCTCGACCTCGCGTTGCTTGCCGATCATTTGCAAAAATTAATTCATGGAGATGAAGTTCAACTTCCGCGTTATAACTTCAAGACCGGTCAACGCGAGGCAGGGGAGGTTATCCGACTCGCGCGCGGACAGCCGATCATCCTCGAGGGGATTCACGGACTCGACCCGCGACTCATCCCCGCGAGTCTCAGCGGCGAGGCGTTCCGCATCTACATCTCGGCTCTGACGCAATTGAATTTGGATCGCCATAATCGAGTCTCTACCACCGACACGCGCCTGCTGAGGCGCACTGTGCGCGACGCGCGCGAACGCGGCTACACGGCAACACAAACCATCTCACGCTGGGAGTCGGTGCGGCGCGGCGAAGCGAAATATATCTTCCCCAATCAAGAAAATGCCGATGTGATGTTCAACTCCGCGCTGGTCTATGAAATGGCGGCGATCAAGTCTCTTGCCGAGCCGTTGCTCAGGCAGGTGCAATTCGGCACACCCGAATACATCGAAGCCAAACGCCTGCTTGCGTTTCTAGAATGGTTCGTGCCGCTCGATTTGAATCTCGTCCCTGAGACTTCGATCATGCGCGAGTTCCTCGGCGGTTCGATTCTGAAGGATTTTACGGTGTGGAAGAATAAGTAACGGTTCGTACAGTTCGATTTGCCAAGCAAATCGAACTGCTAGACGAACGTATGAATCTTGCGCCAGAGACTTCGCTCTTGAGGGAATTTCTCGGGGTTCGATTATGGTGACCAGACCGGAGAGTACTCATCGACATCATTGTTAGTTAATCTCAACAGGTTGCTGCCATCTACGTTAACCACGTAGATTTCCGATGTATTGTCAACACCCGAACTAAAAGCAATCTTCATGCTGTCTGGTGACCAGACCATGTTCCACCCGCCTGCTGGATGTTCACGTGTCAGGTTGATCAGGTTCGTGCCATCCGCGTTCATCACGTAGATTGCAAAGCCATCATCCCCCCAGGAGCTAAAAACTATTTTCTCTCCATCTGGCGACCAGATTGGGCCAAATTCCGGACCACCATCCGCTGCGTTATTATTGTCTGTCAAGTCGACGAGATTCGTGCCGTCAGCGTTCATTACAAAGATATCGTGCAGTCCATTTCGACTGGAACTAAATGCTATTCTTTTGCCGTCAGGTGACCAGCTTGGCCAGCCATCAATTGCACTATTCTTTGTGAGATTGATGAGATTCGTCCCATCCGCATTCATCACGCAGATACCCCGATCTCCGCAGCCCGACCCAAACGCAATTTGTTGGCTGTCCGGCGACCAAGCGAAGCGTTCCCATGTAGGGAATGCGGTACTGCCGACCCAGTCACTACCATCTGCGTTCACCACATGAATGTAAGCGCTGCTAAAACAGCAACCAATATAGTAGTCAACTCTAAACGCAATCTTCGTGCCATCCGGTGACCAAAACGGACCGCCGGCAAATCCCCAATCCGAGGTCGCCCCATCGTAAGTGCTAATATCGGTCGTGCTGATTAATTTCGTAGGGTTGGAGCCATCTGCGTTCATGATGTAAATACTTGCGGAGTCGTTGTCGTCGGTGCTGAACGCGATCTTTTTACCGTCCGGAGACCAAGACGGACTGTACTTGGGGGTTATTTCATTTTCCAGTTTGATCAGATTACTGCCATCTGGATTTATCACATAAATATCAGAAACTCCGTCTCGCGCAGACGCAAAAGCGATCTTTCCCGCACCGCCACCAATCGCCGTTGCAGTTATGGTAGGCGTGAACGTTGCTGTTGGACTTAACGTTTGAGTGGGATGTGCTGCTGTTTGGACCAGGACCGGTGTTGATGTTTGTATGTTACTTTGAGTTACGACCGGGAAATCAGTTTGAATTGACGAACACCCTGCCAAAAGTACAAACAAGAAAACAATTCGAAGTTTTTTCATGATTTATTTCCTTCCATTGATTCTCGTTTTTCAAAACCCATAAGATCAAATTATGCGACCGCAGTATATGGGCGAATTTTCTCCAGCGTTTTCTACCGACATGAAAGATTTTTACCGCAAAGCACGCTAAGGTCGCCAAGTGAAAAAGGTTTTCTTTGCGTTCTTTGCGGGCTTAGCGGTGCAAATGTACGGTAGAGAACTCCAGCGCCTTATTTTCGTCTTGTTGGGCAAAATACAAATCCCAGCGCAGTTGCAAATTCACCCAGAAATCGGCAGACATACCGAAAAACTTTGCCAAACACAAAGCCGTGCTTGGCGTGATACCCCGACGCCCATTGATGATTTCGTTAACGCGCTGATATGGAATCTGAATGTTGTCAGCCAAACCCTTTTGGCTGATTCCCATTGGGTTGAGGAACTCTTCCAAAAGCATTTTGCCAGGATGAGTAGGGATGCGGTTGGTAGGAATACGAACCATCATCTGTCTCCTTATTCCAATTCTACAACAACTTACTCCCCAACGGCACGGACTTGTCAGGCACGCACAACGCGACTTCGCCGTTTTCGTTGTGGAATCCCGTCACCAAGCACTCCGACATAAACGGACCAATTTGTTTCTTGGGGAAGTTCACCACCGCAACAACTAATTTCCCAACCAGTTCTTCTGGCTTGTACAAGTGTGTGATCTGCGCGCTCGATTTCCTGATGCCGAGTTCCGCGCCAAAATCCACTTCGAGGATGTAGGCAGGCTTCCGCGCCTCGGGGAAAGGCTTGGCAGAGATCACCCGTCCCACGCGGAGTTCGACCTTGGCGAATTCGTCCCAGGTTATTGTTTCCATAAATTTCTATTTCACTGCAATAAGATTTTCAATCTCACGAAGCACGGATTCGAAATCAGGCAAACCTGCTTCAACAACGCTTTCATCGGCTGTATGCTTATGGTGAGGTGCGGAAGAGAGATCGGGATAATGTGGGGAATTGTCGTAGCGGAAAATCATCGTTGCATCCCCTTGCTGATAGTGGTAGGAGTATGCAATTTTTACTGGGTTGCCCTGTCCTACAAACAATTCCCGAAAATGTAATCGGGAATTGTCAATGAAGTAAATGTCGCCGCGAATGAACCAGGCATCTTTACGGTCGTCAAACGAGAGGAGCGGCTCATGCACGAAAGGAGATGCGGCAAGCAGAGTCTGCAACCTCTCGAAATACTCATTCAACTTGCGCCTCGCGCATAGATTGAAGTTGATTCTCAAGGTGGCGCATGGCTTCTACTTCCATCCACCAGTCGAGGAGATCTACTGTTTCTTCGATTTCGCGCGCTTTGAACTTCCGCTCGAACTCCTCCGTGGTCATGTCGTAGCGTTTTTCGAAGGCTTCCAATGCGGCGCGTGTCCGCTCGACGGAATGTTCGAGCAGTTTTGCTTCGCGATCTATTGCCGCGCGAACTAAAGGTTTGAGGGCGTCTGCATTTTCAGTACGGATAACAATTTCTTGTAACATGCGGCAATCCTTTCTGCATGTTCGATATTATAAGCCAAATTCCTGTGGCAATAATTTCCCGTGACTCACCACCACCTCGGCGCGGAATGTTCGCGCAGAGCCTCCAGCACGTTCGGCTGATTCAACACGACCAGATTCGCATTCCCTCCGACTTTCAAATCGTAGTTTGTCAGGTTCATCGCTATGAGGGCGGACATGCAGGTTTACCCCTATGTATTCACGTCTCCGCTTTTGACGCTGGTGTAACTGGATTTGAAATTCAGGAAATACGACTCATAATATTTATACGACACGCCCGCGAGCAGAACTGTCAGCGCGAGGGTGAGGGGGTAGAGAAAGGCGTCCGAAGGCGCGCCCAGCCAGCCCGTCGTATGAAGCGCGAGGACGATGGCGATGGGATGGTACATGTAGAGTCCGTACGATATTTTGCCAAGATAGCGAATCGGTTTTTGTTCCAAAGAAATAAAAATGTTTTTGTTCGCGGCGAAATTCAAAATGAGGATGCCGAACCAGACCGAATAAAATTCCTTGTAGAGATAGGGGAAGGGAAGATCGTTGACCGTGATATGCGGAAAATATACGCCGCGATACAACATGATGGACGTGAAACCCAGCGCAAAATAAAACAAATAGTTGTTGAGAAAAATTTTCAGCGCGCGATGATTCGAATGGAGCAGGAGCGCGAAGAATCCGCCGATCGCCATGCTGGGGATGTTGAACGATTGCCAGAAGGCGTTGATCTCGTATTTGTAGACGAGAAAATTCGTGCGATCTGAAAAGAGCGCGCGGGCGAAGAGCAAATAACCGAACACGATGAGGAGCATCAATGTAATTCGATGTCGTTTGATGAATTTTAAAAGAGGAGCCCAGAGGAGATAAAACTGTTCCTCCGTGCCGATGGACCAAGCCAATGAAGCATAAGGCACCACGCCGAGAACGGCTGGGACAAGGTTGGGTAGAAAAAATATGTACAACAATAATTTCAGAGGCAGGTTTTCGTAGATCATGGCGCGGTCGTACCCGGGCAGAACGAAGAGCGGCAGGTTGGGGAGAACCGCAAACGCGAGGGCGATGATCAGAAAATAGAGGGGCCAGATGCGCAGGATCCTACGCAGGTAAAAATTCTTGACCGCGATGGTGCGCGTCTTGTTTTCCTCTTCGAGCAACAAATACGTGATGAGGAATCCGCTCAGGACGAAGAAGAGGATGACGCCGAGTTCGCCGATGATCTGCACGAACAAAGACGAGAAGTTGTTCGGCAGTCCGTAAATGTCTTTGATCTGCTCGATGTGATGAACGATGACGAGCAGGGCGGCAATGAATCGCAAGCCGTTGAGGTTGGGGAAGTAGATTCGGTCTTTGGTGAGCAAGGCGGTTATGTCTTTTGGAGTGTCCATTTGAGCAAGTAAAAAACCATTCTTTGCCGCAGAGAACGCAGGGTTTGTTGAGAAAAAATCTCAAGGTTCTCTGCGCGCTCTGTGGCTAACAATGCTCTGTTGGACACTTCCTGTCTTTTGTTATAGTAACACTTGCACAAGGATCATTATGCAGAACCCGATGATAAACGACCACGCCACTTTGATCGGCATCGAGGAATGCAGGGCTTCGGGGATCAACTCGAGGGTGACGAGGAAGATCATTGCCCCGGCGGCGAATCCCATCAGAACCGGCATGATGGGCTGGAACAACCACGAGACATACGCGGCAGGGACGGCGGCGATCGGCTGGGGCAGGCTGGTGAAGAAAGCCGCCCAGAAGCACTTCCAGATCGACGCGCCCGCCGCGCGCATCGGCACGGCTACCGCGAGTCCTTCGGGGATGTTGTGAATCCCGATCGCGAGCGCGATGTAGTTGCCGAGGTTGTTGGAATATACCGCTTCCGAGGAATATCCGACGCCGACCGCCACGCCCTCCGGGATGCTGTGCACCGCCATGGCGATAAAGATCAGCAATTGCGCCTTGTTGCCAAAGCGTTTCCAATTCGCCTGTTCGAGTCTTTCGGGAGATAAATACCGGTCAGCCTGCGATAAAAATAACGCGCCGAGCAAAATTCCGAAGACCACGGTCATGGCTTCATTCAATTGAAGGGATGTGGATTGAAGCGTCAGCCCCGGCAAGATCAAGTTGTAGACCGAAGCGGCGAACATCAAACCGCCCGCGCCGGCGTAAGCGATGCCGGTATGTTTTTGAACGTCGAGTCCTTTGATGGCAAGCGGCAACGCGCCCAGCCCGCAAGCGAAACTTGCGAGGATGCCGGCGATCAAACTGTCAGTGATAAATTGCGGCAACGAACACCTCCAAATTGTGGCTCTACCGTTTTTAACGGGAATGAGCCTCACCGCGAAGGACACAAAGTCTTGCGCTGAGTTCGTCGAAGCGACACAAAGGGGAAAAGAGTTTAGATTCCTTGGGCATTTCCTTTGTGACCGTCGTGTCCTTTGTGTTTAAAAAATGGTTTCCCATTAATTGCGGGAGACCTCAAATTGTTCAACGATCTAAATTCATGTCTTCCATCGAGAGTTCGTCTTCCACCGGTTCGAGATGCGTGAAGACCGTCACCGCGCCGCCGAGCGCGTTGCGAATATCCGCCTCGAAATCCTCCGCGATGTGATGCGCATCGTGGACGGTCCAATCGCCGGGCACGAGCATATGCACGGACACGAACTGTCGCGCCGCGGCTTGACGCGTGAGCAGCGCGTGAAAAGTCACATGCTTCGAGCGATACTTCGTCATCACATCGTCGATCAACGATAATTCTTTGGGAGGCAGTGAAGCGTCCATCAATCCTGAAACCGAACGGCTCATGAGGCGATAGCCCGTCCAAATGATATTCAATGCAACCGCGATGGCAATGAGCGGATCAAGAATCGTCCAGCCCGTGAGCGCGACGATCGCAACCGCGCTGATGACTCCCGCCGACGTCCACACGTCGGTCATCAGATGTTGCGCGTCGGCTTCCAGGGTGATGGACTTGCGCCGCTTCCCCTCGACGGTCAACCTGCGCGCCACTAGGAAGTTGATCACCGACGCCAAAACGGATACGCCCAACCCCAGCCCCAACTGTTCCAACGCTTGCGGATTCACCAACCGCGGAACTGTCGAGCTGACGATTCCCGCCGCCGCGCCGAGGATGAGCAATCCCTCCGTTGCGCTGGCGAAATATTCCGCTTTGCTGTGACCGTAGACGTGACTCTCATCCGCCGGGCGCGCGGCGATGGTCAACATGCCCAGCGCCATCCCCGCCCCGACGAGATTCACTAACGACTCGATAGCGTCCGACAGCAGACCCACTGAGCCCGTCAGAAGATACGCGCCAGTTTTCAACGCGATGGTCGCCAACGCCGCGCCGATGGACAACCACGCAAAGCGCGTCAACGAGGCGCGGTTTTGCATCAGGTCATTGTGCTCGGCATGTTTGTGAGGCATGAACAGAATGATACTTCATCACGACAAGTAATCGTAGGGCGGGTTTTCAACCCGCTGATTTTGTCGCTGGGTGAGAGCGTCAGGCTGAGAGCCTGACCTACACTTGACTAAAAAAAACGAGACAGGGTATCAGCCTGTCCCGTAAAGTAAAGCGGGTTTGTTCAATTTAACCCTATGCCCCGCGCCATAAACGCCGCCGCGAGTAGGATGACGGCAATCCCGATCACCTCCAACCAGAGGATGACCCGTGTTCGCTTGAAATCTTTGTCGCTGATCTCGGGCATTTTGTTTTCCGCAATCAATTTATTCCAGCGAATGTAACGAATCGTCGGGTCAATCGAAAGCAAGCCGACGATGAGGAACGCGCCCATCTTCACCCAGAAGAGGGGACTTTGGCTATAGAACGCCGCGCCTTTTTCAAAGAAGAACACGCGTAACAAGCCGACGATCAACAAAAGCCCCGCTGAAATTCCGTAGAACAGGTCCACGCGTTGGATGCGGCGCGCCTCTTCGAGAGTGAGTCCTTTGCGGTAGGCGATGAATTCGTAGACTACGCACGCCACGAGCGTGAAGGCAAACAGATGATGTAGAAATGCCATGACCGCCGATGCCATTTTATGCTCCTTGTGGTTCCGAGGTCAGTCGCCCTCGCGCTGTCTCGCGGCGACCCGCGATCTGCACGTGTTCCATCGCGGCGGCGAGACCGAACTTTGGCATGTTGCCATACATGACCTCAAATTGGTCTGGATTCACAGTGTATGTTTCGTGCCAGATGCCGACGATTCCGCCCGAACCAACGAGTTGATTGAACTTCTTCCACGGTCCCAAATGCGGATCGGATGGATTGCGGGCGAAATTTTCCAAGTCTTCAAATGAACGCCAGTATTGGATTAGAACGGGTCCGCTGAAGTTCCAATAGAACTCCGCGTGCAGGAATCCCTTTTCGGGATGGCTGAACAAAGTTTGCAACATCGGTCCCATCGCATTGGCAACGGGGAGCCATTTATCGAGCCGCCACCATCTGTTGATGCGCATTCCGATCAGAAAAACGACAAATGGCTGATCTGTTTTCGCCGTATATCGTCCGTTAAAGACCTTGCTCATATTTCACTCCTTGATAAATTGACTTGCATTAGATTCCAACTCGAACAAGTACAACGCGTCACCCTTTTTCCCATAGAACGGCAGGTTGCCTTGTATCTCCAAAGAAACGACACCGTGAACCCGCGCCCAGATCAGCATGGCGACATAAATGGAATTCGGATGCACATCGCTGAAATAGTTTTCCCAAATCTTGTAGTGATCTTTGCTTTCATCCCTGGCTGTCGGAACGGATGAGATATTCAGCTTTCCCACCGCGCGGATATTTTCCACGGCATGGAATAACGCGCTGATCGAACGCGCCGAAGATGGGAAAATTTTTTCTGCTGGAGGTTCATAACCTGGAATAGGCGTTCCGAATATCAATTGATATCGTTGCGGATGCTCGTTCGCCCAATCGCGGTAAGCAATGCCGATGGCTTGCAATTGTTTGGCAAAGTCATTTTTCGGCGTGGACTCACTCGCTTCGATCTGCCAATCGCCGAAGGAGGTATACGCATCAATGATCAATGCCGTGACCAGTGCGTCGCGGTCTGGAAAATAATTGTAGATGGCAGGCGCGGTGATTTTCAACTCGCGCGCAATGGCGCGAAGCGAAAGGGCAGGGGCGCCAAACTCGGCGATCTGCTTCCACGCGGTTTCCTTGATCGCTTCCTGCAAATTCGGAATCTGTTTCTTCTTGATGGGTCGCACCATGTTGGCTCCTGAATAACTTTACACTGTATATATACAGTGTAAAGTTATTTTTGTCAAGAGGTGAATGACAGACCTCCGAGTTCGCCTGTCCCCGATAGGGGATCAAGAACTCGGAGGTCTTGGTTGTGTCATATAATCCCCGCAATGGATAATTACTACGACGCCATCATCATCGGCGGGGGCGTGGCAGGACTCACCGCCGCGCTCCACCTCGCCGAACGCGGACTCAAACTGCTCATCCTCGAAGCCGACGAACGCGCGGGCGGAAGATTATCTGGCAAAGACGAGATCAACATCAACGGGTGGAAATTTCCAAACGAACACGGCGTGCATGGCATTTGGTCGTCGTACCTGAATCTCAAATCCATGTTGCGGCGGCAGGGGATCATTGACCGCCTCATCCCTGCCAACGACGAGCAATGGATCTATCGTCAAAATAATTTTATCGGGCGCGTGAATATCGGCTCGATGATTCGCAACAGCATCCTGCCTGCGCCGCTTCATTATCTACCGTTGTTGTTCCATCCAAAATTTATGTGGATGCTCAGCCTCAGCGATTGGGCGTCGCTGTTCCATGTGTGGGGCACGCTCCTCATGTCCATCGGCATCGATCCGTTCGTGGAAGACCAGCCGCTCGAAGGGCTCACGTTTGGCAAATCGCTCAAGCGTTGGGGTCCCGCGTTCCGCGCGTTGTTCTTCGGTCTCACGCGCAACGGGCTCTCGACGAATCCCGACGATGTTCCGCTCGCGGGCTTCCTCGCCTTCCTTCGTTTTTACACGGTCATGCGGCGCGACGCGTGGCGCTTCGAATATCTTCCCAACGGCGGCGGCGATGTGTGCGAAAAATTGTCGGCGAAGATAACTCAACACGGAGGCGCGCTCAGGTTCAAGTCGCGTGTGAAGCGTGTTGAAAGAGATGATGATTGGATTGTGCAGTACGAGTCGGACGGAGTCCCCGCTTCGATTCGATCCCGCTTCGTCATCCTCGCTTCCGACTCCCCTTCGGCTGAATCGCTCATCCTCAACAGTTTCCACGCTGACGGTTTGTTCTTCCCGCATGGACTCGCCCACGCGGTGATTCGATTATGGTTCAGCAAACAACCGCGCAAACATCCCGAAGCGGGCATCTTCAGCGGCGACTTTGTGATGCACAATTTTTTCTGGCTCGATAAAATTTATGACGAGTATCGCGCGTGGAGCGACGAGACGGGCGGCGCGTGTATCGAGGTCCATGTGTACGGACCTGAAGATGTGTTGAAACAATCCGACGCGGTTCTGCTGACGAATGTACTGACCGATTTTTATCGCGCGTTTCCCGAATTGCGAGGACATCTCATCAAGCCGCATGTGCAACGCAACGCGGCGACTCACACACTGCCCGCGTTGGGCGCGCGCGGCACACATCTCGGAATCGAAACGCCCTGGGAAAATTTTTTCTGCGCGGGTGATTGGGTGCGGCATGAAACGCCCGCCTTCTTTTTAGAACGCGCCTGTGTGACAGGACTCGAAGCCGCGAACCGCGTGTTATCGTTGTATGGAAAAGAATCGTTTGACGTACAACCCTATCCGCCCGCCGAACCGCTCGCCGCATGGATCGAAGCGATGATGATGAGGGGGAGACGGCGTAAAAAACGCAGGTTGTAACTTTCCTGTTCTGCTGGCAGGTCTCTCCTGTGCTACACTGCGCCACATCCGGTCTATGGCAAAAGACAATGCGCAAGTCAACAAAATTATTAAATAGAATTTCTTTTCTGTTCGTTTGGTTTACGCTCATTGTTGGGCAATCTTGCGCCGCGCCCGCCGCGTTGGCGGCGCAGGACAAATGGACAGTGATGGTGTACATGGTGGGGGATAATGAATTGGAAGAGTATGTGATCCCGGATATTGAAGATGAACTTGCTAGTACAGGATCGAGTCAGGATGTCAATGTTCTCGTGTTGGCAGACCGCGCCCCAGGGTACGATATCAGTCAAGGCGATTGGCAGACAACGAAGTTGTTTTACGTTACACAAGGGATGACCGCAGATTCGGCGAACGCGGTAGCGGATTGGGGTGAGAGAAATATGGGCGACGCGCAAACTTTGATCGAATTTATCGCCTGGTCGAAAGCCAACTATCCTGCCGATCACTACGCGTTATATTTTTGGGATCACGGTTGGAGTTGGCATCCCGGCTGGGTTCTGATCGACGAGACGGACGGCGACACGCTCGATTACGACGAATTGAAAAACGCCATTCCATCTTTAGGCTTTATCGATGTGGTGGGTTATGACGGATGCAACATGGCGTCTCTTGAAATGTTGCAGGTTTGGCGCGGGTACAGCACAGCCCTGACCAGTTCGCAGGAATACGTGGAGGACTATGGAATTGAATATGATGTTCTCCTTGCCGAATTACTTGCCAACCCAAATATGAACGCCGATGACGTGGCGATTGCCACCAGCCAGAGCGCAATATACGATAAGACCTGGTCTGCGCTTGCTACTGATGCCCGTCTCGATACGCTTCTTGCCGCTGTGGACGACTGGTCTATCGCTTTGCTGAACGGATTGCCCGAGAACCGCGCGGAGTATCAACGCGCGTTCGAAGCCACGCAGTCTTTTTGGGATGCGCCAATGGACAAAGACTTGTATGATATGGCGTATGAATTGGAGCGTAATGTAGCCGATCGGGAAATAAAAACCAAGAGTCAGGCGGTGATGGATGCGGTCCGGCAGGTGGTCTTGTTTGAAAAACGCGCTGAAGAATATAGCGGCGCGAACGGCATCACGATCTATCATATTTCAACGGCTTCCGAAAAAGACCCCGACTATCTTTACTATCGTTCAATGATCGATCTCGCTATCCAAACCTCATGGGATGAGTTTCTAGACTCGTATGCAAGATAATTCTTGCGCGCGTACGTGCCGTCAGAGTAGGTAGACAGGTAAACAGGTAGACACGTAGACACGACCTCCGAGTTTTTGACTTGGAGGTCGTGTCCACTGATGACTGATAACTGATCACTTTCTCACCGACTCACTGAATCACTCCCAACCTCCTCCCAACCCTCGCAAACGCCTCCAACCCTTGACCGAGATCATCGCGGTCGTGCGAGGCGGAGATCATCACGCGGATGCGCGCTTTGCCTTTTGCCACGGTGGGGAATCCGATGGACATGGCGAAGACGCCTTCCTCAAAGAGTTCGCGGCTGAATTGTTGCGCGAGCGTCGCTTCGCCGAGCATCACGGGCGTGATGGGCGTTTCGCTGACGCCTGTATCGAATCCCAGTTTCTTCATTTCGACTTTGAAATATTTGGCGTTGTCCCAAAGTTTATCCACGAGTTCGGTTGATTCTTCGAGCAGGTCAACCGCCGCCAAACATGCCGCCGCGTCTGGCGCGGTGACAGCGGACGAGAACAGGAACGGTCGTCCGCGCTGGCGCAACCATTCGATGATGACTTTATTGCCCGCGACGATTCCGCCGACGACGCCGAACGCCTTCGACATCGTGCCAACTTCAATGTCCACTTGACCGTGCAAGCCGAAATGATCCACGATGCCGCGCCCGCCTTTGCCGAGTACGCCCTCGCCGTGCGCGTCGTCCACCATAAATAAAATATCGTATTTCTTTGCGACCTCAACCAGAGCGGGGAGAGGGGCGATATCGCCGTCCATGCTGAAGACGCCGTCAGTGATGATCAACGCGCGGCGGAAAGATGACGCGTGTTCTTTGATCGCATCCTCCAACGCGCTCGCGTCGTTATGTTCGTACGCGATGATCTTCGCGCCCGAGAGTCGGCATCCGTCAATGATCGAAGCGTGATTGAGTCGGTCCGAAAAAATAACATCTTCTTTTCCAACGAGCGCCGAGATCGCGCCGAGATTCGCGGTGAAGCCCGATTGAAACGTGATGACATCTTCCGCGCCCTTGAATTTTGCGAGCCGTTGTTCGAGTTGCACATGCAGATCGGTTGTGCCAGCGATCGTCCGCACTGCGGCAGGACCCACGCCATATTTTTTCGTCGCGTCCTTTGCGGCTTCGACCAACTTCGGGTGATTCGCCAAACCCAAATAATTATTCGAGCAAAAATTCAGCACATCTTTTCCATCCACGATAATGCGCGCGCCCTGCGCCGAGCCGATCGTGCGGATGCGGTTGTACAAGCCTTGCTCTTTCAAGCCGTCAATTTCCTGCGCGAGCCAAGTGAGTTTGTTTGTCATGGGAACTCCTGCTAAAAAGAGAGTAGAGAATTAGAGATTGGAGAATTGTAAACCGTAATTTGTAATTGGTAATTCAACGCGCCTTTATCTGCGCAGAGATTATAGCAACTTTCACCTCTTCACCTGTCATCATTTTTAGCGAAAGCCGTCATGAAAAAAGAATACATTTCCAACAGTCCCTCTGTATAATTCGTGCATTCTATGAATGCCAAAGCCATCCCCGAGCAGATCACCGATCTCAAAACCGCCATCGCCGCGCAGGAAACCATGCGCTCAACACTGGGGGATGCTGTGGTGGATACCACCCTCGCCGTCTTGCGCGGACAGTTGGATGAACTGGAGCGGCAATCTGCCCAGCAGGATGCGGCGAATCAAGCCCGACGGCGGCTGGTCTCAGTCCTCTTTGCCGATATCTCAGGGTTTACCGCGCTCTCCGAAACCATGGACGCGGAAGATGTGGCGAACCTCGTCAATCACTTGTGGATTCGCGCCGACCGCGTCATTCAAGAATATGGCGGGCATATCGACAAACACATCGGCGATTCGGTCATGGCGATCTGGGGCGCCGATGCCGCCCGCGAGGACGATGCCGAACGCGCCATCCGCGCCGCGTTAAAGATGCAGGAAATTTTCAAAGAGAATGCGGGCAACATGTCTATTAGTTTGAAGGTGGGAATTAATAGCGGGCAAGTCTTATTGAGTTCTATCGGCACGCAGGGCGAATTCACCGCAATGGGAGATACGGTGAACACGGCGAGCCGTTTGGTTACCTCGGCAGGCGGGAACCAGATTTTGATCTCCTACGATACCTATCAGCTCGTGCGCGGGGTGTTCGATGTGCAAATTCAGACCCCGATTACTGTCAAAGGCAAAGCGGAGCCGTTGCAGACGTATGTGGTACAGCGCGTCCGCCCGCGGGCGTTCAGGCTGGGGAGGCGCGGCGTCGAAGGCGTATCCACTCGAATGGTCGGGCGCGAAGCGGAATTCTCCATCATCAAACAGGCGCTCGAGCAGTGCGCGACGAATCAACGCGTTACGCTGGCGGTCGTCAAAGGCGACGCGGGTTTGGGGAAGAGTCGTTTGATCTACGAATTCGAAGCCTGGCTCGATACTCACCCGACAGATTTCTTTTTATTCAAGGGACGCGCGGACGAGGAGACAACCAGCTTGCCATACAGTTTATTACGCGACGTGTTAAGTGAACGGTTTCAGATTTTGGACAGCGACACGCAGGCGGAAGCGCGCGATAAATTGCGAAAAGGCATGACCGAGATGATCGGCGAGGGGAGCGAGGAACGCGCCGCGTTCATCGGCGAGTTGATCGGGTTTGATTTTTCAGAGAGCGAATTTTTGCGCGGTATTCGCAACGATGCGCGACAGATTCGCGCGCGGTCATTTAGCCATCTCGCGCAATTTTTTGCCGGGGTTGCCCGCGAATTTCCCATTGTGATCTTGCTTGATGATATTCACTGGGCAGATAACGGCTCGCTTGAGTTGATTGACTATCTTGCGAAATTGGATTCCGCCCTGCCTCTGTTCATTTTGTGCACGGCGCGTCCGATCCTGGATGAAATACACCCAAATTGGGGCGCGGATTTTCCGTTGAGCGAGATCATTGCCATCAAATCGCTGGATATCGAATCGAGCCGCGCATTGGCAAGCAACATTTTGCAAAACGTCAACGACCTGCCGCGCGAACTGGTTGAAACGGTGGCAAAGAACGCGGAGGGGAATCCGTTTTACCTGGAAGAATTGATCAAGGTGTTGATCGAAGATGGAGTGATTGTGAAAGGGGATGAAGCCTGGCAGATCGTGCCGCAACGGCTTACGCAAATGCGCGTTCCTGCCACATTGACCGGTGTGTTGCAGGCGCGTCTCGACCGACTCCCTTCCACCGAAAGCGACGTACTCGAGCGCGCCGCCGTGATCGGGCGCACCTTTTGGGATGCGGCAGTTGAAGCCATGCGCGGCTCCGAGGCTGCGCGGGCGCTGGCGGGCGGTCACGATGTTCATTCCGCGCTCACAGCCCTGCGCACGAAGGAATTGGTGTTTTCCCACCAGCCATCTGCCTTTGCAGGAGCGCAGGAGTTTATTTTCAAACATGCCATCCTGCGCGAGGTGACGTACGAGCGCGTGCTCAAAGCCCGGCGCAAACTGTATCATCGCATGGCGGCAGATTGGCTGATCCAACAAAGCGGCGAACGGATCGGCGAGTATCTCGGCTTGATCGCCCAGCATTACGAACTGGCAGGCGACACCACGCGCGCGGTGGACTTTCTCGAACGCGCGGCGGACCAATCTCTGCGGCTGAGCGCGTACCACGAGGCATTATCCGCCTCGGAGCGGGCGTTGGCGATCATTGCCGCATCGGAGGATAAAAACCCCGCCATGCGGGCGCTCATGCTTTTTCATATCGGCGCATCCTGTCTCTGGCTGACGGATTACCCCACTGCCAAGGCGCGCTTCGAGGAATGTATCGCGCTGGCTCATTCAGCGGGCGACCATGCCCTGAAGGCAAAGGCATTAGCCCGCCTCGGGCGCATCGGCTTGGAGCAAAATAATGTTGACGTGAGCCAAACCTGTTTTCAGCAAAGTCTTGCCATCGCGCGCGAGTTGAACGATCTCGATCTCACCGCCTATGCTCTGGCGAGTTTGGGCTACATTTATCACTATCAGGGGCTTTACGAAGAGGCGGAGCAGTTTGGCAGAGAAAGTTACGCGATTACCGAAAAAACAGGCGATGCCATTGCGCAGGCGTTTTCATTGAATATGCTGGCAATGAGCAGTGTCAACCGCGGCGACTACGAATCGTCCCAACGGTATCACCTGCAAGCGATCGGGATCTGCAAAACCTCCGGCGACCGGTACGGGTTGGCGCGCGCCGAAAGTAACCTGAGCGAGTTACTGCGAATTCAAAAACGCTATGCCGAAGCCAGACTGCACACGGTGGAGGGGATCAAGATCACCCGCGAACTTGGCAACCGCTACGCGCTTTCGATCATGCTCGTCAATCTCGCGTATTCTCAGGCGGGGCTGGGTGAAATTCGCGAAGCCTATGCGTCGGTGCGCGAGGCGTTGCAACTCAACATCGAAAACGACCTCGGCTCGTGGATCATCTTTTCACTGGTTGGCTATGCTTATGTCTTGCGCGTTGAAGGACAACGCGAACGAGCCTTGCGCGTCCTTGGCGCGTGCCTGCATCACCCTGAAGCCAATAGCGACACGCATCGCGATATTCAAATTATCCTCGATGAAATGAAACAGGAAAGAACCGACGATATCGAACTCGAACTGGAACGCGGCAAGTCGCTCGACATCAATAAAGCCGTTGTGATGGCGTTGGGCGGCTAATCATTCCCCTCTGCGAACAAGCCCAACTCGATCATCGCCTCCATCACTTTTTGGATGGCTCCGCTTTTGACGATGACCGCCGTTGGACTTAATACCTCGCCCAAAAATTTTCCCGCCCGTGATCTACGCATCTCTTCCAACACTTCGGGCTGACTCACCCGTAGGATGGTTTGAGTCTCCGCCCGAGCCTCGGTGCCCTTAGCCTCCCAGCGTTTGAGCGCTTTCACCAGCGGCGGCGGGACTTTGTTGTCGGTATGCTTCACCAGCAGTGACAACAATTGCTCGGCTTTGAGTCCCTGCTCTTTGGCGTGTTTCAGCGATCGCGCAGTGATGTGATATTTGTATTCTTTTTTGGTGGTCGAGTAGGGTCGAGCGATAGCGAGACCCGTATCGAGACCACTCTCCTGCCATTCACAAAATCTCGCAATCTGATAACGAACCACGCGCGGCGCATCTCGCGGAATAGAAATTTTTCCATTGGAAGCAACAGCAACCTTGCCTCTCTCGTCAAAGGTCGAAGGTCGAAGGTCTGACCTGTGACTTTCAACCTTCGACTTGATTCGGAAAGAAGTTGGTTCTGTTGTTCCCTCTGCAATCGAAAGATCAACCCTCCCCAACCAATGGAGAATATTGATGAAATATCGAATCAACACGCCGTCCACTTCGTTCCATGAGTCGAAGCCGCGCAGGTATTGCCCGTCGGAGGCGCGTTTGATGAACCACGAGTCATAGTCGCCTGCGGGACGTTGGAAATCTGGCTGTGTCTGTTTTATCGCTTGGACGAAACTTGCCACGCTCCACCATTTGTTTGCAGGGACTGAGTTGATGAAACCGAGAATCGTGTTGCGTGTCTCGCGCGGTGAGTTCGTCCACTCGCCTTCGCAGACGATGCTCGGCATGAGTTTGAGTTCGTTGAACGAGTCGCTTGCGAGCCATGAGTCGTGGAGCATCTTCAACGCGTCCGCGCGTGGGGATTCGAGGAAAGTTTTTACAAGTTCAGTTTGGATGTTGTTGTTCGTAATGAGATTTGCAGCGGCAAGCAATGCGGCGAGTCGTAGGTCAAATTGTCCCACAGGGATGCTTCGCGACCAATTTGACCTACCCATGCGTAGCGCGGCGAGCATAGTCGTTGCATCGTCGAGGATGAAATCGTCGGCGAGAATTTCTGTTCCCTTTTCAGCGGGAGATACAGGGCGACCCAATGGATCAATTATTGCCGCAGAGTCGCGGAGACGCGGAGATTCTTTTTGAATTTCTCTCTGTGACTCTGTGTCTCTGTGGCTGATGAGTTTGAGTAAATCATCAGGAATATACGCGAACTCCTGCGAGCCTTTGTCTGTTTCAAAGAACGCGCGCGCCAGCATGCCGCGATAAAAAAGAATCTCTGCCGCCGATATGGGACTGCGATGCGGGCGTTCCCTGTCGCGTTTGCCTGCGCCCATCTCGCGGATGTCGCCGAATTGACGCGAGAACGCCGCCCAGGCGATCCGCCCGTTGGAGGCGAGGAGGGCGGCGAGGGCGGAGTCCGCTTCGGGGGGGAGAGAGGCTAAATGGTCTGCGAGCAGGTCGAAGTCGAGGAGAGAAGCGGACAGTTCATCCCGCGCTGAATCCGAATCCGTAGAATCCAAATCGAGTCCCCATAGATCCGCGATGATGCGGAGGTGGTTGATGTCTTGGTTGAGGAGGGAATGGATTAAGTCGGGCATATCTACTTTCCACTTTCTATATTCTACGGTAGAAAGCGGAAAGCAGGGAGTAATTACCCGCGCACAACTTTGAGCGCGTTTGGCAAAATTTCAAAACTCACTGTGCGAACGTCGGTGCCTGGACCTGAGAAGATTTCGCCGTCGGTGTGGATGTAGAGCGGGCGGTCTGCGATGATCGAGAATTTTTTGCATGTGCCCATTTTGACTTCTTTGAATCGTCCGTGCGTGCCTTTCATCACTTCAGGCAAAATGCGGAACATCATGGCGCGGCTTACGTCGGTGATCATGGCGTAGTGGAGGATGCCGTCGTCGATTTTTGCTTCGGGCGCGATGAGGAAGCCGCCGCCCTCGCGCGGACCGTTGCATAGCACGAGGTAGATGACTTTTTGTTCCCATTGTTCGGTGTCGGTTTCGATCTGCATGGCGATGGGATTATGATCGATGACAATCGTTTGTATGACGGATGTGAGATACATGAGGAAGCCGCGCAAGAGGGGCAGGCGATGCGAACGGATCGTGACCGTCGCGCCGAAGCCGATGCCGAGCGTGTTGTCGAAATATTCTTTGCGCCCGCCGCCGTCGGTCATCAAACCGAGGTCAACGGTGGAGACTTCGCCGCTCAGCGCGCGCGCAAGCGCTTCATTTGATTTTTTCGTCGCGCCGATGCCGTGCGCAAAGTCGTTGCCTGAGCCGACGGGGACAACTCCGAGAATGGGACGTTTATGCTCAGGCGCCTGCATGATTCCATTGACCACTTCATGGACTGTGCCATCGCCGCCCATCGCGATGATTCGTTCGTAGCCTTCCTCGCTTGCTTCACGCGCCAATTCAATTGCGTGACCTGGGTAGACCGTTCCGCTCCATGTGACGTTGCCGTGTTGTGCGGTGATGGAGCGCAGGTCGCGCGCGACGCGCCAGGCATTGCCCATGTCTGCCATGGGGTTGAGGATGATTTTTACTTTGGGCGGCATGAAGAGTCCTCCGTGAGAAGCGGCAGTCACCTTCAAGGCGGCTGTCACTTTGGTTTTCGTCGATTATAACCCGCGTTGTAAAGCGGAGGCTCTTATTCGGGAAGTTTGATCTTCGAGAGCGGAGCGGTAACCCCGCGCGCGATCTGAAATGAACCGCGTTCGTATTTTTTTGCCTGATAGAGCGCCGCATCCGCCGCGCGTAACAGGTCCGAACCGGTGCGACCATGCATGGGGTAGAGCGCGATGCCGCCGGAAATCCCAAGTTTGAGGTTTTTTCCGTCGGGCAATTTGAACTTGAGTTTTTGCATGCTTTCGACGATTTTTTCGGCTACGATGCGGGCGGAGGATAAATCGGACTGGGTGAGGATCAGGGTCAATTCGTCGCCGCCGTAACGCGCCAGAAAATCTGTGTTGCGGACGCCTCGCGCCATGAAATTAAAAACATAGCGTAATACCTCATCCCCGATGCCATGCCCGTAGGTATCGTTAACTTCCTTGAACCCGTCGAGGTCCATCATGATTACGGCAAAGGAGTAGTTATTCCTGCGCGCGGCGGATGCTTCATCTTCGAGCCGTTCATCGAGCGCGCGACGGTTGGGTAACCCGGTGACGGTATCGCTGAATGCCTGTCGGCTGATCATCAAGTGCAAGCGGGCGTTAGAGATGGCAACCGCTGCCTGGTCGGCAAGCAGGCTCAAGAGGCGCAGTTCTGCATGCGAAAATTTCCCCGCCGTCACGCGGGAGAGGTTCATCACGCCGACAACCTTTTTCCCCACCTTGAGAGGGATCCCGATTATAGAACCCGCCCAATTATCCGCAATATCTTTAAAGAGCGGATGGGCGCGCGTGCTCTCAACGATGATCATCTCCCCGGTGCGCGCAACCGTATAGGTTAGCCCGTTGCCTCTCGGTTTGGTGAACGGTTTGTTGCGCTTGCCTTCCGAATCGAGCGCCGCGCCGAACGAGAGCTTCTGGTCGTCGTAAAGAAAAATGCTGACATCGCGCGCGTTGAACACCAGGCGCATCGCCTCGGTGACCACAGCATTGAGCACATCGGCCAGTTCGAGACTGGAGGTGAGATTGATGCTCAACTTTTTGAGCGCGTCCAGTTCATCGGTCTGTTGTTTGAGCATCATCAGCATGGCGCGATGATCGATCAACTGCAATGCCAGATTTTTCGATTCTTCGGGATTGCCTTGCGAATATTTTTCCAGGGCGACGGAAAGCACATCCAAGAGTTTGAGCAGATATTCCCGCGCAATCGGGGATTCGCCCTGAGTTTCCAACACCTGATAAGCGTCTTCTAAAATTTTGGATCGGATATCGTCCATATACTCACACAAGAACTTAGATTTAATCATGATCCCGACGCAAGGGACTGACTCATTTGTCCTGTTTGACCATGATGGCGCAAATTATAACCAGCATGGGCGATGATGGGGTTACATGCCCATTACAACCTTGTCAAAATGGATATGCTACAATGGAGAGCGTCCCATATCTGGAGGAATCGTGTCTTTCCCACCCATACCTGCCCCAGCCACTCCACTTCATCCACGCCGCCGCGGACTTATCATCGGAGCGTCGGATGGACTTGGCGCGGAACTTGCCCGCCAACTGTCCTCAGACGGCTATTCCCTAGCCCTGCTAGCTCGTAGAAAAGATGCGCTGGACGCGCTGTGTCAGGAGATCAATTCACAAGGCGGGAACGCTCGCTCATACGCGCACAACGTGACGGAGTACGATAAAGTTCCAAGCCTGCTCCTCAAAATTGTCGCCGACCTCGGCGGGTTGGATGCGGTTGTCTATGTTGCCAGCGTCAACCAACCGCCCGGCGGAATGGACAAATACAACTTCGAGAACGACCGCCAGATGATCGAAGTCAATTTGATCGGCGCGATGGCATGGCTCACGCCGATTGCCGAAATGTTCCAATCGGCAAAGGCGGGACAGATCGTTGGCATTTCCTCTGTCGCTGGCGATCGCGGGCGTGTTGGAAATCCCGGCTACAACACCTCCAAAGCCGGGCTGACGACGTACCTCGAGGCGTTGCGAAACAGGCTCACCCGTCACGGCGTGAACGTGTTGACGGTGAAACCCGGCTTCATGAAAACTGAAATGCTCAAAGCCGCGCTCGGTCCAACTCCGTTTGCCATTGAACCCTCTACAGCCGCAGAGCATATTGTGAAAGCGATGAAGAAACGCAAGCAGGTCATTTACACCGCGCCGATCTGGCGTTGGATCATGCTGGCGATCCAACATACGCCGTCGTTTATTTTTAGAAGATTGTCATTCTAAAGGCAGAGACTAGAGACTGGAGACTAGAGATTAGTCTCCAGTCTCTAGTCTCCAGTTTTGCAATGTCCCTCAACCTCAACCACACCTTCACAAAACTCGAAAATTTCGGTCATTCGTTCCAAGCCTCATCGTATCGAATTCCAATCCAACGTACAGAAGATATCTACGAAGCGTTTCAACTCGCGAAGAAACTCGGGTTGAAAGTGACCGCGCGCGGCACGGGCATCAGTTACAACGACGCGTCGCTTAACGGCGGCGGCATCGTGCTGGATATGCGGGGGATGAATCAGATCGCCGAATGGGACCCAGCCTCAGGCGTGGTGAGATGCGAGTCGGGCGTCACGCTCGAACAGTTGTGGCAGAGAGTCGAACCCGACGGCTGGTGGCCCCCCGTCGTCTCTGGCACGATGAAAACGACGCTGGGCGGATGCCTCAGCGCGAACATCCACGGAAAAAATAATTTTCAGGTCGGTCCCATCGGCGAACACGTGATCGAATTTACCGCGATGCTGTCGACCGGCGCGTTAATCACTTGCGCGCCAAAGAAAAACGCGGATTTGTTTTACGCGATGATCGGCGGGCTGGGGATGCTCGGAGTCTTTACTTCCATCACGTTACAGATGAAACGCATCTTTTCCGGACTTGTGGCTGTGGACGCCTGGCACGCGCCGGATCTCAGCCGACACTTAAGCGACCTGCGCGAACACGCGCCAACCCATGATTACATCGTCGGCTGGCTAGACGCGTTTGCGAGTGGAAACAGTTTGGGGCGCGGACAGATCCACGCCGCGAGGCAACTCAACGAAGGCGAAGACCCGAATCCGCAAAAGACTGAAGACCTTTCGAATCAACATTTGCCCGATCGTTTTTTCGGCGTGGTGCCGAAATCCATGCTGTATTATTTCATGAAGCCGATGATGAATAATATTGGGATGCGTTTTGTCAACATCGGCAGGTATTTACTGGCATTACGCGCGCATACGTTTCAACAATCGCACGATGAGTTTCATTTTCTGTTGGATTACGCGCCCGGCTGGGAACGTTCCTTCGGGCGCGGCGGGTTGATCCAATATCAATCGTTCCTCCCAAAAGAAACAGCCGAAGATGCGTGGCGCGCAATGATTCGATTTTCACATCGAAACAAATTACCATCGTATCTCGGCGTGACCAAACGTCACCGCCCCGATAAATTTCTGCTGACACACGGCGTGGACGGCTTCTCGCTCGCGTTGGATTTCAAAGTGACCGATTCGAATCGCGCCAGGTTGTCAGCGGTGTTGCAAGAGTTCGACCGCATTGTGCTGGATGCAGGCGGGCGATTCTATTTTGCCAAGAACAGCGAGACGACCGCCGAGTCAACTCGAAAATTCCTTGGGGATGAAGCGGTTGAGAAGTTCAAGAAACTCAAAAAACGATGCGATCCGAACAGTTTGTTGGAATCGGATTTGTATCGGAGAATATTTCTGTAGGGGCAGACCCGCGCGTCTGCCAGTTTCAAAATGAATTTTGTTGTTGAAGACCTTGGCTTGATCGAATACGAATCCGCGTGGAAGTTGCAGGATCAATACGCGGAAGAGATCGCGGAGGGCAAACGCGCGCCGACTCTTTTGCTTCTTGAGCATCCGCACGTCTACACGTTCGGTCGGCGCGGCAAACAGGAAAATTTGTTGTGGGGCGAATCGCAACTCAAAGATAAGGGAATCGCCATCCATTGGGTAGATCGCGGCGGCGACGTGACCTATCACGGACCCGGGCAGTTGGTTGGGTATCCGTTGTTGCCACTCATTCCGTTAAGACCTCACAGGTCTCTGAGACCTGTGAGGTCTGATGGAAGAATCCCCGAAGCCGATTACGTCGGCTACGTCCGCAAACTGGAACAGACTCTCATCACCGCCTTGGCGCGACTCGGTCTCGCAGCGGGACAACGCCAAGGTTTAACCGGCGTATGGATTCAAGCCGACGTGCATTCACGTTGTCCGCGCTGTTCGCCGGAAGATAGGAAGAAGCCAGCCAAGATCGCGGCGATCGGCGTCAAGGTGGACGCGCGCGGCGTGTCGCGTCACGGCTTTGCGTTGAATGTGAATCCCGACATGGAATATTGGAACGGCATCATCGCCTGCGGATTGCAAAATGAGCCAATCGTTTCGCTTGCCGATCTATTCCCCGACCCGCCTTCGATGGAGCGCGTGAAAGAGGAGATTGTAAAAGCGTTTCATGAGATATTTGGTGTTGCCGGTTAGAAACTCGCCATGTCAATCCCGCAGGGATGGCAGGGTTATAGAAAATTGGCAGCATCGATTCAAATCCCGAAGGGATGACATATCTTTATCGCTTCTGACACCCCTTCGGGGTTGATCGCCCTTGGTGCGACATCATTGCTACAATCATTTGACCCCTTCGGGGTCTTGGGGGCCGTTTAGGATGAATGCTCCCCTCAAGGATACAGTGTCAATGATTAAGTTTTTATACCAACGGGTGATTTCAAGGGCGGAAAAATTTTTGATAAACTTCCGCATCGTTTCAACGAGGAGATATGAACATGCTTCAACAAAGATCAAAAATGAACCGCCGCGATTTTTTGAAGTTGATGGGCGCTTTCGCGGGAGCGTCTGCTGCGCTGGCGGCGTGCGCGCCGGAGCAGGTTCCAGGTCCGGACCCGACGCGGGTGGTCGCGCCGCCGGTCAACCCGACGGGCATTCCTCCCGAACCTGCGCTTCCGCCTGTTGCGTTGGGAATCATCGCATTGAGTCGCATGGCGTACGGGGCGCGTCCCGGCGACTTCGACGCGTTCAACGCATTGGGCGCGACGGATGAGGAACGTTTGCGAAATTATGTGGCGCAACAATTGAATCCCGATACGATTGACGATAGCGAGTTCGAAGCGCGTTACGCGGCGGCGGGATTTGAAACACTACATAAAACGCAAGATGAATTGTATTTCGATCACATCGCCAGCAATCCATACAACTCGAACGACGATGCGTATTGGCAGTGGTATTCCAAACCCGCGAATGAATTAGTGGACGCGACATTTTTACGCGCGGTGTACAGCAAGAAACAACTCGTGGAAGTGCTTGCCGATTTTTGGCACAATCATTTCAATGTTTATTTTTGGCAGGACGATGGCGTGCCGATGCTCGCTTCATACAACCGCGACGTGTTGCGCGCGCACATGCTCGGCAACTTCAGGCAAATGCTTGAAGCGGTGGCGACGCATCCCTCGATGTTGTATTACTTGAATCAAAACAATTCATCGGATGCGGGGCCGAATGAAAATTTTGCGCGCGAACTTTTCGAACTGCACACGCTCGGCGCGGAAAATTATTTCGGGGTGCAAGATCCAAACTCCATTGCGAAAGATGCAAACGGCATCGCCATCGGCTACGTGGACAACGACGTGTACGAATCGGCGCGCGCGCTCACGGGCTGGCGCGTGGATGATGACATTTACGAATACGAAGACGGCGTCGAGAAGACGGGGCGCTTTTTATATTACAAGCCGTGGCACGACCGCTTCAACAAATTGATCCTCGGAAAATATATTCCTGCCGATCAGGAAGATATGAAGGACGGACGCGACGTGTTGGATTTGCTCGCGTATCATCCTGGCACCGCGCGATTCATTTCGCGCAAACTCGCTCGCCGCTTCATTTCGGACAATCCGCCCGATTCGGTCGTGGCAGCCGCCGCGTCCTCTTTTATGGCGAATCTGTCCGCGCCCGATCAACTCAAGCGCGTGGTCGAGACGATCCTGCTTTCGCCTGAATTCAAACAGACGTGGGGCGCGAAGATCAAACGTCCCATCGAAGCCGCGATCTCGATGATGCGCGCCGTCAACACAGACTTCACCAAACTCCCCGGCGGCATTGCGTGGATGTGCGGGATGATGGGTCAAGCCATGTTCGAGCGTCGTCCGCCCGATGGCTACCCCGATGTGAAAGAAGCGTGGGCGAATACGATGTCTTTGTTGTATCGTTGGAACTTTGCGGTCGGCATCACCGAAAACTGGATGGACGAAGAGGAACAGCAACGCTTCGCCCGCACGGATATCGTCGCGCAGACTCCCGCCGACCTCCGCACCGCCGAATCGCTCGCGGACTTTTGGATTCCGCGCATCCTCAACCGCTCCATGTCCGACGCGGACCGTCAGGCAGTGATCGCGGTCATGGCGCAGGATTATGGAACGCAAGATGAATTGCCGCAGGATCATATTGATTACGTCCTACCCGCGATGGTCGAAGTGATTCTCATGAGCCCCGATTTTCAGTGGAAATAATTTTCCGCGCTGAGCGGAGCGTCCTTCGTCTGCGGGCTCGCAAACTTCGCTCGCCCTCCGCTCAGGACGAAGGATAGTTATGCAAAAAGCGCAGACGAAGCGCATGTTTTCATAAAACAGTTGCACACTAAAGGAATTTTTTCATGCCAACACAAAAATACTCACGCCGAAACTTTTTGCAGGGATGCTCCGCCGCGATTGCCGAACTGGCTGGCGCGCGGTTGACTAACGTTGCCTTCAGGCAGGATAATTCTTCGGTAGATACACTCGTCGTCGTCTTTTTGCGCGGCGGCTGGGACGCGCTCAACGTTGTCCCGCCGATGGCTGGCGACGATCGCGGCTTTTACGAACTGGCGCGACCGAATATCAAGATCACCAACTTGTTGCCGTTGAACGATCAATTCGGTCTGCATCCCGCGCTTGCCCCGTTGCATGGACTGTACCAACAAGGCAAGATGGCGGTCGTCCACGCGGTGGGACTCAACTACGACACGCGCAGTCACTTCGACGCGATGGAATACATCGAACTTGGCACGCCAGGGCAGAAAAGCACAACGTCAGGATGGATCACGCGCTATTTGCAGACACAAGGCGTGTCGTCCATTTTGCCCGCGCTGTCCACATCGGGCGCGCCGTCGTCGCTGTTGAATTTTGTCCCAACAGTGAACCTCAACGACCCCTCCGAATTTTCGCAATGGGATAACGGACTCGCCGCGTCGCAACAGGTCGCGTTGCGGCAGATGTACAGCGGCGAGACTCTCCTGCATCGCGCAGGTATTCGCACGCTCGATTCGCTCGACATCGTCAGCCCCATCGTGGAGGGAGAGTATCAACCATCGAATGGCGCGAGTTACAACGACGATGAACTCAGCCAGCAACTCAAAACCGTTGCGCGCATGATCAAACTTGAAACGGGTCTGCGCGTGGCAACTGTTGATTACGGCGGCTGGGACACGCACGAATACGAGAACGACGGCGACGGCGGTTACATCGCGGACTTGCTCGGCAACCTCGCCAGCGGACTGTCCAATTTTTATCTCGATCTTGATTCGGGCTACACCGATAAACTATCCGTTGTTGTCATCAGCGAGTTCGGTCGCCGCCTCGTGCAAAATGAATCCTACGGCACCGATCACGGTCACGGCAATGTGATGTTCGCGCTTGGCGGCGGAGTCAACGGCGGACAGGTCTACGGCGCCTGGCCCGGCTTGCACAACGATCAACTCTACGATCACGCCGATCTCGCCATCACTACCGATTATCGTCAGGTGTTGAGCGAGATGCTCACACGCCGCTTGGGCAACGCAGATGTCGCGTCTGTTTTTCCTGGGTATACACCGACGGGCGAGATGGGGATATTTAGTTAGGCATGTCACTCTGAGCGATAGCGAAGAGTCTCCTTTGTCGTGGAGGAGATGCTTCGCCAAAAAACGGCTCAGCATGACATGCGCAGAAACAAAAACAGGCTCCGCGTCATTTTGACGGGGAGCCTGTTTCTAAAAGGGAGAGCGACTCTACGCTGGCGAATCAGCCGTCGTCGTGGAGGGAACCGCGCTCGCATCGTCCCGGCAAAAGTCCAAGCGATCGTTCGATGTGTCTGGGAAATTGCGGATTATGCGCTTGTTTTGATCCGCTTTGAAATTCTCCTATTCCGAGGAAAGTGGTCGGGTTGCCGATGTTATAATGCCTGCGCTGGGAATTTCCAGGCATTGGTTGATTACTCTGTTTCACATCCAGTGAAACATTTCGGTTTGTGGAGAAGATTCGATGGCGACACCCGCAATGCAACGCTATGCGGCGGAAATCTATAGGCTACAGCAGGATTCGCAATTTGTGGCGTTGACCGAACTTTCGGAACACGCAAATTCGTCCGCGCAAGCCACGGCGCGTATGGTGGCGCGGATGAAGAAGTTGAATTATCTCGATCACGAAAAATATCGCGGCGTGCGGCTGACAACCAAAGGGGAGAAGATCGCCATGCCGTCTTTGCGTCGTCACCGGCTGGTGGAAGTGTTCCTGGTGAAAGTGATGAAATACGGCTGGGATGAAGCGCACGAGATTTCGGATTCGTTCGCGTTGGGGGTCAACGACCAGATCGAGGATCGGATCGATGAAATTACCGAACACCCCGCGCGTTGTCCGCACGGCGAACCGATTCCATCCAAAGACGGCGTGATGCCGCTGGTGAAGGATGTCAATTTATTGGACGTTCCATCCGGGTCCGATTGCGTCATCTCCCGCGTGCGCACTCACGATGGCGATAAACTCCGTTACTTCGCAGACCTGGGTCTGGTGCCCGGGGTAAAATTTCACCTGTTCAGTTGCGCGCCGTTCAAAGGACCGCTTAATTTGCAGGTGAAGCCGAACAATCACTTGATCGGGTATGAACTGGCGGGTTCGTTATGGGTGGAAGTGACCCAGTTGGGCGAGGGGAATAAATTGCCGCCGCAGGCAAAATAAATTTAGGTCTCTGGGAATCGCTGTACTCACGAACTCTTTGGACACGGAATTCACGGACAACACGGTTTCACGCGTTTTTTTTAAAGGATTTTATCCGTGATATTCCGCAAAATCCGCCCACTCCGCGCGCAGAATCACGGCAACGACCAAAGGACCATAAATTTTGCCGCGCTACAAACTGCGTACCATCCATTACTCATCTTCCGCGCAGCGAAACCCAATGCGGGGGGAAAAATCGCCAAGATAAGATTCCGACCCCGGCGCGGCGTTCAAGTTCGACCCTCGCACCGACGAACGCTTCGACACGCGGATGTTGATCTCCGCATCGCCCAAACTTCCGCCGCGCACCACGCGGTTCAAACTTGAACTCGATTCGGGTCCCAGCGGATTCGCCAACGGCGATGTCAGATAAAAATCGAAATCGTAAAAATCGTTCGTCCATTCCGCCACATTGCCCGCCATGTCCAACACGCCAAACGGGCTGGCGCCCATGGCGTAACTTCCCACGCGCGAGGTATCCGTCACGAGCATGTTGAAATTTGCGAAGCGCCAATCGGGTTTGTCTTCACCCCAGGGGAAGGTTCGCAGATCGTCGCCGCGCGCGGCGCGTTCCCATTCCGCCTCTGTGGGGAGCCTGCGGTTTGCCCATTCACAATACGTTTTTGCCTGCCCCCACGCGACGTAAACCACAGGATAATCTTTGAATTCAGAATTGCCGAAATAGTCGGCGATTCTCGCCGTGCCGAGATTCTGCGGAGGCTCGCACGCGCCCGCATTCACGCACAACGCATACATCGCATTCGTCACTTCGAGTTGGTCCATCCAATATGCGTCGAGCGTCACATCGCGCGCGGGGAATTCATCCGGCGCGGCGCGGACATCGTAGCCGCCCATGTGGAGGACGCCGTTGGGAATGTAGACTTGCGGCATCCCGTCCACAGACGAGAAGCGGAAGATCTGCGCTTCACTCGTGGATGTGGGGCTGGGCGCAGTCACCTCGGCAGTTGCCGCAGGGACGGCAGTGGAGGTCGGCGCGGCGGTTGCCGATGGAAGCGATGTCGGCGCAACGATCGGACTCGCGGGCGCGCTCGCGCAGGCGGTAAGGATGGCAATGAGAATTGGAAAAATTTTTTTCATGAGGAGCTTCCCGTAACGCAAAATTGATTTTGCGCCATAGTTTCGCAAGGCGTAGTTTTACGATTCATACAAACTGAAGTTTGCATTACGGCGTCGATCCGACGAAATTCAACGCGTACAACGCGTCTTCGTACCCGGGGCGAACCGATAACGCTTTGCGCCATGCTTTGATCGCGCCGTTGAGATCGCCATCGCGATAGAGCGCCCAGCCGCGCCAGAGCCAGGTCTCTTCGGACATTTCGGTGCGTTGGAGCGCGTACTCCGTGAGCGCGAGCAGATCGTTGTTTCGATTCGCGTGGAAGTTGGCAAGGAACGGACCGAACTGATAGCGGAACATCCGCTGGGGCAGACCGAGTTCGCGCGAGGTGTCGTACGCGGCGTTGGCTTCATCGTAGCGTTCGAAGTAGACGAGGTTGCTCCCCACGTTGAACCAGGCGAACGAGTCGGAGGCATCCGCGGCTGTGGCGGCTTGGGCGAGTTCCAGCGCCCGCTGGCGATTCAGGTCCGCGTCCCAGTTGGAACCGAGGATCGTCTTGATCGCCTCTTCCTGTTCCGGCAGGTAGATGATCAGGTATACATAATTGAACGGCTTCCATTCCGATTCGAGTTGGGCGTAGGGAATTGTTTTGTCGGGTCCGCGATAGGTATCCTGCGCGGTGAAGGTTTGCGCGGCGTCGTCGTAGCCGGTGAGCAATAGGTAATGCGCCGCCCAGAGATCGTCGTCTGCCCAGCCCGAGTCTTCGCGGTTGAGCGCGGTGGTGGATTCAACGATGACTGGATACGCCGCGGCGAGCAGTCGTTTGAGCGTTTCGAGGTCGCCGCCCACGCGGTATTCGATGCGGAGCCAGCCCGCATAATTACGCACCCAGAACGCCATCTCTTCGGGGTTGACGTTACGGTCGCCATTGACGGGTTTGATCACATCCGAAATATCTTTTTGCGAACCGTTCCAGCCGAACATGTGTAACATCATCGAAAGCGCGGCGGGACCGCAGTTGTTCGCGGTCTGTTTTTCATACGGAGGGGAATTGAGGAATGCCTGAGCGGGAGGCGGCGCAAGCGTGGGCGTCGGAGGAATGATCGTAGTGACGACTCCGCTTGCGCCCTGTGGGTCATTCGTCTGCGTTGGTTGAATTGCAATCGTCGGCGCAACAGTGTTCGCCGGCTGTGGAATTGCCGTCGGCACATTGCCCACCGGGTGAAGAACATTTCTCACATACGTTCGCGCCACTTCAAACCGCCACGATAAACGGCTGTTGATCGCGGGGATTTGATAGAGCAGAATGGCGAACACAATCAACCCCACTATGCTCAATGCGATATTTCTTTTTGTCATGCGAAAAAGTGTACCAGAAGCGGATGAGTCAAATTTAATCCGATCCACTCCTCCCGCCGTTACAGCGGCGGAGGGGTCAATGTCCCAATAACTCAACTGCCGCTTTGATGGAAGGATCGGTCTCGAAAGTGATCGAATCCCATTCGGCGAAGGCTTCCACATCGGGGATGATCCCCGATAGTTCGAAATTGGTTTCGGAGGTGGCGGAGTAAAAAGTTTCAGAGGCGATCCACACCTGTGAGTTGTCGTCGAAGTCATAGCCGTGCAACACTTCCACATTGCCGAGGCTGGTCTGCCCGACCACTTTTGCGCGACCGAGGTCTTTCAACACCCCGGCGAAGATCTCGCCATAGCTGACGGTATCCTCGCTTACGATGACGATGATCGGCACGGTCTGCGAGTTGTTGATCGGGTCCGCTTTGACCTGAAGCGTGCGCGAATCGTTGCGGCTGACGAATTTCCCCAACACGCCGTCTACGAACAGTTCAAAGATCGGGTCCACCACCGAACTGCTCCCGCCGCCGTTCAAGCGCACGTCGAGAATCAGCCCATCCAGCGGACCGAATGCTTCCAGCGCGTCGATCATCTGCGGGGGAATCGTTTCATCGAAAAAGGTGGGGATGAAAATATAGCCGATCTTCGAACCGTCGGCGGTTGGCACAAGTTGTGAAACGATGTTCAGGTTTCCCTGAATAGAGGCGCGAATCAACATGATGTCGCGCGGCGACTCGCCCGGCGTTTGCACCGTGAGCGTCACCGCCGAACATTTCGGTCCGCGAATTTGGCGCGTGGCGTCGACATCGAATTGCAGAGGGACTCCATCCACGGCAATCACTTTATCGTGCGGTTTAATTCCCGCATGTTCGGCGGGCGAGTCGGGGAAGGTGGAAATGATCGAGATGATCTGCCGCTCGGGATCGGGTAGGGAGAAAATACCCACGCCCACATAGTCGTTCTCGCCGCGCAACTCCGCTTCGGAGGCTTCCACCTCGAGAGGCGAAAGATAAAACGAATGCTCGTCGCCCAGTTCGTTGATCATCGCCTGCATTTCCAGGTAGAACGATTCGGTATCCAACCCCGCTTCGATCTTGGCGCGGTAACGCGCTTTGATCTCTGCCCAATCTTTGCCGTTGAAATCGGGGTACACGTACACCGCATCCACTTTTTTGGTGAGTTCGTCGAACACATCCACTTGCAGGTCTTTGGAAACTTCGGGGTTCGGCTCAAAGGTGACGGTGGGCTGAGCCAGCGCAAGGTCCGGCGAGATCGTGGCGAACGGCGCGGAGGCCTGACACTCTGGCGGAATGTACGATGGGACCAACGGAGAGGGAATTGGCGTGAGGGTTGCGATCGGCGTCGAGGCTGGGATCGGCGTAGCGGTCGCGGGGATAATCATCCGCGTGACGAAATTGCATGAAAGCATGGATAAAACCAACAAACCCAAACCAATGCGTTTTAGTTTCATATTGTTTGTTCCTTTATGCGGTTGAATAAATCGGCGATGGGTTTCAGATCGACCACCGACACCGCGAGATTCTTGACGCGCGTCTTTTCATATTGAAACACCCGCGCGCCTTCAGGGATGGGCGTGGCGCGGCGGTTGAACTCTTCGCGCGATAGATAGCCAGCCAGCACAATGCCCATGCCGTAGACCCAGATATTACCCCAATCGAACGCGCCGATCACATGCGCTTCGCTTTCGCTCATTTTTCGAATCCCGATCCGCGCGTTCGGCGGCGTTTTACTGTGGATGCGCGCCAGCGAAAAGAATTCATTGGGGATTTCGATTCGCCCGCGCGGCGGAATCTCCACCTCCAGCAGACGCGTCTCTCGCCCTTCGACCTGCCCGCCCAACTCGAGCCTCATCGTCTCCTCCGCTTCCGACTTGACGACCAGCGCGCCGAGCGGAGCCCACGCGGCGGGACGCGCCCACGCATCAGGCATGACGTGAACCAAGTAATGCGGCTGTCCCGCGCCGACGGCTTTCCTCAAATCCTCCTGCGACGCGGCGATGAGACCGGATAAAAATGCGAAAAGGTAAATGTCGCTGTCCAAATGTCCCTCCGCCGCATTTTGGTCGGAGGGGATAAGCGCGGGCGCGTTCAAGATCACCTGCGGGTTGCGCTTCATCTCTGAAATTTGATCGCGATGCGAAATGAAAAAAGATTGGATGTCGCATCTCCGCCCGCCAAGCGACACATCATAGCGATGCGGGTTCGTGAACGGAGCCGCGCCTTTCACATCGAAGGGAATCTTCTGCTCCGAAAGATGCCGCCGAAACGCCAACTCCACCGCCACGCCCGCCACAGTCCTTCGCAACTTGTCATAAGGAGACGCGCCCATGCGATTGAACATGTGTGGCAACGACCTCAGCGCGTACGCAATCCCCGCCTCGGTTAAATCGCGGGTGTAGGGGAGGTGGAGGAGGTTGGAGGGGGTAATCATTCGAAGTCTTCGTCATCATCATCGTTGACTTTTTTAGCGTCTCGAACGGCAAACAGAAAGAAAACGATAGCCAATGAAATAATCGATCCCGCCACAATTGGCAAACCATATTCTCCATGTGTAATTGGAGTCGTGGTTGCGATAAACAAGCCCGCAACCAACAAAACCACCACCAGCCAACTTAATATCCTATTGACTAGAGTTTGCTTCTGATTGTTATATACGATTTTATATTTCCATCGTGGCGTAAAACGGGAGCTCCAGCGCCCTCGAAAACTCGATTGCCATTGGAGTTGTTCAAGGTAATCGTCGCCTTCGGGCTGTTTGTTTTCTTTTTTGCTCATGGGTTTCCGCGCTCGTTCCTAAATTGCAAACAATAATGATGGAACGTATTACTCACCCACGCGGAACCCATCCCGAACGGCGCGAGGGATTGGTTATCCTGCAACCAGATTTTTTCGTCTTTTAGTGTGTACGTCTTCCCCAACTCTCTCGCAATATCCCACGCCAGCGGATAGATCTTTCCGCCCTTCTTCACGTTCTTGACGATGATCGTGAGATACGCCTTCTCGCGTAGTAGCGGTTTTAGTCGTTTGTAAATCTCAACCAACCCCTCCAAGAATTTTTCATAATCCTCAATATTTCCCAAGTCATGCGGGTCATCCGAATAGTGGACGTCCAACTCGGCGGAGTCGCGGCGTTTCTTTTGGGTCTCTGCGCCTCTTGCTTTCAACATATCCCAATAGGGAGGGGAGGTGAGGACGTAATCAATACTTGGTAATTGGTAATTGGTAATTGAGGCGGCATCTCCACTGATGACTTTCGACGTTAGACCTTCGATCTCTTCGCCCAACACTTTTCTTTCCTCCTCAATGATCTTCGCCGCGATCTTTGCGTATTTGGGATTCAACTCGATGCCGTAACTATTCCGCCCTGCGCGCAATGCCGCGACGAGAGTCGAACCTGTCCCTGCCATGGGGTCGAGGACGGTCTCGCCTTCCTTGGTGAAGAACTCGATGAACTCCTGCGCCATCGTCTCTGGGTATTTGGCGGGATGAACCAACACGCCCTTCTTGCGCGGCGGAGGATTATGGATGAACCATGACTTCTGGAACTTCAACCATTCCTTGTTGGTCAAGTTATTCAATTTGTTGCGCGACATTGTTTAATAGTAATTGGTAAGTGGTAATTCGTAAATCGGCAAATTGCTTTCACGTTGAATCAATCCCGAAGGGATGTAACGATTCTAGAACGAAACGTTAATTTTTCTAAATCCCGAAGGGATGACATGATGCTCCAAAACATGACACTCGTTTCGACAAGCTCAACGCGGTGCCTTCGAGGTTGCATCATATATTGCCTTCCATCTATAAAAATCCCACTCCTTCGGAGTTCTTTTGTTCTTTAATTCTGAATTATGGCGAAGGAGTTCTGGTGGGCGCGGTGTAATTGACATCGTGGATAATTAAATCTGAAAATGTAACCGTGACCGGGGTATCGCCCGCCGAACGCGCGTACACGCCGAAACCGCCGTTGGGAAAACTTTTATCGATGATGCTGAATTGAAAACGACCGTTGAGAAAGACCCGCATCTCGGCATTCACCGCCCAAATGCCAATGCGCGCTTCGCCCGGCGCGCCCGGGGGGGCGTCTCCGCTGGCGACCGGCTCAAAGATGGTCAGCCGCGTACCGGTTTTGACTCGCTCCACGAAGACCAAACCATTGCAAGCGAGCGCCAAACGATAGAACGAATTTCCCGCGGCGCGGAGGATTAGCCCGTAGTTATCGTCGTCGCGGCAGGTGCTCGTCCGCGCGGTGATCTCAGCGTAGAAGTTGCCCACCGCCAGATCATGCCTCATGCTGGCGAGATAAATGCCCGGTTGCACAACGATGGTCAGGCGGTTGCGGCTGATGGCGGCGCTCCCCTGGTCTGATACGGCAGTGTCCCATGAGGCGAAATCGGAGAAATCGTCATTGAGGATCAACGCGCCAATGCCGGGTTTCATCTCTGGCGTGGAGGTGGCTGTCACCACCGCTGGAAGGGTTGGCGTGGCAGAGGGGGGGAACCAGACCACACTCGGCGTTGGAAGCGGAGTCTCCGAGGACGATGTGGCTGAGGCGATTGGAATCGCATCCGCTGGCGAGCAGGATGAGGTGAGACATCCCATCAAAAAAATAACGAGTAGGGTTCGCATGAAGTACAATATCGTCGTTCGACATTCTAGCATACAAGGAGATTGTATGACTGAACAGAAGGCGCTGGTGACGGGCGCGTGCGGAGAAATTGGTCAGGCTCTGGTGCAGGCATTGGCGCGGCGCGGCGGGTATCACATCACAACGTCGGACCTGGCGCCGTTGCCCGAGAGCATCAAGAATATTTCTGCGGAGCATGTGCAGGGGGACCTGGTGTACAAGATCAAAACATTTTACGATTACGATTTCGATGTGATTTTTCATCTTGCGGCGTCGCTGTCTTCCAAAGCCGAGGTGGCAAGCGAGGAGGCGCATCGCATCAACGTGGAGGGCACCATGCAGTTGCTCATGCTCGCCGCGTATCGTTCGGAGAAGCATCGCAAGTCGGTGAAGTTTTTGTTCCCGAGCTCGATCGCGGCCTACGGGATGGGGACTCTTGCGGTGAAGAACTCGGCGGGGCGCGTGAAGGAAAACGAATATAACGCGCCGCAGACCATGTATGGGTGCAATAAGTTGTATTGTGAAAAACTGGGAATTTATTACAGCAAGTTTTTCGGTCAAAAACATTTGGATGAAAACCCGCCTCACTTCCTGGACTTTCGGTCGATTCGGTTCCCCGGCTTGATCTCAGCCTTTACCCTGCCGAGCGGCGGCACCAGCGACTACGGACCGGAAATGCTCCACGCCGCGGCGCAGGGGAAGCCCTATGCCTGTTTCGCGCGCGAAGACGCGAAAATTTCGTTCATGGCAATGCCGGACGCGATCCGCTCGCTGTTGATGTTGATGGATGCGCCGCGCGAGAAGTTGAGCCATCAGGTATATAACATTGCGGCATTCGCGCTTACCGCCGGCGAGTTCCGCGACCGCGCGTTGAAAGCCTTTCCCGGCGCGGAGATTACGTTCGAGCCGAACCCGCGCCGGCAGGGCATCGTCGACTCGTGGCCCGAAGATGTGGACGATTCACTGGCGCGCGCCGAGTGGGGCTGGCAACCGGAATACGATGCGGATCGATTCTTCGACGATTATTTTTTGCCGGAAATCCGAAAGCGATATAACGCTTAGACCCTGTTTCTTAAGTACACGGATACTTCGACACTCCTTTCAGTCGCAGTACAAGTTTGACGGATGACACGGTCAAACACGGATTTTTAAATGGTTTTCTCCGTGAAATCCGCGTTATCCGTGTCTAAAAAGACTTAAGCAACACTCTCGTAGACCGATTGTTCTTATCGCTAAGCAAGAATGTAGGAGCGCGAAACGATTTTCCCTTGCGCGCTTTGCAGTTCCAAGTGCCGCGCGCGAGGCAATAACCAACCCTGATATAATCCCGCCGATGAACCGCAGAACCATACTCATTATTTGCTTTTATTTGCTGTCGATTCTTGTTGTGGGCATTGCCTTCTCTTCGACGCAAGCCTCCGCCGCGCCGCATAGGCAGGGATTTGTGACCGCCACGCCGGGAGCGGATGGACGCATCCTATACACAGTGGTGGACGGGGATAACTGCGGGCAAGTGGCGCTCTTGCATGGGATCACTGTCGCGCAACTGCGTTTATTAAACACGCGCCTTGATCAAGATTGCGCTCTAACAGTTGGTCAACAACTTGTTGTCGGCGTAATCTCTATTGAGCCTACCGCCGGCCCCGCGCCCACACTTCCGTCGCCGACACCCACCTCCACGCCGATCGATGGGACAACGATCGTGTGCGTCCTGCTCTTCAACGATGCCAACGGAGACGCGTTGCGGCAGGAAACGGAATTCGGCATCGATGGCGGCGCGGTCAGTCTGACGAACATCAACGGCTCGTATGCCGAGACCAAGGATACTGTTTCCACCTTCGACCCAGACACGCTGGAACCGGATCGTTCGTGCTTCGAGGATGTGCCGCAAGGAGATTACAACGTCAGCATGGCGGTGCCCGATAGTTACAACCCGACCATGGTGATGAGCTATAACTTCACCGTGAGGGCAGGCGACCGGGCATCTGTTGATTTTGGGGCGCAACCCAAAACGGTGACAGTCAGCGAACCGACCGAAACCGAAGGCGGCGGCAGATCGTCCATTCTGGGTCTCTTCGGCATTTTGCTGTTGCTCGCCGGCGCCGGGCTTGGATATTATTCCTGGCGCGCCGGTCAACCCCAAAGCAAATTGAAGGGAAGCCCGCTGGATAAAAGGTAAAACATAAAAGCCGCCGAAATTTTCGGCGGCTTTTTCATCCTTCATCCTTCATCCTTCATCCTTCATCCTTCATCCTTCATCCTTACATCACCCCATCGGGTGCTTCATCCTCTGCCCGCCGATCAAATGGAGGTGCAAATGGAACACGGTTTGCCCGCCATCTGCGCCGTGATTTGTGATCAGTCGGTAGCCCGTGGTATCGATGCGCTCTTGTTCTGCAAGGGACCGCGCAACCGTGACGAGATGCCCCATCAACGACTCATCCGCTTTCTCGAGCGCGGCAACCGACTCGATGTGACGGTTCGGCACGATCAGAATGTGCGTCGGCGCGACCGGGTTGATGTCGCGGAAAGCGGTGGTTTGCTCATCGCGGTACACGACGGTTCCGGGGATTTCACCTGAAATGATCTTACAGAAAAGACAGGCGCTATCGGTCATGAGAGTTTTCCTTTCCGGTTAAGGTTTTCTTCGCGCCCTAAGCAGGTATCGCATGGCGCCATGGCGACATTTCGCGATTCATCTTCGTCTTTTGTACGGTAGAAAACAATGGAATAATTCTACCCCAGACCTATGAAAAGCATTAGAAACTTCTTTGCGTCTCAGAGCGTCTTGTCAATTGGCGATATAATCCTCGCGCGAAGGAAAACTATGAACGAAACCATTCTCACACCCATTGTCTTTATCCTTGCCTTTAGCGGCATGGTCATCATCCACGAATTCGGGCACTACATCGTTGCGCGTTGGTGCAACATCGAAGTGGAAGAATTCGGGTTAGGCTTGCCCACCCCGGGCGCGATCACCCTCTTCACCTGGCGGGGAACGCGCTTCACGCTGAACTGGCTCCCACTCGGAGGCTTCGTCAGACCCAAAGGCGAGAACGACCCGAACGTGGCGGGCGGGCTGGCGGCCGCAACACCGTGGAAGCGCTTCGCCGTGCTCGTCGCCGGCCCGTTGATGAACCTGCTTACGGCTGTGCTCATCTACAGTTTCATTTTCTACCGCGTCGGCGCCCCCGATACCACCCGCGTGCTCGTGTCATCGGTGGTCGATGGAAGCCCAGCCCAGACGGCGGGGTTTCAATCCGGCGATATTTTCATCAGCGGGAACGGGCAACCCATCCGCAGTTACGACGAACTCCGCATGATCGTGGATGCGGGCCAAGACCAACCTGTGACCTTCCTCGTGAACCGCAATGGAGAGGAACTGGAGTTGATCGCCCAGCCGCAATTCGACAAGACGCAAAACCGCGTCATGATCGGAGTGGGGCTGGGTGTGCCCTTCGTTCGGTCTGATTCGCCCCTTGAAACTCTCAGCCTCGGCGCGAGGTACACCTACTTCAACATCCGTAATTTGATCTCGCTCCCCGCGCAAATGATTCGCGGCACCCTCACCCCGGAGCAAAGCCGCGTGATTGGATTGAAAGGCATCTACGACATCATCGGGCAAACCGTGAGTCACGATATGGAAGCGACAGCCAACACAAACGTTGGTAACGCCGCCCCAACCGATCCCGCCGACCAACCGGTACGCACGCTTGAACTCATTGCCGGGCTTTCGATCAGCCTCGGCATCTTCAACCTGTTCCCGTTCCCCGCGCTGGATGGCGGACGCATCATCTTCCTCCTGCCAGAGTTGATCTTCCGACGCCGCGTGCCCCCCAACGTGGAAAACCTCGTGCACGGACTCGGCATGACCGTGCTCCTGTTGTTCATGATCTACGTCAACGTAATGGACTTTGTTAACCCGATCGGCATTGTAGTGCCATAACCAATGAACCCAAACCCGAATCCCTTCCAACTTGTGCTCGACGCCCTGCTCAACGAGAAAAAGGAATTTTCTCCCAAGTTCCTGCACCATTTTTCCGACATGGGCGCGCTTGAACTCAAAACCCTCGGCGACATTTGGTCGCGCGTCAGCGTCAAACGCAAATTAAACGTGCTTGAACAACTTGAAGCGCTTGCCGAAGAGAATACGCTTGTCTCATTCGACGATTTTGCAAAATCGATTCTCAACGATGCGGATGCTTCCGTGCGCGGGCGCGCTCTCCGCCTCCTGCGCGAATCGGACGATACCCGCCTGATCCCGCAGTACATCGACCTGCTCAAATCGGATGCGGACGCGCAAACACGCGCCGAAGCCGCCGCCAACCTCGGCATGTTCGTTGCCCTTGGCGAACTCGAAGAAATCCCTCCCGCGATCAAGCAACAAGTGGAAGATGAACTGCTCTCCGCCGCGAATGGAAATGACGATGGGCGGGTCCGCCGGCGCGCGCTCGAAGCGCTGGGATTTTCCTCCCGCCCCGAGGTGATGGCATTGATCGAGTCATCGTTCAAGCGCGAAGACCCCGCCTGGCAGACCTCCGCGCTGTTTGCGATGGGGCGCTCCGCCGACAACCGTTGGAACGAGGATGTGATCGCCTCGCTCGTCAACGTGAACCGCAATGTGCGCGAAAGCGCGGTCGAAGCGGCGGGCCAACTGGGCATCAAAGAAACCCTCCCGATTTTATTGAAGTTGGTCGAAGAGGAAGAAGACGACGATGTGACCGGCGCGATCATCTGGTCGCTTTCGCAGATCGGCGGCGAGGATGCGCGCGCCTTCATCGAAAACCTGCTCGACCAGACCGACGATGAAAATGAAGACCAGATCGAATTCCTCGAAGAGGCGCTCGAAAACCTCGCCTTCACCGATGAGTTGGACAAGTTCGACCTCTTCAACATTGAACCCGACCTGGAGTTCGATGGCGAAGAGGAGGATGAGGAAGAAGATTCCTAAGAAAGTGTTTCAAAGATTTTGATGGGTTTTCTCAGAATTCTCTGCGCGCTCTCCCGAAAGACATCGAGATGAGGTGTGGCAAAGAAAGAGCTGGGAAACAGTTTCTGAGGCTTCTGAACAATTTCCAAAAGTATATTGGGGCGATGTGTGGCAAAAAAGTTTGAAGATGTCTTTGCGAACATCAATACCGTAGAGAAATTTTTCCCGGTCACGGAGACGTTATAATCCCCGTGATCTTTTTACTCTATACCCATGTCGCTTTCCCTTCTTGCCTCCACATTTGCCAACAACCTCCTGCCGATCCTGCTCCTGAGCGGGGCTGGGTTTACCCTCGGTAAAATATTCCCCATCGACTCGCGCTCGCTTGGGCGGGTGATCTTCTATATTTTTGCGCCGATGCTCGTCTTTGAACTGCTTGTGCAAAACGAGATCGACATCACCGAAGCCGTGAAGGTGGTGTCTTTCACAGCCGTGTACATCTTCATCATGCTGGGAATCACGCTGGGGTTTAGCCTCGCCTTTAAACTCGACCGCCCGACCCTGGCGGCGGTGATGATCGCCACGGTCTTTGGCAACACGGGCAACTACGGGCTTCCGCTTGTATCGTTTGCGTTTGGCGGCGACGCGCTAAAATACGCCGGCCTATTCTTTGTGACCACGGCAATTTTGCACAACACCGGCGGCGTGTTGATCGCCTCGCTTGGGCACATGAACTTCAAGCAAGCCTTTCTTGGCATGTTCAAAGTGCCGGTGGTGTATAGCCTGGTGTTCGCTGTGCTGTTCCGGGCGTTGCATGTTGAAATACCCATGGCGCTCGCGCGCACCATCGAGCTTGCCGCGGGCGGGAGCATTCCGATGATGATCGTCCTGCTTGGCGTGGAACTCTCGCGCGTGCAGTGGACGGAGAAATTGCGCGGCGTGAGTTTGAGCGTTTCCCTGCGCCTATTGGCAGGACCCCTCGTCGGATTTTTTCTCAGCCTCCTCTTTGGGTTAAGCGGCGCGGCGCAACAGGCGGCGGTAATTCAATCGTCGATGCCGGCGGCAGTGAATACCACGATCCTTGCCACCGAATATAAACTCGATTCATCGCTGGTGACTGCCATTGTGTACCTCGGCACAGTGCTTAGCCCGCTAACGTTGACTCCGCTGATCGTGCTGTTGGGGAGATGACGGTGAAACTCGCGCGCCTCTCGATCTTCATGACACTGGCGTATGCGTTGGGGTGGGCGAGGCAGGTTCACTCGTCGGGGTTGAACGCGCCGGCGGGGCAGGCGGGCGTCGCGTTTGAGCGCGTCGAGGCGGTGTATCGGTTTGGGGAGCAAGTCGATTTCCTTGCCGCGATCCTTTCGCCCAGCCCGTTACAAAGCGCGTCGATCACGATCTTCGATCAGCGGTTGAACGTCCTTCGTTCGGAACCGCTGACGGTGAACCCGGATGGAACATCGCAATTCACCCTGGATGCGCGGCAAACCAACATTCGCCCGTTCACGCTGGTGTATTGGCGGTATGATCTTGTGCTTGGCGACGGCGCCGCGTTCCAAAGCGATTTTTATTCGTTTCGATACGACGATAATCGATTCAATTGGCAGGAGTTGGATGAGGGCGGGTTGCGCTTGCGCTGGGCGCGGGGCGATGATGCGTTTGCGCAAGACACGTTGAACGCCGCGCGCGCGGGGCTGGAGACCATCGGACAATATTTTCCCGTTGATCTTTCTCAGCCGGTCGATATTTTTATCTATGCTTCGCAAAGCGATATGCAATTCCCCGGCTATGATTCGTGGGTGGTGGGTGTGGCGGAGCCGTCGAGCAGCGCGGCGCTGGCGGTGATCGAGCCGGGCAATGAGCAAGCCGAACTGATGGGCTGGCGCATTCCGCATGAGTTGATGCATGTGATCATGTATCGTTACCTCGGCGAGGGATACGATCAGGCGCCCGCTTGGTTGCGCGAAGGGTTCGCGACTCTTGTGGAGGCAAACCCGACGCCCGAATACGATCGCGCGCTGTCGGATGCCGCCGCGCGCGGCGCGTTAATCCCGTTCGTGGATTTGTGCGCTTCTTTCCCCGTTCAATCTGATTCGGCGTTTTTGGCGTATGCCCAAGCCCGGTCGTTTACCGCCTTTCTGCGCGACACGTTCGGCGTTACCAAACTTGTCGACCTCGCCACTGCCTATGCCGATGGTTTGTCCTGCGACAGCGGCGTGGAGTTGGTGTACGGATTGACATTGACGCAACTGGAAGCCGACTGGCGGCGATCGGCGTTGGGGCAGGATGTCGTGGATACTGCCTTGCAAGCCACGTTTCCGTACCTGGTGTTGTTGTGCGTGATGCTGGTCATTCCGCTGGCGTTGGGATTGCTTGCGATGCGGCAGAAGCCGGGGAAGTGATTTTTTGACCTGAGCTCCATAGACCATAGACCATAGACCATAGACCATAGACCATGCATTAGTTATCGGTGAACATGAGTCAATCGTCCATTGTGCATGGTCGTTGATCCTTCGATTTTACACAGGAGAAATTATCCAATGACAGATTTTGTCCGCGCACACATCTTCGTAAAAGGACGCGTGCAGGGCGTGGGCTTCCGCGCCCACGTGGAATATCACGCGCGCCAAATTGGAGGGTTAACAGGCTGGGTTCGTAACGTTGGCTACAACACCGTTGAAGCAATTGCAGAAGGCGAGCGCGAAAACGTGGAACGCTTCATCGAGATGATGAAGCAAGGTCCCAGCATGTCGCGGGTGGACGAGTCAACGGTGGAGTGGGGGGAGTCCACTGGGGAGTTTCGGGAGTTTGGGGTGAGGAGGAGTGGGTGAAGGAAAACTCTTATTGTGGCGAGATGATCTTACCAGTTTCAACATCAAGAACGACGGAAATACAAGACCTGCTAAATGCCGTTAATTGCCCATCTTTCCATGCCACATCGGTATAAACATCATTTGTTGATGTAGGCAACTCCACCTGCCATTTTATTGAGCCATCTGGTTTGCAACGAAGAATATTTCTGAACGCTGTTGTGTAGTTCAACATTACAATTTTATGGTCGCTATTGGGAACTCTCAGAGTCGTTAAAATTTCAAATGTGGGTAATTTTTTCTTTGTCTTTGAACGAATCTTCTTTTCATATTCACTAGGATTCACTTTAGATCTGGTATATTTTTTTGAAGAAACTTTTTGATTGGGTTGGAGAAATTCCAAATCTTGAGATTCGGACCAAAAGACATCATCACTTACAGAGGCAAATAATACACGCAACTTGCATCTAGTAGTGAGTACGTTGCCTAAGTAACTGACATAAGTTACAGAGAATGTGAGTGTGTCGCGATCAAAATCGAACCACTCATGATAAATTTCAATGTCAGTTGCTCCTCTACTTTGTAAGAAGGACTTAATTTTTTGTTTAGCATCCTTTACGAAATAAAAATACAGAAATAGAAGTGCAGCAATTAAGAAAATGTTTACGTAAATAAATGCCGAATTGTCACTTTCCATTTTTCGTTGGCCTTTCTGTGTTTATGGGAGGAGTTTGAATTAATCCGTGTTTTCTTTTTTGTCGCTTATTTTACACAAACCCCAAGCCTCGTTCTTTCAACGACACCCACTTGCCCTGACCGATCACGAGGTGGTCTAGCACATCCCCATCGAGCAGTTGCCTGCTTGCACAATGGCGCAGTTACTCGTTTTCAAGCGCGGTTTCCAAAACATCTGTAACCCAACCATTCAAGCTTTTATCCTCCAATTTTGCCTGAATGTAGGCTTTGCGATGTAATTCAGCGGGGAGGCGAAGGACGAACTTGCCCGAGAACGGTTTCTCAGGTGTTTCATTGCGTTTGGCGCAAAAGTCGAGATAATCATCCACCGAATCTCGAAATGCCTTTTGAACCTCGTCAACGCTTTCGCCTTCGAACGTAATCACATCACGGACATTGATCACTTCGCCGTGCAAAATGCCCGCATCATCGTCAATTTCAACTTTGCCGACATATCCTTTATATTCCATCATGGTTTTACTCCTGCCGTCTCAAGAAACCTGCGAACAGACTTGACGGCTCCTTTATTTGTCTCTTTCCTCGGGTGGGGGCGGTGAAACACAGCCCGAACTCCTTTCAACGCAACCCGCACTCGTGAGCCATTTCCTTCTGTAATCTCAGCGCCCAATGCGGTGAACAAGGCTTCCACATCTCTCCACGCAATATTGGCTCGTTCCGGCTTTTCAAATATTGCTTCGAGAGTTTTGCGGTGTTTGTTGTCCACGAATATATAATATCATAAAGTGATACTATAATCAAGGGCTTATACAAACCCCAAGCCTCGCTCCTTCAACGACACCCACTTGCCTTGACCGATCACGAGATGGTCTAGCACATCCACATCTAGCAATTTTCCTGCCTGCACGATGGCGCGCGTCACAGCGACATCGTCGGGGCTGGGGGTGGGGTCTCCGCTCGGGTGGTTGTGGATGATGACGATGCAGGAGGCGTTCTTGCGGATCGCTTCCTTGAAGATCTCGCCGACTCGCACTTGCGATGAGTTGACCGATCCTTTGTACACCTCAACCGTTTCCAACACTCGATTCCTCCTGTCGAGCAGCATCACGCGCAGATGCTCCTGTTCCAACGCGGACATTTCGTACGAGACCAACGCGGCGGCATCGGCAGGGGAGTTGATGGCGATTCGTTCTTCGGGCGATTCGAGCGTCAGCCTTCGACCGAGTTCGATCGCGGCTTTGATCTGCGCGGCTTTGGCGTCGCCGAGTCCGTGTTGTTTTTTCAGGTCAGCGAACGGCGCGCGGTGGAGTCCCGTCAGCCCGTTGAACTTTTTCAGCAAGCGTTGACCAACTTCCACTGCGTTTTCGCCTTTTACACCGACTCGTAGCAGTATGGCGATCAGTTCGGCGTTGGTGAGGGCTTGCGGTCCAAGCGTGAATAATCTCTCACGTGGGCGGTCAGCCTCACTCAAGTCCATGATGCGGTAGATGGGTTTGGAGTTTGTCTCAGCCATGGAAGTATCCCTTTGCTTTGCGAAAAGTGGTTATTTATTTAGCCACAGAGTTCACTGAGACTTTTGAGAAAAAACTCAGAATCTCTGCGCGCTCTGTGGTAAATCATTCTCATTGATCAAGCCATCGTCTGTCCCTATTTTACAGCGAAACGTTGCTTGACATCACCCAACCCGTACAGTAGAATACCGAACGCAATTTCCTTTGGGCCTGTAGCGCAGTTGGGAGCGCGCATCAATCGCACTGATGAGGTCAGGGGTTCGAATCCCCTCAGGTCCACCACCGATTTACGATTGCCGATTTTGGATTGACGATTGAAACCCACGATCCAAATCGTAAATCTGAAATCGAAAATCCGAAATCGAAATGGGCCCATAGCGCAGTTGGGAGCGCGTCTCAATGGCATTGAGAAGGTCGAGGGTTCGAATCCCTCTGGGTCCACAATTTAGTATGTCAAACTTAAGTTTGACGTACAACAAAAGTTATGGCAGGAGTAGTAGGTCATCCCGTCAGCGAGAAGGGAAGGCAAGGTGGAAGCCCTTCAAACGGTATCGAACGGGAATACCAAGAGACCGAACTCGCCTGTCTCCTCGCAAGAGGGACTTCGCTGGTGAATCGAGTAGTCAGCGACGGGTTAGCCCGTTATCGCGATTGAGAGGTAAAGCGAGATAAATCTCGCTCTACAATTCGGGTGGTACCGCGGAGTGAACTCTTCGTCCCTGATATGGATGAGGAGTTTTTTGTTTTGTACTGGACGATGGACGATAGACCATCCTGTATCATCTAGCGTCGATGGTCTATGGTCAGATCTGAAAGGTGGCACATATGAGCGATGGAATCAATTTCATTTTCTGGAAGCAGGGACCTCTCCTTCCTCGCCTCCTCGTGTGCAAAGAAACGAAAACCCAAAACCCATCGACAATCTCAGGGCAACGCTTGGAACTTGAAACCTGGAACCTGAAACTCATAATGAGGTAAGAATGGCTACTAAGAAGAAGAAAACTACGACAAAGAAAACCGCGTCGAAGGCTAAGAAGTCTGCGCCTGTGAAAAAGCGGACTGAAGTCCGCAGTCCTAAAGTTGTCGCGGTGAAGAAGAAGGTGACGAAGCCTGTGGCGAAGGCTAAGAAGTCTGCGCCTGTGAAAAGGACGACTAAAGTCGTCACTACGGCGAATAAGGATATGTCCTTCAATCCGCAGGCGTTTGAGCCGAAGTGGCAGGCGAAGTGGGAAGCGGATAAGTTGTATCGTGCGGTGATTGATAACAGCAAACCCAAACATTACGCGCTGACGATGCTCCCGTATCCCAGCGGTGACTTGCACATCGGTCACTGGTACGCGATGACGCCGTCGGATGCGCGGGCGCGGTTCAAGCGGATGCAGGGCTACAACGTGATGTTCCCGATGGGATTCGACGCGTTCGGTCTGCCCGCCGAGGGCGCGGCGATCAAGCACAATATCCACCCAAAAAAATGGACATATCAAAACATCGAGCGGATGCGCAAGCAGATGCGTTCGATGGGCGCGATGTTCGATTGGGAACGCGAGGCGGTCTCGTCTGATCCTGAATATTACCGATGGACGCAGTGGTTCTTCATCCAGTTGTACAAACACGGGTTGGCGTATCGCAAGAAGCAAGCCGTGGATTGGTGCCCGAAGGACAATACCACGCTGGCGCGCGAACAAGTCAAAGGCGAGGATCGGGTCTGTGATCGTTGCGGAACGCCCGTCATCAAAAAAGAGTTGGATCAATGGTTCTTCAAAGCGACGAAGTACGCGGATGAACTGTTGCATTTCGATGGTATTGACTGGCCCGAGTTCATCAAGACCTCGCAGACGAATTGGATCGGTCGCAGTGAAGGCGCGTCGGTTAATTTCCGTGTGGAGGGTGAGCAGTCAGCAGTGAACAGTGATCAGTCTTCAAGAGGCACTGATAACTCATCACTGATCACTGTCTTCACCACTCGTCCCGACACACTGTGGGGCGCGACGTTCATGGTGTTCTCGCCTGAGCATCCGCTGGTGGATAAGGTCACTACGGCGGAGAACGCGGAAGCCGTCCGCGTGTATAAGGCTGAAGCGGCGAAGCAGACTGACATCCAGCGCGAAGCGAAAGATAAAGAGAAGACGGGCGTCTTCACAGGCGGCTATGCCATCAATCCAGTGAACGAGGAGCGCATCCCGATCTGGGTTGCGGATTATGTGTTGATGTCGTATGGCACGGGCGCGATCATGGCTGTGCCCGCGCATGACGAGCGCGACTTCGAGTTTGCGCGCAAGTTTGGGTTGAAAGTGATTCCCGTTATACAACCCGAAGGCGTGGAACTGAACGGTGACACAATGGAACGCGCGTACGAGCATGACGGTGTGATGATCAATTCGGGTCCGTTCAATGGCACGCGCGCGACGAACGACAAAGGCACGAAGAATCCCGCGATCAAAGCGGTGATCGAATGGCTGGAGCAAAAGGGAATCGGCAAGCGCGATGTGAATTATCGCTATCGCGATTGGTTGATCTCGCGCCAACGTTTTTGGGGCGCGCCGATTCCGATGGTGTATTGCGAAACGCACGGATGGAATCCTGTGCCTGACGATCAACTGCCTGTGTTGTTACCCGATGACATTGACGAATGGAAGCCGACGGGCGAGTCGCCGTTGAAGTTTCATCCGACGTGGAAGAATGCGATATGCCCGATCGGCGGCGAGCCTGCGGTGCGCGAAACGGATACGATGGATACGTTCATGTGTTCGTCGTGGTATCACTTGCGTTATTTGAGTCCGCGCGATAACGACGCGCCGTTCGACGATGCCGAATACAACTATTGGATGCCCGTTGACACATACACGGGCGGAAGCGAACATGCCAACATGCACTTGCTGTACTTCCGCTTTTTTCACAAGGCGTTGCGCGACATGGGCATCACCGAGGGCAGCGAACCCGTGATGCAGTTGCGCAATCAGGGCATGGTGTTGGCGGAAGATAACAGCAAGATGTCGAAGAGCAAAGGCAATGTCGTTGCGCCCGATGTGTTGGTGAAAAAATATGGAGCCGATACCGTCCGCGCGTATTTGATGTTCTTCGCGCGCTGGCAACAAGGCGCGCCATGGGACTCGCACGGCATCGAAGGGACTGCGCGCTGGATGCGCCGCGTGTGGACTCTGTTTACCGACCCTTCGTCTCCGCTCCACTCCGCTCAGGGCGAGCTGATAACTGCCTCTGCCGACGTGAAAAAGAATCTACGCCGACGCGTTCACCAGACGTTGAAGCGTGTCACTCACGACTTCGAGAACTTCGAGTTCAACACAGTCATCTCGTCCCTGATGGAACTGCTGAACGAAATGTACAAAGCGCGCGAGGCTGGCGCGGTCGGCACACCTGAATGGAGCGAGGCGCAGGAAATCTACTTGAAGATGATGGCTCCTGTCGCGCCGCACATCGCCGAAGAACTGTGGACGAATCACCTGGGCAAGCCGTATTCGATCCATCAGCAGAAGTGGCCCCAGGTGGACGAAGCCGCGGCGCGCGAAGACTCGATTGAAATCCCCGTGCAGGTCAACGGCAAAGTACGCGACCGAATCGTAGTCGCGGTGGACGCGAGCGAAGAGGAGATCCGCAAAGCCGCGCTGGCGAGTGAGATCGTCCAGAAATATCTGGAAGGCAAAGAGCCGCGCAAGGTCATCGTGGCGCATGGGAAGCTGGTGAGCGTGGTGGTGTAAAAGTAGAGAGTAGAGAGTAGATGAAAAGTCCCTGAAGGTTTTGAGACCTTCGGGGATTATTTATGAACAGGGGAACTTGCGTTTACTTTGATCGCTTCATGGAGGGGAATTACGGATACAATACGCCTTATCCAATAAGCCATGACGGAAGATAACCTGCTTCGACAAGCGATAGCGGCGGCGCGCGCTGGACGTGAATTGGGCGCGCGGGATATGTTCCTGCAAGTCATCGAGGCAGAGCCTCGGAACGAATTGGCATGGATGTGGTTGATCGATCTGTTGGACGATCTGGATGACCGCATCTATGCTTGCGAACAAGTTTTGGCGATCAATGCGGGGAACTTAAACGCCAGACACTTGCTCATCAGGTTGCAGGCTGAACGGCAACAGCAAGTAGAGGAGCAACGAATCCAAGCCGGTGAACAGGCGCGCCATATACAAGAGTTGATTAAAGAGCGAAAACTTGAATCGGCATTGGAACTTGCTCGCAGTCTGGCTCAAAGGAATATCAACCATGCCGATGTCTGGCGCTCCCTTGCGCAGTTATCTCCCGATGCCGATGAAAAAATCCGCTCGCTTGAAAAATTGTTGGCGTTGACGCCGGAGGATATCCAGGTGAAACGCGACCTTCAGCGGCTCAAGCATTTTCAGCAAAATCCGATGGAACTGGCTGAGATGTATGAAGAGCAGGGGAATTTTGAACAAGCGATCTCGGTCTATGGGCAGGTTGCGGCAAATACAAAATCAAAGCGGCAATGGAATATGATCTATTGGCGCATCGTCAAATTGGAAAACCTGCTTCAGGAAAATATCGCTCGTATCCCGCCCGGTATCTCGGTTGCCCGCCTGACCGGCGGACCCGCGCTTTTATACCTGCTTTTGATGTTGATCCAGACGGGGATCAACCCATTTGCCCACCCCGAGCCGTTTTTATGGTTTGGATTTTTATTGGTTTTGTTCGGGGGCTTCATGATCGCGCTGGCATCCGTGCGCTCTCGTCATCGCCTATGGTATCTCCTCTTCAAGGATGTCGGCGCGGGCGGCGCTCCAGCCGCCCGCGCGCTGGTTGCTTCGGCAGGCTGGTGTTTCGTCCTGCTTCCGCATGTGATGTTGGTCCTCATGGCGTATCAGCGCCTGGTAAACTCCATCCTTTGGGGATCTCCATAAAACAGTATGCTTCCACTCAATGACACTGAACCGAACCGTTACAGCCTGTTTCCGATCATGACCGTTTTCCTGATCGCGGTCAACTCGATCGTTCTTGCCTGGGAACTCACTCTGCCTGCTGAAACTCTGAATGCGGTATTCTGGCTTTTTGGCTCCACGCCGTCGCTGATGTGGTCCAGAGAGGGCGCTGGAATGATCTCGAGCATTACCTCGGTGTTCTTGCACGGCGGCATGTTTCACCTGGTCAGTAATATGCTCTTCCTGTGGGTGTTTGGTCGACGGGTGGAAGATGCCTGCGGACCGGTCCGCTTCCTGCTGTATTATCTGGTGGCTGGAACCTCCGCCGATTTCATTACCGCGCTCGTTCAACCTCATGAGGCAATTCCCGGCATTGGCGCAAGCGGAGCGATCTTCGGCGTGATGGGCGCTTACTTATTATTGTTCCCCGAGGGGCGTATTCGCGCATTATGGATTATTTATATTATTCCAACGTGGCCTAAAATACGCGCCTTCTGGTTTGTGCTGTATTACCTTGTGATACAAATTCCCCCCGCGCTCGATAGCTTTATGAATGGCGTTCACTACGGCATCGGGTATTGGGCGCATCTTGGCGGATTTGTCGCCTGTATTTTCATCTTCTTGTTTCTGAAACCTGAGGCTTTTGCGCGCTACATGAGTAATGTGGCAGTATGACGAAACCCAGGAGCCGGGAAACCTGCAACAGGGATGCGACTCGGGCTTCTTGCAACGTCTTTCTTCGTCGTCAAGGAGATCAAAATCCTGTCATGAATCGCGCGGCGTCCTGAATCCAGTGAAACGCAATAGCAGACTCGAGTCCGCGGCGGCGCGCCAGAATCAGGGGCGGCAGTCCCCAGAGCAGAGCCAGCGCGGCGCCCATTCCTAAAGCCGTCAGAGGCGACTGGATGAACAAATCGTCAAAATGCGAGTACGTATGCGTGAGCATTGCCAGCCCGCCCGCCAGCCAGACCGCCTGTTGCGGTAGTGAACGTTGCAATATTCGCCAGAGCAAACCCCAGAGGGCGAAGCGATAGATTACCTCCTCAACAATGCCCGGTTGAAGAGCATCCAGAAGCGCGGGCATGGGTTTTTGCCATTGCGCCGGCTGTCCCTGGGTCATCTGCAAGGCAAAGACGTTCAATATAGCCAGCGGCAAACCAATGGCTAAGCCCAACAAGATGCCTCGACTCGTTTCCCGCCAGTTGCCATATGCGGCGTGGAGTTGCACCGGTCCACCCTGACGCATGATCGCGAGTCCGCCGAGGGTGGCGAGGAACGTAAAACTCCCGCGAATCCATGCCTGCCCGATTTTGTCGCGAACGATTCCAAAGAAGGGATAAGGCGAAAAGAGAGAGGCGAACAGCATCCCCATACCGATCACCGCGCCCAAGATCAATGCGATGATCCAATCGCCACGCCGCAGGTTGCGATGGCTCTTCATAAGAACGAGGAATGCGCCCGCCACAGTGAGCGTATCGAAAACTTCAAATGTGCGCGGCGCTGGAATCGAGGAAGCCAGCCAGGCACGCGCGAGAAATATCGTTATGATCGCGGTAATAACGAGCGTTGCGCTGAGCCTGTCGAAGCGGAAGAGGGTTGAGTATTTGTTCTTCATCGTTTCCCCTCCGTCGCCTCGTCGATATTTTTCAAGTAGCGGTCGAAAAATTCAAGACACGCCACATTGACCCTTCGCAGGTAGCCTTCACGATCATGATTAGCCTGCCCGCCTTCGAACAGCCTTGTCAATAGCGGACTGGCGAGCGAGAGGTCGGTCAGGGAAAAATGACCCGCGCCGGATAAATACAGGTTATGGATATTCTCCGGGGGACTGGAGAGGTATTCGTAGTTTCTGGCATATTGCGACCATTCCGAGAGATGATCCCAGGAACTATCTGAATAGATGTTTAGCGTTGGCGCGAGATAGGGTTGGTCCATCCATACGAATTCGTTGTTGTCAACGCCGACAATGTCATAAAGAAATGGGGATTCCAGCGCAATGACCGCATCCACGTCGTCCCGCTGTCGCGGGATGGCTAGCATGGCGGAACCGCCGAGCGAGTGACCGATGACGCCGATTTTTCCCGTATCAACCAATGCGTAAACGCCCGCATCCTTGTCCGCCGCGTTTGCCACGATTGTGTCAATCACAAAGTTGATATCCTCTGTGCGGGTTTTCATCCATTCCCCGTACAAGCGAAGGCTCTGCTCCTTATCCTTTTTTGCGTTTTCCCGCTGAATGTCTTTGAAATAGTCTCCGTTGATCAAGGTGGTACGACCCGCTTCATCCTTTGTCCAGAGCGTATGATACGGATGTCCGATGGAGGCAACAACATAGCCGTGACTTGCCAGTTCAAGATAGAGGGATTCGTTGCTATTTTCCGTGCCAAGCCCTCCGTGTGAAAATACGACAAGGGGAAATTTTTCGCCGTCCCTGGCGTTTTCTGGTAACCAGAAGACGACATTGACCTTTCTGTGTTCGCCGTTATCGTTGAATCCTTCGATTCGATTTGGGTCAACGTAGCTATGGCGGACTGTGATGACTTTGTGCGGTCCACTGGGGGCGATCGGACGGTACGGCGGGAATAACGCCATCCTACTCAAGACAATCATTGAGAGGATTCCAATTCCGATTCGCGCCGCAGTTTTCCTGCGGCGTTCAGCGGCGGATTGTTGATGATGTAGAGGGTTCATATTACCTCACGCTTTCTCGATGAAGTCGGAGATCTTGTGACCGCTTTCGACAAGCTCCTTCAACCGTTGGATAAAGCGCGCGGCGGGAGCGCCATCCACGATGTCGTGATCGAGGCTGATCGTCACGCATAGATATTCGCGGTTCTCCAGTTGTCCGTTGACGAGTATCGGTTTCTTCGCGATGCCCCCCAGCGTGACCTGAAGCGTATGAATGGGAACGGGAATGCCCCAGCCGCCACCATCCCCAAACATGCCCACAGAGGTCAGGGAGACTGTGCCGTTCATTTCCTTCAACCAATGAGGATTCTTGAATAGCGCTCCCAGAAATAAACGGCGGATGAATGCGGGCAGGAGGACAAACCAGCCGATGAAACTCGCTTCCCGCCCGTTTTCATGTTCAGCCTGAAAGGCGCGCAACTCCTCATGAATCTCGCGCAGGGTTTTCCTGTTGACCGCCCGAAGAATATGCGGGCGGATGATCTTGCGGCCGTCTACTTCCACTTCGAACATGGTGTTGACATCCACATCGTGAAACAGGACGAGTTTCTCCCGCCATGTGCGATAGGCTTGCATGTGCTTGTTCGCATCCACCGCCTGCCCAAGACAGGAAATGATAAAGGCAGTAAACGAAAGCGCTTCGCCGGTCTTCGCCTTATGATCGCGAATCAACCGACGCGCGTCGGTCACATCCATCTCCACCAAGCCGTGGATGAGATGTTTCTGTTTAGCCAGCCGCCCGCCGTCCACCATCAGGCGGCGGATCTTTGGAAAGGGGATAACCTGATACGGCTCAATCTTCATTGTTTATGCTCCCAAATATTGCCCGACGATCTTCACAGCGTTGCCGATGCCATCCTCGGCGCGGATCGCTTGTCCGATTGAACATGCCCGCTCCCTCATGCTCTTGTCTGTGACTGCAATGTGAATCGCGTTCGCCAGCGCGTCGGCTGTCAATTGTGAAGCGCGGATGGGCTCGGGTCCCGCGCCCAGCGACCTGACTCTGTTTCCCCAAAATGGTTGGTCCACCGTGAACGGAACGATGACCGATGGCATCCCCGCCCGCAAGCCCTCCGCGGTTGTGCCAGCCCCGCCATGATGTACAACCGCCGCCATGCGTGGGAAGAGCCAGCCATGCGGCGCAGAATCCAGCGCGAAGATGTTTTTCGGAACATTCATCGCGCTCATGCCGCCCCAGCCAGTGGCGATCACTCCGCGTTGACTTGTTTCCGCCAATGCATCGAGTACGATCTTTGTGAAGCGTTCGGGGTCGCGCCCCGCCATGCTTCCAAAGCCGATATAAACGGGCGTTTCACCTTGATCTAAAAACTTTTTCAATTCAATGGGCGGATGCCATTCGTTTGCATCCTTCTGAAACCAATACCCAACGATATGCGCGTGATCCCCCCAATCGCGCGGATGTGGAATCACCGTCGGGCTATAGGCGCCCAACAAAGGCGCGGAGGTCAACGCGCGATGGAAGTCCGCGCCATGCAACGGCTTCAATCCATGCCGTTTCCGAAATTCATTTACAAATGGGCGATACCATTGCCAGATCACTGCCAGCATTGCAAAGCCCGAAAGACGATTGAAACGCCTGCCAAGATTCTTTTGAATGGGAAACCCCGCGCCCGCAAAATCGCCAGTCGGCAGGGTTGGCGTTGGCTCGATGAGCATCAGCGGAATGCCCAGAATCTCGGCGATTGTTTTACCAAACGGCGCGAACACCGCCAGCGTGATGAACGCCTCCGCCTCGCGGCTGGCTGTAAGCGCGTCTTCCGCCATTTGGGTTGCGATCGGTCTCAACATGTTTCGCATTGCGGCGATGGAACGAATCGGGTTCGCGCCGCTTCGTTCCATGAAGTCTTGCCCGGTCTCGCCTGCCATAATTTTTTGCGTATCGCCGCGCAATGGATAAAATGCCAAGCCATATTCGGCGCTCAGGTTCGCAAAGTTTTGCGGAGCCGCCACGAGAACATCGTAGCCGTCGTTTCGCAAGCCCTTTCCGAATCGAACGCAGGGCTGGATATCGCCTTGCGACCCCGCGCCAAAGATGACGACGCGCATGGTTGGATGATTCCTCCTCAAGGTTGACTCAAGGCGTCAGGCGGCGAATCAGGTCTCCCGTCGGTTTGATGCGCCCGTCGTCAGCCTTGATCGCCTCCGGATCATTTTCGATCTTGCTTGCGCATGTTCATGGCGGCGAACACGAACCATCCGATGAAAACGCCCGCTAGCGCTCCGCCCAAAATCGCAAGCGCATCGTTCTCGCTGATGGGGATGAAAGATGCGCCAAACAGCGCCCCGACGATCAATCCCAAAACAACGTAGAGACCAAACGTGTTGTTCATTTTTACTCCTTGATGTTTCTGAGCAATAACGCCACCATGACCATGTTGGCGATGGCGATGATCGGAAACACTGTCACTTCCACCATGCTGATGGACACGCCAACGCGCAACATGTTGAGGCTCATCACACTGACCGCGACGCCCATCGTCAGGAATTTCATCAAACCGATAGACGCCAGCAGGTAGCCCCACGCGCGGCGGCGCAGAAGCAGGATGCCCGACATCACACAGAGCGGGGCGATGAGTCCCAAGTCCATCGCCTGGATGAACATGCTGGTTGTGTTTTCCAGCGCAGGGATGGCGTTCGGCGCAAAGGTTGCGGCGATGCGCCCCAGCCACGCCAGCGAGAGGAACGCGGCGGCAAAGAAAAGCAGTCCGGCGATCGAGCCGCGCGGCAGTGTTTCGGAGAAGTGAGAGGGAAGCGTCTTGAGGTCAAACGACATCATGCTCAGGATAAAGGCGAACAGGCTCAGGCTGGATAGCGCCACATAGATCAGAAAGAATTTGTTATATGCCGCGCCGAAGCACATGGTGATGTAGGTATAGAGGATGAAGCCGAGCGTGCCGGTCATGAGCAGGCGTCCGCGCAGGGAGCCGCGTAGGGTCAGCCAAAAAGAGATGGCAAGCAGGGGCAAACCAAGCGCCAGCGTCACCAGGTCGTTGGCTTGCATCTGCGTGGTGGAACTGACGGTATCCCAGTAGTAGAGTCCGCGCGCGTTGATGGTCACCGCCTCGCCGCGAAAGTTGGTGATGGCAAAGGGTTGTCCCTCGCCCGGTAATAAACCAGCCAGCGTAGCGAGGAGCGTCAGCAGAATGATCGCGGGGACGAGCCATTTAAGTAGGGAGTTGGTGTTCATGCGCTTTTTCCTTCGCTCAGGCGTTGCGCTGGCGCGTTACTTTGCAAACGGGATTTTTGTCGCATCATGAAAATCCCATAGGCTGTGAAGATGATCGTCAGGCCGACGACAAGGGAGGATTGCCAGAAGGGAGGCATCACAAAGCCAGGCTTCTGAAGGAAGAAAATAAAGTCGGTGAGAAAATGCGAGAGGATCAAAAGCCAGAGAGCGTCTTTCTTAAGCGCCAGCGCGGCGTAGGCAAAGCCGATGGCGGTCGCATACCCGATTTGCATCGCGCTCTCCAACATATTTTTTCCCGTCAGGGCGTTCATGGCATGGGTCAATCCAAAGAGCAACGCGGTGACGATCGCGGCTCTCCAATGCCCGAGAGGTTTTATGGCTTGCAACATCAACCCGCGAAAGACAGTTTCCTCGGCGAATGCCACAGCCAACGCAACGGCAAATACTGCTGATACTTGGGCAAAACTTTCGATCTGCGCGCCTGGGATCAAATTGAGGATCGCGGGAATGAGAGGAATGAGGAAATAGAGCAGGTCGCTTCGCCGTCGCAGAGGCGTGAAGCCGACGGACGCCCACCACTTTAATCGGGTCAGCAAAACAATGACGATGAGCGTCAGCCCAAGGTTGGCAAGACCGTAAAGCGTCATGTTGGCGAGACCGAAGAAGTAGGCGAATGTCCCCGCAAGAAGGTAAACCACCACGACCATAGCCTCCATGATGGCAACAAACCGATAGGGATGACGTTCGATGAATGGGGCGGGTTTCATGGGAGGCTCCTAGATGAGACGATAGTGCCGATCTCGTTAGAGGCGGTTTTGAACCAACCTTCTGGACAACGAATCCGCTATTTCTATTTGTAGGTTTCAGGGAGGATGGTCTCCACCATCAGGCGGTGGAACAGATCGGCTTCCTCCCAGATCATGCCGTGTCCGGAGTTTTCAAAGAAGATCAATTCTTTTTTTGGCGCTTCGAGCAAGTTGAAATACTCTTCTGGAATGCTCGATGGATTGTTCATGTCGTGCCGCCCAAGCACTATGTAGACGGGCAGATCAAGACGGGCGGCGTCCACACGGAAATCCAACTCCTGCAATTGCGGATAGACTACATTGAAGGTGTTCATCAGCCCAAGCAGGTAATAAACCCGGTCCAGCCAGCCATATTCGGGTTGTTTGAGCATCAACTGAATGGCGTCACCTTCGCGGCGATAGGTTTCGTCTTTGATGTTCGGCACTTCAAAGAGTTGGTATTCGCGTCCGAACAGTGTGGCATATGGCTTGATGGGGCTCTTGCCGAAGTACGGTGGCGGCCCCTGCTTTTCAAGGGTTTGCGCAAAGTCCGTGTCGCCGGTTTGAATGGAGTGTTCCAGCACCAGATCGTAAATCATCTGGTCAGTTGCCCGCACGTCCACCATCTGCGCTGTTCCAATGTAGGCGTGGAATAGATCGGGGCGTTGTTGGGCGGCAAGCGCTCCGATGATGGTGCCCCAGGAATGTCCCACCAGATAGATTTTCTGCTCCTTGAAGCGGACGCGTAACAATTCGCTTAGTTCGATGACATCTGACACATATTGGTCAATGGTCAAGTCGGATTTAGGGTTGAGCGAGGGATAAGATTTGCCGCAGCCTCGCTGTTCCCAGATGACGAACACAAAGTGTTTTTCCAGTTCGCTGTTGAAGCGCAACACGCGCGCCGACTCGCTGGCTCCAGGTCCTCCGGAGAGAAAGAGCAGGACAGGCTTGTTGACATCATGACCGCGAATGATGAGCCACTGGTCGACGCCGCCAAGTTTCACTTTTTCAAGCGAGGCGATACTGCCGGGCAGGTTTTGCCCATCCGCGCCGAGGATGGCGGGAGTATGCGCCGTCCACTGTGAGTAGATCACCACCGCGACCAACAACAAAGGAATGAGCAGGAAGAGCATTCGAACTCCAATCTTGTTCGATGTATTCATCGGAAATTCCTTTCTGCTTATTTTCGGTAGCGGCGCGCTTCCTCCCTGAGTTGAGCGCAAACCTCTGTTGATTCCCCGCAGGTGTATTGTCGAATTCGCAGTTAATTACAACCAAAAACGCTGACCGCTGCCGAAAAGCGCTGTGCGATTTCATTCCGATTCATTCTACCGTTACTCTGGTTCGGCGCAACAGTCACATCATTCCCTTTTCCGCATGTAGAAAGGCATATTCCCCTCGGAGCGTTTATTCGGATAGCAGGCTGTGACATGGAGTGAGGGACGAAATTTACACCCCGTTGAGCAGATTTGTACCCCCGCCATAACCTTGTTTTTATGAAAAACGACCTGCCTCCTGACAGTTTTAAACTGGGACGCAGACGCTGGCGCCAGCGCGGCGTGAACGCTGAAAGCGCTGATACCGATTGATTATTTAGAGGATCATTTCCAAAAAACCCGCGTCCATCTACGTCCAAAGAGCGGCTGGAAACCAATCAACTTATAATTCATCTTCATCGTCCTCTTCCAGATTATCAAAAAATTCAGTGGGCGGAATGAATGGCGGTTCATTCGGGTCATATCGTTTTGGCGTGGATGGGGGAGTAATGTTGCGCGTCCATTGATGTGAATTCTTCAACTCCTCCAGCATTTCCGCATGGAGTTCATCCTTCCACTTCTCGTACATGCGGATCTGTTTCTTTGCCCAATCGGGCAATTCCCCTGGCTGACCATCATCCATATCGAGAAAACTCCAATCCACAAGCGTGGATGTGGGTGTTTCCTTTTTCTCAGGGATGGACGCCTCGAACAGTTTTGCCAATCCCTTGTCGATGCTGGGGCGGTACGGAACAATGCGTTTCAAATGATTCTCGTTGCGCGCTCTTTGCAAATAATCCTTCGTCTTCGGCGCGGAGGGATCAACGAACTCCATCATACGGTCATAACGAGAACCATCGCCCGCGGGTGGAATCCATGGGATGCGGTGAGCATTGTCCCGCCACCAAATCACTTCAGCAAGCAATCGCCTTGCCTTCTCATCGTTAAAGCGCGAAGACAGTTCGCCCAACGCTTCGGCGGCGTCGGCGAAGAATCCCAGATCGGCATATTGCCAGCCGATCCAGAACAAGGTCTCTTGTGGGTTTTTGGCTTTGGCAATTGCGTCTGCAAAGATCGTCCACGCGTAATCGGCGCATTCCTCATCGCCGAGACAGTACGCTCCAAGCAACTCCCTCTTGCCGTCTTCGAGAATTTTTAGCACATCGTTTAGCCCACCCCGATCGCGCTTCAACTCGCGCTTCCCATCCCACCGACTTATAAAACGATACGACAACGCCAGCCTGCGCCGTTGTTGCCACGGACGGTCATCCCATTCGTCAATGTTCTGCTGAATGGCGACACGGTTGTCGTAGATCATCCATTCGTCGCAAAAGAGTTCATACACAAGTTCCTTTGCCTCTTCACAATCAGGGAACAAAGCCAACACATCGAAACACAACGCCGCCGCATCGGCTTGCCCCGCATGCCATTGACCATCCTCTCTGGCACGGGCTAATGTTTGGCGAACGTAATCAGGGTAAGTGGTCATCAGAATAAACCTGGTTGTGTCGGTTGCTGAAGAGGCAGGCTCGCGGCTTCTCGTTCCATCCAATTGGGCAATTGCGCGGGTTTATCTTTGAATGGATGAGGGAAAGCCAGCGCGCCTTTTTGCAGGAGCAGTTTATTTCCCTCTGGCATGTGATCGTGATCCAACACAAACACGGGAACCCAACTATTCTTGAGCGTCTCGGTCGCGCCTGCCCATGTGCCGCCTGTCTCGGCATCCGAGGCGATGAGCGGCGAGATGACGAGCGTGAGTCCTTCGAATTGCAGCGCGGCAAATTGATAGATGAGCGATTTGCCCGCGCCTGTGGGCATAATGGCAAGAGTGTGTTGTTTGTTGAGGAGGGATTGAATCGCTTCTTCCTGTCCCGCGCGGAAGGAGTCGAAGCCGAAGCGGTGACGGAGGAGAGATGAAAGTTCGGGAGACATGCGAAGCCTCTTGTCAGTTTTTCCGCTGTTTATAGATTGCCTTGCGAGAGAAGTTCTTCCGCTTCAAGTATAAACGAAAAGTAAATACCGCCCATGCGTAGCGACTTTGTGCATTTCTGAGTGGACTATTCTCTACTCACTAATCACTACTCTCTAATCTCTAATCTCTACTCTCTGTTTTATAATCCCCGCCATGTCTCACCTCACATCCCAACTCCTCGATAACTTTCCCTACTCAAAATATGCAGACCCGCAATCCATCCAACGCGGACGCGCCTACTACAAAGACGGGCGCGCCTGGGAAGTTCGTATGCCCAGCGACCAGAAAGCCACCTGCCTCGTGGATGGCGATACGGGTGAATACACCGTTGAAATCGAAGTGGATAAAAAATCTGGCGATCTCTACTTCGAGTGCGATTGCCCCTACGCCGACGAAGGCAACTTCTGCAAGCACATGGTCGCCGCCGCAATGGAAGTGAGCGAATATCTGAAAGATGAAGAAGAGGATGAAGACGAAGAAGAATTTGCCCCACCCGTTTCAAAAACAAAAGAACCCACAGGCGATTGGAAAGCAAAATTAACGCAAAGCATGGCGCTCATGCCGCGCCAGTCAACGGGGGGAAATCGCATTCTGCGCTACGCATTGGTCACGCTCCTTAAGCGTCACCAGGGTTATTTTTACAGCAATAACCCGCTTCGATACAGTTACTCGCTGGATATTCGAGTGATCAAAGAAAACGAATGGCATCCGCTTGAAATGCTCGCCGAAAAAAACGCGCAGGAAGTGAACGCGCTCCTGCAAACCGATAGATCGTGGAGTAAAGACAATCAAGGATATTTCCAAAGCCTCAACCCCAAAGGCGCGCTGAACGTCAGTGACGACGCGGTTGAGTTCATAAACATTTCCAAAACCGCCCTTCAGATGTATGGCGTGAGCAACCCGCAACTAGGCGGTTACATGAGTATGTTGGGCAAATTGGGCATCCCGTTATTTTTGGCTTCTTCCTCGTACCCATACAAAGCCGAGCGCCGCATCCACATCCTGCCCGACCCCATCCGCGTTCAAATTGACATGCAACAGGACGACAAAAAACTCAGCCTGCAAGCGGGTTTCGAGAAGAACGGAACTTTCAGCCACATCCAAAAGAAAATCGAAGTAATGACCAGCAACCCAACCTGGGTTCTTATGGATGATACCATCGCGCAAATCGAAAACAGCCGCGCCCTCGAAATCCTCTCCGCCTTCCCCGTTGAAATCCCCAACCAACAGGTTGACATCTTCCGCGAACAATATTTCCCGCTCATCGCGCAGGCTCTGCCCATCAAAGGCGACCTGATCGCCTATCAAGACATCCACGCCGAAGCAGTCCCGCAATTATATTTGCACGACGATAACAAGGAAAAAGTTTTACGCGCCACGCTCAAATTTGGCTACGGAGATTTCACAGCGCCGCTTGCGAAAGATGAACCCTACGCCCTCGCCAGCATCCCCGATACATGGAACCTCGTCCGCATTCACCGCCAGCCTGCGCGCGAAGAATATTTTTATCAACTGCTCACCGACCCCACCTTCCGCCTCAAACGCGCAGGCTCGCCGCATCCACTTGGCACGCTCGAACTCCGCGCCCGCGCTCACCCGTATGATTTTCTCATGCACTCCATCCCCGCGCTGCTCAAAGCGGGCTTTGAAATGTACGGCGAAGACAATCTCAAAGCGGGACGCATCAATCGCAACGCCGCAACTCTGCGCGTTAACATCACATCGGGCATTGATTGGTTCGACCTGCAAACCGTCGTCGAATTCGGCGACCAGCAAGCAAACTTTCACGACATCCGCAAAGCCCTCAAACGCGGCGAGAACTACATCAAACTTGCCGACGGCTCCATCGGGCAGATTCCGCAAGAGTGGCTCGAAAAATACAAACACCTGTGGGGCTTGGCGGAAGAAACTGCGGATGGATTCCGCGTCAGCGACTTGCACCTCTCGCTGTTGGATTCTCTGCTCGAAGAAGACGCATCGATTCAGACCCCGCCCGACCTGATTCAGCGGCGCGAACGTTTCCGCCACTTCGAGCGGATCGCGCCACAACCCCTGCCCAAAGGTTTCGCTGGCGAACTGCGTCCCTACCAAAAACACGGATTCGATTGGCTGCACTTTTTACGCGAATACAAATTCGGCGGCATCCTCGCCGACGACATGGGGTTGGGGAAAACGGTTCAAGTGTTGACCTATCTCCAGTCATTGCAGGAGCAGGCTGAGGTGAAGCCCGCATCGAACAACGTCGAGATGAAAGAAGCGCATTTACTTGTCGTCCCGAAAAGCCTGATCACCAATTGGCAGCGCGAATCCGAAAAGTTCACACCGTCTTTGAAATTCCTCGAATACATGGGCAACTTCCGCAATAAGGATGTTTCGGTTTTCGACGAGTATGATGTGATTATCACAACGTATGGCACAATGTTGCGCGATATTGAGTTGTTGCGCAAATACAAATTCAATCATATTATCCTCGACGAATCGCAAGCCATCAAAAATCCGCTGGCGAAGAGCGCCAAGGCGGCGCGGCTGTTGCACGCGGAACACCGCATCGTGATGACAGGCACGCCCGTGGAAAATAATACGTTTGAACTATGGTCGCAGTTCGCGTTTCTCAACCCTGGCTTGCTTGGCAGTATGGACTATTTCAAGAGTCAGTTCGCCAACCCCATCGAAAGCGCGGGCGATGAAAAATCTGCCGAGACCCTGCGGAAGTTGGTCTATCCATTCATCTTGCGGCGCACCAAAGAACAAGTCGCGCTCGAACTTCCGCCGCGCACTGAACGTATCGTCTACACCGACATGGACACGGCGCAGAAAAAGTTCTACAACCAAACCCGCGAGCGGTACCGCGCCGAATTGCTGGGGCTGATCGAAAGCGAAGGCATGAACAACGCCCGCTTCAAAGTGCTGGAAGGCTTGTTGAGACTGCGCCAGATCGCCGTTCACCCCGCGCTGGTGGATAAAAAATACAAAGGCGAAGCGCCCAAGTTTGACGTGTTGCTCGAAACGCTGGAAACCCTGCAAGCCGAAAACCACAAGGCGCTCATCTTCTCGCAGTTTGTCGAAACGCTGAAACTGGTCAAGAAAGAATTGGACGCGCGCGGCATTAAATATATTTATCTCGATGGGCAGACTCAAAAGCGGCAGGCAAAGGTGGATGAATTTCAAAACGACCCGTCTATTCCCTTCTTCCTCATCAGCCTCAAAGCGGGCGGCGTGGGCTTGAACCTGACCGCCGCCGATTACGTCATCCATCTCGACCCGTGGTGGAATCCCGCCGTTGAAATGCAAGCCTCCGACCGCGCCCACCGCATCGGGCAGACCAAGCCCGTCTTCGTTTACAAGATCATCGCCCGCGATACGGTGGAAGAAAAAATCCTGCAATTGCAAGAAAAGAAACGCGCCCTCGTCAAGAACCTCATCGCCACCGAAGCCAGCTTCTTCAAGTCGCTCACGCAGGACGATGTGAAGGGCTTGTTTGAGTAACCCACCATCGGCAGACGGAAAAAGATGGAATAGATTAAATGAACAAACATCCCGGTAGCACCGCAGTTAAACGTGGTCATTGAGCCCATTGATGAGCCAGTTGAAGCAGGGCGATAGAGGGCCTGCCGCGCTGTTTGG
>WBZY01000155.1_pt1 | contig 64525 bp, 55 predicted proteins | sample 5204191 | NCBI WGS metagenome assembly WBZY01 (sample SAMN12344363, study PRJNA552823) | activated sludge metagenome | biome: Activated sludge suspended growth; feature: Anammox Sidestream; material: Wastewater; isolation source: activated sludge from anammox sidestream of wastewater treatment... | reverse complement strand
ACAACTTCGCCAGGCGACTCAAAACCTTACGAGGACTCACACCTTACGAATACATCATCAAATGCTGGCAAAACGAACCTGAACGTTTTATCATCAATCCATACCATCACAAAGTGGGACTAAACACATACCCCGTGTGTTCCATCTGAAAACCGGCTGGATTGCCAATACTTGAATGGCCAGATTATGGCATTGAACCACTCGGCATCTTCGAAAGGTCGATCAATGATGGGGGTATATGATCGATATGGCGGTGGCTTGATCTCGGCTTCTACTTTCTGTGCCAGAAGCCATCCGGCCGGATCATCCGTCAGGTCATCAAACAGGTTTTGTGACTGACGCAGAGATACAATGTTTCTGGCGATATCCTGGTGAACATCGGTCAAAGTCAGTCGAGCGAATAGAGAACGCATTTCAAATACCACGGGCACGATCCAGGTAACCTCGCACCATCAGCAATCCGGCAAAGCCCCATTCCTTGATCACCTCGACTGGGGTCAAGTTGTCGAATGCCTTGTTACGGGTGGTCATCCAGCGGTATACCAGATCTCGATTTTGCGGAAATAGCAAACGCAGATTCTTATGGATCCCCAACAGGTGGCCGACCCGCTCGTACTGATCCCGGCTGGTGCCAATGGCTTCGCCTTTACGATAGCGCGCCAGTGCAGTCCGGTTACTGGCAGCGATACCCAACAGGGCTGCCTGATCTTCCGTGCTCAATTGCCAGTGATCGAGCAATGTCATAATCATTTTGGCGAGTGCGCCACGATCTCGGGATGTACTTTCCTCTCGTCTGGTAATGGCTGTCATGGCCTGTTCCTCGTTTTGAATTGATGCTAAAAATTACATGTTGTTATTTTTAACACATAAAATGTGTGAAATGAAACAATTTAAGTATTATTGATTTGAAATTCACGGGCATAAGGTCCAGAATCAAAATGTATCAATACCAATAGAGAAGGCCGCCGCGCAACTGTAAAAAATATTTTCAAGGAGAGGTATATGGAAACCCGTGCTTTTAATTCTCTTGTGGTGGGGCTGCTGTCAGCGGTTGTCAGTGTTTCCTGTTCAACGATCCAGTCTGATAAAAATACAGCCGGACATCACGAAAAACATGAAGTATCTACGGTAGAACATCGATCTCGTGAGCTGTCGGCTTTCGCAGATCAGCCGCTGTCCGGCGACCAGCTTGCTTCCCGGTTACAGAATCTCGGAACGCATTCATTTCCGGTCAGTACGCAACATGAATGGGCACAGTTGTTCATCAATCAGGGCCTCAGTCTTGCTTATGGCTTCAACCATGCTGAAGCGGGTCGCGCCTTTCAGGAAGCTGCGCAGCTGGATCCAGGGCTTGCGATGGCTTACTGGGGGCAGGCACTGGTACTCGGTCCGAATGTCAATGCACTGATGGATCCTGCCGATGAGCCTCGTGCTCTGGAACTGGTTAAACAGGCAGAATCGCTCATGGTATCTGCATCCCCCAGGGAGCAGGCCTTGATCCGGGCGTTGAAGAAACGTTATTCAGGGGCAGATGAAGATCGCAAGGCAAATGACAAAGCCTATGCTGATGCCATGCGAGAAATACATCGCAGTTTTCCGGATGATGCGGATATCGCTGTGCTCTATGTGGAATCCATGATGGATCTTCGCCCGTGGGATTACTGGATGCGAGATGGTCATCCTCATGAGGGAACAGATGAAATCGTGGCAGTGACTGAAGACGTATTGCGTCGCCACCCGGTTCACCCCGGTGCGCTGCACATGTACATTCATCTGATGGAACCCACAAGTACACCGGAACGTGCCGAACATGCAGCCGATACACTGATGACCCTGATGCCGGGTGCCGGGCATATGGTTCACATGTCTTCCCATATTTTTCAGCGGGTCGGCCGCTATGCGGATTCCGTAAAGAGTAATCAGCTGGCGATTGCAGCGGATGAACATTACATGGGACAGTCTCATGCTCCGGGGTTGTACCCGATGGCGTATTATCCGCACAACATTCATTTCCTCTGGTTTGCTGCGACTGCCGGTGGCCAGCGTGCACTGGCACTTGAAAGTGCACGGAAAGCGGCCGGCAAGGTAGACGATGCATTGCTGCGTGAAATGCCATTTACAGCCATCTTTCGTGTAGTACCTTACTGGGCGCTTGCGCGCTTTGGGCAATGGCAGGCAATACTTGCCGAGCCTGCGCCTCCTGCATTCAACGCGTTTCTCAAGGGAAGCTGGCATTATGTACGCGGGTTGGCCTATGTGGCGACGAAGCAGTCACAGCGAGCCGAAAGAGAGCTGCAACAGTTGCGCAGAATCGTAAAGAATCGTGCTGCTCTTGATAATCCGTTACTTTCAAGAAATACGGCATACGATATTCTGAGGATCGGTCCTGAAGTGCTGGCGGGCGAGATCGCCGCTGCTCGCGGGAGATATGAATCTGCGGTTGCACATCTTGAACGGGCCGTCCGCTACGAAGATGCGCTGGTGTATACGGAGCCGGCCGAATGGCACTATCCACCGCGGCTCGCATTGGGTGCCATTCTGCTGAAAGCAGGGCGTCCGGATGAAGCAGAAACAGTTTACTGGGAAGATCTGAAGCGCAATCGTGACAATGGTTGGGCGCTCTTTGGATTGCAGCAGGCTCTGATTGCTCAGAAAAAGGAAGCTGAAGCGAAAGTTATAGAGGCACGCTTCAAAAAAGCCTGGGAGCATGCGGATACGACACTGACAGCATCGCGTTTTGGGCGATGAGACTTTCTTTGCTCATCTTGCTGCATACCGGATCACGGGTTTCATGATTCGAACGGTAGTGTCTATAATGTCAGCAGAATTTGTACATTTTTTCCGTGCAGATTCTGTTTTTTTACTCGAAAAATAAAACAATCCATGTTTACTGGCAGCTTACTTGCCGGGTGATTTTCAAAAGGAGAGAGAAAATGAAATCAAGCTTCGGATTATCTGCACTGGTCGGTTTGACACTGTCGTTGCATGCGTATGCGGGTGGAAACCCGGAATTCGTCAAATTTCCGGAAAAGTATGAACAGATTTTTACACACTACGATACAGCCAACCGCGCCAATCAGACACAACTGGCAAAATTCTATGCAAACGAGATTGCAGCGGAGAGCTACAAAAAAGGTGAGGAAGCTGCTCCCGGCTCGATCGTAATCATGGAAATCTATGCACCGAAAAAAGATGCCGAGGGCAAAATCCAGTCCGGTGAAGATGGGTTGTTTGTCATCGATAAACTGGCTGCCATTGCCGTCATGGAAAAAAGAAATGACTGGGACGGTGCCTTTAAAGCGGATGATCGTTCCGGTAACTGGGGATTTGCGTTATATGATCCGGAAGGCAAGGCCAAGGATAACGATCTGACTTGTGCGCAATGTCATAATCCGCTGCAGAAGCAGGACAACCTCTTTTCCTTTCAGAAGCTGGTGGATTACGTAAAAGCGCACTGAAGAAACAGCCGGATCAGTGTTGTTATTCTGCGCGTAAAGCATCTACCGGGTTGAGTCGGGCTGCACGCATGGCGGGAACCACACCAGCTCCCAGCCCGATCACACCTGACAGAATCAACGCTGCCAGAACATAGCGCCACGGGATATTGACAGGTAAATCGCTGAATAACACGCTCAGCAGCCCCGCAATACCCGAGCCTGTCATCAACCCGATCATACCGCCTAGCGTCGAGAGTGCCGTCGATTCCAGCAGAAACAGGATACGGATGCGCATAGGAGTTGCGCCCAGTGCGTTGAGCAGACCGATCTCGGCCATTCGTTCATTGACTGTAATATGCATCAGCGTAATCATTCCCACTGCACCGACCAGTAGTGAAATACCTCCGAGCACCGCGACGGCGAAAGTCAGCACATCAAGTACGGTAGACAGCGTACTGAGCATCTGCTGCTGCGGTGTGATCGTGAAATCCTCGCGCCCGTGCCGTTCGACCATGATGCGTTTGATATCTTCCATGACTTCATCCAGTGGTGTAGTCGGTGGATAGACCACCTGCACTTCCATCACGCCTTCCCGGTTGAAAATCTCCAGCGCCCGGGCAGTGGGAATATAGACCGTATCATCCAGATCAAACCCCAGCACCTGGCCTTTCGATGCCATGACACCGATGATGCGGAAACGTGAACCACCTACTTGCAGCACTGAACCCAGCGGATTGGCATCACCAAACAGTTCCTTGTGTACTTTTGCACCGAGCACGGCAAACGCGCGTGGATTGCGCGGATCATCCGCTGGTAGGAACTGCCCGATGGCGGTATGCATGTTGAATGCCCGGTCGAAATCCGGCCCCTGACCATACACAGTGACACGCCGGCTGCGGCCGCCACCGCGTACTTCGGCGTTACCCGTCACGGTTGCATTGGTATAAATCGCATGACGGGATGATTTAAGAGCAAGTGAATCTTCGATCGTCAGCAGGCGCACACTGCCGATCGAGCCGGTCGAAGCACCGCGCGTGCGAATTTTGCCAGGAGTGATGTTCAGAATATTGGTTCCGAATTGAGTGAACTCGGATAAAACGAAATGCTGGATGCCTGAACCGATCGAAGTCAGCAGAATCACGGCAGCAATCCCGATGGCGATACCGGATGCGGACAGAAACGTACGCATCCGGTGAGCGGTCAGCGCTCGCAGTGCAAATCGCAGTGCATCGAGGAAGCTCATCGCAAAATCTACCGTTTACTGAGTGCCATGACCGGATCCAGCTTTGCTGCACGGATCGCCGGTAATAATCCGGCAAGAACACCAGCCAATACGGCGACGGCAATCCCGGCAAAATTGGCCCAGAGTGGTGGCCAGGCGGGCAGCAGCGGGTAGGCCAGGCGCAACAGCCAGCTTCCCGCCTGCCCCAGAACGAATCCGGCGAATGCACCCGTGACCGATAACCAGACTGCCTCGGCCAGAAAAATATGACGAATGGCTGACGCCGGGGTACCGATTGCCTTGAGCAGACCAATTTCCGCTGTGCGCTGACTGACTGAAACCAGCATGACATTCATGACCAGAATGCCGGCAACGGCGAGGCTGATGACGGCAATTCCGGCAACCCCCAGTGTCAGTGCGCGCAGGATGCGATCAAACGTAGCCAGCACGGCATCATGGGCGATCACGGTCACATCATCTTCACCGTCGTGACGGCGGATGAGGGCTTGATGAATGGCCTCTTTGGCACTTTCGATCTCGTTGTGATGACGGGTTTCGATCAGCAGCCGGAACAGCGAAGTGGTATTGAGCAGTGTCTGGGCATGCTGGATCGGGATAATGACCAGTTCATCCGAATTGAACCCCATGGATTCACCTTGGATGGCCATGATTCCGGTGACCAGAAAACGCCGGTCACCCAGGCGGACACGCTGCCCCAGTGCATTGCCATCCGGGAAGAATTCCTGTGCAATCTTTGCACCCAGCACGATTTGTGCACTGTTTTCACCTGAATGTGAAAGAAATCTTCCCTGTGCGAGTTTCATGTGGCGAATCGGAAAAATTTCAGCCGTGGTTCCCATCAGGGTAACCTCACGCAATTTGCCTGTGGCGGAAAGCTCGGCCACGCCGACATTCAGGGGAGCATAACGCCTGACTTGCGGCAGTCTTCCCACCCAGTGAGCATCCTCCAATGTCAGATCTCTCGGCGTCTGCCCCATGACCGCACCGGGAAAGCTGCCTGCCGTTTCGGCGCGACCGGGCAGGACAATGATCAGATTGGTGCCGATCGAAGAAAATTCGTTGACGACATACTGGCGTGCGCCATCACCCAGTGCAGTCAGAATGATGACTGCAGCCACACCCAGCGCCATGGCCAGCATGATCAGGAACGAGCGGGCAGGATAGCTGGTGATGGTTCTGAGAGAAAAATGCAGGAGATCCCGTAATTTCATCGTTCGTCGACGTCGATCTGTCCATCCCGCATGGCAATCCGGCGCCGGGCACGCGATCCCAGCTCCCGGTCATGCGTCACCACGATGAGAGTGGTTCCCGTCTGATTCAATGCTTCCAGTAATGCCGCGACTTCCGAGCCGATACGATGATCCAGGTTACCGGTCGGTTCATCCGCCAGCAGCGCAGTGGGACGCAGAATGGTGGCCCGTGCAATGGCGACGCGCTGGCGCTGCCCGCCGGACAGTTCAGCCGGACGATGATGTGCGCGATTACTCAGATTGAATGCCTGCAGGGTTTCCATGATACGTATCTTGCGATCTGCAGGCGGCATCCCGGTCAGTATCAGGGGGAGCTCGATGTTTTCTGCTGCGGTCAGCCGGGGGATCAGATGAAAGGATTGAAAAACGAAACCGATTTTCTCCCTGCGTACCTGTGCCTGTTCGGTTTCCGACAGATCAGTGACATTCCTGCCGTCGAGCAGATAATGCCCGCTGTCAGGCCGGTCCAGCAGTCCGATGACATTCAGTAAGGTTGATTTACCTGATCCGGAAGGCCCCATGATGGAAACGTATTCGCCGGATTCGATCGTCAGGTCGATATGATCGAGCGCATGGATGGCCTGATCACCCATGTGGAAAATACGGGTGATGCCGGAGAGCTGTATCATGGCTGCGGTGGTTTGGGAATGACGCGGGTGCCGGCCGTGATTTTTCCATTATCGCTGGACAGCAGCACCTGATCTCCTTCTGACAGTCCTTCGAGCACTTCGGAATAGGCCCAATTGGCCAACCCTGTTTTCAAAGTGCGTTCCTCGAGCATGTCATCCTGACCCAGCACCCATACTTTGTTGTCCTGACGGATGACCTGGGTGGGAATACGCAGCACGTTTTCACGCTGATCGATGATGGCTTCGATATCAGCGCTATAGCCTACCAGCAGAACAGCCTGAGTGGGATTGACAAATTCTGCTTCCACATCCACCGTGCGTGCCTGTTTCTCGATTTCAGTCACATAGGGAGCAATCCGGCGTATTTTTCCGTCAAAAACCTGGTCGGGTAGGGCATCCAGCGTAATACGTGCAGTTTGTCCTATGCGGATTTTAGGGGCATCGACTTCATCCATCGGGGCACTCACATACAAACAGGAATCATCGATCAGATCGACTGCCGGAGGAGTGGGAATTCCAGGAGGAGAAGGAGTAACGTATTCACCCAGTTCCCCGGTAATCTGCGCAACGACGCCGGAAAAGGGTGCAATGAGCCGGGTGCGTTCGAGATTGGCCTGGCTGACGGCAATCTGTGCATGAGCCCGTTTGACTTCGGCTGCTGCGGCAGTGCAGGCGGCCTGCTGAGCTTTGGCCGTGGCATCAGCCTCATCGGCACGTTGTGAGCTGACGAATCCTTTTTCTACCAGCTGCTGAGTGCGAACAGATTCACGCTGTGCATTCCCGGCCAGAATACAGGTTTCACGCTGCCGGCTTTCAGCAGTGGCAAGCTGCTGCCGGGAGAGATCGTACTGTGCCTGCAAATCGGCATTCCACAATTCGAGCAGAATCTGGCCTTCTTTGACCCGATCGCCTTCCCTGATTTGCAGGTGGATGACCTGGCCGCCGGCTGCCGGCGATAATTTGGCACGTCGGCATGCTTTGATGGTACCGGCGCGGGTATTGACCACGGTGGCTTCGACGGTACCGCGACTGACGGTGACCAGTTCGACTTCCTGAGGGGCGCTTCGAGTCAGATACCAGGTGGTAGAGCCTGTTGCAGCAATCACCAGTGCAATGCCTGCTATGCGAAGTAGCCGTCGTGATTTGGGCATGAGGGTGAAAAAAACAAAAAATTATTTATCGGGGTGGTGGCGTTTGGCCCGTTTGTGCCATGCATGTACGACGTAATAGCGCCAGAGAATCCGTACTGTGAAATAACCGGTGATGGATAGCAGAGAAGCGAGCAGAAACAATCCGGTTATCAGCGGTTTCCCGAATGTAACCAGATAATCCGTCAGAACGGGAATCCATTCCGACAGATTTTTATCCAGCAGACCTAGCTCCAGCGGGGGGAGACTGCCTGAATTTCTCGTACCGCCCGTCACCCAGCCACCCAGCGTATAGGCCGCCAGATAAAGTGGCACGATAGTAAAAGGGTTGGAGTAAAGCGTCACGAAAGCGGCGATGGGCAGATTGACTTTGAATATCACGGAAAACAGGGTGGCGAAAAAGAATTGTACCGGGTTGCTGCCCGGAATCAGGCCGGCGAACAGACCTGCCGCCACACCTCCGGCAACAGAGCGGCGGTGTAAATGCCAAAGGTTGTGATGATACAGCAGCGTGCCGAAAAAATTTACAAAACGGTTTTGCCGGATGCTTTCATGGGAGGGCAGGTATTTTTTAAATAATTTACGCATCGCGGTAAAGCTGCAATCTGAAAGATCTGTTACCTGTATTGGATTAAGGAGTCGCTGATTAAATCCCGCATGGCCGCACGCTGTGTCGTGCTCCTCTGCATCGTAGAAAACTGCGACTTTCGTCGCGCTTCTTGTGACCATCACGATTTTGCCTGCCATGCGGCTCATGGAGGACTCGATCAGAGATTCCAAAAAGCCCGATCATGGTTTCTATTGTCATCAATCCAGCATAAAGTGGCAAAATCGGCTAAAGTTGGAAACACTGAGTCAACGCATGTCATTACAACCCGAACCATGAATGATACAACACAAGATACCGCGGCTTCTGTCTGGCGCGAAAGTTTCATTTTGTCATCCGGCAAGAATCCTTCCGGAATACGCGATACCAGACCGACTGCGGATAATTACGGCGTACTGGATGCCAAGACTTTTGCTGCCGTGGAAGTCGATGCTCTGTTCGATGAGATCAACCAGGCACAAACCCTGACAGGCCAATCCATACTCTACCGTTCGCTCGCCCGCCCCGTGACGGATGCCGCGTTGCTGCAAAGTAAACAGGAAGCGCTGCGTGAACTGGAATCCAACCCGGATCTGTTGAAAGTGCTCGAACAATACATCAAACGGATAGCGATAGATGAGGCATCGCTGCATCACCTGCTGTACGGTGAATTTGCGGGAGGGCTGACGACGGATGATCCCCGAGATAAAACCGGTAAAGACAAGCTGGAATTCGGCGGCTATGGTTATCGTCAGTTCATCGATGGGACCGGTTTCGTCGTCGATCTGGTCGAAGAGGCGGAAGCATTACCCATGCCTGAGAGTGATTACCTGCGGACACTGGTACAGACTCTGCGGGATTTTGCCCGGTCACGTACTTATGCCCTGATGCATGGGCCTATCTATGTATCGCAAGGAAAATTCATGACCCGGGAGGAAAAGCCACGGTATCTGCTTATTCAGCGTTTTCGCCCTTCCATGTTCAAGTGGCCGTTTATCAGCTTTTTTCTGGCTTTCGTGGCTGGCCTGCTGCTTTTCTTTCAGAACACGCTGAATGAACTGGTAGCCAGCTACGTCGGTTACGGGCTGCTGATTCTGGTCGTACCGATCATTCCTATCATTCTGCAGGCCATCAGCGCTTCGGATCGGGATTCGGTGATATACCCGCTGCAGAGGCTGTTCCGACAAAGCCCGGAGTTGGCCAGAACCATTGAAGCCATGGGGATGATCGATGAGTTGCTGGCATTACACCGCCATGCACGTTCGATTCCCGGGGAATCCGTCCTGCCGGAGATTGATATGGATGGACGACATACGCTGGTCGTATCCGGTGCCAGGAATCCCTTGCTGGTGAGAACTCGCCCGGATTATGTATCCAACGATATCGTGCTGGATAATGACAAGCATCTGCTGATCGTGACAGGGCCGAACAGTGGCGGAAAGACGGCCTACTGCAAGACGGTCGTCCAGATCCAGTTACTGGCACAAGCTGGAGCCTACGTGCCTGCTGTCCAGGCACGAGCCGTGCCTGCCGAGCATATTTTTTATCAGATACCCGATCCCGGCCAATTGGAAGAAGGGATGGGACGTTTTGCACACGAATTGAAACAAACCCGTGAAATTTTCTTCAACTCCACCCCTCGCTCGCTGGTGGTACTTGATGAACTGGCAGAAGGCACCACATTCGAAGAGAAAATGACATTGTCGGAATATGTGCTGAAAGGATTTCATCAGCTGGGTGCAACTACCATCCTGGTGACCCATAACCATGAATTGTGTGAACGTTTGCAGCAGGAAAACATAGGCAACTATCTGCAGGTCGAGTTCGTTTCTGAGAAACCGTCTCACCGGCTGATACCCGGGATTTCCCGTATCAGCCATGCTGATCGTATTGCAAGCGCCATTGGTTTCAGCAAGGAAGACGTGGCCAGCCATCTGGCTTCATTGCAAGAATGATGGCAGCTGCCGGAACATCGCAGTAAAATACTGCCGCTAAAAACAGAACCGGGTCACACAACATGAAGTCGGGCAGTCTGTATTGCCAGTGTGGCAAGGAAGTGCAAAAAGAAATAATCATCAAGGAATCATCTGTGGAACATAAAACTGACGACCGGCGCATTATCAGAGGAGATGAGCTGATCACGCCGGTGAAACTGCTTCATGATCATCCTCTGACTGAACAGGCGACTGAAACTGTGGTTACTGCCAGACAGGAGTGCCACGATATTTTGCGGGGAGAGGATGACCGGTTACTGGTGGTATGTGGCCCATGCTCGATTCATGATGTGGATGCGGCAGTGGAATATGCTTCCCGACTGAGTCATCTGCGTCAGGAGCTGAAAGATCAGTTACATATCATCATGCGGGTTTATTTCGAGAAACCTCGCACAACAGTTGGCTGGAAAGGCCTGATCAACGACCCAGACCTGGATAACAGTTTCAACATTGACAAGGGATTGCGGCTTGCCCGCGACCTGTTGCTGAAACTGGGTAATATAAATATGCCGGCTGCAACTGAATTTCTTGATCTGATCAGCCCGCAATATGTGGCTGACCTCATCAGTTGGGCGGCCATCGGCGCACGCACGACTGAAAGCCAGGGACATCGTGAACTGGCCTCCGGTGTTTCGTGTCCAGTGGGGTTCAAGAATGGTACCTACGGCAATCTGAATATCGCAATCGATGCGATTGGTGCTGCATCCCACCCGCATAATTTCCTGTCAGTCACCAAAGAAGGCCGGGTTGCTACTTTCACCACTAGGGGAAATGAAGATTGTCATATCATCCTGCGCGGCGGAAGATCCCCTAATTACGATGCAGAGAGTGTTGCTTCTGCAGTCGAAGCACTGCGGAAAGCCAAGCTGCCTCCTTATCTGATGATCGATTGCAGCCACGCCAACAGCCACAAGGATTACCGGCGTCAGCCGGAAGTGGCTGCCGACGTGGCTCAGCAAATTGCGGAAGGAAACTGCTCAATCAGCGGGATCATGCTTGAAAGTCACCTGGTGGCCGGCAGACAGAATGTGGAGGGTAAACGGCGGGAAGAGCTGGTTTACGGACAGAGCATCACAGATGGCTGTATCGATTTCGATACGACACAGCAGGTGCTGTTCGAGCTGGCGGAAGCGGTGGAAAAACGAAGAAATTTGCAGAATACCCCGATACTGGTTCCAGATCATTCCACTGCGCTTTCCTGAGCATATGTCAAGTACGCGGAGACCAATATGAATTCCAATCAATCCATCTGGTTTAAAAGCTATACCGTCGATTATCTGGAAGGGCTGCGCAATGCCAACATGGGCGTGTATATCGGTATCCGTTTTTTGGAAGTCGGCTCTGATTTTCTCAAAGCCAGCATGCCGGTCGATCACCGCACCACCCAGCCTTTCGGCATTCTGCACGGGGGCGCCAGTTGTGTGCTGTCCGAAACACTGGGGAGTGTATCTGCCTGGATGACGATCGACCCCGAGCAATACCGGGCCGTGGGTATCGAAATCAATGCCAACCATATCCGGGCGGTAACGAAAGGCAATGTCATCGGAGTATGTACGCCACTGCACGTCGGCAGACGCACCCAAGTCTGGCAGACGGATATTACCGAAGAAGAAACCGGTAAGCGTATCGCCGTTTCCAGGCTGACAGTCGCCATCATCGAACAGGGCACGCTCAGCACCCAGAAAGAAAAGGTCATCGTAAGCAAGTAACCGCTGTTGACGTATCTCCCTGAACAACCTGCCTGTATTACCTATCCGGAAGATCTGCCGGTTGTCGCACGGCGTGAAGAAATCGCGCATGCGATCCAGCAACACCAAGCGGTCATCATCTGTGGTGAGACCGGTTCCGGAAAAACGACACAGTTACCGAAGATCTGCCTGGAGCTGGGGCAAGGTGCCGGGAGACAGGGTACCGGACATCTGATCGGCCATACCCAGCCCCGGCGTATCGCTGCAAGAACCGTTGCCGCACGTATTGCCACGGAACTGAACAGCCCACTTGGGAAACTGGTTGGCTATAAGGTACGTTTCTCCGATCAGACTCACCCCGATACGCGCATCAAGCTGATGACTGATGGCATCCTGCTGGCAGAAACGCAGCAGGATCCGTTGTTGCGCGCCTATCAGACCATCATCATCGACGAGGCACACGAGCGCAGCCTGAATATCGATTTCCTGCTCGGGTACCTCAAACAATTACTGCCGCGCCGCCCGGATCTGAAGCTGATCATCACCTCCGCTACCATCGATGCTCAGCGGTTTGCCTCTCATTTCAATGATGCCCCCGTCATCGAGGTATCCGGCAGGCTGTTTCCGGTAGAGATTCATTACCAGCCCAATGATCCGATCGACGGAGAAGATCGCGATCTGCCCCGGGCCATTCTCAGCACGATCGATGAAGCCATGCGCATGGGGGAGGGCGATACCCTGGTATTCCTGCCTGGAGAGCGGGAAATACGGGAAACTGCCGAGACATTGCGCAAATATGCTTTCTCCGGCCCGGGTGGTAAGGCCGGTTTAGAGATTCTGCCGCTGTTCGCCCGATTGTCTCATACAGAACAGGCGCGTATCTTTACTGCTGGCCGGCAGCGGCGAATCGTACTGGCAACCAATGTTGCCGAAACTTCCCTCACAGTTCCCGGTATCCGTTATGTGATCGACACAGGGCTGGCGCGAGTCAACCGCTACAGCTACCGCAACAAGGTGGAGCAGCTTCTGGTCGAAAAGATTTCCCGGGCATCGGCCAATCAGCGTGCAGGACGTTGCGGTCGGGTAATGAACGGCGTGTGTTTCAGGCTGTATTCAGAGGAAGATTTCAATGCCCGCCCGGAATATACTGATCCCGAGATTCTGCGTTCCTCGCTGGCCGCTGTCATTCTGCGTATGAAATCGCTCAAGATTGGAGATGTCGAGCAATTTCCGTTCATTCAGCCCCCTGCGCCGCGCATGATCGCGGATGGTTACCAGCTTTTGTCAGAGCTTGGCGCACTGGATGAGCGGAAGGGATTGACGCAAATCGGCCATCAACTGGCAAGATTTCCGACTGATCCACGAATCGCTCGCATGATCATGGCCGCCAAGCAGGAAAATTGTTTGAGCGAAGTGCTGATCATCGCTTCTGCCCTCAGCTTGCAGGATCCGCGTGATCGGCCGTTCGAACATCAGCAGGCTGCCGATCAGGCGCACCAGCTGTTCCGTGATGATCGCTCTGACTTCATGGGCTATCTCAAACTATGGGATTTCTATGATGAGCTGCTCAAACACAAAAAATCCAATAAAAAACTGATCGAACAATGCCAGAAAAATTTCATTTCCCATCGCAGAATGCGCGAGTGGCGCGAGATCCACGGCCAGTTGCATATACTGATCAGTGAGATGGGGTTGCGCCCCAATCAGGTTTCTGCCGGCTATGATGAAATCCATCGGGCACTGTTATCCGGATTGCTAGGCAATATCGGTTTCAAATCGGATGAGAAAGGGGTTTATGAGGGGGCACGTGCCATCAAATTCTCGATTTTTCCTGGTTCATCCCTGAGAAAAAAACAACCGAAATGGGTGGTGGCAGCTGAACTGGCGGAAACTACCAAACTTTATGCTCGTTGTGCGGCAGCAATCGACCCGGCCTGGCTGGAAAGAATCGCTGGTAAATTGTGCAAAAGACACTATTTTGATCCGCACTGGGAAAAGCAACGTGCGCAGGCGATGGCGTTTGAGCGGATCACTTTGTATGGCCTGACCATCGTCCCCAAACGGCGCATTGCCTATGGCCCGATCGACCCGGCATATGCACGCGAAATTTTCATACGCCAGGCGCTGGTGGCGGGAGAGTATGAAAGCAGTGCATCTTTCCTGCAGCACAACCAGCAACTGATCGATGAAATCCGCGAACTGGAAAGCAAAGTGCGGCGGCAGGATATTCTGGTCGATGAGCAGCAGATATTCGAATTCTATGCTGCACGTATTCCAGCGGGTATCTATAGCGGCACTGCGTTTGAAAAATGGCGTAAGCAGGCGGAACAGACTGAACCCGAGCTCCTGTATCTGACGCGGGAAGTATTGATACGTCAGGCAGTAGACGGAACGGCTGCCGAACAATTTCCCGAGACCCTGACAGCAGCCGGCCACGTATTGCCCCTGAGTTACCGTTTCGATCCTGGCCATCCACTGGATGGGGTGACCGTTACCGTACCGCTACCGCTGCTCAATCAGATCATGCCGTTTCACTTCGACCGGCTGGTGCCGGGGCTCATTCGGGAAAAGATCGGCTGGTACGTGAAAATGCTACCCAAGCAGGTGCGCCGTCACGCTATTCCGGTACCGCAATTCGTTACCCGGTTTCTGGAATGGCTGGATAGTTGCCCGGATCAGGCCATGTTGCTTGCTGAGTCTCTCGCTGCATTCATCCGCAGCGAAACTGGAATCAAGATACCGCTGGATACCTGGGACAGCAGGCTGCTGCCGACCCATTTGCAGATGAATGTGAAAGTGATCGATGATGCCGGGATGACGCTGGGCATGGGGCATGATCTGACCGAGCTGAAGGCACAATTGGGTCAGACAGCACAGCAGTTGTTTGCACGTGGCGCCGGCGCAGAGCCTGATTCCATTGAACGTGATGACATTACCCGATGGGATTTCGGAGAATTACCAGCGGAAACCCGTTTCAGCCGAGCCGGCAAGTTGCTGACCGGTTATCCGGCGCTGGTTGATCAGGAACAAAGTGTTGCCGTTCGTATATTTGATACGCAGGAAGGCGCGCAGCGCAGTATGCGGGGAGGGGTGCTGCGTTTGTTGAGTCTGGCACTCAAGGATCGGATCAAACAACTGGAGAAAAATCTGCTGGTCGATCGACAAACGATTCTACTCATGAGCAGCCTGATCGAAATGGACAGATTGAAGGAAGATATTCGTTCGGCCATCATCGATCTGGCATTGATCGGTGATGATCCCTTACCGCGTAACGAGGATGAATTCAATTCACAGACGTCACGTGCCCGAACACGCCTGGGATCCGTTTCACAGGAGATAGCCGGGCTGATCCATACCATCGCCCAACCCTGCCAGGAACTGAAAAAACGACTGACCATCCTGGATAAATCAGCGATTTTCCTGAAAAAAGACATGGAAGAACAGCTTCACCACCTGATTTATCCGGGATTTCTGAGTAGAACCCGCTGGCAATATCTGCAACATCTCCCGCGCTATCTCAAAGGCATGCTTCTGCGCCTCGATAAGTACAACAAGAATCCGGCACGTGATCAGGAACAGACAGAAATCATCACTGCCTTGTGGAATCAGTACATTCAGCGACTGAACAAACACCGCCAGGCCGGAGTGATGGATCTGAATCTGGAAATGTTTCGCTGGCAGATCGAGGAATTGCGCATTTCCCTGTTCAGCCAGGAACTGAAAACCCCGGCGCCTGTTTCAGTGAAACGCCTGCAAAAACTGTGGGAAAGCGTGCGGGAGTGATGGCCAAATAAGCTGCTTCTCATTGAAGTACCTGACTGCAGCGGAATGCAATTGACGAAGCAATGAGTTTTGCTTCGGTTTCCACCAGCTGGCCACATTCAAAAAAGTTATTCATCATAGAAAGCCAGTAATTTTCCTCTTATTTCTCGATCGGGCCAGGTAGTGGGTACGGCAAAATACCGAACCCCCTGTTTCTAGGAAACTCCGGAGATCTGGTGAAGTGACCATTGAAAATAATATCACTTATCTGGCACATGTACGGCAATTGCCGGATGGGCGATGGATCGAGCATTTTCTGGAAGAGCATCTGCTCGCTGTTGCTGTATTGGCAGCTGAATTTGCGTCTGTTTTCAATAGTCAGGACTGGGCGCGCTTGTCCGGGTTGTGGCACGACATCGGCAAATTCCGCGAGAAATTCCAGAAATATATCAAATCCGTCAGCGGCTACGATGCCGAGGCACACATCGAAGGCGCGCCAGGCCGGGTGGATCATTCCACCGCGGGCACAATTCATGCCGTTGAAAAACTGGGCATTCACGGTCGCATCATCGCCTACATGATTGCCGGGCATCACGCTGGATTGCCAGACTGGAATGGCGAACCTGCTTCACTGTTTCAGCGGATGGAAGATGGTAAACAAAAAGGCTATCTGCAAGAAGCGTTGCAGAATGCACCGACAACCGGGCTGCTCGACCAACCATGCCCCACCTCACCTCCGCCGCAAGACGGCTCGATCGCGCTCTGGATCAGGATGTTGTTCTCCTGTCTGGTGGATGCTGACTTTCTGGATACGGAAGCCTTTATGGACGAGCGCAGGAAAGATTTGCGCGCGGGCTATCCGGCGTTGAATGAATTGCTGTCCGCATTTGACCAGCACATGAATGACAAAACAGCGAATGCAACGGATTCCCCGGTCAACCGCATCCGCGCCGAAGTGTTGCGTCAATGTCGAGAAAAAGCCGAACTGCCTGCCGGCTTGTTCTCGCTCACCGTGCCGACCGGTGGCGGCAAGACCCTTTCCAGTATGGCTTTTGCGCTGAATCATGCCGTACATTATGGCAAGCAGCGCGTGATTTATGTCATTCCCTACACCAGCATCCTCGAACAGACAGCAGAAATTTTCCGCAAGATTTTCGGGGATGAGAATGTCATCGAACACCACAGCAATCTCGATCCTGATAAAGAAGATTCGCGCTCCCGGCTTGCTACGGAAAACTGGGATGCACCCATCATCGTTACCACCAACGTGCAATTTTTTGAATCGCTGTTTGCTGCCAGAACCAGTCGCTGCCGCAAGCTGCACAATATCGTGAATAGTGTAGTTGTGCTGGATGAAGCACAACTGCTGCCACCGGAATTTCTCGATCCCATCCTGCATGTCATGCAAGATTTATCACAAAACTATAAGGTGAGTTTCGTACTTTCCACCGCAACACAACCCGCCTTTTCGCCGCGCCCCAAGTTTTTGGGTCTCGGGGGTGTGCAAGAACTGATGGATGATCCGGATGGGTTATATGCGGATCTGAAACGTGTTGAAGCTGAACTGCCACAGGATTTCAACACCCCCCGCACCTGGGAATCCATTGCTGGAGAACTGCAGCAATATGAATCTGTGTTGTGCATAGTGAATTCCCGCACAGATTGCCGCACGCTGCATGCGCTGATGCCCAGGGGTACCATTCATCTCTCCGCCCTGATGTGTGGCCAACATCGCAGCGAGGTGATTGCGGCTATCAAACAACGCCTGAAAAACGGTATTTCCACTCGCGTCATCAGTACACAGCTGGTAGAAGCCGGGGTGGATATGGATTTCCCTGTGGTTTATCGCGCATTAGCTGGTTTGGATGCCGTGGCGCAGGCTGCCGGACGCTGTAACCGCGAAGGTATCCTGCCGGGTATAGGCAAAGTCGTCGTGTTCGTGCCACCTAAACCCGCCGCTCCGGGCTTGTTGCGTAAAGCCCAACAAAGCGGGCAGGAAATTATGCGACTGACGGAAGGCGATCCACTCACGCGTGAACGTTTCGAAGCCTATTTTCGCCGCTACTACGCCAGCCTTAACAGTCTGGATGAAGAAAACATCGTCAGCTTGCTGGATATGCATAACCGGGCTGAAGCTCGTCGTGCCGAGTTCAACTTCCGCACCGCCGCAGAGAAATTCCGACTCATCAAGGAAGAAGGCCAAACTGCCATCATCGTACGCCATGGCGAGAGCAATAACCTCATCGCCGCGCTGGAAGCCAGCCGGAACATGCAGCCGCACCAGAGGCGCGGTATCTTGCGCCGCTTACAACGCTATACCGTCAACATCCGCGAACAGGAATGCAAAAAACTGATGGACAGCGGGGATATCAGAGAAATCTTCGAAGGGTGCTATGTCCAGCAGACGGACACACTTTATCACTCACAATTGGGAATGCTGTTAAGCAAGGATGTTGTTTTTGATCCATCACAAGGGATTGTTTGAGCAAGGGGAGGAAATGAGAACTTATTGTCTGGAAGTCATCGGCGATTTTGCCTGCTTCACTCGCCCTGAGATGAAGGTCGAGCGGGTGAGTTATGACGTAATAACGCCATCATCCGCCCGCGCAGTGTTTGAGTCCATTCTGTGGAAGCCGGCCATTCGCTGGCATGTGGAAAAGATCGAGGTGCTGAAGCCGATACGCTGGATTTCCATCCGTCGCAACGAGGTCGGCGCAGTCGTTTCGGTGCGCAATGCACAGGAAGCCATGAACAAAGGTTCGGGCAGTCTTGCGCTGAACATCGAGGACGAGCGCCAGCAGCGCGCCGGGCTGTTTCTGCGCGATGTAGCTTACCGCATCCATGCGCATTTCGAGCTGCTGCCCGGTGCTGGAGAGAACAATACTTTGCCTAAGTTCCTGGACATGTTCGAGCGCCGTGCCGGGAAAGGGCAATGCATCAACCAGCCCTATCTTGGTTGTCGTGAGTTTGCCTGTGATTTCCGACTGCTGGATACAGCTCAGCTGCAAGTCGACACAATCGCGGAAACGCGTGATCTCGGTTGGATGTTATACGATATGGACTATGCCAAGGCAGCCGACCCACAGCCACGTTTTTTCCGTGCGCAACTGGAAGGCGGCATACTGAACATCCCCGCCTGGAACAGCGAGGAGGTGCGCGGATGATTCTACAAGCGCTCAATGAGTATTATCAGCGTAAAACCCGTATGTCGGATAGTGGTCTTGCGCCTCCCGGTTTTGAGTACAAGGCGATTCCTTACCTCATCGTACTGTCGGCCGATGGTGAATTTGTCAGTTTTGACGATACCCGGGAAGGAGAGGGTAAGAAGAAAGTTGCTAAGACTTACCTCGTTCCACAATCAGTAAAGCGCGCGGTTAACATCTTGCCAAACCTGCTATGGGACAACTCTGGCTATGTGTTCGGCATAGACAGCAAAGGCAAGCCTGAGCGTGCCCGTGAACAGCACATGGCTTTTATTGAAGCTATCCATTCATGCTTTATCGAATGCGACGACACAGGTATCCACGCTGTTCTGACATTTCTTGAACGCGGAGATTTTGCCAAGGTGTTCGAACATCTGCTATGGGTAGAAATCCTGGAAAGCGGTGTGAACCTGACTTTCCGGCTGGAAGGCGACGCCATTCCTGTTTGTGAGCGTGAGGCAGTAATCAATGTCTTGTCTACGGCTGATGAAGAAGGCTCGGGCGAACAAGCCTTGTGCCTGGTATCTGGCGAAGCGGATGTCATAAAACGATTACATCCATCGGTCAAAGGAGTATGGGGCGCACAAAGCTCCGGTGCGAGCATCGTCTCGTTCAATCTCGACGCCTTCAGCTCCTACGGCAAATCGCAAGGCAGCAATGCGCCGGTAGGCCAACGCGCCGTATTCGCCTACACCACGGCACTCAATCACCTGCTGGCAAAGGGGTCGAAGCAGCGCATCCAGGTGGGCGATGCCTCGACCGTTTTCTGGTGCGCCATGCCGGGCCATCCAATGGAAGAGTTGTTTCCTGGTTTCTTTGGCGAGTCGGACAAGGACAATCCTGATCTTGGTGTCAACGCAGTCTCCACTTTGCTGAATGCCCCGAAAACCGGCGCGCGCAGCTTCGAAGACGATGGTACACGCTTCTACGTGCTGGGCCTTGCTCCCAATGCCGCTCGTATTGCCGTGCGCTTCTGGCTAGTAAAAACCGTTGGCGAGTTGGCCGTCAATATCCGTAAACACTTCGACGACCTTCGCATCGTCCATGCCCTGCACGAGCCGGAAACGTTCTCGCTGTTCCGGCTGCTGGTGGCAACTGCCACATTAGGCAAGGCTGAAAACATCCCACCCAATCTCGGTGGCGATGTAATGCGTAGCGTGATCGAGGGTCTGCCCTATCCGCAAACCCTGTTTGCCGGAGCAATTCGCCGTATCCGCGCAGAGCAGGAAATCACTTACCCACGCGCTGCCATCATTAAAGCGTGTATCAACCGTTACTCTGAAAAGGAGGAGCTCACTGTGTCACTCGACGAAAACAACACGAATACTGCCTATCGGCTAGGCCGGCTGTTCGCGGTGCTGGAACGCATACAGGAGCGCGCTAATCCAGGCATCAATGCCACGATCCGCGATCGTTATTACAGCGCGGCATCGAGTACGCCTGTCACAGTATTTTCAACTTTGCTCAAACTGAAGAACCATCATCTCGCCAAGCTGGATAACAAAGGTGAGGTAATCAACTATGAAAAACTGCTCGGGCAAATCATGGACGACATCACCGATTTTCCGGTGCACTTCGACCTGCAAAATCAAGGCCGTTTCGCCATCGGCTATTACCATCAGCGGCAAGCCTTTTTCACCAAATCCAAATCCACCAATAAGGGAGAGTAATTATCATGGCACTGAATAACCGTTACGATTTTGTTCTGCTGTTCGACGTGAAGGATGGCAATCCCAATGGTGATCCGGATGCCGGCAATCTGCCTCGAGTAGACGCGGAAACCGGGCGTGGATTGGTGACAGATGTCAGCCTCAAACGCAAGGTACGTAATTTTGTCGGGTTGGTGAAAGGTGAACAACCGCCATTCGAGATTTATGTAAAAGAAAAAGCCATCCTGAACAAGCAACACGAACGTGCCTACCAAGGCATCGGCGCAGCCGACCTGCTGGGCGGAGAAGACAAGAAGCGTAGAGGCGGCGACAAGGTGGCCGAAGCGCGTAACTGGATGTGCAAGAATTTCTTTGACGTGCGCACTTTCGGCGCAGTGATGTCCACCGGTGTCAATTGTGGCCAGGTACGTGGCCCAGTGCAGCTCACCTTTGCTCGTTCTGTTGACCCCGTAGTGGCGCAAGAGCATTCCATTACTCGAATGGCAGTTGCCACCGAAGCAGAAGCTGAAAAACAATCAGGTGATAACCGTACCATGGGTCGTAAATTCACTGTCCCGTATGGTCTCTACATTGCTCACGGCTTCGTTTCAGTCCACCTCGCCAATCAAACTGGTTTCGGCGAAGAAGATCTGGAATTGCTGTGGCAAGCGCTCGCTAACATGTTTGAGCATGATCGTTCTGCCGCACGTGGTGAAATGGCAACTCGCGGGCTGTATGTATTCAAGCATGATAGCGAATTGGGCAATGCTCCCGCATACCAGTTGTTTGAACGCATACAGATACAGAAAAACAGCGAAACACCCGCACGCGCTTTTGGTGATTACAAAGTTACGATCGATGATGCAGATTTGCAAGGAATAACATTGCAGCGTCTTGTCGGGTGAATTTCATGGTTGCTGAAATTGATGACGACCTCATCATGCTTTCTGCGCTGCAGCACTGGAGTTACTGTCCGCGCCAGTGCGCATTGATCCACCTTGAGCAAGCCTTTGATGAAAATGTTCACACCATGCGCGGCAATGCAGTACACAAGCGAGTGGATGATCCTGGTTTTGAAACGTTTGAAGGTGTGCGCAGTGAGCGTGCTTTGCCGGTATGGTCCGATCAGTTGGGATTGATCGGTAAGTGCGACATGGTCGAATTCCATCCCGATGGACAAATTCATCCGGTGGAATATAAACATGGGAAAAAGCGGGTCAAATTGCATGACGATCTGCAACTCGCCGCTCAGGCAATGTGTCTCGAGGAAATGATCGGCAAACCCGTCACACATGGTTCAATTTACCATCATTCTTCACGACGTCGGCGGGAAGTTGTCATCACGACAACTTTGCGTACGCAGGTAAAAGAAGCAGTTGCTGCCATTCGTTTATTACTGGCGTCTGGTACTTTGCCACCGCCTGTAAATGATGCGCGCTGCAAGGAGTGTTCATTGAAGGATATCTGCCAGCCGGAGGTACTGGCACAAAAATCCGATTACCAAACAGCGCAAACGGAATTATTCATTATCGACGATTAGCTCATCGGGAAATTATGCGCCAGATCCTCAATACACTTTATATTCTGACACCCAATGCTTACGCGCATCTGGAAAACGATACCTTGCGCATTGATGTGGAGCGGCAAAAGAAGCTGCAGGTACCATTACACCATCTGGGGTCAGTCGTATGCTTCGGAAATATATTGGTTTCTCCAGCTTTGATGCATCGTTGTGCTGATAGCGGCATCAGCCTGGTAATGGTGGACATCAATGGCCGTTTCAAAGCACGGCTGGAGGGTGCAACCAGTGGAAATGTCCTGTTGCGTCAGGCGCAGCATCGTAAGGCAAACGATGAAAATTTCGCTTTGGCAGCTGCACGGGCGATCATAGCCGGAAAATTGCGTAATGCACGGCAGGTACTGTTGCGTGGAGCGCGTGAAAGCAGCGATGAAACTGATCAGAAAATATTGAGTAATGCTGCAGAATCCCTGGCATCCTCGATCAGAAACTTACCTTATTCTAAAGACCTTGATCAGGTGCGCGGAATTGAGGGAGATGCAGCCAAAACCTATTTTTCCGCTCTGCCATATCTTGTACGCAAAGATATACGTGAATTCTTTACGATGGACGGGCGAACGCGCCGTCCGCCACGTGATCGCTTCAACGCTATGCTTTCATTTATTTATTCTCTGGTGATGAATGACTGTCGTTCTGCTCTGGAAAGTGTCGGACTGGATCCGCAAATAGGTTTCTTGCATGCAGTGCGCCCCGGAAGAGCAGCCCTCGCGCTGGATCTAATGGAAGAATTCCGCTCGTTCATGGCTGATCGGTTGGCACTGACCCTGATCAACCGTGGACAAATCACCGATCAGGATTTACTGGTACGTGAAGGTGGTGCTGTCCATCTTGAGGATAAAGCCAGAAAAACTGTAGTCGTTGCTTATCAGGAACGCAAGCAGGAAGAGATTACTCATCCTTTGCTTGAAACCAAAGTACCTATTGGCTTACTGCCGCAGCTTCAGGCAAGATTTATGGCTCGCGTCATACGCGGTGAAATGGATGGTTATCTTCCTTTCTTGGTTAGATAATCATGCTGATCATTGTTACTTACGATGTTTCAACGGAAACCAGAGCAGGTCGCAAGCGATTGCGCCGTGTTGCAAAATTATGTGAAAGTATCGGGCAACGTGTGCAAAAATCTGTATTTGAATGTCGTATCAATTTAATGCAGTATGAGGAGCTGGAGCGTCGTTTACTGTCTGAAATAGACGAACAGGAAGATAATCTGCGGCTATATCGCCTGACCGAACCGGCGGAGCTCCATGTAAAAGAGTATGGCAATTTTAAGGCAATTGATTTTGAAGGACCTCTCACCATCTGATAAACGCGAACCTGTAGCACCGGCTCAATACTGGCCAGTTCGCGCTACATCTAACTGTATGGTAACAAACAGGAAAATAGCTTCCTTTTTCTACTGTTCGTTACCGGCAGCCGAGAAAATCTTTACGTTCGCGCAAATTGCCCGAATTTTAAAGATGTATCAAGCAGTTATAGTTGTACTGTAGCGCCCGGTCACCAGACCGGGCGAGGATTGAAACCCCTGCCCATCCACGCTCGCCAGTATCCTCATCAGTAGCGCCCGGTCACCAGACCGGGCGAGGATTGAAACTGTATTGCCTGCGCCACTGGCGTGAGTGATAAGGCGTAGCGCCCGGTCACCAGACCGGGCGAGGATTGAAACCTGCCATAGTGGGCGATCGCCGCTGTTTTTATGTGTAGCGCCCGGTCACCAGACCGGGCGAGGATTGAAACCGCCCATTCCTTCGCCGTCGGGCTGTCCGTCGGAGGTAGCGCCCGGTCACCAGACCGGGCGAGGATTGAAACAATGCCACCGGCGAATATGAGGCCAGAAGCTACCGGTAGCGCCCGGTCACCAGACCGGGCGAGGATTGAAACGATTAATTCGGTTCGCGTTACATGATTCGACTCGCGTAGCGCCCGGTCACCAGACCGGGCGAGGATTGAAACAGTAATACTCATCGTTTGGGTGGCAAGTATTCCTGTAGCGCCCGGTCACCAGACCGGGCGAGGATTGAAACCGCGCGCTAGACTCAGCGTGGACTGGGCCAGGCCCGGGTAGCGCCCGGTCACCAGACCGGGCGAGGATTGAAACTTGCTTATCGATGCGGCCGACAACGTGGCTAGACACGTAGCGCCCGGTCACCAGACCGGGCGAGGATTGAAACCAGAGACCGATATATTCATTCCATCGGACGATGAGGTAGCGCCCGGTCACCAGACCGGGCGAGGATTGAAACAACCCAACCATCGTATTTGCGGCCAATCAGCATAAAGTAGCGCCCGGTCACCAGACCGGGCGAGGATTGAAACAGGTCTAAGTATGGCTACTGTTCAAGATATAAACGTAGCGCCCGGTCACCAGACCGGGCGAGGATTGAAACTGCTGGTCTCCACTCCCACAATCAAAGATTCCAGGTAGCGCCCGGTCACCAGACCGGGCGAGGATTGAAACATTCATGGCTGCTCCCGGTGGTGCGCCGCATTGCCGTAGCGCCCGGTCACCAGACCGGGCGAGGATTGAAACGTGATCCGCGCATAGTGGATGCTTACGCAGGTAACGTAGCGCCCGGTCACCAGACCGGGCGAGGATTGAAACATGCTGTCTTTGTAGATACGCTCAAACTTGGTCGTGTAGCGCCCGGTCACCAGACCGGGCGAGGATTGAAACCGTCGTAATCATGTACATGCCATTAATCCTCAAGGTGTAGCGCCCGGTCACCAGACCGGGCGAGGATTGAAACATTTCTACTTCGATCCATCTTTTGTTTGATAAGAAGTAGCGCCCGGTCACCAGACCGGGCGAGGATTGAAACAACCTGGCGGGAGTAAGCCGAACTGGGGATTTAGGTAGCGCCCGGTCACCAGACCGGGCGAGGATTGAAACTTATTTCCGAGGCGCTGGGTGAGCTGCAGTCTTATGTAGCGCCCGGTCACCAGACCGGGCGAGGATTGAAACGGCAGCGCTCGTGACTTATCTCAGGCGTCGTTCGGTAGCGCCCGGTCACCAGACCGGGCGAGGATTGAAACCTGATCCTCTTCCTCCGTCAGCCCCCCGAAACCGGGTAGCGCCCGGTCACCAGACCGGGCGAGGATTGAAACATCCCCTTGAGTGTCTGGCAAAGGACGTCCCCAGGTAGCGCCCGGTCACCAGACCGGGCGAGGATTGAAACCGCTGACCAGGTTATCTGGCTTGCTTTTAGCAGCGTAGCGCCCGGTCACCAGACCGGGCGAGGATTGAAACATATCTCGCGGCGCGGTGCTTGGCCCCATCAAAACGGTAGCGCCCGGTCACCAGACCGGGCGAGGATTGAAACACTTCAGGCTTTCGTTCTCGCTTCTGGTCTGCTTGGTAGCGCCCGGTCACCAGACCGGGCGAGGATTGAAACAAGTCCTGGCGGGTTTACGGATTTTCGGGTTTTGTAGCGCCCGGTCACCAGACCGGGCGAGGATTGAAATAAACGTAACAGCGCCCGTAAGCGTAAGTATTACCTCACTATTTTTGGCATTTTCAGCAAGTTGAATGTACCAGCCAGGGAACAGTATGACTGGCTGAATCGGGAATAATTTCCCTGTGGAATTTTCCAGTAATTCCCTGAGCCACCTGCTGTTTGCACGTACTTGAGTGATTGGGTTTCTATCCAGCGCAGTGCTTATTCTTCAATATACGATTTCCATCGTAAACCAGTTTTGATTCACCACGATCCGGCTTGGAAAGCGTTTTTGTTTCTATGACATAGATACCGGATGAGTGGATGACGACATGGTCGAGATTAAATCCTTCTCCCGGTATATCGTGAAAAATATGACTTCCTTGGGCTCTTAATCGTTCAAGAAATTGCCCTACCGCAAGTTCTCCGGCCAAACCTAGCTTGATACGCTTGACTTCTTTGCGCCCTTTATAAATTTTCCATAGAAGTGTTGCGATACAAGGTATAGCCATCACTGTAAATAAAACCGGGTTTGGTGATGTTTGTGTATACCACCGTATCCATTCCCACGCGGCTATTAATACAAAACATAATGCTGCTATGAAATACGGAACGATACCATCCAGGAAAATATTCTGAAGACGGTGATTCAGGGATTCACCCGGATTTCTGAGTGGATTGGCTTTTATGGGCGATTTCAAGGGATCTATTCTGTAAGAACTAGAGTTATTACGAATGATCATAACGAGAGTTTTGTTTATCCAGACATTGAATTGAACCGAATTAATCCATCAATTTCTATTCTGGTGACTTTAGCGAATATCGGATCGGAGAAGTATTTCCACGGGCGTGGGGAAGATTGCAGCGCCCGATAAACGTTACACAGTCTGAATTTCCTGTCTCATGTTCTGCACCATGCGCAGTACATAGCGCCATTCGCTTTGATCCCAGGGGGTGAAGCGTGGTAGCTGGAACATGTCGCTATCCTGTCGGGTAGCTCCCCATGCAGTTGAAACAGCCGCTTCAAACTCGGCATCCTTGATCATTTTTACGTGTGCAGACAGGTAATCTTTTCCCGGTTTGCCATTCGGGTAGGCAAACAGGCGCAGGGGTGTATCGATAATAGCTTCGAGTTTTGCCTTGCCTTCTGCTATTTCCGTGCGTGCGGCGGCATCATCGATGCTGGCGAGAATCGGGTGGGTGAGGGTATGCCCGCCTATTTCCATTCCTGCACCGTGCAATTGCCGAACTTGCGCCGAGGTCATCATGAGATTGTCCGGCAGGTCGGCGGCGATAATGGTACTGAGTTTGTCCACTTGGGAGGCTCGTGCTTCATGGGGCAGGTATTTCAGTTTGTTGATCAGCAGATTCAGGGTTTCCCGCCTTTGTTCAAGTGTGGCGATGGCGTGGTTTCCCAAACCGATTGCATTCAAATCCAGTTTGTCTCCTTTGGCCCGGCGTACCGATTCGATGACGGTATCGTTCCACATTCTTCCCCCATCGAGAAAGCCGGAAGCGATGAAGAATGTGGCAGTTACGCCATGTTTCTGCAGAATAGGAAGTGCAATTTCAGCATTGTCCGCATAGCCGTCATCAAACGTGATGCAGGCGGCACGGCCGGGCAGGGTACCGCTGCGTAACTTATTGACTGCTTCAGATAAAGGCAGGATATTGAAGTTGTTGGTCAGATAGCTCAATCCCTTTTCGAACTGTGCGATTCCACCTTCTCCCGTCAGCAGATCCGGTTCCGGCAGAACGCGATGGTAAATGACGATGGATAATTTTGCGTTTTTACCTGCGGGAGAGAACAGGGAAGGCAGTATTTTCATGGGAGCAGTATTTGGGGTTTGATCTGGTTCAGGAAAAACAAGGATACTGATGAATCAATGTCACCAGATCGGTGTTAGTGGTCGTTTTTCCATATTATTTGAAGGAAATAATCCGGTTTTACAGTATTTCGGGGGTCATCACTGCGCGCAGGATGATACTTTCTCGTTCATCCTTTTGCTTGCTGCTGAACCACCAGATCGAACCTTTGCGTACAGAGAAGCCACTTTCATCTCCCTTCAGCAAGAGAGAGGCAATTTTGCCAAGAGTTGGCTGGTGCCCCACTACCAGTATCGTTCCTTCTGCTTCCGGCCAGGCAATTGTATTGAGTACTCTGTGCGGGGTAGCGCTCGTTCCTACCTGCTCGCTGGTTTCAAAATGGTGGGTCAGTGCCGAGACGGTTTGCTGTGTACGTGTAGCCGGACTGACGATGATGCGCGTATCTTTTGGTAATTTAGGCTCAAGCCAGCGGGCCATTTTTTGTGCCTGTTTCAAACCTTTTTCGGTCAGCTTGCGGGTGGCATCGGGAATGCCATCTTCCGCTTCGGCGTGACGCCATAAAATCAGATCCAAATGATGCTCCTTATCTTGATAAAAACTGTCGGTGTTCTCTGCTATTGAATTATGTTCAGGCAATGATTCCGAACAGGGTGCCGGTAAGTGCGGTGAATGCCATGGCGAGCGCTCCCCAGAAAGCTACGCGCGCAGCGCCTGTCAACATATTTGCTTTTCCGAGATAGGCTGCAAATGTTCCCAGAGCAGTCAGCGAAAGCAGGGAGGAGATTGCCACGACTGGAATGATATGGGTTGTTGCAGGTGCGGCGATGGTTGCTGCGAGAGGCATCGATGCACCGAGGATGAACATACCTGCAGAAGTGAAGGCAGCCTGGACGGGTTTTGCGTTGACTCGCTCGTGCAGACCCAGTTCGTCCCTGAGATGAGCATCGAGTGCATCATGAGCCATGAGCTCCCGGGCAACTTGTGCTGCCAGTTCGGGCTGCAATCCTCTTTTCATGTAGATATCTGTGAGCTCTTGCAGCTCGAAGTCGATATCCCGATCGAGATGGTACTGTTCGAGAGCGACATCTGCTTTTTCTGTATCTGATTGCGAGCTTACGGAAACATACTCTCCTGCGGCCATCGACATGGCGCCAGCAACGACACCGGCCACCCCTGCAAGGAGAATGTCATCTGCAGCAGCGTGAGCAGAGGCCACCCCGATAATCAGGCTGGCGGTTGAAACGATTCCATCATTGGCGCCCAGTACTGCGGCCCGTAACCAGCCGGTACGATGTGAATAGTGGGTATTGTCATGAGTCATTGTCTGAATCTGTTCTTATTTCAGGATGATTCTCAACCAGCAGGAAATATCGACCAGCTCCTGATCACATACCGTATGTTCCATTGGGTATTCATGCCAGGTTACCGGGTAGTGGTATTCACGTAATTGTTGCAGTGAGGTATGTGCCAATTCAATCGGGACGATGGGGTCATCGTTGCCATGAGCCATGAATATGGGGGTTATCCTGTTGGTGATATGTGCTTCACGTTCAATCTTATGAGCAAGTGGGAGATAACCTGACAAGGCGATGATGCCAGCCAGCCTGTCCGGATGGCGCAATCCCGTATGCAGTGCCATGGCGGCACCTTGTGAGAATCCGGCCAGGATGAGGTGATCCGGCGGGATCCCGCGTCGGTCTTCACGTTCGATCAACTCTATGATTGCGTGCTGTGATCTGCGTATCCCGGTTTCATCTTCCTGTTCGACGAAATCAGTGTGCTGGATGTCATACCAGGCTCGCATGATGTATCCGCCATTGATGGTGACAGGCTGTTGAGGCGCGTGTGGAAATAGAAATCGGATCGGGATTTCCGGTAAATCGAGCGCTTGTACAATCGGTACGAAATCATTGCCATCGGCTCCCAGCCCGTGCATCCATAAAATGGTATATTCCGGATTTGATCCGGTTGTAATATCGATTGCAGAAAGCTGAAATGAATTGTCTGGCATGGCGCTGTTGAGAATTGACCGGGTTGGCCGGTAGCGATAAATTTATCGGGTTCTATACTATCATTGATGAGGAGTCGTATGAAACGCAGGAGTTTTTTCAAGCTGGTGGGGTCGAGTGCTGCAGCTGCTGCTTTATTTCCAGCTGTTGCGCGTGCATCTTTGCCTCCAAACCAGAAATGGCGCAGCTATCAGTTAACGTACCAGGTTACTCTGCCTGCATCGGGTAAGGTCGCAAAACTGTGGCTGCCACTGCCAGATGCAAGTGATACCGTTTACCAGTTCACTCAGGGAAATAACTGGAGCGGAAAAGCTACGGCTTCAGCTTTTTATATGCTGCCGGGTACTCAGTCACAGGTATTTTTTGCTCTCTGGCAAAAGGGGGAGGAGCGTACGGTCAGGGTAAGCAGTATTGTCAAAACTGCTGACCGTACTGTTGATCTGCATTCCTACCGGGCGCCTGCCAAAATTTCGATTCCCCAGAATATACAGCGCTATTTACAATCCACCAAGCATATTCCATTGGATGATGTCGTGAAAAAAATGGCGCGCTCTGTGACCAGCCCGGCCAATGCACATACTCCTTTGCAGCAGGCGCGTGCCATTTATGATTGGGTAATCAATAACGTGGCCTATGATATCAATGGGCGTGGGCAGGGCAGTGGAGATCTTCGAAGTCTGCTTTCCAGGAAGGAAAATCTCAGTGGAAAATGCGGGGATATTCATGCACTCTTTGTAGGTCTGGCACGTGCTTCCGGCATCCCCGCCAGAATCCAGTATGGCATCCGTATCGGTGATTCGGCATTGAACAAAAATCTGGGTAAGTCGGGTGACATCAGCACTTCCCAGCATTGTCAGGCAGAGTTTTATCTTTCCGGGTTGGGCTGGGTGCCGGTAAATCCATCCGATGTAGCCAGGGTTATGGCGGCAGAATCGTTATCACACAACCATGATTCGATCAGTCAGCTGAGGGAAAAGCTGTTTGGTTCCTGGGAGATGAACTGGGTGGCGTTCAATGAAAGAGAGAATGTTGACCTCGGTACCACCAAAGTAAGTGCCGCCATCAGCAAGCTGCCATTCTTCGGTTACCCCTATGCAGAAATTGACGGGCGACTGCAGGATAGTCTGGAACCGGAATCCTTCTCCTACAAAATTACCTCAGCAGTACTGGTGGGGACCGGCGCAAAGCTGTAATCCGAATATAACCTGATGATCATCTCGACTGGTGGATGATCATCAGGTATTGATAAGAGGCTGTCAGGATCAGGGAAAGAGTATCGCTGGCAAGTAGTTCTGCAGAAGCTCCTCAGTCATTCGAGAAGCGTCCTTCCGTTACCTCACGGATAATACCGGCGCGAATCGTAAAATCACCAAAGTGCTCATCAGGCAACCGTTCTGTTGCATAGCGACCAAGTACTTCGTTAAGGGTTTCAAGGATTGCCGGTTCACCGATATTTTCGCGGTAAAGACGATTGAGGCGCTGGCCGTGAAAGCCACCACCCAAGTAAAGGTTGTATTTACCTGGCGCGCGACCGGTGAGTCCAATTTCTGCAATGAAAGGGCGACTGCATCCATTAGGACATCCTGTCATCCTGAGTGTAATCGGTTCATTTTGCAGGTTGTACCGAGTAAGGATTCCCTCGATCTTCGTAATCAGATCGGGCAGATAACGTTCGCTGTCGGCCATTGCCAGGCCGCAGGTTGGCAGGGCAACACACGCCATTGAATTCAAACGCAGTACACTGCGCTCGTTAAAGGCGATTAATCCTGTTTCTCTTAGTAATGCTTCTATCTCAGGTTTGTCAGCCGTGGCAACGTTGGCAATCATGAGATTCTGGTTGGGAGTCAGGCGAAAATGCCCTTTGTGAACATGTGCAATCCGCGCAATTTTATCAAGCATATCGCGGTTTAAGCGGCCGTTCTCGATAAACAGTGTGAAGTGATGAAATCCATCACCCGATTCAATCCACCCGTAGATATCCGCATTGGAGGTAAAGTCATAGGGGCGTGCCGATTCGAGCGGCCCGGCTCGATCTTCAATGGCAAGTTTGATCCAGTCCAGTCCTTTATCGTCGATTGTGTATTTAAAGCGGGCACGTGACCGATCGGCACGATTGCCATAGTCACGCTGAACACCCATGACAGCTTCGGTAACAGAAATAAGTCTGTCCGGCGTAATGAAACCGATGACTGATGCAGTACGAGGATAGGTATGTGGTGCCTTATCAGTACGCCCCATTCCACCACCGATTGCAACATTGAAACCTGCTATTTTCCCGTCTTCACTAATGATGGCGATATAACCCAGATCCTGGGCATAAATATCAATATCATTATTGGGTGGAATCACGAATCCGATTTTGAATTTACGGGGCATATAGGTTTGCCCGTAGAATGGCTCTTCCGGTTCGGACGAAGCAATCCGTTCTTCGCCATACCAGATTTCATGATAGGCCCGGGTTTTGGGAATGACGTGATCACTCACTGTTTTTGCCAGTGCTGCAAGTTCTGCCTGCAGTGCAGGGAATTGCGGGTTGACAGTCGCCATTACTCCACGTGAGTCATCTCCGCATGCAGCTACTGTATCAAGTAATACTTCGTGAAGACCACGGATCAACGGAACGATATTCTGCTTGAGCACCCAGTGAAACTGGAAAGTCTGTCGAGTAGTCATGCGCAATGTTTCGTTGCCATGTGCGCAGGCCAGTTCTGAGATCTTTAACCAGCGTTCGGTCGTACAAATGCCTCCCGGCAAGCGTACACGAATCATGAACTGAAAAGCGGGTTCCAGTTTCTGGCGGCGGCGCTCATCACGAATCTCACGATCGTCCTGTTCATAAATACCATGAAACTTCATCAACTTGATATCGTTGCCGGGCACAGCGGATGTAATGCGATCCAACAGACCAAGTGCGATTGTGCCACGCAGATAGTCACTTTCAGTCTTAAGTGACTCGTCCGAACTCAGCCGTTCAAGCGGTTGGGATATATCGCAACTGCGATCAGTTGGGGGAAGGGTATTTGCCATTTGTATTCTCAATAAACATCGCGCTGATAGCGCCCATCGCGTTGCAAATCGCGAAGATATTCTTCTGCTTCCTCACGTTGAACGCTTGCCTGTTCTTCAATAACGGTGACCAGTATGTTATGAACATCGGGTGCCATGTGCGAAGCGTCGCCACATAAGTAAATATAGGCGCCTTCTTCCAGCCAGGCATAGACATCGTGCGCATGCTCATAGATGCGATGTTGTACATAGACCTTCTCTGCTCCGTCACGTGAGAAGGCGACTTCCATTTTTGTTAAGACACCATTCTTCAGCCAGTCCTGCCATTCGGTCTGGTAAAGAAAATCGGTACGGAAATTACGTTCACCGAAAAACATCCATGAACGGCCACCACCATTTGCTTCACGCTCTTGCATGAAGGCACGATAGGGTGCCACGCCGGTCCCGGCACCGATCATGATGATCGGCTCACCGTTGGATGGCAGACGGAAATGAGGATTACTCTGGATATAAACCGGTAATACGGAATCAGCTATAGCCCGATCTGCCAGATGACCGGAGGCGACACCTGAGCGAGGTTCCCCATGCAGCTTATAGCGTACTGGCGCAATAGTGATATGTGCCTCATCAGGACAGATCGACAAACTGGAGGCTATGGAATAGAGACGCGGCTGCAACGGACGCAGTCCATCGACAAAACGCTGCGGATCAAGGCCCTTGAGTGGATAGGCGCGAATGATATCAATTATATGATTATCATGAAGGAATGCTGCGCGCTTGGTATTATCCATTGCGGAAAAAATATCAGTCGTGCCGGTCAATTCTCCCCAGTGATCAAGGAAACGCAGCGTTGCTGTAGTGATTTCAAACGATTTGCCAAGTGCATCAAAGAGAGTGGTTGTCTGACCCTTTACAGTGAGTGGTGCGTCTGGATTCATGCTGAGCGCAGCTAGTAGTGCTTCAACCATTGCGGGATCGTTATGAGCCGCGATGCCTAATGCATCACCCGGTTCGTAGGTCAGGCCGGAATCAGCAAGTGAAATTTCAATATGGTGTGTTTCCCGGGTCGAGCCTCGACCAGAGAGAACAATATTGTCAATGACAGTTGCCGGGAAAGGATTTCGTTTACTATAAACTGAATTGTTAGCTTGCTGAGTACCGCCTGTTGTCTTTGATGGTGATGCGACTGATGATATGGCCGATGCCCGTTCGGCGGCGAGCAATGCCAGTATACCGGTACTCCATACAGCTGCCGGATCTTCGTAATCCACATCACAATCGACACGTGGTTGCAGCCGTTTTGCACCCAGGGCCTCAAAACGCTCATCGAGACGTTTACCGGCGCCACAAAAATGTTCATAGCTCATGTCGCCCAGTGCGAGTATGGCATAACGCAACCCGGATAGTGAGGGGGCCTTGCGCCCCTCGACAAATTCAAAAAATTCCATTCCGGACTGAGGTGGATCTCCTTCTCCATGAGTGGAGGTAATAATCAGCAGATCCTGCTCTTCTTTGAGTTTGCGAACTTTGTAATCAGCTATGCCAACGAGTGTTGGACTGAGTCCTTGCTCAACGGCCAGTGCTGCCAGACGGATTGCCAGCTCGGTACTGTTACCGGTCTCACTGATGTGAAGAATGGTAAGTGAACGAGCTGCAATGGGTTCTGCTTGTGTTACTACTGGAGGAATGCATACATCCGGAGACTGGGAAACTGTGTCACTGCCGCGTAACAAAGCTGATCCGAGGCCGGCAAAGTAGCCGCTGATCCAGTATGCATGTTCTGGCGTAAGCGAAGAGCCTAGTGCCTCGACAAGTTGCCACTGTTCCGCAGTCAGTGTGCCCCTCGAGAGTTGTGATGCCATCATTTTATTCTATATTTTGGAAGTTTTTCACACGTAGAAATACGTAGAAATAGGATAGCCAGCGGGTAACTAACATATCCTGAATATTTTGTAGGTATGGACAAATCAATTAAAAAAACCGTTTGCGTCTGTTTTAGTTTTGCGTTACATCACTCTCTAAATAAGAGTATGCAAGGATAGCAATTATTTTTATAATTCAAAAGAATATTAAATTAATTACATATTGTATTTTGTTATATAAAAGACATCAGGATAGTCACAGAAATTTTTGATGCCAATCAAATATAAAATTATAAGGATATGAGCTATCCTAACTCCCGATCAGAAAATTTATTCCTCAATGGCGTTGGTGCTCGCTTATTAAGCTTTGTTGCTGTGGGTACTGCGGACTGTCCGGCGGAGTGTGTATTCAGCAATAATATTTATTCATATCGTGCTGTCTCCACTTTCCGGATAAATGTACCGAAAATTTTAAGGGGCGGAGTCTATCAGAAAGCAATCTGATCATCAATCGAGGCATGCCGAGAGATTTATTTATCGTTGGCTATAGATAACTGTTGATTTTCGGGGTTTTTGAGTAATTTATTAACTGTTTCCATGTCGAGATGAGCAGCGAACATCTCGATAAAATCGTAAACATAGTGACGAATGTAACTGTTACGACAGATGCCGATGCGGGTAGTGCTGGGTTCAAACAGATGTGCGGCATCAATAGCCCGTAGCTTTTTATCGCGAACTGGATCAAAGGCCATCTTTGCCAGAATGCCTACGCCTAAACCTATTTCTACATAGGTTTTGATTACGTCCGCATCAAGTGCGGTCAGTACCACATTGGGTTTCAGCCCTTTGGATTCGAATGCCTGGTTGATTTTGGAGCGGCCGGTAAAGGCAAAATCATAGGTAACGATAGCGTATTGGGCGATGGATTCAAGTGTTAACTCCTTAAGCTGGAGTAATGGATGTCGGGGTGGAACAACGATGCAGCGGTTCCATTCGTAGCAAGGCAGCATGACAAGTTTATCGAATAATTCGATAGCTTCGGTTGCTATCGCTAAATCGGCTTCACCAGATGAAACCCAGGTGGCTATTTCTATGGGACTTCCCTGTCGTAAGGACAGCCTGATTTTCGGGTAGTGTTCGATAAAGCGTTTGATTACAGGAGGAAGTACATATCGTGCTTGTGTGTGAGTAGTCGCAATAATAAATGTACCGCTTTCCTTATCATTAAATTCATTTCCAATTTTTTTCAGGTTGTCTGCGTCCTGCAGCATCCGCTGAGCAGTTTGCAGGATCGCCAGCCCTGGCTGCGTAATGCCGATAATACGTTTGCCGTGACGTGTGAAAATCTCAACCCCCAGTTCTTGTTCCAGTAGCTGGATCTGTCGGCTGATCCCAGGTTGTGAAGTATGCAGGGCATTTGCTGCCTTGGATAAATTCAGCTTTTGTTTTGCAATTTCATGAAGATATTTTAATTGCTGAAGTTTCATCTATATAAAAATAAATAATATATAATTAACTCAATATTCTTTTGAATTATAAATATAATTGCTATGCTTGCATACTATAAGAGCAGCATAAAAATAATGTCATCTGCGCTGCGCACTGTTTGACACACGACAAAAATAGTGCAATAGCATTCGCGTCAAATCGGAATCGATAAGCTTATGTAGATGTTTTTGTGAATGGGTGTTTGTCAGGTAAAATAACGTCTTATTAATATGGGTGAGCAGGCATTGCAGCAAAAGGTTGAGCAGTTGCACAGTTTGTTAGGCAATATTCAGCGGGATTATTCTCCTGCTGTGTTTGCCAGTAGTTTTGGTGCTGAGGATATGGTACTGACGGATCTGATTGCGCGCCATTATCCTGGAATTGGCATATTTACTCTGGATACCGGGCGCCTGCCGGAGGAGACCTATGATCTGATGCAAAAGGTAAAAGAGCGTTATGGTGTTTCCGTTCATGCTTATTTTCCTGATGCATCGGCTGTTGAGCACTATGTGGCACAGCATGGGCCAAACGGGTTTTATGATAGTGTCGCCTTGCGTAAGCGTTGTTGTTACATACGTAAGGTCGAACCTCTGAAACGTGCGCTGGCTGATAAAAAAGCTTGGATTACGGGGATGCGTCGTGATCAATCGACGACACGTGAAGAATTAGAGCTATCGGCATACGATAGCGATCACGGTCTGCACAAATTCAATCCACTCTGTGACTGGACCGAGAAGGATGTATGGAATTACATCAGGCAGCACGATGTTCCCTATAACGCATTGCATGATCGCTTTTATCCCAGTATTGGTTGTGCCCCCTGCACCCGGGCGATCACGCCGGGTGAAGATATTCGCTCAGGGCGCTGGTGGTGGGAGAATCCCGAATCCAGGGAATGTGGTTTACATACCCGGAAAATAGAAGCATAAATTAGTATTTTAAACACGAACAAGATGAACCAAAGGTCATATTTTACTCATCTGGATGCACTGGAAAGTGAAGCGATCCATATCATGCGGGAAGTTGCAGCAGAATGTACCAATCCCGTACTGCTTTTTTCCGGAGGGAAGGACTCAGTCGTTTTACTGAGGCTGGCCGAGAAAGCTTTTCGTCCCAGCCGGTTTCCTTTTCCGTTGATGCATATCGATACCGGCCATAATTTTCCGGAGGTAATCGAATTCCGGGATTACCGGGCAAAAGAACTGGGAGAACGCCTGATTGTGCGCAGTATGGAAGATTCCATTCAGCGCGGTCGTGTGGTTTTACGATCTGGAAATCAGAGTCGTAATCCTTTTCAGTCGATTACACTGCTGGATGCAATCGAGGAATTTGGATTTGATGCCTGTATTGGCGGTGCTCGCAGAGATGAAGAAAAAGCACGGGCTAAGGAGCGTATTTTCTCATTTCGTGATGAATTCGGTCAGTGGGATCCAAAGAATCAGCGTCCGGAATTATGGAGTCTCTACAATACCCGGACACACCCGGGGGAGAACATCCGGGTTTTCCCGATCAGTAACTGGACGGAGCTGGATATATGGGAATATATCGGGCGGGAGCAGCTTGAAATTCCATCAATTTATTTCGCCCACGAAAGAGAAGTGATTGTGCGGGACAACGGTCTGTTACCGATATCGTATCTGGTACAGCCCAAAGCAGGTGAGCATGTACAAAACATGATGGTACGGTTTCGTACTGTCGGTGATATGAGTTGTACCTGTCCGGTTGCTTCTCATGCCAAAAATGTTGAAGAGATCATTGCAGAAACAGCACTGACGCGAATTACTGAACGGGGTGCAACACGCATGGATGATCAGACTTCAGAAGCATCAATGGAATTGCGGAAGCGGGAAGGCTATTTTTAGTGTAACGCTGAAGCAACCTCAGTATTATTTTTTATCTTCATAGGTTTTCTGAGACATGTCTGTCGTTGAAAATGTTGGCCTCGAGCATGCCGAGTTACTTCGATTTATTACCGCTGGAAGTGTGGATGATGGTAAAAGTACCCTGATCGGGCGCTTGTTACATGATTCCAAATCTATCTTCGAGGATCAACTGAATGCCATTGCAAAGACCTCCAATAAGCGGGGAATGGAAAAAGTAGATCTTTCACTGCTTACTGACGGTTTGCAGGCAGAGCGGGAGCAGGGAATCACCATCGATGTAGCCTATCGTTACTTCACTACCCCAAAACGAAAATTCATCATTGCTGATACACCCGGCCACGAGCAGTATACCCGTAATATGGTAACGGGCGCTTCTACCGCCAATCTTGCAATTATCCTGATAGATGCGCGCAAAGGTGTTCTGACACAATCCCGGAGACATGCCTATCTTGCCAGTCTGGTAGGTATTCCTCATCTGGTGGTGGCGATCAATAAGATGGATCTGGTTGGTTATTCTGAGGATGTCTTCAATCAGATTCGCACTGAATTCTCCGCGTTCTTGCAAGGGTTGGGTTCGCGTTCCGTTGAATATATTCCGATGTCTGCACTGGTGGGGGATATGGTCGTGGAACGCGGTGACAACCTGGGCTGGTATTCAGGTCAACCCTTGTTGGACTATCTGGAAACCATTGATATAAAACAGGATGTCAATACGCACGATTTTCGTTTCCCGGTACAGTGGGTTTCCCGTCCACAAACGGAAGCCATGCATGATTTTCGTGGTTATATGGGAAGAATTGAATCCGGCTCCGTGCACGTGGGAGATACCGTAACGGTACTGCCGTCTGGTTTGACTTCGCGTATCAAAGAAATCCTTTTTTATAATGGCACTCTGGAAACGGCATTTGCTCCGCAGTCGGTTACATTGACGATTGAGGATCATCTGGATATTTCGCGGGGGGACATGCTGGTCAATGGTGGAGAGCCACCGCGAGTTACCAGAGAATTCGATGCCATGCTTTGCTGGTTATCAGAGCAATCATTTGACCCTGGCCGCAAATATATCGTTAAACATACCACGCATATGATCAAAGGTCTGATTGCTCGTATCGATTATCGGGTCGATATCAATACGATGAATCATGAGGTGGTTGATGCGTTGACAATGAACGATATCGCCCGGATTGGGATAAAAGTACAGCAACCGCTTGTCATTGATGCCTATACCCAAAACCGCGGAACCGGCTGTTTTATCCTGATAGATGAGGTCAGTAATAATACTGTTGCCGCTGGAATGATTTGCTGAATCATTGATTGCTCTGATTGGCACAAGGCTTCACTTCAATCTGTTTCCCTATTCGTATCTGAAAAATATCCCTTAACTGATAAAAATATGATTGATTCTCGATCAGTATTTACCACATCTTCAACAGTTGCCGTTACGGCACTCGCTCTAGAATTTGGTATCTCTTTTCCTGAATTGTACGAACGAGCCGGCTTGATCAAACTCGATCAGATATTCCTGAATTTCCTCAAGGAAGGTGATTCCACGTTACACGATCATCTGATTCAGGCTCGTCAGAATCCAGAACTGCTGGTTCGGAAGGATGAATCTGCTTTATTGATCGAAGTTGCACCCTGGCTGGAAGATTTCATTGCAACGCTATTTGGTATTAAAGCTGAGGTCAGTGCACTGACTGCACGTCATCATGAACTCGCGCCCCTTTATTTTTGTAAGCGTCAGTTTGTACAGCGGCGCGCCAAAACTAAAGTAAGTGATGAAGTATTGCAAACGTTGAACGGATCAATACTTGAACAGAAGTTGGTTGAAGAGTTCGGCCAACCTTTTTCAGAGCTGGTTTTTGCGTCACATGTTGCGCGCTGGATGGAAGATGAAGTCAATCATGCAGCTCAGCTCGAGCTTGCGTTGCACTATGCTGCCTGGGCACTGCGCACATCTGAAGGGCAGGCGCATACTCGCCAGGGCATTTTGTTCAAATCTCCGCGCAAACTGGATTTTCAGCATCTGTTATCACTGACGAGTGACGATCGTAACGGGTATACGGTCCATAGTCTCGACCATGTCCGCTATCGGGAAGGTTTTTCACTGACAGACCAGGGGACCGATCTGACAGGTGCTTTGGATGAAGCTAATTACTGTATTTGGTGCCATGAACAGGGCAAAGACTCCTGCTCGAAAGGGTTCCCGCAGAAATCAAAAGAAGTTCCCGAAGTAAAAGCTTTCAAGAAAAATGACCTGGGTGTGCTACTTGCTGGTTGCCCATTGGAAGAGCGGATATCGGAGTTTCACAAGCTCAAGACACAGGGTGTGGCAATTGGCAGCCTGGCCATGATCGTGCTGGATAATCCAATGTGCGCAGGAACCGGGCATCGTATTTGTAACGATTGTATGAAATCGTGTATTTATCAGAAACAGGATCCAGTCAATATTCCGCAAGCGGAAACACGAACATTGAAAGATGTGCTCGAATTGCCCTGGGGATTTGAGATTTACAGTCTTTTGACACGCTGGAATCCTCTCGATTTACTCAGGCCCTATCCTAAAGCGGCAACAGGTAAAAAAGTATTGGTAGTAGGAATGGGGCCAGCGGGCTACACATTGTCACATCACCTGATGAATGACGGGCATACTGTCGTTGGCGTGGATGGATTGAAAATAGAGCCTTTATCAGCCAGCCTGTCCGGAATAAACATAAAGGGTGAACGTAGTGCCTTTACCCCGATTTTTGATGTCGAGCAGTTAAGTGAGGATCTGGATGAGCGGTTACCAGCAGGGTTTGGGGGGGTAGCTGAATATGGCATTACAGTACGCTGGAACAAGAATTTTCTTAAACTGATCCGTTTATTGCTGGAACGGCGTTCGGAATTTGCACTGTTCGGTGGCACCCGTTTTGGTGGCACGCTGACTGTCGAGGATGCATGGAATCTTGGATTTGATCATATTGCGTTGGCGGCAGGCGCGGGACGCCCGACTATTCTGGAAATTCCTAACGGACTGGCACGGGGTGTACGTGCAGCTTCTGATTTCCTGATGGCACTTCAGCTGACGGGTGCTGCTCAGAGTGATTCTATCGCCAATATGCAGCTACGGTTGCCGGTAGTAGTAATTGGTGGCGGATTGACGGCAATCGATGCCGCAACAGAAGCACTGGCTTATTATCCGGTTCAGGTGGAAAAATTCCTGCGGCGTTATGAAATACTGGCTGCAGTACAGGGTGAGGCCGCGATACGAGCGAATTGGGACAGTGAAGAACGTGAGATTGCCGAAGAATTCATGACTCATGCTCGAGCTATTCGCAATGAAAAAGCACAGGCTGCGCGGGAAGGACGCGAACCCCGTGTTGCGGCATTGTTGCAATCATGGGGAGGCGCCATGATTGCCTATCGGAAGCGTTTGATTGACAGCCCTTCCTATACCCTCAACCATGAAGAAGTAGAGAAAGCATTGGAGGAGGGGATATATTTTGCAGAAGGTCTGACACCACTGAGAATCGACGTTGATCAGTGGGAGCATGCTCAATCTATTTGTTTCGCAGTTCAGGCAATCAATGAAGAGGGCAGCTGGTATAAAGTTAACGAGGTGACTCAACCTGCCCGGACGATCCTGGTCGCCGCAGGCACTCAGCCTAATACCGTTCTGGCGCGTGAAGATGCACATAACTTCAAACTGAATGGACGTTATTTTGCTTCCTGTGATGAACAGGGTCAGCCTCTTGACGCAATCCGGGGCAATCCCAAACCGGAAACGCCCGCAGTATTGCTGAGTCACTCCGATGATGGACGTTTCATCAGTTTCTTCGGTGATTTGCATCCATCTTATTCCGGCAATGTGGTCAAAGCAATGGCTAGTGCCAAACAGGGATATCCGACAGTCAGTCGTGTACTTGCCCAGGCCGGACCTGTATCAGTGCAATCTGCCTCTCAGTTTTTCACTGAAATTGGCGGGCAGTTGCGTGCTACTGTGCATAAGGTAGAAAGGCTGACGTCAAATATCATCGAGGTTGTTGTCCATGCACCCTTGGCGGCTCGTCATTTCCACCCGGGGCAGTTTTACCGTTTCCAAAATTATGCTTCACTTGCAGGAATATCCGAACAGACACGCTTGGCGATGGAAGGTATCGCCCTCACTGGCGCTTCAGTGGATGTTTCTAACGGATTGGTATCGTTGATAGCACTGGAAATGGGGGGGTCGGCAAATTTATGTGCATTACTTCAACCAGGCGAACCGGTCGTACTGATGGGACCTACTGGTACTCCAACAGAAATTGAATCTCACGAAACTGTTGTACTGGTGGGAGGCGGTCTGGGCAACGCGGTACTATTCTCGATTGGTGCTGCTGCGCGCGCTGCCGGTTGTAAAGTTTTGTATTTTGCCGGCTACAAGAAACTGGCTGACCGTTATAAAGTCGCGGAAATAGAAGCGGCTGCGGATACCATCGTCTGGTGCAGTGATGAAGCGCCTGGCTTTCAACCTTCACGTTCGGGTGATCTGAGTTACGTCGGAAATATCGTACAGGCAATGGTTGCTTATGCCAGCGGTGAACTCGGTAGTGCACCGATCTCGATGCAGGCTGCTGACCGCATCATTGCAATCGGTTCCGATCGTATGATGGCAGCCGTAGCTGCCGCACGGCACCAGCAGCTTGCGCCTTACCTTAAGGTGGAGCATTTTGCGGTGGGTTCGATCAATTCTCCGATGCAGTGCATGATGAAAGAAATCTGTGCGCAATGTCTGCAACCGCAAAAGGATCCTGTCACAGGAGATATTTCCTATGTTTTTTCCTGCTTCAATCAGGATCAGCCGTTGGATCTGGTCGATTTCAGTGGATTGGCTTCGCGCTTGCGTCAGAACAGTGTTCAGGAGAAACTGACGAGCCGCTGGATCGGCCATTGTCTGCAACAAGGCAGTAGCCATGTTTCCTGACAAAACAGAAAATGCCGTCGGGATTCAATCGGCTTTAAATTGATTTATAATTTGGCACCAATTGGATCCATGTCACAACTTTTAATTAATGAATCATCAAAATAACAAGGGAGAATATCCATGCACATAGGCATACCTGCCGAAACGCGTGCAGGAGAAACGCGCGTGGCGGCCACGCCAGAAACCGTCAAAAAGCTGACTGCCAAGGGGCTGCATACTGTTCTGGTACAGGCGGGCGCCGGTGCTGGTGCCAGTATTCCTGATTCAGCTTATCAGGAGGCCGGTGCTACTATCATCTCTACTGCTTCACAGTTGTATGAACAATCCCAGATCGTACTGAAGGTACGGGGGCCTGAAGCAGATGAGCTGGCACTAATAAAAAAGGATGCGGTACTGGTAGGTCTGCTTACCCCGCATCATGCGGAAGAAATCGAATCTGTAGCCAGACATGGATTGACCGCATTCGCGATGGAAAAATTGCCACGAATATCGCGGGCACAAAGTATGGACGTATTGTCTTCCCAGGCAAATATTGGCGGATACAAAGCCGTCATCCTGGCAGCTGATATATATCAGAAATTTTTCCCTATGTTGATGACGGCAGCCGGTACAGTCAAAGCTGCACGTGTACTGGTTCTGGGGGCAGGTGTGGCCGGACTGCAGGCTATTGCAACTGCCAAACGTCTGGGAGCTGTAATCGAGGCATTTGACGTAAGGCCTGCAGTGAAGGAACAGGTTGAGAGTCTGGGTGCAAAATTTGTGGAAGTTCCTCTGACAGATGAGGAAAAAGCCAAAGCTGAAACTGCCGGCGGATATGCAACTGAAATGTCAGAAGATTATAAACGCCGGCAAGGTGAGCTGATTCAGGAACGTGCTGCTGCTGCAGATATCATCATTACGACTGCTCTGATTCCGGGGCGTCCGGCCCCCGTTCTGATCACTGAAGAAACGGTCAAAGCAATGAAACCGGGATCAGTAATCGTTGATATGGCGGTTGAAGCAGGTGGAAACTGTCCGTTATCGGAATTGGGTAAGACTGTAGTCAAGTATGGCGTGCATCTGGTAGGTGTCGCTAACCTTCCCGGGTTGGTGGCCGCTGATGCCAGTGCACTATATGCACGCAACTTGCTGAATTTCCTGAATCTGATACTTGATGCACAAACCGGTGAGCTTAACGTAAACCGTGAAGATGAAATTATCGATGGCAGTCTGGTCTGTATGGCTGGAGAAGTAATTAGCAAATCATAAGCAGGCAGGCAACATTGTTCGCACAAAAGTTTATGAATCTCTATAAGGAAAGCACATGATTGGAGAAATTGATCCAACGATCATAAATCTGACGGTATTCGTCCTGGCTGTTTTTGTTGGCTACCATGTAGTGTGGAATGTAACTCCCGCTCTTCATACTCCCCTGATGTCAGTAACCAATGCGATTTCCAGTATTATCCTGGTTGGTGCGATGCTGGCAGCAGGATCAACTGAGGCTGATTGGGGAGCATGGTTAGGGGCTGCGGCCGTAATTCTGGCATCCATCAACGTGTTTGGTGGGTTTCTCGTTACCCAGCGTATGCTGGAAATGTTTAAGAAAAAAGACAAAAAAGGACAAGCCTAAATGTCTGCTAACTTCATTGCATTAGCCTACCTGATAGCGGCTGTATTTTTCATACTCTCACTTAAAGGATTGAGTTCACCTCTTACTGCACGCCGCGGTAATCTTCTTGGCATGCTGGGGATGGGCATTGCTGTATTCACAACGCTGACCATTACCGAAAACTGGCCACTGATTCTCGGTTGCATCGCTGTAGGTGCGATTATTGGTTCGATTGTGGCGCAACGGATCCAAATGACTGCAATGCCTGAACTTATCGCATTCATGCACTCGCTGGTGGGTCTTGCTGCTGTATTCATTGCAATTGCAGCCGTCAATAATCCAACCTCATTCGGTCTGTCGGAAATACTGCCAACTGGCAGCAAACTCGAACTCTTTCTGGGAACTTTCATTGGTGCCATGACATGGTCCGGTTCCGTCATTGCATTCCTGAAACTGTCTGGTCGGATGAGTGGTGCACCGATTATTTTTAGCGGTCAGCACATGGTTAACCTGTTGCTGGCCATTATTATGATTGGTTTCGGTTTATGGTTCTTTTTTAGTGAGACGACGAACTGGACAGCATTTTCTGCAATGACGGCCATTGCTTTTCTGCTAGGTTTTCTCATCATCATCCCGATTGGTGGCGCGGATATGCCAGTCGTAATCTCCATGCTGAACTCCTATTCGGGATGGGCTGCTGCAGGTATTGGCTTCTCACTCGGAAATCCGATGCTGATTATAGCAGGATCGCTGGTTGGTAGCTCAGGCGCAATTCTCTCCTATATCATGTGTAAGGCCATGAATAGACCGTTTCTTTCTGTCATTCTGGGAGGCTTCGGCAGTGATGGAGGAAGTCAGAGCACTGATGACGGAACACAGAAATCCTATCGCAGCGGGAGTGCAGATGATGCAGCATTTCTGATGGGGAATGCGGATAGCGTTATCATCATTCCGGGATATGGATTGGCTGTGGCACGTGCACAGCATGCGGTCAAGGAGTTGGCTCAGGCTCTGCACAAGAAAGGTATCAATGTTCGTTTTGCAATTCATCCGGTTGCGGGCCGTATGCCTGGACATATGAACGTCCTGCTTGCAGAAGCGGAGATTCCCTACGAAATGGTGCAGGAAATGGATGAAATCAATAGCGATTTTCCGAATACCGACGTTGTACTGGTATTGGGTGCGAATGATGTAGTTAACCCGGCGGCAAACGTACCGGGAAGCCCGATTTATGGAATGCCGATTCTGGAAGCTCACAAAGCGCGTACCGTAATGGTTGTCAAACGCAGTATGGCTGTCGGTTATGCAGGGCTGGACAACGACCTCTTCTATATGGACAAAACCATGATGGTATTCGGTGATGCCAAGAAGGTTGTTGAAAATATGGTTAAAGCACTTTAGAAGCAGCTTCTTATATCAACAATAAAAAAAGCCCGGGTGATTATTTTCCAAGTTTATTTCTGGAATCCAGCCATTCCCGGGCTGCTTTCTGTGCTGATGAAAGTTGCGTACGGCTCAATGAGCGCATAGCTTTATCACGCGCCACAATAGCCTGTTCTATTCCTGCTGCTGCAGCTAAATTGAACCACATATAACTCTTTTCATTATCCATTTCCACGCCTTGGCCAACTTGATAAAGCAGGCCAAGTTCATATTGAGCCAGAGGGTGATTTTGTTCGGCAGCCAGAATGAACCATTTGGAAGCTTCGGAAAAATCCTGAAGAGTTCCCTTGCCAGCCAGATATAGTATGCCTAACTGATATTGGGCGTCTGCGTTGCCTTTCCTGGCTTTTTCAAGAAAAAGGTTGATTGTATAAAACCGGTTGTCACTTGGATCAGGCAAAGAGCTTGTATCTTCACTTTTGATTGATTGTAGGTCGATCTTTTCTCCACGCTCAATTGCTTCTGCTAATGTAAGGCTGGTTGATGAAACATGGGGGGAAGATTGAGAGTCCAGCCAGGATAATCCTGTTAAAGCAGTTTGTGGCTGTGAAGACAGGCTTCTCTCCATGGGGTCATTTAGGGAAAATCCTACCCAAATGAAAGTACCCAGTAGAAATATACCCCCCACACCTGCCGCTGCTGCCAGACAGGCATCATTATTCCTGCCCCAGAAACGCGCTTTGCAATCGCGACAGCGATAAGGAGAAAGTAATAAATTAGCAGGTGTGCGCTCGCCGGGCCTGAAACGGGACTTGTGAATCCGACTGCTGCCACACTGAATACAATGAGAGGTCATGGTATTTAAGCCGGATCAACTGATTTAAATCCTAACCCGACAGGCTTCAAGAGATACCTGTATTTTACAATACGTTCAGCTTTCCGGGTGACAACAGAAGCATACAGAATACTAGAATTCTAAGCCGCTATCGACAACTAACGGTAATAATATTATTCTGGTTTTGTGCGTTCGAAGGATTAAATCTGACTCTGTAGCCAGTTCTGAGTTCCGATATTCTTGACCATATCCAGCTGTGTTTCCAGCCAGTCAATATGTTCTTCCGTATCTTCAAGAATTTCTTTAAAAATTTCACGTGACACAAAATCCTGGGCTGTTTCACAAAAGGCTATTGCACTGATAAGAGTTTCTCTGGAGGTGCGTTCCAGTTCTAAGTCACATGATACACATTCCTGCACATTTTCACCGATCAGCAATTTGCCGAGTTCCTGCAGATTTGGTAATCCTTCAAGAAAAAGAATACGCTCGATCAACTGATCCGCATGCTTCATTTCCTCAATGGATTCATGATATTCATGTTCACCCAGTTTGTTGAATCCCCAGTTTTTATACATGCGAGCGTGAAGAAAATATTGGTTGATAGCAGTCAACTCATGTTGCAGCTGGCGATTCAGCCAGCGAATAATATCCGCATTACCTTTCATGATTTCTTCTCTCCTTTAAGAAATATTTGCAGGTGGTAAATCAGGTGAGATTTCAGGAAGATCCAGTAGTGGTCTGTTGAGAAGATTCCTGATTCAATACCTTATCCAGAGCTATTTTGGCATGACAAGCACAAGTACCACACTGGCTAGTAATGCCCAAATTGTTCCTCAAGTCACGCATTCTTATAGCACCTTGTTTTACAGCCTGGTGAATGTCGCGCTCAGTCACACCCTTACACACGCAAATATACATGAAAGATATTTTTTGTCGAATAGTTTTCAGGAATGCGTTTTATACTGAACATTCAGTATAAAGCATACTATCTGTTTAATTTAATAATGAGAACGATTCTTAAAATTATATCTATCTCTGACAAATTTGCAACTCATAGTTTCTCGTAAATTTGTAAAAGGCAGTAATCATGTGACCAGACTGCAAAACTTATTTCCTGATCACCAGAATTGACTCTGGAATTTTTTTACCTTTTTTGCCAACTTTAAATGAATCTGCATTTATTTGTTCCTGATATATTCTGGCCAGATGGTTCGCAAACAGATATTTATCAACACCTGAAGTTACCTGCATTGGAAACCATTCTGGCGAAAAGTAATCGCTCTGAAGCCGGAGGAGAGGTACTGGAATCCTGGTTGTGTAAAATTTTTAATGTGAACAAACAACAGGACTGGCCCATAGCTTCGATATTACTGCAGTGTGAAAAAAATAGAATTGAAGTAGGAGAAAGTTATTGGTTACGTGCCGATCCGGTTCATCTCAGAGTCGAGAACAACCATATACTTCTTGGGGATAATCAGATTCTGAATATCTCCTTAAAGGAAGCAACTTCTTTTGCCGATAGTATCAATGAGTTTTTCTCAGATGAAGGGGTAACCCTGCTGCCGCTTCATTCTGATCGCTGGTATGTGAAATGTGATGAGACTCCCGAGTTGCAGACATTCCTTCTGAGTCAGGTGGTTGGTAAAAATATAAATGATCTTCTGTCACGGGGAAAAGAGGGTGCAATCTGGAACAGCAGGATCAATGAAATCCAGATGTTTCTTCATGAGCACCCGTTGAATCGGAACAGAGAAATACAAGGTGAGCTGCCGATCAATAGTATCTGGATATGGGGAGGAGGTGTCAGACCTTCAGAAGTGCGCACATCCTATACTGGTATTTGGGGCAATCATGTACTGGTTCATGCACTGGCAGAAATGGGGAAGGTTATGTGTCATGATCTGCCAGAGAACGCAGATGAGGTATTGAATCATTCCGGGAATTCGGGTGAGCAATTAATCGTCCTGGATAATTTACAGAAATACGCTTGTTACAGAGATGCATACAACTGGCGCAATGAATTGATGAAAATGGAACGAGATTGGTTTGATCCATTATTCCAGGCATTGAAAAAGAGGCAGATCCAGCAGCTGAAGCTCACTATTGTCAATGAAAGTTCAACTAAAGATTTTGTACTAACGCCTGGCAGTCTCTGGAAATTTTGGGCTGCGGTACGTCCACTGGGAACCTACAGTTAGTTTATTTTCAGGTTATTTTCCAGGAATGAGGTTTCTAACAGATCTTCCTTCGTGTGATTATGTATACCACTCCAAGAATCAATGTATTCAAACCTTTTTTATCGGCGACTGTGGCAATGGTTGTCATAGGTTTACTGATTGCTCTGGATCATTCCCTGATTTTTATTGAATCACATATCGTTGCCGGGTTATGGGTAACCCTGCTGATGTCGATACTGTTCATGATTACGCAAATTGCTCATGCCGAGAAAGCTTTTTCAAAACAATTTGCTCAATTGGTTGCACAAAAGGAACGGCTTAGCAGTGAAATCAAACACAGGATCTGGGCTGAGAAAACTTCTTCAGAAAATAAAGCCAAACTGCAAATTGTGGATGAGAATTTTCCGGTGATGCTAGCCTACTTCAATACGGAACGGCAGTGTCGTTACCATAACCGCGCTTTTCGGCAGTGGTTTGGATTACGGCCTGAACAGATAGAAAATCGGCTTTTTAACGAATTTCTCGATAAATCGTTGTTTTCTGATATCAGTAGTGCTGTCGAACGTGTATTGTCTGGAGAAACCATACAGAATCAGCATGTCCTGAAACTTGCAAATCAATCGATATGTTTTATTACAAGTCATTTGACACCTCATTTCGACTCTGCTGGAAAGGTAATCGGCTTCTATATTCTTTACACACCCCGGCTGATGAAAAAAGGAGAGGAGCTGCTGCAAAATGTGAAAGATCGATCCACAGCTGAACATAAACAAGCACAAGAAAGTAAAACTACACGAGACAGTAATGAAAATACTGCTAAGCAGCCGACACGAGTGTCCATAGATTCTTCCAGACGGATCATTCAGGCTATTGAGCAGAATGAATTCCATCTGTACTGTCAAAAGATAATTCCTGCAGGATCGAACCAGGAATCTTCAAGTTATTATGAAGTACGCATTCGTATGGCGGAGGAGGAATCCAATCTGATTCCACCGGGAGCATTCCTTCCGTTTGTTGAAAAATATAACCTGATGCCACGTCTGGATAGCTGGGTGGTCGAACAGGTGATCCATTATCTCGCCGATCAAAGGGCTGATCCCCGAATTTCATTTTGTATAAATCTGGCTCGCAGTACACTCATCGATCCAGTATTTTATGATCGTGTCTGGAAATTGTTGAATGCAGCCGGAATAGAACCCCAGAGAATATGTTTTGAAATCGAAACAGCAGATGTGGCAGCCAATTTGTTAAGTGCAGTGCAATTTGTAAAAAAAGTACAGCAATCCGGCTGCCTGGTTTCACTATGCAGTTTTAATCATGATCGTGGCTCATTTGATTTACTCAAACACATCCAGGCTGATTTTCTGAAGATTGACGGCAGCCTGATATGCAATATCCTGCGTGATGCAGAAGATCTGAAAAAAGTTGAAAATATCGGCAAATTCGCCCGTGCTCTGAAAATCAGGACGATAGGCGAACTGGTTGAAACACGGGACATTCTGGAGAAGCTGGCAAAAATCGGGATTGATTATGCCCAGGGATTCATAGTCGGGCGACCACTCCCGATTGAGAAGATCGAGTACCGAGCCGATAGCATGGATGATCTGTAACAGAAGCTATTGTGTCAGCACCCGGCAGGCTGCCTGATATTTTTCAATGGTTTGCACAAGAACCTCTTCAGGAATAGGGGGAGCAGGTGGAGCCTTGTTCCAGTTGATCTGTTCCAGCCAGTCACGAATAAACTGTTTGTCGTAACTGGGAGGTGTTTTACCAGGCCGGTAACTTTCAGCGGGCCAGAAGCGTGAAGAATCAGGAGTCAGCGCTTCATCGATCAGATAAAGCTGGTTGGCTTCATCCAGGCCGAACTCAAACTTGGTATCGGCAATAATGATGCTTCGTGTCAGTGCATAATCGGCTGCAGCCGTGTAAAGTGCAATGGCATGCCTGCTGACGGCCGCAGCGAGCGATACTCCCAGAAGTTGTTCACAAACGGAATACGAGATGTTCTCGTCATGTGATCCTGCTTCCGCTTTGGTTGAGGGTGTAAAAATTGCACCATCGGGAATTTTATCGGCCTCCCGTAACCCTGCTGGCAGGGCAATACCGCAAATAGTGCCGCTGCGCTGATAATCCTTCCAGCCGGAACCTGAAATATAACCGCGTACAATAGCCTCGACAGGCAGAGGTTTCAATTTTCTGACGATAAAAGCGCGATCCGAAACCTGATCCTGTTCCCGAGACGAAACAACAGACTCAGGAGTTATGTCAGTGAGGTGATTGGGGATGATGTGAGCTAATTTATCGAACCAGAAACGGGAAATTTTTGTCAGTATTTTTCCTTTTTCCGGAATCGGGGTTGGCAATATCACATCAAACGCTGAAACACGATCTGTTTGTATGATCAACAGATGGTTTTCATCCACCGCATATATATCGCGTACCTTGCCGCGATGCAGTAAAGGAAGGCTGGTGATACTGGTCTCAAACAATGCTGCGGTCGCCATGATGGTATCTGCTTTTGAAATATACCAGATCAGAATTGAAGATCCTGCCTGATCCGTGCAGTCTGCTGCAATGCTTCTTCAACCGTATCTGCCAGCACAGTGAAGTGCCCCATTTTTCTGCCAGGTTTTGCTGCACGTTTACCATACAGGTGCAGTTTGGTCTGCGGATGTTGTAGTATGCTGTTCCAGTCAGGCTCACCATTTTTCCACAAATCCCCGAGTATATTGGTCATGACAGCGGCCTCCTGTACCAGTTTGGTGCTGCCGTGAGGCAGTCCGCACAACATGCGAACCTGCTGCTCGAATTGGGAAGTCACACAGGCATTAAGTGAATAATGCCCGCTATTATGCGGACGAGGTGCAATCTCATTGACCAGGATCTGGCCATCGCCCAGGACAAAAAATTCCACACACAGAATGCCGACATAATTCAGTCGTGTGGCTACTTGTCGGGCAACCGCGCGTGCTTTTCCAACGATCTCATCTGACAACGTAGCCGGTATGATGCTCGTGTCCAGGATACCCCGCTCATGGTGATTCTCGGGAACAGGAAAGAAGGTAATCTGATCCAGATTATCGCGAGCCAGAACGACGGAGATTTCATGAGCGAGGGATAATCGTTTTTCCAGCACGCAGGGTTTGTTGCCAAGTGCTGTAAGTGCTTCGGACAGAATATCTGCATGTTCGATCCGTATTTGCCCTTTACCATCGTAACCGGACTGACTGCTCTTGAGTATCCCGGGGAACAGGGATACATCGATCCGGGGCAGATCCTGTCCGTCATGGATAACGGTGAATGGTCCGACTGGAAAACCATTTTCAGCAAGAAACTGCTTCTCGCGAATACGATTTTGTGCGATCGAAACACTTTCGGCATCAGGGCTGACTACACAGCGTCGTGCCAGGTAGCGTAACGCCTGGGCCGGCACATTCTCAAACTCGATAGTGACTGCTGCACAGGTCGATCCTAATTCATCCAGTGCCTGATCGTTCAGGTAGTTCGCCTGCAAATGACGTTCAGCGATACTTCCCGCAGGGCTTTCTGCAGCCGGATCAAGCACGGTTACCCGGTAACCCATTTGCTGTGCTGCCATGGCAAACATTCTTCCCAGTTGTCCGCCACCCAGCAGACCCAGCATGGAGCCCGGTTTTATGTACATGATTCAGGGAGCGTCATCGCAGCGACAGAGGCAGCCTGATCCTTGCGAAATTGATCGAGTTTTTCGGCCAGTGAGATATCTCCCCCGGCCAGAATGGCAGCAGCAAACAGTGCGGCATTGGCTGCACCTGCTTCTCCGATGGCAAAAGTGGCAACTGGCACACCCTTGGGCATCTGTACGATGGACAACAGTGAATCCACACCCTGTAAATGTTTTGATGTAACCGGAACCCCCAGAACGGGGAGTGTGGTTTTGGCAGCAATCATGCCGGGGAGATGGGCAGCACCCCCCGCACCGGCGATGATACACCTGATTCCACGGTCATGAGCTGTTTCGGCATATTCAAACATCCTGTCAGGCGTGCGATGTGCCGAGATAATCATGGTTTCATGTGGAATACAGAAGTTTTTCAAAACGCTTGCAGCATGTTGCATTATCTGCCAGTCACTGCTGCTGCCCATTACGATGCTGACTACCGGATGATCCACATAAAACCTTTTGCGACTTTTATGAATAACGGAAACAATTCAAAATATGCTTGGGCATGGTGAAAGTGGTAATAATAAACTAGAATAACCTGGCCGGCCTCGCAAGTTTTGAGAGGGTATCGCCTGATCCGTTATTGTGATCCCGCAGGGTAGACGGCAACCCGCTGTTTTTTATCGATCAATATCAAAAATCAAATGAATTTTCAGCGAGGACAGAAGAAAGAAGAGCCTGAGATCAATCTCGTGCCAATGATTGATGTACTGCTGGTCATCCTTATTTTTCTGGTAATCACTACCACTTACTCAAAGTTTTCAGAGCTGGAAATAACGTTGCCACAAGCTGCTACGGTTGAAACAGATCATGCAGAGGATACCTCAAAGGTAATTGATGTATCGGTCAGCGCAACGGGTGACTATACGATTAATCTTGTCCCGATAAAATTTGCCAGTATCGAGAGTTTGCGTGAAGCATTGCAATCAGCAGCCAAAAACCAGGAAAACCCGATCATTATCATCAGTGCTGATGCAAAGGCCACTCATCAGTCGGTAATCACAGTCATGGAAGCAGCGAGATTGGCCGGATACCATCAGGTGACCTTCACGACAGAAATGACGGACAATAACTAAAACATTCTCTTTACTCATACCATCCGACTTTATGTTTTCACTATTCAAATTCGTTTTCAGGAATAAAGGAGAGAAAATGAGCACTAATCTGGATAATTTTTCAAGAGCTGCACAATCAGGTGATACCTATGTGCTGGCGCCGTTGCCTTATGCCGATAATGCGCTGGAACCTGTTATTTCCGCACATACACTGAGCTTCCACTATGGCAAGCATCATAAGGCTTATGTGGATAACCTGAATAAACTCGTTGCAGGAACACCATTTGCCGGACAATCACTGGAACAGATCATCACGGCTACAGCCGGGCAGGCTGATAAGGCAGGAATTTTCAACAATGCAGCACAAATCTGGAATCACATGTTCTACTGGTACAGTCTCAGCCCTAAAGGAGGAGGGGAGCCGCCTGCAGCATTGAAACAGAAGATCGAGGAATCTTTCGGCAGTGTAGAGGCTTTCAAACAGGAATTTGCCAATGCCGCCATCACACAATTCGGTAGTGGCTGGGCCTGGCTTGCTCAGGAAGGATCCAAGCTGGCCATCATCAAGACCAGTAATGCCGATTCACCCCTGACACGCGGTATTCGCCCACTGCTGACGATCGACGTATGGGAACACGCCTACTACCTGGATTTCCAGAATCGTCGCCCGGATTATGTCAACACGGTTATCGATAAACTGATCAACTGGGAATTTGCTGCAGCAAATCTCGGATGACGATTATTGATGCCGGATATTACCATTGCCCTTTCCAAAGGGCGTATCTTTGAAGATACCATCCCGTTTCTGAAGGCAGCCGGAATCGTTCCCAGTGATGATCCGGATACCTCACGAAAACTGATCATCGGAACCAATCGGCCGGATGTCAGGCTTGTCATGGTGCGTGCCACGGACGTGCCGACCTATGTGCAATATGGTGCGGCGGATTTGGGTGTGGCTGGAAAAGACGTGCTGCTGGAACATGACGGGATCGGATTATATCAGCCGCTTGATCTGAAGATCGCCCGCTGCCGCATGATGGTTGCAGTACGCGACGATTATGATTATGCCTCGGCTGTCTTTCGTGGTGCACGCTTGCGTGTCGCTACCAAATATGTGAAAACCGCACGTAACCATTTTGCTGCAAAGGGAATGCATGTCGATCTGATCAAATTATATGGTTCGATGGAGCTTGCACCGTTGGTTGATCTGGCAGATGCAATTGTGGACCTGGTCTCGACCGGTAGTACGCTCAAAGCCAATCATTTACAGGCAATCGAAGAAATCATGCCGATTTCAGCCCGTCTGATTGTCAATCAGGCAGCATTAAAGCTGAAAAATACTGCAATACAACCCTTGTTAGAGACTTTCAGTGCAGCAGTGCCAAAGAACCTGTAACCCAGTATCCGGAAACCATCATGATCAAAATAAGGCGATTGTCATCCGTTGATGACTATTTCCAGGCAGAACTCGACCAATTGTTGAGTTTTGAAGTTTCTGTCGATAGCGAGATCGAACGCACCGTCACTCAAATCCTGCATCAGATCAGAACACATGGGGACAAAGCGTTACTTGAGCTTACACGCCAGTTTGATAATCCGGCTATTGACCGGATCGAAGAAATCGAACTGCCCCGGAATGAGTGGCAATCTGCTTTGATGTCGTTGGATAAGGTACAACGTGAGGCGTTGGAGCAGGCTGCTTCCCGTATACGAGCCTATCATGAAAAACAGTTGGCCCAATCATGGGATTACGTTGAGCTGGATGGCACGCGACTGGGGCAGAAAATCACCGCACTAGACCGGGTCGGGCTCTATGTACCTGGAGGTAAGGCTGCCTATCCTTCATCTGTGCTGATGAATGCAATTCCTGCCCGGGTAGCGGGTGTCAGGGAATTGATCATGGTAACGCCAACGCCAAAAGGAGAAAAAAATCCACTGGTGCTGGCCGCTGCCGCAATCTGTGAAGTAGATCGTGTTCTTACCATTGGAGGTGCACAGGCAGTCGCCGCGCTGGCTTATGGCACAACCACCGTCCCAAAGGTGGATAAAATCGTCGGACCTGGTAATGCTTATGTGGCCGCAGCAAAACGACATGTCTTTGGTACAGTCGGAATTGATATGCTGGCAGGGCCATCCGAAATTCTGGTGATCTGTGATGGAAAAACCAATCCTGACTGGATTGCAATGGATCTGTTCTCACAAGCGGAGCACGATGAACAGGCACAATCGATCCTGCTTTGCCCGGATAAAGCATTCCTGGATCGGGTAGCAGACAGTATTTCCCGTCTGATCGATACATTGCCACGCCGGGATGTAATTCGTTCTTCGCTGGAGAACCGCGGTGCCCTGATTCATGTACGTGATCTGGAAGAAGCCTGCATGATTGCCAACCGGATCGCCCCCGAACATCTGGAGCTGTCCGTTGATGAGCCGGAACAATGGGTGGATAGCATCCGGCATGCCGGCGCAATTTTTCTTGGACGATATACTTGTGAAGCACTGGGAGACTATTGTGCGGGGCCCAATCATGTCCTTCCCACCTCCGGTACGGCACGCTTTTCCTCACCGCTGGGAGTTTACGATTTTCAGAAACGTACCAGCCTGATTCAGGTCTCACCAGCTGGAGCATCCAGGTTGGGTGAAACGGCATCCATTCTGGCAAAGGGAGAAGGTCTGGATGCCCATGCCAGATCGGCTGAATCCCGTTATCGGTAAATCATGGATGTGAATGCTGACACCCCGCCCATGTGCCTGTCATCAGCTCGATATAAATGATCATGCCTGAGCAATCGTTCGATATCATCATCGTTGGGGGTGGACCAGTCGGGATGGCATTGGCACTGACATTGCGCGAATATGAATTTTCAGTATTGCTGCTCGAAGCGCGTGAATTACCGGAAAAAGTGGATGATCCCCGTCCGCTGGCGCTTTCGTATGGCAGCCGGTTGATCCTGCAACGACTCGATATCTGGAAAAATCTGACACAACCTGCGCCAATCACCACGATTCATATTTCCAATCGCGGCCATTTCGGTCATGCTGTCCTCACACCGGATGATGCAGGTGTCCCGGCACTGGGATATGTGGTTAACTACCATGATCTCTACCATTCCATGGGTCGGGCGATACGAGGCAGCAATGCGGTTTACCAGACCAATGCCCTGGTAACTGCCATTCGAACCGATCTTTCACTGGCTCAGGTAGCCTATCAGCAAGGCAGTACAACGAGGCAGGTACGAGCCAGATTATTGGTGCTGGCAGATGGTGGCAAGCTTGCCGAACAGATTGATGGAGTTCGTTACCATACTTATGACTATCAGCAAACCGCCATCGTAGCTAACGTCAAGGTTGAATCACCCCGGCCGGGAACGGCATTTGAACGTTTTACCCTGAACGGACCTCTGGCTTTGCTGCCTTCTGGTGAGGGATATGCACTGGTATGGACAATGCCGGCTGCAGCAGCAGAAAAAATTCTGAAGCTCGATGACAGATCGTTTTTGCTGCATCTGCATGAGCAATTCGGGGATCGTATGGGTGAATTTACTCATGTTGGCCCGCGATCGAGCTTTCCGCTGATACTCAAACATGCATCGACCATTACCGGCCATCGAGCAGTACTGATAGGGAATGCCGCACAGGCACTTCATCCAGTTGCCGGTCAGGGTTTCAATCTAGGATTGCGCGATGCGTGGGAACTGGCCAGTGAAATCAGCCGTATCCCATCAGGTACGCCTGGTGAACCGGGGTCGACCAGAATGCTGGCTGCCTACAGCAGGCGACGCCAGAGTGATAAACGCATCAGCCGGCTGTTTACCGATTCTCTGGTAAAGCTGTTTACAGCGGATCTGCCGCTGGTGCAGACGTGTAGCGGCATGGGACTGGCTGCGCTGGACAGTCTGCCGCCAGCCAGGCGCCTGATCGCACATCGGATGATATTTGGCACTAGAGGCTGGTTTATTGGATAATCGGATATTTCCCGGATAGCCTGCAGCAGGTTTGTCCAGATTCGGAAATCAGGCCGGTTTTTCTAATTATTTCCATTGAACTTCGAATGATTACCGGAACGGGTCGACAGTTACCGGATTTTCCTTCTGATATTTTGAACGAGTTCTTCCTGCTTCATGCAAATTGGCTCCTATACGCTCAAGAATAAATTGATCGTTGCTCCCATGGCAGGGGTCACCGATCGACCCTTTCGGCAACTGTGCAAACGGATGGGCGCTGCGATGGCGGTTTCCGAAATGGTTTCCAGTAACTCGCTGTTATATGGATCGGAAAAAACCCGGCGCCGTGCCTGTCACGACGGAGAGGTAAAACCGGTTTCAGTGCAGATTGCAGGCGCAGATCCGGTTATGATGGCACAAGCCGCGCGTCATAATGCGGATCAGGGTGCCGAAATCATCGATATCAACATGGGTTGTCCCGCCAAAAAAATCTGCAATGTCATGGCGGGATCTGCTTTGCTGAAAGACGAAAGTCTGGTCAGCAGGATACTTGATGCCGTAGTGCAGGCCGTGGATATTCCGGTAACTCTGAAGATCAGAACCGGTTGGGATACACAGCACAAAAATGCAATTACCGTTGCGCGTATTGCGGAAAGTGCAGGCATACAGGCGCTGGCCATACATGGCCGTACACGCGCCTGTGCTTACCGGGGGCAGGCAGAATATGACACGATCGCTGCAGTCAAGACTTCGATCAGAATTCCCATCATTGCCAATGGCGACATCACTACACCGGAAAAAGCCAGGGAAGTACTCGAATATACCGGTGCCGATGCTGTCATGATCGGTCGTGCTGCCCAGGGAAGACCTTGGGTTTTCCGCGAAATTGATCATTATCTGACGACAGGCAGTTTTCTGCCTTCCCCTGAGGTAGCTGAAATTCAGCGCGTCCTGACCGATCATCTGCACGAGTTGTATCATTTTTACGGCGAATACTCGGGCGTGCGAATAGCGCGTAAGCATATTTCCTGGTACACACGCGGGCTTGCCGGTTCTGCTGCTTTCCGTCATGCCATGAACCGATTGGCAACAGTTGAAGAACAGCTGGCAGCCACACAGCAGTTTTTTGCAGAGCTGGCCGATCAGGGCCGCACGCTTACTTATATCGACGAAGAGGTCATCGAAGCATGACGGTTATCAACGAAAACGAGATTGCACTTTGTATCCGCAGAGCAGTAGAAGCCTATTTCCAGGATCTGGATGGTGAAAAACCATGCCCTATCTATGAAATGGTCATACGCAGTGTGGAAAAACCGCTCATAGAGATCGCCATGCATTATGCTCAGGGCAATCAAAGCAAAGCTGCCGAATTATTGGGCATCAATCGCAATACCTTGCGCAACCGATTAACCAAACATCAGATCCGGTAAATTTCCAAATGAGCATAAAACAGGCGCTGATCAGCGTTTCCGACAAAACAGGCATAGTTGAGCTGGCAGCAGCTCTGCACCAATTCAATATCACCATTCTCTCGACCGGTGGAACCGCAAGATTACTGCAGGAATCAGGTATTCCCGTCATAGAAGTAAGCGACTATACCGGTTTCCCCGAAATGCTGGATGGACGGGTCAAGACGCTGCACCCTAAGGTACATGCAGGCATTCTCGCCAGGATGGATTTGCCTGAGCATCGACAAGTGATGGAACAAGCACAGATTCCAGCGATCGATCTGGTGGTGGTCAATCTGTATCCGTTTACTCAAACCATTACCCGACCGGATTGTTCGTTTGAAGAAGCAATCGAAAACATCGATATCGGCGGGCCTACCATGATCCGGGCCGCTGCCAAGAATTTCCAGCGTGTCGCTGTCGTGACCGACCCACAGGATTACGGGCCACTGCTGGAACAAATACGCGCTAACGACGGATCAATCGATCATGACTATCGTTTCCAGCTGGCACAAAAAGCTTTTTCCCATACGGCGCGCTATGATGGCGCCATCAGTAATTATCTGACTGCACTGGAGCCATCGAACTCACAGCGCAAACGTTTTCCGGATCAGCTCAATCTGAGTTTTACGCTGGCCCAGCCGTTGCGCTACGGTGAGAATCCTCACCAGCAGGCAGCGTTCTATCGTGATACGGTAAATGTTCCGGGCAGTCTTGCGGACTATGACCAGCTTCAGGGAAAGGAGCTCTCCTATAACAATATTGCTGATACCGATGCCGCATGGGCATGTGTCAGAACTTTTGATAAACCGGCCTGCGTAATCATTAAACACGCCAATCCGTGTGGTGTGGCTATTGCCGATACCGCGCTGGCTGCTTATAAAAAGGCATTTACCACTGATCCGGTATCGGCCTTTGGCGGCATTATCGCGATCAACCGGGCTGTCGAGGCTGATCTGGCCAAAGCAGTATTGCAACAGTTTGTGGAAGTCGTCATTGCACCGGAATTCAGCCAGGAAGCCAGACACTTGCTGGCAGACAAGCCCAATATCCGGGTATTGACCGTACCGCTGGATAAACACAACAATGTCTATGATCTGAAACGGGTGGATGGTGGACTGCTGGTTCAAACACCGGATGATCTCGATATCACGGCAGATCAGTTGCAAGTCGTCACACGGATAAAACCCACTCGTGAACAAATAGAAGATTGTCTGTTTGCCTGGAGAGTGGCGAAATTCGTCAAATCAAACACCATCGTATTCTGTGCCAACGGCCAGACACTTGGCATCGGTGCCGGGCAGATGAGCCGGGTAGACAGTGCACGTATTGCTTCGATCAAAGCACAGCAGGCCAACCTCGATTTACACGGATCAGTCGTTGCGTCAGATGCATTCTTCCCGTTTCGGGATGGCCTGGATGTACTCGCTCAGGCAGGAGCTAAAGTTGTGATCCAGCCCGGTGGCAGTATTCGTGATGAAGAAGTCATCGCTGCCGCCAATGAGCAGGGAGTAGCCATGGTCTTTACCGGCGTAAGACATTTCAGGCATTAACATGAGATTACTCGTTGTTGGCAGCGGTGGTAGAGAACATGCCATTGCATGGAAACTGGCCCAATCTCCCCAGGTTGAAAAGATCTTTGTTGCGCCTGGCAATGCCGGAACAGCACTGGAAGCCAAACTGAAGAATATTCCGATTACTTCCATTCCTGACCTCGTTTCGTTTGCTCGGCAGGAAAAGATCGATCTAACCGTAGTTGGGCCGGAGGTGCCATTGACGGATGGTATCGTCGATGCTTTTCAGGCTTCAGGTTTGAGAATATTTGGTCCCACCCGGAATGGTGCACGACTGGAAGGCTCCAAAAGCTTCGCCAAGGCATTCATGCTCAACCATGGCATTCCGACTGCTGCCTGTGAAACATTTGATGATGCGGCAGCCGCACATCGCTATATCGACCGGCATTCCTTACCTGTCGTCATCAAGGCTGATGGATTGGCAGCCGGTAAAGGAGTAGTCGTTGCACAAACAGCGGATGAAGCGCATGCGGCAGTGGATGCCATGCTGGTGGATAACAAACTGGGTGCGGCCGGTGCACACATTCTGATCGAAGACTGTCTGGAAGGGGAGGAGGCCAGTTTCATTGTGCTATCAGATGGAAAAAATGTTCTGCCTCTGGCCACCAGTCAGGATCACAAGCGCCTGCGTGATAATGATGAAGGACCCAATACCGGCGGTATGGGCGCCTGTTCTCCGGCGCCGATCATTACCTCCGACCTGCATGACAAAATCATGCAGGAAATCATCCTGCCCGTAATCCGGGGTATGGCACAACAGTCTCAACCTTATGTCGGGTTTCTCTACGCCGGACTGATGATCTCCCCACAGGGTGAAATCAGGGTACTCGAATTCAATTGCCGTCTGGGGGATCCAGAGACGCAGACAATCATGCTGCGACTGAAATCCGATCTGTTTATCTTGCTGGATCATGCTGTGAATGGTACCTTGGGTCGAGAAAGTATCGAATGGGATGAGCAGGTGGCACTATGTGTGATCATGGCGGCTCAGGGGTATCCCGACAGTCCGAGAAAAAATGACATCATTCACGGATTGGATTCGGTGATGGCCACTCAGAGCCATTCTGATGAATTCCATGTTTTTCATGCCGGTACCGCGAGGAGTAGTACAGACCCTACAAAAATTGTGACATCCGGCGGGCGTGTGTTAGGTGTTACTGCTTTGGGTAAAGATATCCGGCAAGCACAATCACGGGCTTATGCGATTGCAGCAGATATTCATTTCGATGGCTGTCAGATGCGCCGGGATATCGGCCATAAAGGATTGAGCAAGCAATAAGTATTGGTTCTTTATACGAAAGAACTCTCAAATACAAGGAGACGCACATGAATATTGCATTTCTCAGGATATCTCTGGTGATGCTGCACATCATGCTGTTATCCGCCTGCACCTCCAATGGAATTTATCGTAGTGATTTCAGTGATTGCATTGTCACGGCGCAGCAATCTTGCGAGTCTCATGCGATTCAGCTGCATAACCAGGGAACGGATGAAGAATATTTACTGGGTTTTGTCGAGATTGATGATCAGGGGCAACTCCGCAGTCGCGCACAAATGCAGGCTTTGCTCAATGAGTTGTACGCTCTGGCAGCAAAAGAAAGCCTGTTAATCAATGTATTTGTTCATGGCTGGCATCATAATGCCAGTCCAGGTGATACCAATGTAGAAAGTTTCAAACACAGTTTGACCGAGCTAAGTAAGGTTGAGAATCAACTGCAGCATTCTGGCAGAACGCCGCGTAAAGTCGTGGGTGTTTATGTCGGCTGGCGCGGAGAATCAATTGATGTACCGTTGGCAAAAGATGCTACTTTCTAGGATCGCAAGAATACGGCCCATGAAGTGGGATATATATGCACCTCTTTATGATCTGGCACAGGCACGCTGCAGCTATTTCCAGAATCAACCGCCACGGTTGGTTGTTTTGACTTCTGAAGCTGATTATGCGACCAAATATGCTTTTCCCGCTGGCCGGATTTTCTCAACCCTCTTTGAAACTCACGGCACAATCAATCGTAATGATTGCAACCTGCCACTCTCCTATTATAGCGAAGGCGCTGCAGATCGCCAGACAGTTGGCCATTTCGAGCCTCTGCAAAGCCATGAATTACATCCCATCAGCGCAAGCATGGAGCCGGCTTATGATCAATCAAGCCAAAACGATCTGGGAGAGTCAGCTACCAGAAGGATCAATACAATTTGGCAGAACAGAATTGACAAGTCTGAGGCGCACAGTAATTCACAATCCCTACCTGAATGTAAAAGTCGATAAGCAACTGATTGCGGGCCATAACGATGTGTTTCGCCCCGAGATCATGGAATTCATTCGCATGTTGATTGTTGTGTCTACTGCAGAATAAAACGCTCCCCGGAAGCCTGCATGCAGCAAGTATCGTACAGCAAGTATCGTACGCAGCTTTATCCATCAGAATCCAGAAAATATCAGAAAGAGCCTCTGCTACAGTGCCTGAAATTGCTGTTCGTACTGGTCGGCTTTGGATAGATCGCCTGCTTTCCTGGCTGCTTGCGCTGCAAGTGAGATCCCATTACGACGATTGGGTGTGCGTTGCAATGAGGTTTCCAGTTCCTTTAGTGCTGCTTCCGGTTGATTCATTGTCAGCAATAACTCTCCGAGTAACTCACGAGCTGGAATAATAGAGCCGGGTGTGACATTATCTTTTTCAGTTGAATCTTCCAGATCAGCTGACGCACGCATCAGTTGCAATGCTTCTTCAGATCGATTTTTTGCAGCTGCAATCCAGGCAGCAACAGCCAGTCGCTGAATTTCAATTTGACCAGCAGTGTAATCCTGATGTGCTGCATGATCGTGATCACGCAATGTCTCCAATCGTTTCAGGCTTTTTTCTGCCTCAATTATATTGCCAATTCTGGCGGCACCCATTCCTTTAGTAAAGTGGGTAAGTGCTTCACACCAGCCGAATTGCTGCCACGGAAAATCCGTTGGATGAACACTTAGTTTGGTCGCTGCATGCCAATCACCGCGTTCAGCAACAAAACGTGCTGGAATAGCGGCAAAGGCATAGGCGATTGTGGTGTTATGCGGATGCGCCTGATCAGTTGCCAATATCTCCTGCATAATTGCACGTGCTTTTTCTGTTTCACCCAATTGTAAATAAGCGTACAACAGAAAATCCTTAGCGTGAATGTCGTCCCCGTAATTGCCAGACGTGTGTTCCTGTGAAGCCTGGTGCGCTGCCAGATTGGATTGCACCACATCCGACCATAGACCCAGGCGAACAAAGATATGGGATGACATGTGTAGAGCATGCGGTACGGTGGGTGCAATATCCATATATGCCCGCGCAGCATCGAGTCCGAATTCTGCCAGCTCAGGGTAATCGCTACTGTGGATGATGTAGTGAGCGACACCAGGGTGTTGCGGTTCATCCTTCAAGACACGTTGCAGTAACTGTAACGCCTGTTTTTGCCTGACGAAAGTTTTATCGTCTGGCGAGACATTTGAAATCAGTGCTAATGCGTAAAATAATGTAGCTTCATTATCGTCTGGAAATTGTTCAGTAATACGCTTCATGGCCTGCTCATACGCCAGTTTGCGCGAGCTGTAATCACGATCATCATCCTTTGCTGGATAGATGGTAGCAATCGCATCCAGATAGGCTTTTTCCCGATCCGTTTTGATTGGTAATGACTGTGCTTGTGCAAGGGCGTTACGTGCCCGTTGTACTTCTTCTGTTGTGGGGGTGGTCGCCCATAATTGCTGATAAAGACTCATTGCGATACCCCAGTACCCCATGGTGCAGTTTGGGTCAATAGAGATGACTCTCTGAAAAGCTTTTTCGGCTTCGTCATACCAAAATGAGTGCAGCATCGCTAAAGCTTTATCAAACTGATTTTGTGCAGTAGGTGTGCAGGATACCGGGAAATGTACCTTTCCGAGTTTTTCCTGATCAATGTTATTGGCAGGGTGATGATCACCATCAGCGATCGCTGATCCGATCCACAGCAAAATTGCAAAGGTAAAAACACGCCTAAATGTTGTCATCGTATATCCCCAAAAATAGTGCTGTCCGACAAAGATAAACAATTGGAAGAGCTATTGTCAAATCTGGTGTATAGAGAATCAAGCGGCTACCTGTTTTCGATCTCCATTTTGTTTAACGCCGTTAACGAATTTGACGCCCTGCATAACATCCGCTAACAATTTATAGCCCCTTAGT